>Ga0187875_10003425_pt1 | contig 11244 bp, 8 predicted proteins | sample June2016WEW_17_1_2_FD_132978 | JGI IMG/M metagenome (GOLD analysis project Ga0187875, IMG submission 132978) | Peatland microbial communities from SPRUCE experiment site at the Marcell Experimental Forest, Minnesota, USA - June2016WEW_17_10 | ecosystem: Environmental > Terrestrial > Soil >... | reverse complement strand
GGGTCAAGCTGCTGGCCGCCCGGAGGGCGCTGGAGGGAGGCGTGGCCGAGGTCGTTCTCGGCGACGGCCGCGGCGAGGGGCCGCTCCGCCGCGCCCTCGAGGGGGCGGGCACCCGGATCACCGACCCGGAACGCAGGCCACTGGCGTCCGGAGGCCAGGAGTTGGAAAAATAAGCGGCTGTGAGCCCACACCCGATCGCCCTCGGGACGATCGCCCATGAGCACGTTCGCCCTGGGCCGGCCGGGCCGGCCTCCCGAGGAACCCGGCATGAGCGATGACCGCCTCAACCAGGCGCTCCAGCTGGTGGTCGCGGCGGCGTTCCTGCTGATCGGGCTGCTCGCCCTTCGCGACTGGCTGCGGGGAGGCGAGCGCCGCCGCGGCTACCTCGCCCTGGCCCTCGGCTCCCTGGGGCTGGTGGCCATGGCCGGGGGCCTCGAGTCGCTGGTCGGCAACCTGCCGGATCTCGCCGGGGTGCTGCTGGTGCTCTTCATGCTCTCCGCGGCGGGGCTGCTGCTGTACCGGGACTCGGTGCTTCGGCTGCCGACGTCGGTGAGGATCCTGGCCACGGTCCTGCTGGCGGGCCCGACCGCGTTCATCCTGGTGGTCGGCGTCCCCGCCTCGGCCAACCCGGCCGCCACCTCGCCGATCCGGAGCGCGGCCCTCGACGTGCTGCTCGCGGTCTGGTGCCTGGCGGTCGCCGAGCCGGCGTACCGGCTCTTCCGCCACTCGGGGAGCCTCCCGCTGGTCCAGAGGGCCCGGATGCGCTCGCTGGCCGCCGGGTACGCCGGGATCATGGTGGTGGTCGTCCTCATCCTGGTCGCCTTCGCGGCCGGCGACGACAACCGGGTGGGGGTCGCCCTCCAGGTCTGCGCGCTGCTCTGCGTCCCTCCCCTGTACGCCGGCTTCGCCCCGCCCCGATGGCTGCGCGCCCGCTGGCGCCGCCCGGTCCAGGACCAGTTGAGGCGCGCCACCCACGACCTCCTGCTGTTCAGCCCCGACCGGGCGACCCTGGCCAGCCGCGGCCTGGACTGGGCGATCCGGCTGGTGGGGGGAGCCTCGGGCCTGATCGCGGATGCGGGTGGTGAGCTGCTGGCCACCCACGGCCTCTCCGAGCCCGAGGCGCGCGAGATCCTCGAGCTGCCGGAGCTGCGCCTCCCCGACCAGGTGATCCGGATCCAGGGGGGGCGGACCGCCGTCGTCCACCGGCTGGCGGTGAGCTCCGGCACCGGGCACCTGGTCGTCCTCTCCGGCTCGCTCTCGCCCACCATCGACGCCGAGGACGCGGGCTGGCTCACCGGGTACGCCGCCGCCCTCTCGATCGCCCTCGACCGGGTGCGGGTCTCGGAGCTTCTGGCCCAGACCGCCGACGAGCTGCGCGCCGCCCGGGATATGGCGGAGGCGGCGAGCCGCGCCAAGAGCGAGTTCCTCTCCCGGATCAGCCACGAGCTGCGCACCCCGCTCACCTCGATGATCGGCTTCGCCGAGCTGCTCCTCGGCCACCAGCTCGACGCCGTGCAGGAGCGCCACGTCCGCACCATCCTGAGGGCGGGCGACCACCTCCTCGGGCTGGTCAACGAGATGCTCGACATCTCGCGGATCGAGGATGGCCGGATCCCGCTCAGGGCGGAGCCGGTGGACCTCCTGCAGGTGGTGGCCGAGGTCGTCGACCTCACCCGGCCGATCGCCGGGGAGCTCAACACCAGGGTGCGGGTGCCGCGGATCCCGGCATCGTTGCGGGTCACCGCCGACCGCCAGCGGCTCACCCAGGTGCTCCTCAACCTGGTGACCAACGCCATCAAGTACAACCGCCGGGGGGGTTGGGTCGAGATCCGCGCCACCACCGCGGACGAGCGCTGCCGGGTCTGGGTCCAGGACGGTGGGGTCGGGCTCCGGCCCGAGGAGATGGAGCGACTCTTCGCCCCCTTCGAGCGCCTCTCGGCCGCCGCCTCGGAGATCGAGGGCACGGGCCTGGGGCTCGCCCTCTCCAAGTCGCTGGTGGAGGCGATGGGCGGCCGCATCGGCGTCGAGAGCGTGCTGGGCAAGGGGAGCACCTTCTGGGTCGAGCTGCCCCGGGCCGCGCCGGCCGAGTCGCGGGCCGGCCGGGACCGCGAGACCGGGCCCTCGCCGGTGGGGAGCACGCGCGAGGTCGCCGCCACGGGCCATGCCGTCGCGGGCCATCCCGCCGCGGGTGACGGCGCCGCGGGCCATCCAACCGCGGGCCCCGCCGAAGCCGGGCGTGGCGGGCAGGAGGGGGCGATGGCCGGCGAGGGGGCAGCCTCGACGACCTGAGCTTCACCGCTCCGGCGTCGCCCTTCGATCGGCCGGCCGGCCCGCGTCGTTGCGCCGGCGGCCTGGCCGTCCGACCCCCCGACCGTCGGCGCTCAGGTCGCTCCGGGCAGGGTCCCCGTCTGGGCCATGGTCGCCACCGTGAGCACCAGCACCACGAAGACGCCCAGCACCAGGGTGCCGGCGGCACTCACGACCAGCACCGCGCTCCCGGCCCGTCCGGTGGGCGGCCAGTCGTACGCCGGCTGGTCGTCGGCAGGTCGCTGGAACATGATCAGGGTCACCCGCAGGTAGTAGAAGACCGAGACCGCGCTGGTGGCGATCCCCCAGAGCGCCAGCGCGACGTTGTGGCCCTGGATCGCCGCCGCGAACACCAGGAACTTGCCGATGAAGCCGGCGGTGGGCGGGAACCCGGCCAGCGAGAGCAGGAAGAAGGCCATCGCCGCCGCCACGTACGGCCGCCGGTGCCAGAGCCCGCGCAGGTTGTCGTACCGGTCCAGGTCCTCCCCCTTGCCGCTCATCACCGTGACCACCGCGAAGGCGCCGAGGTTGGTGAGCGCGTAGGCGGCGAGGTAGTAGAGGGCGCCCTGGACCCCGAGCGGGGTGCCCACCCCCACCGCGACCCCGATGAGGATGTAGCCGGCCTGGGCAATCCCGGAGTAGGCGAGCATCCGCTTGACGCTGTTCTGGGTGAGGGCGGCGAGGTTGCCGACCACCATGGAGAGGATGGCGACCGCGATCACCACCGCGCTCCAGTGGCTGACGTAGGCGGCGAAGGTGTCGTCGAAGAGCCGGATCATGACCACGAAGGCGGCCACCTTGGTGGCCACGCTCATGAAGGTGGTCACCGAGGTCGGCGCGCCCTGGTAGACGTCGGGGGTCCAGGCGTGGAAGGGCGCGGCGCTCACCTTGAAGGCGAGACCGATGAACACCAGGATGATCCCGCCCACCAGCAGCGGATCGACCGGCACCGAGCGGCCCAGGGCGGCGGCGATCTGGGTGAGCTGGGTGTGCCCGGTCTCGCCGTACACCAGGGCCATCCCGAAGAGGAGGAATGCGGAGGCGAAGGAGCCGAGCAGCAGGTACTTGACCGCAGCCTCCTGGGAGCGCTCCTCCTGGCGGGAGAATCCGCTCAGGATGTAGAGCGAGATGGAGAGCAGCTCGATGGCGAGGAAGATGACCATCAGGCTGGTGGCGCCGGCGAGCAGCATCATCCCGGCGGTCGCCGCCATCACCAGCGCGTAGTACTCGCCGTTGTGGAGGCGGCGCCGGGTGAGGTACCCGGGGCTGATCACGACGGTGAGCAGCGACGTCACCAGGATCACGCAGTTGGCGAACACCGCCAGCCGGTCGTAGGCGAAGGCGCCGAAGAAGACGGTGCGCCCGGTGGGCCCGGCGTCGTACCACCCCCAGGCGCTCACCGCCAGGGCGGCCACCAGCACCGCGCCGCTGAAGACGGCGAGCCAGGTCCGGCGGGCCGGCGGCACCACCAGGTCGAGCAGCATCAGGGCCACGAAGCCGCCCGCGACGATCACCTCGGGAAGCAGCCCGAGCAGGTCGTGCCATCCAGGGGTGGCGGTGGCCAGCGGCAGCGCCGCCAGCATGTTCACGGCGCCACCCCCGGCGGCGACGTGGCGACCGCCGCCACCGGCGGCGTGGTGCTGAGGGCTCCGGAGTCGGCCAGGGTCACGTACCCCGGCACCGCCTGCGCGGTCACAGCGCCGACCGGGTGCGGGAAGACCCCGAGGAAGACGATCAGCGCGGCCAGCGGCGCCAGCACCAGGCCGTCGCGGAAGCGCAGGTCGCTCACCCTCTCGGTGACCGGCCGGACCGGCCCGTGCATCATCCCCTGGTGCATGCGGAGCATGTACCAGCTGGCGAGCAGCACGCCCATGCCGGCGAGCACCGCGAGCAGCCAGAAGTACTGGAAGGCGCCCAGCATGATGGTGATCTCGCCGACGAAGCCGTTGGTCCCGGGCAGACCGAGGCTGCCCAGGGTGATCACCATGAAGAGGACGTAGAGCCAGGGCATCCGCTTCTGGAGCCCGCCCAGCTCGCGGATGTCGCGGGTCCCGGTCCTGGCCTCGACCACCCCGACCACCAGGAAGAGCCCGGCGATGATGATCCCGTGGTTGACGATCTGGATCACCGCGCCGTTGATGCCGTTCTGATCCAGGCTGAAGATGCCGAGCGCGATGAAGCTGAGGTGGGAGAGGCTGGCGTAGGCGACGATCCGCTTGAGGTCGGTCTGGCTCAGGGCCATCAGCGCCCCGTAGAGGATGCCGAGGATGGCCAGCGCCACCAGCAGCGGCTGGAGCTGGTGGGCCTGGGGTCCGAAGAGGGTGATCGCATAGCGGATGAATCCATACGCCCCCATCTTGCTGACCACCCCGGCGAAGAACACCAGCACCGGGGCCGGCGCCGACTCGTAGAGGTCGGGCAGCCAGGTGTGGAACGGGACGATCGGGAGCTTGATCGCGAAGGCGAGCGCGAAGGCGAGGAAGGCGAACATCGCCGGGGTCAGGGTCGGGACCGTGGTGAAGGGCAGCGGCACCCCGGTCTGGGCCGGCGCCGGGGTGGAGAGCAGCACCTCCAGGTCGAAGCTGTTGTGGCCGGCGTTGAGCGCCTGGAAGTGCAGGTAGATGATCGCGAGCAGCATCAGCAGGCTGCCGGCCACGGTGTAGATCACGAACTTGAGGGTCGCCCGGCCCCGGTTCTCGTTCCCGTAGAAGGCGAGCAGGAAGTAGAGGGGGATCAGCATCCCCTCCCAGAAGAGGTAGAAGAGGAGCAGGTCGAGGCTGACCAGGACCCCGGTGGTGGCCGCCTCGGCGAGCAGCAGCAGCCCGCAGAAGAGCTTCATCCGCTCGGTGGAGTGGCGGGGCACCACCACCGCGCCGAGCAGGAAGACGCCGGCGTTGAGGGCGAGGATCCACGCCGAGATGCCGTCCACGCCGAGGTGGTACGAGGCCCCGATGGCGGGGATCCAGCTGGCCTGCTCGACCAGGTGCATCGGCAGCGGCCCGCCGCCGTCGGCGGCGCCGGTCGCCACCGCGAAGACGATCATCCCGACCAGGACCGCCTCCGCCGCCGCGAAGACGGCGGTCACCGCCTTGATCGGACCGGAGGCCTTCCCGGGGATCACCTGGAGAACCATCGCCCCGGCGACCGGGAGCACCACGACGGCGGTGAGCCAGGGGAAGCCGCTCATTTCGCGATCCCCGCGGCCACCATCACGGCGATGGTGAAGATCAGGACGAAGAGGACCATGTACGAGGCGTAGTCCCGGATCATCCCGGTCTGAGCCGTCCGGAAGGCGGCGCTGAAGTCGGTGGCCACGTCCGAGAGCCCCTTGATCCAGCTGTCCATCACCGGGTCCCCGGCCCGGCGGAGCCCGCGCGCCACCGCCCGGGTGGGGCGGACCAGCATCAGGTCGTAGAGCTCGTCGAAGTAGAGCTTGTGGAAGGAGAGCCGGGGCAGCAGGCGCAGCCCCGGCCGCGCCAGCGCGCGTGACGGGTCGAGATCGCGGCGCACCCAGATCCGGATGGCGATCCCGATCCCGATCAGGCTGCAGATCAGGCCGATGAAGAAGCCGATCAGGCCCAGGCCGGTGCCGGGCTCCTTGGCGATCGGCCCGCTGCCGGCGCTGGTGAAGACGGGGTTGAGGAAGTCGTTGATGAGGTGCGGTCCGAAGCTCACCGGCCACTGCAGGGCCCAGCCCGCCACCGCCGAGAGCCCGGCGAGGATGACCACCGGCCAGAGCATCACCGAGGGGGCCTCGTGCGCCTCGCGGGCGCGGTCGGAGTTCGGCTCGCCGCGGAAGACCCTGCCGTAGAGGCGGAAGGCGTAGAGACCGGTGAGCACGTTGACGGCGATGCCGACGATGTAGAGGGCCGGCGAGCCGGGGCCGTTGATCAGACCGAAGCCGAGCAGGTCCTCCTTGGAGAACATGCCCGCGAAGAGGAAGCCGGCCAGGGCCAGCGAGCCGACCAGGAAGCTCCAAGCGGTCACCCTCATCCGGGAGTCCAGGCCGCCCATCTCCCGGATGTCCTGCTCGTCGTGGACGGCATGGATCACGTTGCCGGCGGCGAGGAAGAGGAGCGCCTTGAAGAAGGCGTGGAGCAGGAACTGGTACATCCCGGCGGCGTAGGCGCCGATCCCCACCGCGAAGATCATCAGGCCGATCTGGGACATCGTGGAGTAGGCGATCACCCGCTTGATGTCGACCTGGGAGAGGGCGATGAAGCCGGCCATCAGGGCCGTGCCCATGCCCACGAACGCCACCATCCCGGCCGCGATCGGGGCCCGGTCGAAGAGCGGGTGGAAGCGGGCGATCAGGTAGACGCCGGCGGTCACCATGGTGGCGGCGTGGATCAGGGCCGAGACCGGGGTGGGGCCCTCCATGGCGTCGGGCAGCCAGGTGTGGAGGGGGAACTGGGCCGACTTGGCGAAGGCGGCGACCGCGAGCAGGATGCAGATCAGGGTGATCAGCGGGGTCCCCGTGCCCAGCGAGCCGGCGTTGGCGAAGATCTGGGGCAGGCTCAGGGTGTAAGCGTGCTGGGCCGGCAGGGGAGCGACGATGGCGATGGCGGCGCCGTGATATGTGGGTATCTGCGGCGTCTTGAGGTTCACGAAGATCAGGAAGGCGGCGATCACCAGGGCGACGTCGCCGATCACCTGGGTGATGAACGCCTTGCGGGCGGCCAGCACCGCGCTCTCGCGCTCGTACCAGAAGCCGATCAGCAGGTAGCTGGAGAGCGCCACCGCCGCCCAGCCGATGATCAGGATCACGAGGTCGGCGGCCAGCACCAGCAGCACCATCGAGAAGATGAAGAAGTTCATGTAGCTGAAGAACCGCGCCACCCCCTCGTCGTGCTCCATGTAGCCGACCGAGTAGACGTGGATCAGCAGCCCCACCCCGGTGATCACAAGCAGCATCAGCACCGAGAGCTGGTCGATGGTGACGTCCACCGAGACGTTGAGGTTGCCGCTGCCGAGGTTCAGCCAGTTCCAGAGGGTGGCGGTCACCGCCTGGTGGCCCGAGGCCGCCCCCAGGACCTCCACAAAGATGACCAGGGTGACCGCGAAGGCGGCTCCGATCGAGAGGGTGCCGGCCAGGTTGACGAAGCGCCGGCCGAGCACCGGCCCGAGCAGCCCGCAGAGCGCGCTGCCGGCGAGCGGGAAGAGCAGCACCAGCCCGGCGAGCAGGGCGGCGGTCGAGGTGCTCATCGCCCGGTCGACCTCATCGCTTCATCTCGTCGAGGTCGTCGACGTCCAGCTCGCGACCGATGCTGAAGACCCGGGTCAGCAGGCCGAGCCCGACCACCACCTCGGCGGCGGCCACCACGATCACCATGAAGGCGAAGACCTGTCCCTCCTCGCTGCTGAGGAAGCTGGAGTAGCCGACCAGCGCAAGGTTGACCGCGTTGAGCATCAGCTCGATGCACATGAAGACGACCAGCGGGTTGCGCCGGATCAGCACCCCCAGGGCCCCCAGGGTGAAGAGGAACCCGGCGGTGAGCAGGATCCACGGGAAGATCGCCTGGGAGAGCATCAGGATCGCGCCTCGGCCACCGGTGCCCCGGCGGCCGCGGGGACGGTCGGGACGGGGGGCTCGGCGCGCTCCATCAGGTCGTCGCTCCAGCTCTCCGGGATCCGCGGGTCGCGACGGATCCCGGTCCGGGTGCGGCGGGTGAGGTAGACGGCGCCGATCGCGGCCACCAGCAGCAGCAGCGAGGTGATCTCGAAGGGAAGCACGTAGGTGTGGAACAGCTGGTTGGCGAGCACCTGGACGTTGCCCGCCTGGTCCACCCCGTTCTGGGGAAAGCCGAAGGTGTTGTAGGGGTCCGCGCCGGCGGCGCCGCTCGCCGCCAGGCTGCCCACCGTGTAGCCGTGCATGCAGGAGGCGGCCTGGGTGGTGCAGGAGGTGGCGTAGGTGATCCCGTTGCGGGCCGCGATGAAGACCGCGGTGCAGATCCCGGCGATGGCCAGCACCCCGAGGATCAGCCGGGGGTCGGCGAGCCGGGGGCGCTCCTCGGAGGCGGGGTCGAGCAGGGCGATGATGAAGACGAAGAGCACCATCACCGCCCCGGCGTAGACGATCAGCTGCACCGCGAAGAGGAACTGGGCGTTGAGCACCAGGAAGATCGCCGCCAGCAGCCCGACGGTCAGCACCAGGGAGAGCGCCGAGTAGATGGTCTGGGGCGAGAACACCACCCCCAGGGCCGAGATCGCGATCAGGATCAGCAGCGCCGCCATCAGCGCGTTCACGACCGGCGCCTCCGCGGCCTGGCCGGAGTGCCGGGCTCGGGGCCCTCGGGCGGTGCGGCGTCAGGGCTCGCCGTCACCGCATCGCCCTCGCCGGTGACCGGCGGGAGGCCACCGGCCGCTGGGTTGGCAGCGGCGGCTGGGTCGTCACCGGCGGCTGGATCGTCACCGGCGACCGGGTTGGCAGCGGCGACTTCGGGCCCGGCGGCCCGCGTGGCAACCTCGACCGCTTCGCTCTCGCCCCTCGGCGCCGGCGCCGCGATGGTGGGCGGCCGGCTGGCGATGCCGTGACCGCCGGGCAGCGTGGTGGTGTCGCCCCGCGCCGCCTGGGCCACCCCCCAGGCCACCCGCGGGTCGACCCCCATCTCCGGGAGCTCGCGACCGCGCTGGTCCGAGCCGGCGCCGCGCGGCGCGATCGGTCCGCGCCCCTGCTCGAAGTTCGGCCAGGCCTCGAGCAGCTCCGCCTTGGTGACCACGGTGTGCTCGCGCCGGTAGTCGGCCAGGTCGTAGCGGGGCCCGAGGGTGATCGCCTCGGTGGGGCAGGCCTCCGCGCAGTAGCCGCAGTAGATGCAGCGCATCAGGTTGATCTCGTAGCGCTCGGCATACCGCTCGCCGGGGCTGATCGGGTGGTCCTTCGGGTTCTCGGCGGGCCCCACGTAGATGCAGCCGACCGGGCAGGCGGCGGCGCAGAGCTCGCAGCCGATGCACTTCTCCAGGCCGTTGTCGTAGCGGTGGAGGATGTGGCGGCCGCGGTGGCGCGGCGGCACCAGCCTCTGCTCCTCCGGCCACTGCACCGTGATCGGCTTCTTGAACATGCTGCGGAGCGTCAGGCTCAGCCCCTGGGCGATCTCGCGGAACATCAGCCGGCCCTCAGGGCGACCAGGGTCCCGGTGATCATGATGTTCACCAGGCCGAGCGGGAGCAGCATCTTCCAGCCCAGGTTCATGAGCCGGTCGTAGCGCAGCCGGGGGAGGGTCCAGCGGACCCACATCATCACGAAGATGAGCACCGCCACCTTGATCAGGTACCAGATCACCCCGGGGATCCAGCCGACGATCACCCAGCTGGTGGGCAGCGGGGAGAGCCACCCGCCCAGGAAGAGCGTGGTGGCGATGGAGGCGACGATCACCATGTTGATGTACTCGCCGAGGAAGTAGAAGGCGAAGCGCATCGACCCGTACTCGGTGTGGTAACCGCCGACCAGCTCGGTCTCCGCCTCGGGCAGGTCGAAGGGCGCGCGGTTGGTCTCCGCCAGGGCCCCGACGAAGTAGAGCAGGAAGGCGAGCGGCTGGAGGAAGACGTACCAGAGGTGGTGCTGGTTGCTGACGATCTGCTCCATGTCGAGGGAGCCGGCCAGGATCACGGGTCCGATCAGCGCGAAGGCGACCGCCATCTCGTAGGAGATGAGCTGCGCCGACGAGCGCAGCCCGCCGAACAGCGAGTACTTGCTGTTGGCCGACCAGCCGCCCAGGAAGAGCGAGTAGACGCCCAGCGAGGTGACCGCGAGGATGAAGAGGAGGCCGACGTTGACGTGGGCGATGTCCCAGTGGAGCGCGTACCCCGACGGGCAGGTGAGCTGAGCCTCGCCGATCGACGGGCCGCCGATGCAGTTGACCGCGCTGATGGGGATGGCCGCGAAGGCGAACATCGCCGCCGCCCCGGCCAGGCCGGGGGCGATCAGGTAGAGCAGTTTGTCGCGGCCCGACGGCGCGGTGTTCTCCTTGAAGAGCAGCTTGACCGCGTCGGCGAGGGGCTGGAGGAGGCCGAGGGGTCCCACCCGGTTGGGGCCGATCCGCAGCTGGATGCGCGCCGCCACCTTGCGCTCGGCCAGGGTGAGGTAGGCGCCGGCGGTGATCAGGAAGAGCAGGACGATGACCGCCTTGACCAGGATCACCCACCACCAGTCGGGGCCGATGAAGTACTCCCACCAGGCGGAGGCGATCATCCTGCCGCCCCGTCGAAGAGGGCGCGCCCGCCGTTGCCGGCCGCGGCATAGGCGGGCAGGGCGGCCGCGATCTCGCGCTGGACGCGGGCCGGGTCGACCGTCCAGCCCTCGGCGCCGAGCGCCGCGGCGAGCATGCCGAGGACGCGGGTCTCGGTCGGGGTGGGGGTGGCCGGCGGGAGGGCGGGACGGATCCGCTGAACCCTCCCCTCGGTGTTGGTGACGGTCCCCAGCTTCTCCATCAGGGTGTGCCCCGGGATCAGCACGGTGGCGCTCTGGCTGACCGGGCCGGGCACGCTCTCCATTGCCACCACCACCTCGGCCCTGGCGAGCGCGCGGCGGAGCAGCTCCGCATCCTCCCCCTCGACGGCGAGCGCCGCGCCGTTGACCAGGAGCAGCCCGGCGATCTCCCCGGCGACCGCCGCCCGCAGGATCTCCCGGCCGGAGCTGCCCACCGGGGTCGCCCTGACGTAGCCGGGCCGGAGCCCGGGCAGGAGGCCGAGGTCCTTGGCTCCACGCCCGTTCATCCCGCGGGTGATGGTCAGGCGCTTGACGGTCGCCCCCGATGCGGAGAGCGCGGCGGCCAGGGCCGCGGCGGCGGGGCGCCCAACCTCGTCGGCGATCACCCCTACCAGGCCGGCGCCCCCGCCCACCGCCTTCACCACCTCGGCCGGGGATGCCGCCGCGTCCACCCGGTGGATCGCGACCCCCCTCTTGGTCCCGGCCTTGAAGAGACGCAGGGTGAGCACCGG
>Ga0187875_10003423_pt1 | contig 11247 bp, 6 predicted proteins | sample June2016WEW_17_1_2_FD_132978 | JGI IMG/M metagenome (GOLD analysis project Ga0187875, IMG submission 132978) | Peatland microbial communities from SPRUCE experiment site at the Marcell Experimental Forest, Minnesota, USA - June2016WEW_17_10 | ecosystem: Environmental > Terrestrial > Soil >... | reverse complement strand
CCGCTGGCAAGTTTCGTCATCCGGTCTTGCTGCAAAAGTTGGAATTGGAATTTTACCCGGAAAAGAAACAGCCACAGTTCGTCTTTCGCAAACGTGAGCAGCCGCCGGAACTTTACATGGAGTTTCTGCGCGTGTTGCCAGAAGTGAACACCCAACAGCTTGCCCGCTGCGCCGATGAATTGAAGAAGACAGAATTCGCACCACTTGGCGAGGATGACACGGATGGTTTTTTGCTCCGCCTGATTCAAGGTTTGTTTCCCAGCCGTGGTGCGGTGCGTGAAGGCAGTGACCAACTTGATCTCGAAGCACAAGCGGGCAGCCCGACTATCGAACGGCAGCCTGTCATCTTCATGCGCCAACGCCGCACAGGACCAAGCAGTATTTTCGACGCGGTATTGCAAGACATCGCGAACCGTGTTGATGGTTTTTCGCCCGCACTTTTACAAATCCTCGGCTTGGCAGAAAGCACGCCCATTCAGACTGAATCAAATGCTGGTGGTCTGGGCCTTGGAAACGAAGACGAGGATGTTCTGTTGAGCAAACCAGCCAATCGGGAACAACTTGAAATCGCGAAGCAACTCGCGCGCAGAGATTGCGTGCTCGTGCAAGGGCCGCCCGGCACTGGAAAAACTCACACCATCGCCAACTTGCTTGGTCACTTGCTCGCGCAGGGCAAGCGCGTTCTCGTGACCGCGCACACGCCGAAAGCTTTGCGCGTTCTGCGTCAAAAAGTTGTTGAAGCACTTCAGCCGCTTTGCATCAGCGTTCTTCACAATGACAAGCAAAGTCAGGAAGACCTTCAATCTTCCGTGCGGAAGATTCATTTGCGACTTTCAGAAGATGACCGACTTCTGGAACGGGACGCGCAGCGTTCGCGCGATGAGCGAAAGCGGATTCTCAAAGCGTTGTGCGACACGCGGGAAAAATTCCTTGATGCACGCCAAGATGAAATCCGCGACGTGGTTTTTGCTGGCAAGGGAACACGTCCAATCGAAGCGGCAAAGCGCGTGAAAGATGGCACTGGCAAGGATGACTGGATTCCAAGCCCGGTTACGCTCGGTGAATCTTTGCCCGTTTCCTATGCAGACGTGGTTGCGCTCTACCAAACGAACGCGCGCATTTCTGCCGCCGATGAGCGCGAGTTAAATGGTTTCAGGCCGGAATTGAGCGTGCTGCCGACACCCAAAGATTATCAAGGTGTCGTTGAAGAACTGAATTCACTTGCTGCCTGCGACCTTCACTTCCGCGAAGAACTTTGGGACGCAGCCTTTGAGCCGAAAGATTTGAAGGAGTTCGACCGGATGCTCGAAACGGCGAGGAAGACAATTGAATTTTTGCGGGACAGCGCACCGTGGCAATTGGAGGCGATTCAGGCCGGGCGTGACGGTGACGAAGCGTGTCGGGTGTGGCTGTCGCTTTCGGAGCTAATTGAAACAACTTGGCGCGAGGTGCATGAATGTCATGCGCTCGTGTTGGAACACGGGCCTGTAATTTCTGATACACGGCCACCGCATGAACTACTTCTGGTCATTGAGGAAATCATTCAGCACAGCGAAGCCGGTAATTCGTTTGGATTGTTCACCAAATTAACCAAGAGACATTGGTTTGAGTTCAGGGAAAATGCCCAAGTCAGAAGTCGGGCATTGGACTTGAACAACTCGGCCCATTTGCGTGCAGTGCGCGCGTTGCTGCGGATGCAGCAACTCCGTTCCGAGTTGATCGGACGGTGGGAACGTCAGATGGCTTGTCAAGGTGGTCCAGCCTGCTCGGAACTTGGCGACCGGCCTGAGCAAGTCTGTAAACAATTTGTCGGCACAATTCAAACCTGCTTGGAATGGCACAATTCGACATGGCAACCGCTTGAATCTGAATTTCAACGATTGGGTTTCTTGTGGCCTGCATTTCTTGAATCCACGCAGCCACAGACGGGAACAAACGCCGAACTGAATCGGATTCGCCGTGCGGTGATGGGAGACCTCGGCACAATTCTTGGATCGCGTAACGGTTGGCTTCGTCACAAGCAGCTCAAAGCAATTCTCGCCGCGTCACTACAATTAGTGCCAACTTCGGAAACGCCGGATGCGTTGGTCACGCAAAGTTTGCGCCGCTCTCTCCGTGAGATTTCGCCAGCGGCTTATCAAGCTGCTTACGAAGAATTGGTGCGGCTGAAAAACTTGGAGTTAGACTTGGCTCGTCGTCGCGCGTTGTTAAAACAAGTCAGTCGTTCCGCACCGGCTTGGGCTTCTGCCATTGAAAACCGGCATCCCAAACACAGCCAGCCAGAACCGCCGGGCGAACCGGAATCCGCTTGGGAATGGCGGCAGCTTCACGATGAATTGGAACGGCGGGCGAACGTCTCGCTCGACCAGTTGCAAAGGGAAATTGAAAATCTTGGACATCAACTTCTCGAAGTCACCGCGCAACTTGTCGAAAAGCAAACTTGGATGAAACAAATCCGGCAAACTGGCAGCGAGCAAAAGCAGGCCCTCGGTGCTTACGCGGCGATGCGAAACAAGCTGACCAAAACAGGCAAGGGAGTCAGAGACGCAGAACTTCGTGCTGCCGCCCGCCGCGAAATGACGACCGCCAAAGATGCCGTGCCTGTGTGGATCATGCCGCTGGCGGAAGTCGCTGAAACCTTCGATCCGAGCAAGGCGAGATTTGACGTGGTGATAATAGATGAAGCCAGTCAATGCGATCCATCGTCACTGTTTGCATTGTATCTCGGTCGGCAAACCATCGTCGTTGGCGACGATGAGCAGGTCACGCCAGTTGCCGTCGGTGTCCAATCGGAAGAAGTGACGAAGCTCATCCGCATTTTCTTGAACGGCGTGCCTCACAAGGAACTCTACGACGGCGAAACGTCCGTCTATGAACTGGCGCAAATCGCGTTTGGCGGTGTGATTCGGCTGACCGAGCATTTCCGTTGCGCGCCAGACATCATCGCTTTCAGCAACAACCTTTCTTACAAAGGCGAAATCAAACCGCTTCGTGAGGCTTCTTCAATTCCGCTCTATCCGCATGTTGTTCACCACCGAGTTCCAGACGGACGCGAGCGTGGCGACAACGTCAACGAAGTCGAAGCCGAGAGAATTGCTGCGCTTATCTGCGCTGCAATTGAGCAACCAGAATTTGAGAAGAACGATGAAGGGAAAGCGACAAGTTTCGGGGTCGTATCATTGGTTGGTGATAAGCAAGCCCTGAAAATTGATGCCATCTTGCGCCATCGAATCGAACTGGCGGAATACAAACGGCGCAACATTCTTTGCGGCGACTCTGCACAGTTCCAAGGCGATGAGCGCGATGTAATGTTTCTGTCCGTTGTGGATTCCCCACCCGAAGCGCCACCACATCCAATGCGGCAAGAAGGCGGGAAAAAGATTTTCAAAAAGCGATACAATGTCGCAGCGAGTCGTGCGCGCAACCAGATGTGGATCGTCCACAGCCTGAATCACGAAACCGATTTGCAATCTGGAGATTATCGTCGTCGCCTCATTGAACACGCACTAGACCCGAACGCTTGGGAGCGCGAATTACAAAAGCGATTGGCGCGGGTAGATCCACGATCCAAAGTTTTTCAAGGCGTGGTGCTGCGGAGATTGATGGAGCATGGCTATAACGTGGCCGCAGAATTTCCAGCCGGAGCATACAGCATAGACTTGGTTGTTACCGGCAACGGACGGCGGCTGGCTGTTGAGTGTGACGGTGAACAGTTTCACGGCCCGGACAAACTTCAGGAAGACCTCGAACGTCAAGCTGTGTTGGAACGGCTCGGTTGGACGTTCGTGCGGATTCGCGGCAGTCTCTTTTTTCGCGATGAAGACCGTGCTTTGAAGGCGATGTTTGGGCGTTTGGCAGAACTTAACATCACGCCCGAACTCGAACCGGCATCGAAGTCCTCGACTAAATCCCAAATTGTTGACCGAGTCATTAGACGCGCACAGGAGTTACAATCGTCTTGGCATCCGATTGAAAGTGAAAACATGGTTGATAAGAAACAGCAGCCCATCGGCCTCTGGCATCAATCGCATTCTCAAGACAGATGAATTTTACTAAAAACCCGGCGCTTTGACTGGCCGGCTTTCCTGCGGGCACTCGGAAACCGGCCAGACAAATCGCCTCATTGGAAACCTAGACGGTCACGCACTCATCGGTCGTTCTAAAACCGCGCTCAACTCCGCCGTCGTCCGTTCATGCCACTCCCGACCTGCTCCGTTTCGCTGCCGGTTTCAGAACGCCCGTTCAGTGCTTCGTCATTTTCACATCAGTGCGGTAATTTTATACGTTCAATCGAACGTGATTTGTGGCGGCTTTCTGGTAATTGAAAGCCGGTAATTAGGTTAGACACCATCCCCGAAGCATTCGCTTCAGAAAAAGGCACCAGAAAAAGCTGGCGTTGAATTCCGTTGCCGGGCGTTGACGATTTCAACGCGACTAAACGCCTTTCAACATTCATCATCAACGCCGCTAAACGCGGTTCAACACCCGGCGTCAACGGAATTCAACGCCCGAAAACTGCATCGCCGACACTATCCGGCCTAATCAGCCACCTTTGCCATTTAATCCGCCGAGTATGCGCTAACCGCTTTGGTGCGAAACGCCCTAAACTTTGCGGTGATGAATCCAGACATCATCAACGATAGCGGGCCGGTGAAGCGCAAACGCTGCGGCGGCGGGCGGGCTTTTCACAGCCGGCTTGAACCATTCGTGGAATTCATTCGTGAACAACGCCAACGGCGCAGGACTTGGCAGGAAATTGCCGCCGTGCTTTTCAGTGAAAAAGGCTGCCCTATCACCGCACAGGGCGTTCATCAGTTTTATCGGCGTCATCTTCAACGTCGGGCGCAAACGCATTGGGAAGAAACGTCATCTGCATCGAAAACGACTACCACTCCAACCAGCATCGCACCGGCACGGAAACCAATTTTGGCCGCAACTCCGCCACCACGCGAGGTTCGCCGGCCAAATCCCGAAGACATGAAACTAAACGATCCGACAAATATATGAACACAACTCGACGCATCCACCTCAATCCCCAATCCAAAGGCAATCTCGGCAAAAGTTTTGAAGCCGAATTCCGCACTGCTTGGCTCGACAAGCTCGGCGTGCCGTGGAACGGCTCCGACCTCGACGACCGGCATCACACTTTCGCCTATCGGCATCGTGAAGCGGTCCGTTCGTATCAGCTTGGCAACGAACAGGAGAGTAAAACTGCTTTGTTAAGTTTGTTCCGGCGCGTGCTGAAAGATTCCGCCCCGGTTCACGTCATTGACACCCGCTCCCAGGCTGACGCGCTAATCTTGGGCGCATTGGAGGAATTGCAAGTGCTGGATGTGTGCGCCGAACAAGGCGTGCGGCTGACATTTTTTCTGTTCCCCACCGACGACACGGAAAGCATGACCAACGCGGGCAGATTATTTTTCTACGCAGGCGACCGCGTAGATTATGTCATCGTCCACAATCCCGCCAAAGCGCGCGGCGATTTGTTCAAAGGCTCGCAACTGGAAAAGCAGTTGGTGGAGTTCGGCGCGAAGTCAGTGAAACTGCCAGCCGTCACGCCGACCACGCTGCTGGCGATTGAAAAAGCGGAGGCCATCGCCAAACGCGGCTTGAGCTTCGCCGAATTATCGCACGTTGAGGCCGGTCACTTGGAACGGTTGTTGGCTGGTGAAATCCAATGGGCAATGCAAAAAATGTTTCGCCAATACGACGCCATCGCGGATTTGTTGTTGCCGACCGAGTTTGTTCCGAAGGAAAAACCTGCCGCGACGAAGGAGAAAACAAAGGCCGAACCCCAACCGCAATTAAATTTTGAGGAATGACGTATGGAGGACACTGATTTTGACCTGCTCTGCGTGGGGCTATCCCCTGATGAAGCCAAACGGATGAGAAAAATGTTGGCGGAGTGGAATGACGGGGATGAAAACGGATTTCCGGTCCAACTGGCGATGCTGACACGGGCGCAATGGCGCGCGGCGGCACTGGTGCCACAGGCGGTCAACGAGTCCAGAAAATTGATTGAATTGCATCTGGCCGAATATCGTCGGCAAACCGCCGAGCTGGTTAAAAATCTTTCTGCCGTCGGTGAAGACCAGGCCGATGAATTGAAAAACGTCGTCAAAGGCCACACCGAGGCGTTGAATCAGGCTTCCGATTCATTTCGCAGCCAGTTGAAATCCATCGGGGCCTTCGCCCAAGATATTAGAAAACATTTGGACGACGGGGTTTCCTCATATAATCGCGTCAAAACCGACTTGGAAGCTGGCAGAGAGATGTTTCTTAAAACCTGCGCGGACCTGGATGGCCGGATCAATGGGGTGCAATTAAGACGGGACTGGCTGGCCTGGCTTGGATTGATTGCCATCGGCATGGTGATTGGTGTTTTTATCGGCATTGTCATCGAATTGAAATATCATTAACAAATGCCACGGCAATCGCTGTTTCATCCTTAATTTCAGTGCCGTTCCCGCCGTCACTACGTCTCGCCTTACTTTCCCACTCGCCGACCGCCGACCGAAGCCTGAAAAATTACCATGAGCCAAATTCCATGTTGTCATTTTGAATTGTAAGCATTTCCGATCAGCATATCATTTGTTGAGATTTTTCTGGATTTATGCGAATGCTCCAAGACGGCCAAGTGATCCGCGAAACCTACGAAGTGGAACGCTTCTTGGGCGAAGGCGCGTTCGCAGAGGTTTATCGCGTCAAACATCGCTTTCTCGGCAGACAGGCCATGAAAGTTTTCAAACGTGTCGGTATGAATCTCGACGAGATTCAGGAAATGCTCGGTGAGGCAATCCTGCTGACACATATCAAACATCCAAACATCGTCAGTGTTTTCAACGCCGACATCTTTGAAACACCGAATGGGGCTTGCGGATTTTTCACGATGGAGCATGTGCCGGGCGGCAGCCTCGACAAATTCTGGCGCTCGCACGGCGGCCAGTTTGTCCCCATCGAAACCAGCATTGATCTGATAAAGCAGATTTGCCGGGGAATATCGCAGGCACATCGAGAAAAGCCGCCCATCATACACCGCGACATCAAGCCGCAAAACATTCTCGTCGGCTACGAGGCGGACGGATTGCGGGCACGCGTCAGCGATTTTGGTCTGGCCAAGACGGTGAACCCGCTCACGTTACTGGCGACCGCCGCCGGCACGCTGGCCTTCAAACCGCCAGAGGCTTTTTCGGAACACAAAGGCGATTCGTGCGCCGCCGATGTTTGGGCAATCGGCGCAACATTGTATCTGCTGCTGACGGATCGGTTGCCGTTTGAGATGCCGGCAAACGTCAGTTGGGCCAGCAAAAATCTTTTCGATAAACCGGTGTCGCCGCCGTCCGAGACAAATCCCGACGTGAATCACGCACTGGACGCCATCGTGATGAAGACACTTGAAAAGAAAGCAGATAACCGTTATCCAACCGCCAGGGAACTTTTGATCGCATTGGAAAACTGGAAGCCCACAAGTCACGAGTCCGCACAAAAGCCGAAAACACTTTCCAGCGAGCCGTCAAAGTCCGTGCTGGGAATGCCGACACCGGCAGACGAAGGCATTGCGAAAGACATGGCGCAAAAAGCATTGAAGGCGCGGCAGGTGGGCCGGCTTGCCGAAGCCGCCGATCTGATGGAAGAGGCTTTCAACAAATCACCCGAGTTGCGCCAGAAGTATGCACATCAAGTTAAGCTTTGGCGCTGCGGTATCAGTATGTAACCAAACAAATCATGTCCACCACGGGACAAAGTGAAGCAGCGCAATCCTCACGCAAACGAGGTTCGTCAGCGTGCCTGCCGCTGATTGATGCTGCCACCAAGGATTTGTTTCGGAAAAATGCCTTTCGGATCACGGGGCTTTCGGTTGATGCCACAGCCCGCGAGGAAGCCAGGCACAATGATAAGATCAAACAGTTGGCGGAGCTTGGAAAAGACCCGCATACTCAAGATGCAGCGTTTCCTATCAAACCACCACCCGGACTCGATGATATTCGTGAGGCGATTCAGAAGCTAAATGACCCGCAGAAGCGACTGATAGACGAGTTTTTTTGGTTTTGGCCACAAGAGCATGGTCAAAGCAAATCCGATCCGGCAATTCAGGCTTTGGCAAAGGGCGACTCCAAAACGGCCATTGAGATTTGGAACGGCAAAGAAGAATCCAGCACGGATGGTGTCGTGGCCTCTCACAACTTGGCTTTGGTGTATCATATAATTGCTCTCGATTGGGAAAATTACTCTTTCAAGAATGAGGTTGAATCGGAACGGCGACAGAAAATTACTAACTATTGGAAGGGCGCGTTCAAGCGGTGGGAGCGTCTCGTGAATGATGAACAGTTTTGGGATAAAGTCACGAATCGGATTCGCCAGTTGAATGAACCGAATTTACAACCGGGTTTTGCGCGCCAGATGCGTGCGTCACTGCCGGAGGCGTTGGATAAAATCAACGCCGAGCTTGCAGTTGCGTTTGCAGAATCTGGAAAAATTGAAACCGCCCGCCTTCATATACGACTGATGCGCGAGACGCGCCAAGGCCATGATAATGTTGAGAAGGTTGCCGAGTTAGTTTTGTCACCCGCCCGAAACAGAATAAAGGAGCAAATTCAGCGAGCCAAGCAATCTGCCCAAGAGAATCCGACTTCCGCTAACGAGGCGGCTCGAATCCTGATTGAACACGCGCATCCCCTGCTTGAGGTGTTCGATTTGTTCTTTGGCGAACAAGAGCATTTTCAAAAAGAACTTTTCGATGAAGTCGCCATGACCGCCGTGAACTGTCTTGTCGCCTACCAGCGCAAGACAGGAGATAACGAGACGTTTGTGAAACTGCTTGAGCGTGCATTACCGCTTGCGGAATCCATCGAAGTCCGGCGACGGATTGAAGAAAACATCGGCATCGGCAAAGGAAATTTGAATCAGTCGAAACTCGACCCCGTTTATGAATTGTTGAAGTCCATTCAAGACAGCAAAAAGAGTCCATCTGAACGACTCGGGAGATTTAATGCTGAAGTTGCCAATGTCTTGATTTCAGCAATGGCTGGGTTGTCTCGCGGTTCGGATGACTACAACCAGTTATGGGATTCCGCCGCCATTGTCTTGCGTGGTATCTCGCTCGACGCATGGAATAATCACCAAGACCGCCAGACGGCGGTTGCGGCGAACGAACTTGCCATCAAACACGCGACCAGCCCGGAATTGAAACAACGATTGGCAGAAGATAAATCAACTTTGCAACAACAGTCCACGCATCACCTTGACGGCTCTGGTTGGCAAAGGACGAATGCCAAGGAAAAAAGCTCTTCGGTAAATCCGGGAATGGTTTTTTTAGTCATAGTCGGGATACTTGTCGTTTGGGGCGTTATCGGCTCATGCAACTCCACAAATGATTCGCCACACAGCACTACTTACGATTCGCATACACCGAGCGCACCCGCATACACGCCGCCCGCGCCAAGCGCGCCAGCATACACTCCGCCACCGGCTTCCGACGGCGGAAGCTCTGGCGGAAACGTGTATCGCGTCCCCAGCGATGTCAGCAGCGCCCTCGACCGTGAAAAAGCAGGGATTGAAGCCGACCGGGCAGTTCTAAAACAACTGGATGATCAGCTTGATTCTTTGGGGCGGAAAATTGAATCTGACCGCATTTATCTGGATAAAACGAGCCAAGATGATGTGGACGCATTTAACGCCAAAGTTGACCGATACAACACACTTTCCCAACAAGACAAGGCCGCAACTGCTGCCTTCAATGTGCGGGTGGATAACTACAACGCAAAGTTGCGGCAATACGGACGTTGAAATTATGAAAACCAAACGCAGGCCAAAATTCTTGGGCAAGCTCAAATTGGAAAATCAATTCCCGCTTGGCAAACCGAGCTGGCCTATTGAACAAACCGTTTTAACCGTAATGGCAGCAGGGCAACGCCAACGTGAACCAAGGCAAGCAGAACCAAGTGTCGCCGATGCTCACGAGAAAGCATTGGCCTCAATTGCAACAAACGCCTGGAAAGCAAAAGCCAGATTGAAAGATGCGGGGGCTGTCGAAGATAGTGGTGTTTTGAAACGAATAAACGGCGATCTTGAGAGAATCTGGAATGTTCTCGTTGAAGATTTGGGATTGGAAGTAAAAGACCACACCGGAAAAGATTTTGACTACGGCATGGCGTTAAAGGTGGTGACGACTCAGCCGACGGCGGGCATAACCAAGGAGCGCGTGATCGAGACAATAAAGCCGACAATTTACTGTAAGAACAAAATAATTCAAATTGGCGAGGTGGTAGTTGCCACGCCGACATGATTTCAAAAATAATATGAACAGAACAACCATTGACTTCGGAATTGACCTTGGCACAACGAACAGCGCTGTCGCTGTTTTGAAGGGTGTCTCCACGGAAATCATTAAGAACAATCTCCAGCAAGACATCACGCCTTCGGCTGTCCACTTCCCCAAAAACGGGCAATTGCTGGTTGGTTTCTATGCAAAAGAGAAAATGAAAACGCCGCGCCTCGATGACACCGCCACAGAGTTTAAGCGGCGAATGGGAAGCGATTTTATTTACACGTTCGACAGCAGCGGCCAAAAAAGATCGCCGGAGGAATTGTCGGCAGAAATTCTGAAAAGATTAAAAACCGACGTGCAGGAGAAGACCGGAGAGGCGATTGAAGCGGCAGTCATCACCGTGCCGGCAGCTTTCAAACTGGAACAATGCGATGCCACGAAAAAAGCGGCTCAACTGGCTGGTTTCAAAGAGAGTCCATTGCTGCTTGAGCCGACAGCAGCGGCACTCGCCTTCGGCTTTCAAGCCGAAAGTAAAAAAGCCCATTGGCTCGTGTTTGACTTCGGCGGCGGCACGTTTGACGCAACGATCATTAAAACGGAAGAAGGCACAATCCATGTGGTGAATCATGGGGGAGATAATTTCCTTGGCGGTTCCGACATTGATAAGGCTTTGGTCTCGAAGATTATTGCGCCCAGGCTGATTGAGCAATATGGCTTGGAAGAATTCGATTGGTCGCAAGCAGGAAAGGGAGGCCGATGGCGGCAAGCGTTTGCGCGTCTGAAATGGGCGGCGGAACAGGCGAAAATTGAACTGTCTTCTCCCAAAGTGAAGGCGTCGCTCGATCCAGACACGGTTAGCAGCTTGAAAGACGAGAGCAACGGCGAGATGGTGGTGGAGGAATTTGAAATGGACATCACCCGCGCCGATTTGGTCCGCGTGGCTGAACCTTTTATCCTGCGTGCCACCGAGATCGCCAAGT
>Ga0187875_10003417_pt1 | contig 11263 bp, 11 predicted proteins | sample June2016WEW_17_1_2_FD_132978 | JGI IMG/M metagenome (GOLD analysis project Ga0187875, IMG submission 132978) | Peatland microbial communities from SPRUCE experiment site at the Marcell Experimental Forest, Minnesota, USA - June2016WEW_17_10 | ecosystem: Environmental > Terrestrial > Soil >... | reverse complement strand
GAGGATCGTCGGGCCGTACAAAGTGCTGGGGCGCATCGGCGAAGGCGGCATGGGCGTGGTTTACAAGGCACGCGATTCGCGCCTGGGCCGCGACGTGGCGCTGAAGATCCTGCCGGCGGAGGTGGCCGGCGATGCCTCGCGCCATGCCCGCTTTGTGCAGGAAGCCAAATCCGCGAGCGCGCTGCGCCATCCCAATATCGTGACGATTTACGATATCGCCCGCGGCGAAGGCCACGATTTCATCGTCATGGAGTACGTTGCCGGCAAGACGGTGAGCCAGTTGATCGGACGCCGGGGGCTGAAGCTGAAGGATGCTGTGCGATATGCGATCCAGACCGCCGACGCGCTCGCCTGTGCGCATGCGGCGGGCATTGTGCATCGCGATCTGAAGCCCTCGAACATCATGGTGGACGAGCACGAGGTGGTGCGGGTGCTCGATTTCGGCCTGGCGAAGCTGACCCGAGCCGAACCTGGCGAGGGTGAGCCGACGGAGACGATTGGACCAAAGACGCTAGAGGGAACAATCGTCGGCACGGCGTCTTACATGTCGCCGGAGCAGGCCGAAGGCAAACGGGTGGATGCGCGCTCGGACGTATTCAGTTTCGGCGCAGTGCTCTACGAGATGCTCTGCGGGCACAGGGCGTTCACCGGCGAGTCGCCCGTTGCGACGCTGGCGGCGATTCTGAGTCGCAACCCTGCGCCGCTGGGTGACGAAGTGCCGCGGGATCTGGAGCGCATCGTGACCCGCTGCCTGCGGAAGGACCCGGCGCGCCGGTATTACAGCATGGCCGACGTCAAGGTGGCGCTCGAGGAGGTGCAGGAGGAATCGGAATCGGGGCTCCTCACGGCGGCGGAGAAGCCGGCGCACCGCCGGGCGCGCTGGCCGGCCGTGCTGGCCGCGCTGGCGCTGGTGGCGGCTGCCGTTGGCGGCTGGATGTTGCACAGAACTAGCGGCACCCCCGCAGTGCCCCAAGCCGTGCCACTGACCACTTACCCTGGCTTTGCGTGGTCGCCGAGTTTCTCTCCGGATGGGGACCGAGTGGCATTCTCCTGGAACGGTCCTAAGCAGGACAACTACGACATCTACGTGAAGCAGATCGACGCAGAAGAGCCTGTCCATCTCACGAAGGATCCCGCCCCTGACTTTTTCCCTGCCTGGTCCCCGGACGGACGCCAGATAGCCTTTCTGCGTGAGTTGTCCGGCGGGAAGAGCGGCGTATTTCTGATCCCGGCTCTTAAAGGACCCGAGCGCAAACTCGCGGAAATCAATGTGGTGGCGGAGGCAGGTTTTGGGGTAGGCAGGATGTCGTGGCACCCTAACGGCCAATGGCTGGTGCTGTCCGACAGGAACTCGGCCCAGGAGCCGCTCGCCTTGTTCCTGGTCTCGGTCGAAAGCGGCGAGAAGCGCCAGCTGACCTCTCCGCTTAAGGGTTTCCCCGTTGGCGATGTAGAACCCGCTGTTTCTCCCGACGGCCGGGCTGTGGTGTTCACCAGAGTGATCAGCAACCGCAGTCCGGGGGCCTCTGATCTTTATCTCCTGGAATTGTCCGAAGACCTCCGCCCGACGGGGGAACCAGCGCGCATTACGTCCTCGCGAAGATGGACGAATGAGCCTGCCTGGTGGCCCGACGGAAGCTCGATCCTCTTTGCATCAGGTAACGCAGGGAGTAATAGAAGCATGTGGCAGATGGCCATTCACGGATCCGCGAGAAGCTTGGGAGAACCCGAGCGGCTACCCTTCGGCGGGGAAAGCTACGGGCCCATGCCGGCGATTTCCCGGCAGGGCCGCGTGGCTTACGCGCAGCACGCCACAGTTGCGAACATCTGGCGCCTGGATCTGAGTCGCCGCCAGCGGGTGGCAAATATGCCGATGAACTCCACTCGTCTGGACCACGTCCCGCAGTACTCGCCGGACGGCAAACGCATCGCATTCGCTTCGAATCGCTCCGGCAAAAACGAGATCTACATGTGCGACTCCGACGGGTCGAACACCGTGAAGCTGACCTCCTTCGGCGGCCCATATGTGGCCAACCCTGCCTGGTCCCCGGACGGACAGCGCATCGCATTCGTCGCCCGGCTCGGCGAGACTAGCGAGATCTACACCATCAGTGCGGACGGAGGAAAGCCGGAGCATTTGCCTGGCACTCAGAGTAGAGATGGGCTCGCTTCATGGTCGCGCGACGGCAAGTGGATCTACTTCGGTGCCAACCGGACTGGAAAGAGCCAGTTGTGGAAAGTTCCCGCTGGCGGGGGAGATCCGGTGCAGGTCACGAAACAAGGCGGCGCTTATGGGGTTGAATCCCCCGACGGGAAATTCGTTTACTACTTGCTCGAGACGGAGGATGAGGGGAACAACACTGAACTGTGGCGGGTTCCGGTGGAGGGCGGCGAGGAGATCCGCATCGCTGGCGGCGTTTGCCCCCAGTATTTTGCGGTTGCAGGTCGCGGGATCTACTTCTTCTCAAGTTGGGCGAATCCCTCGATCCAGTGCTTCAACTTTGCCGCCCGGAAGGTCGAGACCGTCGCAAGGGTCGAGGGGAGCGTGGCATGGGGCATGTCGGTGTCCCCCGATGGCCAGTGGCTGCTTTACTCAGCGATTGGAGCCGAGCAGAGCGATCTGATGATGGTGGAGAAGTTCCGGTGAGGGTGAGCCGGACCCTGAGCCGAATTCCGGGCCACTCCTACGAAAAGGCACTCCCAACCGCCAGACCAGAGGCCAACTCGTGTGTAGTGTGGCATTCGGAATGTACTTGAAGGTAGTCGCGACAGCGTTGATGGCCCAAAGCCGGAGACCACAGCGCTGTCATGTCGCTTCACCGCAGGATTACCCTCCGGTTTCCGCGGCCGGGCACGCCCGCACTGACACAACAGAATCGTCTGCCCAAGCGACTGCTGGGCTCATCGCGAGAACTAAGGCTGGGAACATTCTCCCCGCCCGCAGGCGCCGATCGCTAGACGTTTTCTGATCGGACTTCTAATCTCAATTCCTCTTGCGTTTCAGCTCGGCCATGAGTACAATCAAGCGATTTGCCCCTGATCGATAGGTCCAACCGGCTCGCCAGGTATAGGCAGAGAACCGTCCGAAGGCTCCTGGCGCTCAAGCGAATACCGATGGATCAGGCCCGTGAGCCGGGCGCGAATGGCGGCACTTTGCTTTCGTGCCAGCCGGCAGCTTTCAATCGAGTCACAAAGTAAAAGGAGCATCCATGACCGAATCAGAACAAGCGAGGATCAAGGCAGCCAAAGCGGCAGTGAAGGCTAAGGAAATAGAATGGTCCAACGCCTTGCGTAATGGCTGCTCGCCGTCACGCACTGAACTCGCCAAAACGGAGATCGAGAAGTTTCTGCGGGAAAACCTAACTGAGGATTTCACGAACATCGACTATGTCGGGCAGCTCCGAACCAAGAAAGACGACATCAAGAACTGCGTGGGCGGTGACTATAAGGTGAAGTCCCTGACGAAACCCGTATTCGTCCGTGTTAGCATCCACGGTCGCTGTGCCGTGGTCGTCGGCAAGGATGAGATCGACGCTACGTTCAATGGCCAGCCTGTCGGCGGCAAATACATCTGGACGGACACCTGGGTCAAGTCTGGACGCAAATGGCAGTGCGCCGCTCACCAGGGTTCGAAGCTTTAGCCCAAATGATTCGTCCGGGAGCGTGACAAGAAGGCATGAGGGCAGAGCTCTCCTCCATCCATGCCACCAGAGGCATCCGCGGGAGCCGCGAGGAAGCCGATTTGAACTGTGCGTCGAGGACGGCACTGGAGCGCGATGCAGTGGATGCGGCTCTTGTGCACGCAGCAGTAGATTGCGGTTAGATTATCGGTCTTGCGGCCGCTGCATAACAGCACGCCTTGCTCACGGGCTTTTCGGACGCGGGGGAATCAACGGCGTTGCGCGGCCTCGGCGAGAGAGTAACAACCGAAATGGTCGAGCGCCCAGCGGCTAGCATTGTTATACCTCTCCTCAACCAACGCGACACTTGGCTGAGGCAATGTGTCCTTTCCGCGATGCGGCAGACGGTTCCGGCCGAGGTGGTGGTTGTGTGTTCGCCCAGAACATGCGCCAAAAATTGGGGGACCCTGCGAGCTCTTGAACAGCTACCCCGGCGCCTGCGCACCTGCGTTCAGAAAGGCGATGGATTCGCGGCAGCGATTAATCAGGGCTTCCGCAAGGCCAAAGGCGGAAGGATCGGCCTATTGTTGTCGGACGACTGGTTGAGACCGGATGCAGTAGAGAAATGCCTCGCGTGCGATGGCGACATCGTCTCAACCGGGTTCACCTGCTTCGCCGGGAACGGGGTCGACGAATTCGAATCCCTCTCATCAGATCCTCGCTGCACCGTCTACCATGATCTGGCGACACTCGAAGAGAAAGCCTTTTACCTGACTCATTTCTTCTTATTCCGGGCGGCTAAGATTGTCGAGGCGGCCGGCTTGGACGAGTCCATCGGAGATGCCCCAGGCATTGACGACTATGATTTCATCTGGACGCTGCTGGAGCATGGCGCAAGAGTGAGCATCATAGAGGAGCGCCTTTACTGTTACCGCGATCACGAGGGGCAGCGGCTCACATTGCGGGACCCGGCGGAGCAGGCAGGCAACCTGGTGCGCATACTTACGAAGCACGGCATCAGGCCGGAGGAACAAGAAGAGATCGTGCGGCGTCATAGCGCTTGGTTCGGCAAGCCGCTGCACCGCGTTCTCACGGACGCACAATGAGCCCACGCCCGCGGTTGCACCGCGCTGCCACAGTCGTCAAGAATGAGGGACGCGGGCAATCGTCGGAACGGTGGAGCAGAAGTTTACGACCAAAGGCACACTGCCGAACATAGGGCCGCATCGAGACTCCGACGCCGGGCTGATCGGCTGCGCGCCTGCGCCGCGCGGCGTCTTGAGGTTCTTCATTTGCTCCCGTGATCGGCCGGCCATACTTCGCCGCTGTATCGAAGGGCTGGGCCAAGTCCTGCGCGAGGCCTCGCTCGACGGGCAGGCAATCTGTTACATCGTCGACGACTCGACGAGGCCCGAGTTCTCCGCCTACGAACACTCCATTGTGGGCAGTGCTGATTCGAACGGCCTTCAGATCGAAGTCGTAGATCGAACATGGCAAGACGCCATCTACGAGCGACTGGCCGGCCTGGGCTCCGGCCCAATGACACTCCTCAAGTCGGCGACCCGCAAGCTCGGCCACGGCGCATGGGACCTGGCCGGCGTGCGCAATTTCGCGTTCCTGCTCGCGTACTGTAATTCGAGAGAGGACGACCTCGTTGTTTTTCTCGATGACGACATCCTGCTTACCAGCGCTGTCTATAGAGGCCGCTTTGTAGAAGTGGATGGGGCGTCTCTCATCCGGGAACTTATGTCGAGCACGTCGCGGGGGGATCTGGTTGCCTCCGGCGCGGCGTACTTTGGCCAGGTCGACGGGTCGGTAATGGATCACTTGCGCTTGGTCTCGGAGGACACACTCAGACTGCTGTTACGCGACCCGCACGGTTGTGACGCGAGAGAGGAGGCCGCGCTTCTCCTCGATCAACTCCGCTTGTTTCCCTCGACTTTGCCGGTCCAACTCGCATTCGCAGGCGCTCGGGACTCCATTGAAGGACCGGGTGTCAGCGGAGCGCTTCTTGCGACGACACCCGCGTCGCTGCACTCGCATTTCCTTCCCCTCTGTTACAACGAGGACTGGATATGGCTTGCGCTGCTGGGGCGGCCGGGAGCTGCGATTAACAAGGCCAGCCACAGGGCGCTGCATGCGTCTCCTCCGCAACAGGAGATCGTAAGCGGTGTTCTCGATTACCAGAACATTGGCGAGATCGTGTACCGGGCGGTGCGGACTGCTATAGTCGACGCCCCGCCGGGGTGCACTGCGCTCGAACAGTGCGCGGAGACCATCTCGGCGGATCACTTCTTATCCGCCAAGGAGAGTCTGATGCGGGAAATGCGTTCTTTAGTCGACGTTCGAGCCCGCATCGAGAGGTCGTCTTCCGGGTGGCCGAACGAGGGCGATTTGCGCCTGTCTGCCCGAAGCGCTCTTGTCGGCATCGAGCGCTTCATCGAGGATGCGCTTGTGCGGACAGAAGCCGCGGACGACGCGGCCCTGCACCTTTGGTTTCGGCACTATCTGGCGGACATCCCTGCATGGCGGAACCTGCTGGACGGGGCTCGTACGAGACTGTGCGAAGATATTGAGACTCACGGCAGTTCTCGCCGTTGAAGCCGCTGCAGACACCAGCCGGACATCATTGAGAGTCCTCGACGACCAGCAGACCGGAATTGGGGCGCTCGGGGTGAGTACACAGAACCGCGCGGCCGTCGGCTGATATCGTCAGGGCGAATTCATAGAACAGGAAGGGGCCCTTAATCTCGTCGACCTTTTCGTCTTCCCGCTGACAGATCGGACAAACTGAAGCTATGCCATGCTGCGATATCGCGCCCATGCAAAGAAGTAAATGCCGTCACTTTGAACTGCGAATCGGCGGTCTCCAACCGAAGCGAGGACCTGCCTCCTCTCACCCCCTCCCATCGGAACTCGCCACAGCTCCGAGACCTGCACATCGCCCTTTTGGTAGTAGAGACAATTGCCTGCAGGTGCTTCATGAGGGGAAAACCTGCCGTTCCTGGTAAACTGCACGGGATCTCCGCCTTCCGACGAAATGCGCGGGTCTTGCCAGGAGCCAGTTCTTCGGGTCGAGAAACAGATGGTCTTGTCGTCCCAGGAAGCCATCGGTGCTACGTTGTCGCCTGGATAACTTGTCCGCCGCCGCTGTGCGCTGTTGTTCAGATCTACGCCGTAGATCTCGAACCTTCCCTCCTTGTTGGAATTGAAAACCAGATTCTGGCTGCCGAGAAACCAGCGCGGGCTTCCGCTCTCGGGTGGTCCCCAACCCGAAGGGAGGGGGTAGTGCGCGGAAAGTGGCACCTACGGACAAATGCGCAGCAGTGCCGAACCGCTGGCTCCCAGTGTCCGGAAACGCCGTTTACCGGCCACTGGCACAATTGTCGAGCGTTGTACAGGACCATCGCCATGCTGACCGGACGCACCCGATCCGCGACCACGCTCAGCCAGCCGGGCGAAGTTGCAGGCGTGTCTCAGACCGAAACCAGGTACGCGACAAAGTGCATTTTCGCTTGCTATCTCCCCGCCACCGGTTGGGCCGCGGCCAGCCCGGAGGCGGCGACCACCGTGCCGGAAGCGGTGCCGAGCGCGGGCGAGGTCAAACCCTTATGGATCAGTTCTACGTCCTCGCCGGCAAACCGGAGCTGGGCTCTCACCATGAGCGCATATTCGGACGAGTCCCAGTGCGCCGTCATGATCCCGCTCTTGGAGTGCCGGTCGACGCCTTGCAGAACATGCGTGATCTCATGAACGAGGACGTGCGCCAGCAGGTACGGCTGCAATTGCGGGAAATGCGGTCCATTGGTGATCCGGTCGTAGAACACCCGGACTTGAGCTCCTTCGTACGGACGATTGAAAGCCATAGCGCCCGGGAGCAGATCCTCAGGGGTGTTGGTCGACAAACTGACCGGGATCACTTGATCGGCGCGTGCTCGGCAAGACGGGCCGTCGGCATGCCACTCCAGTTGTATGCCTGCTGAAAGGAACAGCCTGGAGGCTGTCATTTTGGCCGTGGCCAGCACCAAGGTGTCTCCGGTTTCCACGATGCAAGCCACGACCTTCTGGTTGCCGGGCTTGCCAGCCGCCCAAGGCATGCTGCCTAGCATCGCTGTTATCCAAGCCATCGCCACCGCGTTCCGTGTTCTCATCGCGCTGCTCCTGGCCTGAGCGCGCAAGAAGCTGGGAATCGGGGCAAAAATCGCGGACAATCAGAGCCGGATCTCAGAGCCGCTGGAAAGGTTGGCTGGCGTAGTCGACGCTCGCGGAGAAGTTACCGAACTGCTAGCCGAGTTGAAGCTTGGCCGGAAGGACGCCCTGGACCGGCTGATGCCGCTGGTTTACCGTGAGCTACGCCGTATCGCCGGCCATCAGATGCAGGACGAGCGGGTGGGCCACACGCTGCAACCCACGGCCCTGGTGCACCCCCAGCTTCTTGGCCACCCCCGCAATCGTCCCAATTCCAAATTCGTATTCTCGACGGATTCGTTCAAATAGCTCCACCTTGCTTCTCCAGTCCAACGAGTCCCCTCCGTCCGGGCTGCGCCCGAATCAGAGTACCCGTTCGCCACTGGGTGGGCCAAAACAAACCGCCGAAGTGGGCCAAATCAGAATACCGAAATCAGCCGACAAGCTCCACGTCCCAACAAGTAGTGATCCAAGAAGCTCAGAGAGGGCGTAAACGTCCGGCTGTCTCGTCGACGCAATCATGCGGTCCATCCTGGAGCCGCACGGTGTACCGAGAGGGTCGCGCGATTCCGGCCCATTCACGAGGCGGGCGCACGTCGGCGCTCCTGAAGCTCAAGCGCCATGTGCGCGGATGAATTGTTTGATGAACTCGGCGTTGGCTGCGATATCGGGCGACATGTAGAAACGGTACGACCGGCTGCTCCTCCAGAGCGCCCACCCCGCTAGAGCGCGAGAATGCAGCAAGGCGGCAATCATGCGAATTCCGCCCGGCGAGAGGCGCAGAATAACCTCGGCGCGCTGCGGACAATCCTTGCCGACCACGATTTGGTAGAGCAGCAGAGCCAGGCTTCGCCAGGAAGGAAGGGCCCGCACCGAAGGGCGCGGCTTGCGCGACTTGACGCTCCAGAAGACCAGGGCGTTTGCCCCCGGCGCCTCAGCGATGCGGTCGAGGCCGTGATACTCCAGGTCCAACAGGATCTTCCGGCCTGAGACGGGGTCGTTCTTCTTGCGCAGGAATTGAACTGGTATAGTGGCCGCGTGCCCCTCGCGCAGGCTCAGTCGCACAGCGAAGGGATGCACAAATCCGCGCCGGTCGATCAGCGGCGTGTCCTCCGAATAGAGCTCGACCGCGGGATCCTTCATCAGCGCCAGACCGAGCGTCGTCTTGCCGCCGGTAATCGGCATGGAGAAGAGTGCGGTGCGGCCTTCCACCGCGACACCCAGGGCATGGAAGCGATGGAAACCCAAAGCATCCAGCTCCATGCCCACCAAGGCGATGATCAGGTAGTAGGTGTAGTGGTACAGTCGCTCGTCATCGAGCGACGCGACGCGCCCATGATTGGCCGCGGCGTCGTAGGCTACGAGGCTGTCGCTGTAGCGCACCCAGCGGCGGTCGCCCCAGCCGTACACGCGCCCGTTGAAGTGGGTGAAGAAGTACCATCCCCGGACCTCGCTCCAGTCAGGCGGCTGCAGCACGGCGGTCACTCCGACCCGCCTCTGGGAGGGCACGCGTTGCGTGCTGAACCAGGAGAAGTCGCGCCGCAGTTTCGCGATCAGCCCGCTGCCGGCGTCCACCGTCACCCGGCAAGACCCGAAGTAGAGGTCGACGATCATACGGGCGCGGATCCTGACGGCAGCAGGTCATCCATCAGCGCCTTCATCATCGCCAGGTACGGAAGGCACCATTCGAAGCCTTCGGCGGGCGGGCGGCCGTACAGGTTGCGATACCGGGCGTACTTGCGAAGAAGTTCGGAGCGGGAGAGTCCGCGCCGCCATGCGGGCCGCAGGATTCCCAACGATGTCTGCGAAGCCAATGTGCGGTTCATCAGGCTCCACTCGCCTGGGATCACGTCGACCAGCTTACGATTCTCGTGCACCCAGCGGCTGGCCTGCACGTGCAAATGGAAAAGCGGTTCGGCTTCGGGTGTCTTGACGAGGGCGTAGTTGTTGGTGCAGCAGGTCCACTTGGTCGGGGAGTGCAGAATCCGCCGCTTCCAGATGTGGAGCAGGTGCCCGAGGTCTATCGGCACTTCCAGGAAGATAGCATCCCAATAGTACAGGCTGCAGTCGGGGCGGCGCCTTGCCTGGATTACTTCCGCCGCCCTGGGGGCGAACCAGTCGTCGTCGTCAACGGGCAGCACCAGCGCGCCGTCCGGTACATCCTCCCAGCGTGCCAGCATGGCGCCGCGCACCTCCTTCAGATTGGCGCGCGCGATCTCGCGAAGGCGATGCCGGAAGAGGTGGTAAGGGATGTTGAAGGTCGAGTCCCAAAGATCGACGATCGGGGCGAACACAGCTCCGAGCTGAGCGCGAAAGGCGGCTCCGTCCGTCCATTCCACGGTCTTCCGGACGCAAATATGGATCTCGGATCCCGTCATGGCTTCCCCGCCAGCGATTCGAGCAGTTCCAGCGCTGCCAGCAGCCCGTTTTCGGTGGCGATCGAATCCCGCAGCTTCGCCAGGGCGCGGCGCATCTCCTCGCTGCCCATAGCGTACGCCACCTTTGCCGCCAGTTGATGAGCCTGGAGCCCTTTCATGCTCGCCCCCACCGCCACGCCGTGTGATACCGCGCGCACCATGTTGCCGGGTTGATCGCGGAGCCCCGGCACGACCACCATGGGTACGCCCAGGTGGATGCATTCCATCACCGAGTTCAACCCGCCGTGCGTCACCATGACAGCAGCGTTGTGCAACAAGGCCATCTGCGGGGCCCACTTGATCACGGCCAGGTTCGCCCCCGCCCTGAATTGTTCAGGGTCAACATGCGGCCCGACGCTCAGTACCCACTGCCACTCCGGGCGCAAGCGGCTGGCTTCGGCCACGGTATCGAAAAAGTGGGCGGAGTGCGGGTAGAGGTGGGAATCCGATCCCAGAGAACAATAGACGAGAGGTTTGCCGCGGTCCAGCTGATCGAGAAGGCCGGTGTCCTCAGAGCGCAATACATCGATCGCACCATCCACGTAGCGCCGCCCGATGTCGGGCGCGGAAGCGAGATCGAAGGACCGGGGACAGATCAGAATCTCGGGCAGCATGAGATGAGGTCCGGCGAACCCGAACCAGTAGTCAACGCCTTCCCGGCACGGCACACCTGCCTGACGGGCCAGTCTCCGGTAGACATTGGTGAGGCTGTGAACCCGGGCTGGCGTCCGGTAGCGGCCGAGGAAGAGCGAAGCAAGGTGGCGCGTGAAGAAGAACTCCACTCGCAAGCGCGCCCAGTCGGCATGCACCAGGGTTCGGCCCCACGGGGAGTCACGCGGAACGCGGCTATACAGGATCGGCGGAGAATGCGGATTCGGCGGGCCACAAAGAAAGGTCGAGACACCCGCCGTCGGCAAACGAAGGCGCAGAGCGCGCAAAGCTATGTACCAGACCAGGCTGTCGCAGACTACCAGATCCGGATTCAGGGACTGCAACTGGCGGTCGATCGTGCCGTCGGCGCAGCGCCCCAGGAAGGCGGCG
>Ga0187875_10003415_pt1 | contig 11267 bp, 6 predicted proteins | sample June2016WEW_17_1_2_FD_132978 | JGI IMG/M metagenome (GOLD analysis project Ga0187875, IMG submission 132978) | Peatland microbial communities from SPRUCE experiment site at the Marcell Experimental Forest, Minnesota, USA - June2016WEW_17_10 | ecosystem: Environmental > Terrestrial > Soil >... | reverse complement strand
CGGTCCATGGCGGGCGCGAAGTGCACGGCGTGCGGCTGACGTTCGAGCGCGGGAAAGTGGCGAAGGCCGAGGCCGACAAGGGACAGGACTTTTTACGGGCGATGATCAGGATGGACCGCGGCTCGTCTTACCTCGGCGAGGGTGCGATCGGCACCAACTACAATGTCACCCGCTACACGAAAAACACGCTATTCGACGAAAAGATCGGCGGTACGATCCATCTGGCGCTTGGCGCGGGCTACAGCGAAACCGGCAACAAAAACCGCAGCGGTCTGCACTGGGACATGGTCTGCGACCTGCGCAAGGGCGGCGAGCTGTACGTCGACGGCGAACTCATCCAGAAAAACGGCCGCTTCCTGAACAAGAGATTTCCGCAGCCGTGACGGTCAGCTATGTGCCTCGGTCCACGCCCCGATGCTTTTTGTAATGGGGTTGATACAATTCCACTGCGAAATCTCCCGGCATTCGGAAGTGCGTCACGAGGCCGTAGCCAGCGTCGCTAATCTCATCGATGAATTCGACTCCGCGGTCTTTCAATTCGCTTACCGTACGTTGAATGTCATCACAGTAGAACGAAATGTAATGAGTCCCTGAGGGTCTGCCGTCCACAGATTGAGTGTCCGTCTCATGGCAACCTATTTCCGCCTCCCGCACGTCGAATATCAGCCAGCCGCCTCCAACATCGGTAAACGGGAAGCCAAGCTTGTCACGAATGAATCGGCGGAGCTCCTCGGCCTGTGAGGAGTAGAACATCGTATGGACACCTCGAATCATAGAGACGAATCCTTTCCCGACAGTCGTTACGATCATCCGCACGCGATAACCCAAGGAGAGCACAACTGAGATACGAAACCAACCGAAAATGAGTACGATGGACAAGTCCTAGAACCACAGGTAAAAGATGCAATGTGAGCTTCGAGGTACTCTACTCGGCGGCGCATGCGGACTTTCCAGACACCGAGCCGCTGGGCGGCGGGAAAGCGGCCGCGGATTACTTGATTCGCGAATGGCGCGAGCAGAATCTGTTTCCACTCACCGTGCTCAGCCCGAAATCGTTGCGTCTCCGCCTTCCCAAACCACTCGCGCAACTCAGCGAGTTACAATACGCGCGGTTTTGTCGGGAGTTCGAGCGCGCGGCCACGGCGGAAATCCTGAAGCGCGATCCGCAGCAGTGCGTCGTCCTGAGCAACGATATCAGCGAGGGACCGGACTTCCGCGCGCTTGGCGAGCGCGGCTACCGGATCGTCACGATCTTCCACGTCGACGTGGTCGAGTATTTTACCCGGTTCTACTTGCGCGGGCTCGTCCGCCCGGAGACGGCGGCGCGGTTCCGCTGGTTTGGTGTCATGCCCGACGTCTTGCGGTTGGTGTTCGAGAAGCAATATCAATGTGTTCGGCATAGTGCGCGGATCGTCGTGCCGTCGGCACCGATGAAGGAGATGATTTTGCGGTGTTATCCGTGGTGCGTGCCGGAAAAGATTGTGGTGTTGCCGTGGGGCGACGTCTCGGTGCACGAAGCGGCGCGGCCTGCGTCCCTGCCCTGCCCCATCGCCGACGACGAAATCGTCATCATCACGCTGAGCCGATTGTCGCCCGAAAAGGGGATCGAACGGTTGCTGGCCGCCCTGCCCCACGTGAATGCGCACGAAAAGAAGGTGCATGTGTTCATCTGTGGCGGCGCAGCGTACATGAAAGGGCACGCATACGAACGCAAGCTGCGCCGGCTTGCCGAGAGGGTCAACACCGCGCGCGTGGAGTTCACGGGTCACGTGATTGGCGAACAGAAGGCGGGGCTACTCCAGCGCGCCGACATCTTCGTCTCCCCGTCCCGTCATGAAAGCTACGGGCTGACAATTGCCGAGGCGCTGTCGGCGGGTTGTCGGGTGATCTCTCACAGCCATTACGGCGCGGAAGGGGAAGTGGTGGACTGCGCTGATCCAAAGGCGTTGGGAACTGCGCTAAATGCCATGATTGCAAGGGGTCGCACTCGAAGGCGTGAACTCGGGAAATTTGAGCAGTCGCGCGCCGCGCAAGAACTGGCTGAAATACTGATCCATTTGCTATCTACCAGCGCCTGACTAGCTTCACGAAGGCCCGCCAGACCAGCAAATTATGCTTGCAATCGCCGTCATTGACCGATATTCTAGGGCTGACGGACCGGAAATGAAGTAAGGCGGAAAAATGCCGGGACTCATTTTTTTGGCTTATTGAGTAAAGCGGTTTACGATTGCACATGCACCCCAAGATGCGATTGAAAACTTTGCGCAACCCAACGTGCCGTAGCTTGCTCTGGCTGGCGGCCGTACTCCAGATGACTTCCCTGTTAGCCACCGCCAACACCAGCGTCCACACCAGTTGGCTCTGGCACCTGCACCAGCCGATTTACTGGCCCGACCGCGCCCCAGCCAATCATCCTTTTGACCATTATCAGAATGCCTGGGACACCCTGCAATTGGACAACAGTGGTTTCGGCCATCCGAGCGACACGAGCTTGGAGAGCGTATTCAGCGATGCCGATCGGATCTCCGCGTATCAAGGCGAACCCAATACGGTCCTCCAAGACCTGAATTCTTACGCGAACTCAGGCGCACAGGTAAACTACTCGGGTGCATTGATGGAGAACGTCCAGAGCCTGGCCCAGGGCGATCCGTCCATGGGGTACAGCACAACCTGGTATTCGGGAGACCAGCAGGCGCATACATGGACCACCACCAACGGCAAGACGCGCCTGGACCTGACGAACTTCACGTACCACCATTGCATCGCCCCGTTCGTCAGTGATGAAACCTTGGAGATGGATATTCTCATCCATCAGCGTCAACAACAAATCTTCTGGGGGTCTGGCGCGACAAATTTGATCTCTCGTGGTTACTTCCCTGCGGAGACATGCTTCAGCGAGCGCATCATCCCCACCCTTCAAAAACTCGGGATCACTTGGAGCGTCGTCGGCAACAATCACCTCACCCGCTCGTGCGCCGATTTCCCGCAGGTGATGATCCTGGGATCCGGTGGTGAGAACTGCGATATTCCGAACTTGGCCGACCAGATTAACCCGGCACAAGGAACCAGCAGCTATACTACCCGAAGTATTTCCGTCGGATGCTCGCCCACGGCCACGGCGCCTTTCGCGTACCAGATGCACTACGCGCGATACGTCGATCCCGCCACCGGCGAAGCCTCGACAATCATTGTCGTCCCGGCCGATCAAGCGCTCAGTTGGGACGACAGTTATAGCACGTGGGACCTGAGCCTGATGGCGCCCATTGCCGCAGCGAATAATCCCAGTAAACCGTCATTTCTTCTGCTGGCACATGATGGCGACAATGCCTGGGGCGGCGGTTACAGCTACTACAACCAATGGGTTCCGCAGTTTGCCCAAGAGGCGGTCAGTGACGGTTATGAACCGTCCACGGTCGAGGAATTCCTGTCGGAGTTCCCTCCGAGCACCAATGACATCGTCCACGTGGAAGATGGCGGCTGGGTGAACGCGGCAGGCGATTTCGGTTCGCCGATTTATATCAACTGGCACTGGCCGCCCAGTATCTCCAATTCCAACCCCAACGTCGTCGATCCGAGCGCCGGCGTCAGTGACAAGGCTGATGTGTGGCGCGTCATCATTGCCACGGAGAATCGGGTCAAAACCGCCCAGCAAATCGAGAACACGCTCAATGGCTACACAAATCGCATCGACCAGATTCGCGACCCGGGCAGCTACGGTGGGACACCCTCGCCGGTCGAGCTGGGCTGGCATTACTATCTCGCGAGTCTGGACAGTGGTTTCGTTTATTACGGCTGCACCGCGGATGAGTGCTGGCGTCCTGTGTTGGCGCAATCCAACGCGGTGCGCAATGTCGATTCCATTCTCGCCGCAAACCCGACCCTCGACACAACACCGCCGACGGTGTTCATTCCGCAACGCTATCCTTACAATCCCGGCACGACCAATTTCGGCGTGGAATACTCGTACAAACAGTTCATTCCTACGAATACAGATTTCTGGGTTTGGACCTATGCCTACGACGTTTCGGGCATGATCAATGTGACCCTGCTCTATCGTTCCAATGGCAGCAGCAATCTGCCGACCAAAGACGAGTTCAAAACGTACGCGGGCGGCCCGGACACGGGTCCATGGGTTGGTCTGTCCATGACCGATCGTTCCGTCTCGCCGCAAAACACGCTGATGCCGCCCAAATACATTGCCGATTACTACTACGCCAAGATCACCGGGCTGACGAACACCTACGTTGATTATTACGTCAGCGCGACCGATAGCTACGGCAACACGTACAACTCGCCGATCCAGCACGTGTATGTCGCCCCCATGCCGACTGGAGGCAGCAGCGGCAGCAGCGGCGGAGCTTCAGGCTGTGTCGGGCGGTTCTGCGTTTCCCCGACGACTCCCTTGGCGGGCAATCCGGTCACCATTACGTACACGCCCGCTGGTGGCCCGCTGGCCAGCGCCAGCGAGATTTGCATCCATCTCGGTTGGAACAACTGGGCCACGGTCGTCTCGCCGGACGGTTCCATGACATTCAACTCCGCCTCCAACGATTGGGTGTACACCACGACTATTCCCAGTAACGCCACTCAACTGGATTGCGACGCCAATAATTGCTCGAACGGCGACTGGGATAACAATGGTGGCTCGGGTGTGGACTACAGGTTCACTGTCGCGAGCGGCCCACCGCCGCAATTGCCTCCCACGCCAACGAATGTCACGGCCACCGCGGTCAGCTCGTCGGAAATCGACGTCGGCTGGCCGGCCACGTCGGACACGCTCGACTACGTGGTGTACCGCAGCGGCACGCAGGTCGGGACTACCGTGGCAACCACATACAGCGATGTCGGGCTGGTTGGAAACACGCTGTACTGCTACACCATCGCATCCTCGAATTCCGCCGGCCTCTCCGCGCAAAGTTTCCCGGTGTGCGCGACGACCCTTACCAATTCGCTGCCCAATCCGCCGCCCACCCCGACCAACGTCACGGCCTCAGCCGTGGCCACGAACCAAATCAACGTGACCTGGTCGGCGTCGACGGGCGCCACGTCCTACATTGTCACGCGCGGAGGCAATCCCATCGCCACCGCGTCGGCCACCTCGTATCTGGACAGCGGTTTGACGCCGAACACAACGTACTGTTACATGATCACCGCGACCAACAGCGGCGGGGCGTCGGCCTTCTCATCTTCCGCTTGCGCGACGACGCCCGCCGCGCCACTGCCAGCCTTCGCCCTGAACAGCAGCCCGAGCAATTATCCCGGATACCTGCTGACTTCTCCCGGCATGACCCTGTATGCGGCGGTCCGCGGCACCGTCTTGTATGTCGCCACATGGTCGCCGGGGGACTACCCCAGCAGCAACACCAATAATGACCACTTCGTGATGGTTTCGACGCAAGTCCTGAGTTCGGCCACATCAGCCGCGCCCTGGCAGAAGGCCGGCATGGTCGCGGTCCCGACGAACACGGTGATGCTCTGCGGCGAAAGCCAGAGCAGCTATGTCGGCTGGCAGTATCTCACCGGAACAACGGTGACCAGCGCGTCCAACCAGGCGGTCAAGGCCTCCACGAATGCCGGTCAAATGCAGGGGACGATTGATCTGGTACAGGCGTTCGGTTCCATGCCTTCGACGCTGTACCTGTGCGCCGCTGCTTACAATACCACCAATGGCGGCGCGCTCGTTGCACAGGCCCCAACGGGCAACGGGAACGGCGATATCGAATCGAACGAGTTCCTCGCCGTGCCTGTCGCTGACATCGTGGATACCACCGGCAGCGGAGTGTTGGACCGGTTGAATCCCGCCATCGGGTTCCTTGTGCAAAGCTGGCAAGCCACCGGCACGGGCGGGTACACTATCACCTGGGCGTCCGTACCGGGGAAGGCATATCAGGTGTTGTACAGCGATTCGCCTAGTGGCGTATGGAGCAACCTGCCGTCCGCCCAACTCACCGCCGGTAGTGGCCAATCCTCGTTGTCCTGTACGGACAACTCGGCAACCAACTCGATGCAGCGATTCTACAAGATCCAGACCGGCTATTGACCTCATGAAGAAACTCACCCCCTGACACTGACGTTGTCCCTACGGCTGTTGACCACTTGAACCCATGCGATCACCGTTGGCCCGGGCCAGAACGACCAGTTCAAGTCCCTGGCGGGGCTCAATCCAGCCGATCCCTCATCCATCTTTATGATCAACGCCACCCAGGCTACGCCGCTTGGCGGATTCGTCGTCAATTGGACTTCCGTACCCGGCTCCGTCTATCAGGTGCTGTATCGCAGCAACGCCAACAGTCCCTGGCAAACCATCGGTGGAGTCGTCGCGGCAGCCGTCAACCAGGTCTCCATGACCTGCACCGACACCACCGCGTCGGCTGTCTCGTCCCGGCCATATTGCACCCAAAACCCGGGTCAGTAGCCACCGCACAATTTGTGACAACTCTAACTCTTGATGTTTGCACCGGGTTCTGGTACGTTAGCTTGCTTTAGGAAGCGGGCGCACTCAGATGGACGACATTCTCGAGCGTTATCCGAAGACCGTGACCCTCAAGGGCAACCTGGAGGCCACGTTGCGTCCGCTGGAAGCGTCCGACGAAAAGTCGTTCCATGAATTCTTCTGTGCGGTTCCCGAGACGGAACGGCTGTTGTTCAAACACCGCGTCACCGATCCCCAGGTCATCCACGACTGGTGCCAACACATCGATTACGGAAAAATTCTGCCGATCGTAGCCGTTGCCGATGGCCGAATCGTGGCCGACGCGTCGTTACACCAGCAACTGGCCGGTTGGAAGCGGCATATTGGCCGGATCAGCATTGTTGTTCATCCGAACTATCGCGGACGGGGCCTGGCGCGGGCGCTGGTTCGGGAATTGATCGATGTCGCCCGTGACGCTGGACTGGAAAAGCTGGAAGCGGAGTTCATGGGAGACCAGCAGGCTGCGCGGCGTGTGTTCGCTGAAGTCGGCTTCAACGATTTGCTGGTGATACAGGATTACGTCAAAGACATGCAGGCCAATTCGCATGATTATGTGTTAATGGGCCGGCACATCATTACCGACGAAGAGTACGCCGGAATGGGCTGATCCATCCGGGATAAGAGGGAGATTGATTGTCATGACGGTCGCAATTCAAACTGGTCGGGCCCGTCGTTCAATCGTTTTAGCAGCGAACCGATATTGTCTGCGCGGCTTCTTCCTGGCCCTTATTGTTGCCAGCCTGTCCCTCTCCAGCGCTCTAGCGTGGAATACCATGAACATCCCCGGCGCGTGGGATGGCTTCAACCCCTCCGATCCCGCTGGCCCATTTCGAATGACCAAGATTTCCCCCCCCGGCACGCCGGCGGGTGCCGATTGGTTTACCAATGTCATGTTCGTCGCTGCGTCGGGCGGAGATGTAACCGGCGGCTCGCACCAACTCAAGCTCGCCGCTGACGGCACTTTCACCTACAATTGGGGCGGCGCGACGGTCACTATCGACGGCACCACCGCTTTCACGGCCAGTTCGGGCAACAACGGCACCATAACTGTGGCCAACGGGCTCTACTACTCCTTCCGCACACTCAATCCCCCGACAAACAACACCGCCACAATCGCCGTAATGAAGACTTCCGCTAGTCCGGTATCGGTCGCCCGGGCCAGCCAGTCCCCGGCTGTGCCGCGAACGAACGATACCGTAACGGTGAACATCGCCTTGGGCGCTCCCAAATCACCCGAAGAACATATCTTCGTGCGATGGACCACAAACAACTTTGCGACCTCGACCTTCGTGGAGGCTTCGGGATCCGGCACCAGTTATTCGGCGACCATCCCGCCGATGCCTAGCGACGCCACCACGGTGATCTACTATATCCTTAGCTCGACCGTCACACCCGCCGGAGGCCTTACCGACAGTAACGCGGATGCCCTGACGTTGAATCTCGATAGCAACGGCGGCAGCAATTACACGTACACGACGTACGCCATGCCATGGCCCGGGTTCGGCTATCCCAGCGATCCGGCAACCAACATCCATCACTGGAAGGAAGAAGCGATCATTGGCAATGGCTTTATCACGTGTCAGCTCGATCAAAACGGGGCGCTGTACGACATCTATTACCCGAGCGTCGGTGATCGTCATGGCGTGAGCACGTCCAATGAAGGCTACCGTGGTCCGGAACAATTCCCCAACTGCCCTTCGTTGGACCAGGAGGCCAACGGCCAGATGAACCTGATCGCCGGCATGGGCGGCATCGCCATCGGCGCGGACGGCACGAACAACATCTACTGGCTCCAAAATACGGACGGCACGGACTATGCCAACGTCGGGCAGCAATGGGACAGCGACAGCGTTAATGTCGTGCTGACGTCCAATCAGTTGGTCGCCGCGGGCAACAATATTCAAATCGTCCAATACGATTTCTGCCCCTCGACCAACGCCCTGCCCATCGTGACCGACGGCACGCGCACCAACAACGGCGTCTACATCAAACGCTTCCTGCTGACCAACAATCAGGCCACCACCAATACGGTCGATTTCTACTACGATGCCAACTTCAACACCAACGGCGGGAACACCAACAACGCCATGTATTGGGAGACGACGGTCGGTGGCACCAACTACAATGCCATGGTCGTCTACAACAACACCTACGTCGACGTCCCAGACACGAACCAAGGTTGCCTGCCGGATGGTTACGGCGTCCCGTATTCCCCATCGTTCGCCTTCGACTGGATCAAGAACAGTTCCATCTATTTCGCCACCACGATGAAACTGGTGACCAATACGGCCACCGGAGCCGGCTCACCCGCCGACGGCAGTTGGCGTGACCTCACCACGACGGACAACCAGGAAGGCTGGATCGGCAAGCGCATCACGCTCGCGCCGGGGGCCACCAATGAAGTGGATGTGATGATCGTCGGCGCGTGGGACGATTTTGCCGGAGCCTCCGGGACCTACAATTTCTGGGGCCGGCCAATGATCACCTGGTTTTACACCAACAACATGGCCACCTCCCAGGCGGCAACAGAAACGTATTGGTCGAACTGGTTGAGCGCCGGTGTCACGGTGAATTTTCCCAGCGCCGCGTACAACACGCTGTTCAAGCGGTCGATGCTGGTCGCCGCGCTCCACATCGATTCCGTCACGGGGGCGATCATCGCCGGCATGCACAACGGGGCCTACCCCTTCGTCTGGCCGCGCGACGGCGTTTACGCGGCCGTCACACTGGATCGCACCGGCCACACCAATGAGGCGGGCGCCTTTTACCGATGGTGCCGCGACGTCGCATTCCGTGACGCTGACTGCGTTGACGGTGGCCTCGGCGTCTTCTACCAGAAATACACCACCGACGGGTACAAAGTTTGGACGTCGCCGCAACTCGATGAAACCGCCAGCATCCCGTGGGGATTGTACTACCACTATCTGACGACTAGCGACGGTGGATTCCTGACCAACTACTGGAACCTGGCCTTCCAGTGCGCCAACGCCAGCAGTGAGAATAGCTGTTTGTTCACGAACAGCGGTTCGACATTGGGCGTAACCAACGTCTTCGGCCTCATGAACGGCAACAACGTCTGGGAAGACTCGTTCGGGTTGTTTATCTATTCCAACGCCAGCATTGTCCGTGGCTTGAATGACGCGGCCAACATCGCCACCTACATCGGCAGCAACAGTTGGGCAACCACGTTCCAAAGCCGTGCCAGCGGTATCAAGTCGGGAATTGATGCCCGCATCGACGACCGCGTGGAACCCGCCGACATCAGTCACCTCGGATTGGTGATCCCATACGAGGTCTACACGCCCAACGATCCGCGCATGACCAATGTCGTCGAGTGGATCAATGGACGCCAGGCCGTCGGCACGTGCACCGCCTGCGAGAGCGCCGGCGGGCCATGGTACGACAACCTGGTCGAAAACGATTCGGTGAATTACCCGGATATCGTCGGCCTGGTTAATCGGTATGCGCACAACGTCAACGGCAACACCGACGATTACTGGAACACGTCCCCGGGCTCCTATCTGCATAGCCCGTGGTTCCTCGCCACTTCCTGGTACGGCGAATACTTCACGCGTTGGCAGGATTACGTTGGCGGCACGAGCTTGGTGGACACGAACAAGTACACTCTCGACCTATTGGTCAACAAGTTGGGCCCAATGGGACTGGCCGCCGAGCAAATCGCGCCGACCACCGCCCTGCAGTTGTACCCCGGCTTCTGGCTGCAAACAGCATGGCCAAACGTGTGGGAATCGCATTCCACCCTGGTCGATCAGATGATGATGTTCCTCGATTACAAACCCGAAGGCACGAACGGCAACAACACCTGCTATTTCGCGCCGAAACTGCCCTCGGCTTGGAGCACGATGACGTTCAACAACCTCGATTCCCAGGGCCAGCGCTTCGACATTACGATCACGGAAAACCCGACCAACGTCCGCGCCGATCTCAACAAGCTCACCGTCGGCGCGCTGAATTACGACACCTACCTGCGCATCCCCGCGGGTGTCACGCCCGTGATGGTCGTGACCAACGGCGCCTACTATGTCCCCTCGCCTTCGGATTACGACACCAACACCGGCCGCGTGCATGTCCAGGGCCCGCTCACGACCGCCAACATGGACAACTACATCGTGATCACCTATGGCACCAACAGCTATGCGGGCGACGGCATTCCCGATTCCTGGGCGCTAAAATACGGCTTCAACCCGCTCGATTCGAGCGTCGCCAGCCAGCAGGCCCCGAATGGCAGTGGCTTCAGCAATCTCCAGGAATATCTGGCGGGCTTCAACCCCACCAACTCAGCGGCGTTCCTGCACGTCATCAATGTCGCAAAGGCGAATGGTACCGACGTAAGAGTGACATATCTCGGCGCCAGCGGCGACAGCACCTACTCACCAGTGATCGCGTCGCGCACCAACGTGCTGGAGTACACGGCCGGCACCTCCAATGGAAGCTACACGAATAACTTCACGCAAGTCCCCGGTCAGACCAATATCCTCAGCGCAGGCACCGGCCTCGGCACCGTCACCAATATGACCGATGCCGGTGGCGCCACCAACGTCCCCGCACGGTACTACCGCGTCCGCGTCCTGTTGCCGTAACGAACAATCACAACCCCGGCAGACCCTTCGAACGGCCTCCCTTGGTAGTGCCGACCTGCCGGTCGGCCATCAGCCATGCAGCCACTCTGGTCTCTTACCCCCCCCACAACTTGGGTTCGTTTTTGGCTTTGTTTCCCCCACTTTTCCACGCCGGCTTGAACAAACTTGGGTTCGTTTTGCAATTTTTACTTTTT
>Ga0187875_10003412_pt1 | contig 11274 bp, 12 predicted proteins | sample June2016WEW_17_1_2_FD_132978 | JGI IMG/M metagenome (GOLD analysis project Ga0187875, IMG submission 132978) | Peatland microbial communities from SPRUCE experiment site at the Marcell Experimental Forest, Minnesota, USA - June2016WEW_17_10 | ecosystem: Environmental > Terrestrial > Soil >... | reverse complement strand
CCGAGCTGCAAACTCGGTGTGCGCGGTTCAAATCCGCGGCGGCGCTCCAAGTTCTTCGCACGGAGGAGTGGACGAGTTGCTAAAGTCACCAGTCCCGAAAACTGGCGTGAGTCCCGGGGTGCCCTCTGGGCCGGACCACCGAGGGTTGAATTCCCTCCTCCTCCGCCAACCGAGTCTGACCTGCAAACGGCAGCTGGTGTGAAGTTCATTAAAAGGTCTTAAGAGGGCTTGAAATCTCCCGAAAACTGTCTTAGGATGTAACTGCGTGATATACGTTATCCAATTCGGGACCGAAGCGAAAGGTACGCGGCGCATGAATCACGTCGCGCGCGAGGTGACCTGACCGTCTTGGAATAACATTCCGATTTCAAGAAGCGGGCGGCCACCAAAAATGGCCGCCCGCTTTTTTTGTTTTATCGGTCCTTTGAGGCATTGTCTAACTTGCTTCCGGCTGGAAGCGACGCGCCGAAAGTGTGTCTCAGCGCAGGTCTTTGACATTTGAATAAGCATCACGAGAAGTATGACGTGAGCGGGCGTGGTATATAGGGTGTGCCCTGGGGCCTCCAACTCAGAGAAGAGATGTCGATTATCTCCGTCCGCTCCAGAGCTTCTGCGGGCGTGGCCTATTGGTTGGGCATCGGATCGCCAGTCCGGTCAACGGAGTTCGATTCTCCGCACCCGCTCCATGCCGGAGTAGCTCAAGCGGAAGAGCACCGCACCCGTACCGCGGAGGTCGGGGTTTCGATTACCCCCTCCGGCTCCAAGCCAATGTAGCTCAATGGGAGAGCAGTTGCACGGTAGGCAACCGATGAGCGTTCGATTCGCTCCATTGGCTCCAGAATCATGCGCCCTGTAAGCATAGATGGCGATGCGCCGGTCCTGTACATCGGAGAAGTCCGTTCGATTCGGACACAGGGCTCCATCCCAGCCTAGTTCAATGGGAGAACGTGCGCCCGATGAGCGCGAGACGGTTGTTCGATTCAACCGGCTGGGACCAACAGGTTTGTTGCGGGTAGAGGAAGTCCACAGCACGGTCTCATAAGCCGAGCCGAGACGGAGCGTTACCGTCACCCGCTACCACGGGGATGTCGTTCAACGGGAGGACCGATGGCCTGCAACCATCAAATGAGAGTTCGATTCTCTCCATCTCCACCAGGTTCGCCGGAATAGCTGAGACGGTGTAGCGGCTGGTTGAAACCCAGCAGACGCGGATTCGAGCGCCGCTTCCGGCACCAGATGTGACCGTAGCCGAGTTCAGGCGGCTGGCTGTGAACCAGTCTACGAGAGTTCGATTCTCTCCGGTCACCCCAACATTGGGAGACGAGCTCAACCGGCAGAGCGGCGGCCTTTGGATCCGCAGGTTGTGGGATCGTGTCCCACTCTCCCAGCCATAGGGGCGTAGCCAAGCGCTTAAGGCAGCAGGTTCTGACCCTGCCATTCGGTGGTTGAAATCCATCCGCCCCTGCCAAGTTTACGCCCGTGTAGCTCAGTTGGATCAGAGTGCTTGTCTACGAAACAAGAGGCCAGAGGTTCGAGTCCTCTCACGGGCGCCACAGTTATGACCGTGTAGCTCAGTTGGATCAGAGCGCGACTTTCCGAAAGTCGAGGTCGCAGGTTCGATCCCTGTCACGGTCACCACGGAGCGTAGACCGACTGGCGAGGTGCCCGGCCGTCTACCGGGTTCAGGCGAATTCGATTCCCGTACGCTCCGCCATAAGTTTGGTCCCTGTCTTCTAAGTGGCCAGGAAACTGGTTTCTCACTCCAGCAATGCGGGATCGTACCCGCCGGGGACGCCATGGGGGCATCGTCTAGATGGCCAGGATCGATGATTTTCAATTATCAGACGCGAGTTCGAGCCTCGCTGCCCCTACCAGAGTTTTGCCTCCGTAGCTCAACTGGATCAGAGCTTTCGGTTCTTACCCGAAAGGTTGCAGGTTCGAGTCCTGCCGGGGGCACCAGGTTATTCTCGGGTAGCAAAATTGGCAATGCGCCTGACTGTTAATCAGGAAATGTGCAGGTTCGAGTCCTGCCCCGAGAGCCAAGGTTGGCCCGCGAAAGTTACGGTGACTGGGGAGCCTTGTTAGCTCCGAAGCTCCAGATCAGAGCGCAGGCTGGGTTCGACTCCCAGCGCGGGCACCATGCCGGGTAGCTGGGCTAGTGGCCCAGGTCGGTCCTACAAACCGAAACAGACAGGTGCGATCCCTGTACCCGGTACCAAGTTATGCGCCGGTACCACTGAGAGAACGTGGACTCGCCTTTTAAGCGAGACGCAGCCATGGCGGGAATGGCCCGGCGCACCAGAGGTCTTTATGTCTCTCAATCGCTTAGTGCTCTGCATCAATGCGAGCTATGAGCCTGTGAATATTATCACCGCGCGCCGCGCCATCATCATGGTTTGCAAGGGCGTGGCGCTCGTGGAAGAAGTGTCTCAGTACTTGGTGCGGGCCAGTCGGATCAGCATCCCGGTCCCGAACGTGATCCGGCTGGTGCGGTACCGGCGCGTCCCCCGACAGAGCCGCTCGGTTTCCCGGAAAGGGATTCTGCTTCGAGATGGGTTCACGTGCCAGTACTGCCGGAGCAAACTGCCGGCGGGGGATCTTACCCTGGATCACGTGGTGCCCCGGTCTCGCGGGGGTATGAGCACCTGGGAGAATCTTGTCGCATGCTGCTTCGGGTGTAACAACCGCAAATCGAACCGTACGCCACTGGAGGCGGGTATGCCGCTGATTAAGCAGCCGCTGCAGATCTCCATCCACGCGAAGCACAAACTGCTCCGGGGAGATGAAAGAGCGTGGGACAGATATCTGTTCGCATAGGCATGGGGGTGTGGCGCAAAAGGACAGCGCGGCTGTTTCCTAAACAGCAGGCAGGGAGTTCGAATCTCCCCATCCCCGCCAATTGCCCGGCGCATATGGGGCGCGTAGTCCAACGGACAGGGCCTCGGTCTTCTAAACCGAAAATGGCAGTTCGAGTCTGCCCGCGCCCACCAGTCCTCCGCTAGCCAGGATGTGCCGAGTGGGTCGAGGATGATATCTGCGACCACTCGATTTCCAAAGCGGCCCAGGTACGCGCACTCTGTGCGGCGTGGACGCGACCGTGCATTTCATCAGCTACAGCCGTGAGATGGAGCAGGCTCACAGGCATGGTTGGGCTCTCCGGTCGCCTCACTTGTGCCTCGCCACACTTCCGAGATGAGCTGATGCGTTAGCCCAAGCCGAGAGCTTTCAGCAGGTAGCTGACGCGCTCGAAGGCGTCCCGCGTTCGTAAGGCGCGTTCGTCGCGATCCTGGATGTCTTCGAAGTCTGCGACGAACTTAGGGCCCATGTGTTCCGGCGACGCGAACTTGTCGGCTATCTTCCGGAGGCCTTCTTGCACCAACCGGTTGTCCATGTGAGGCCTGATTTGTTGGGTGAGCGCATCGAGGCCGCCCGGAAAATTGGCGACGGTGAAATAGACGTCCCATGCGTCTTTTTCTTTCAGCCTATCGTGGAGCGCCATGCCTTTCATCACCAGAAACGCTACAGCCGATGACACTCTGATACGAGCCTGGTCCCGTCCGCCCTCGGGCAGTTCGCCCTCGATGTCTGTTTCGACGTAAAGATCAAATGCAAGGTCGCAGCCACGGGCCTTGCGGGCGCGTCCTTCGTGCACCTGCTGCGTGCGATGTTTTCGCCCAGTGCCTTCATATTCGCCAGCCAGGAAGTCAACCTCAACTTTGATGGCGTTGCCATTCACGACGACGGTGCGGTGAAAAATGAATGGTTGCCGGGGATCTTGCTCGTAGCCACGTCGCAAGAGGAGTGCCTGGATGGTTGCGTATCCTGCTTCACGGAGGTTCCGATGGTTCAGGGCCAGGTCCACGTCGATGCTGCCGACGTGCTGTTTCGGCCCCGGAGGAAGGATCAACTGCGGAACCCACCCGCCGACGACCACGATGTCGTCACGGTATTCGCCCAGCAGGTGTACGAGCTCCAGCAGAACGGACCGGGCCGCCTCAACTTGATCGGCGGAGTAGTCGCGAAAGGTCAGCGCCATAGGGGCTTGATGACCTCCTCCAGGATCGCTGAGGCGGCTTCTTCTCCGCGGCCCTTGTTTTGCATGAGGTCGAGGTAGAGCTGGACAGGACCAACGACCGGTGCTCCTTCGACTTGTTTCATGCCGTAGAAGACGCCCTCGTCAGATGGCTCGGCCAATGTGACATTGGCGCCAGATGACACCGGCTTCAAACCCAGCCGATCGGCCAAAGCTGGAAGGTCACCAAGAACATACGCTGTGACCCGCTGATATCGCACTGCCGGGGCGAACCGAACGGCACCAGAGAAGCCGGTGAAAGCAAGCCGTGCTTTGATCCGCCGGCTCGCATCTACCAGTTCGGCTTCTGTCTGCGGAACTGGTTTCAACGAGTAATACTCGCGAGCGTCGTTGCGCTCGACTCGGTAGTTCTCGATCCATTCGGTGAGTATGGGCAGGACGCCATCGTCCAGCGAACGAAGGCGAAAACCCCCAGCCACCGCCTCTGCCCACTCCCGGTTGGACAGGATCTTCTTGACATTGGCCGCCTGGCCTAGGCTGACGTTGGCCTCGTCCGCGAGTTCCTGCATTCGCCAGCTTCGCCTTCCGGCAGCGAGAAGAACCCGGAGGACTCGCTCCGCCTTGGGCGAGTACAGAGATCGGAGATCACGTTTCTGCACGGTTGAATTGGGGAAGCCTTGCCGGCGAATATACACCTGATCGAAAGTCAAGCGGCAGTTGCCGGCCAGGTCGAAATAGCCGACCTTGTACTGATCGCAGATGACCGCCGCGGCGGGCGAGATGTAGGGTGCGATGAAAACCGGGTAATCCCGTTCTTCGGTGCGGACGTAGTCCAGCAGATTCAGGCAGGCTTCCCTGGCGATCCTCGGCTGTCCGCTCGACTTCACTTCGCACACAAGGCGTCGATCGATCGCCGGAGAACGAAGCGTTAGAATGAAATCGATTAGCGAGTCTCCGCGCGCGTTCTCTCGCCGGACGCTGATCGGCGCCAGGAAGGGGACTTCCCGCAGTACCGCCACCAGCCGATCGGCGGCTTCACGTTCTGGCTTCCGTTCTTTCACTGGATTTGCCATTTTCAGCATTTGCTGAAACCAATTATTACACTGAAACATACTGCAGGTCAATCGTGGACGTTGCTACCGAAATTGTCCTTAGATCGTGCGGGCGAAACGGAAGCACCGTTGGAGTTCAGACCAGGTTCCGTTCAAGGTGCTTTCCGGCGGCCCGAGCGGTTCCTGGCGCGGTGTCCAGCCGCCGACGAGCCGCTCTGGTGGCGGAATCGCGCCTACGAGTCCGGGTCGCTTGGTTTACCGCAGTCGGGTGCTGCTGTCTTTGCACACTTCCCCCAAGCGAACATATGGGGCGCGACGGGCGCTAGGTCTCGAGTGAAAGCAGCCTTTTGGAACTGGGCGCGCTGCTCACTCCACCACGCGGAAGACACGTATCGTTCCGCCTCGGTCGTGTTTTCCGTCATTGAGTTCGCCCCCATTTGAGGGCGTGACCAGATATTGGCCATCCGGGCTAAATGCCACCGAGCCGCAGCCAAACATTGAAACCTGAACTTGAGAAAGGATCTTTCCCGACTGCACGTCCACCAGGGATACAGTCCCGTCGGCGTAGGTTCCAGCCGCCACCAGTTTTCCGTCCGGGCTAAACGCTGGATTGGACACATCACTCCACCCGATCTTCAGGGAATGCAGGAGCTTGCGGGCTCCGACGTCCCAAAGCTGGATTTCACCGTCATCGCTTCCAGCCGCCAGCACCTTCCCGTCGCGACTGAACCCCATCCCACACATGTATCTGCCGTCTCGATCATATCCGTTGACGTCGACGGGTCGTGGGACACCGGCCAGGAGCGCCAGCCTCACGCCGGAGCGAACATCCCAGAGGGTCACGTTATTCCAGTGGCCGGACGCCAGGGTGTGACCGTCGGGATGGAAGGCCAGCGATCCCGTATACCTCGTGCAGAAGCTCGAAACAAGCGATCCGTCAACGGTCCTCCGCACACAGATTTGCGTACGTTTGCCTTTTTCCGTACCCCGGCCTCCCACAAGCGCAACATAGTCTCCTGTTAAAGTAAACGCCGCGCTCGTTATCGTGTCCTGCTCGCGGAAGAACTGAAAGACCGGCTTGCCGGTCCGCAGGTCCAGGACGCTATTCTCGGTGGCGAGATACCGGAAATCCGCGGAGATGGCTATCGGCGTTCCAGCGATGCGTCGAAGGTATTCTCCGGCGGGAAAGGTCCACAGGCCCAGTTCGGGGGCATTGCCTCCGGGAACATTTCCGTTGGCCGCCACTGTCAAGCCGTCCGAGCTGATAGCTACGAAGTTCATCCATGGTTCGGACTCGGGTTTCCAGTCGGTCCCTATTCTCTGGCCGAATAACAAATGAGGCAATTGGTCCGGGCGGGCCGCTGGTAGGCAGGAAAGCAGTACCGCTAGGGAACAGGCAAAACTGCAGACGCGTCGTGCCCTGTTTCGACCTTGACCGGGTGTGCGACATAGAAGTGAAGGAACGCCGCAACGGGATTTCAGCCGGCGCGAGCGTCGCGCAGATTTGAGCCCTTTGGCGACTGACAGGGCGCGGTCGCTGTAAGCTCGGCTCGTCGCGACGGCGGTGAATTGGACTGAAGTAGCAAGTACTCCCAGATTATTCCGCTTTCTGGGAGATTCGCACAGGTCTTCACTTTTATGTCGCACACCCACCTTGACCTTTGTGGCTGGGCGTCATCTGAAACGGGTGTATCATCATAAGGACTCCCGCCTTTAGTGCACCGCCACTCGCAGCCACCTCGATATCTCGATATCTCGATATCGGTCGCTCGAATCTCGTCACTCCGCCCGAAGCGATCGGTATTGATGCGGCGCAGGCAGTCCACTTCCAGTGCGGCCGCCCTCTTGCCAATGGAATTTCTTCCCGCCTCGCGCACCACGTCGCGCAGGATTAGGTGCGCACGCCAGTATTCCTCCTGTTCGTCCTTGAGTTGGCGTTCGCGGGCCGCTAGGCTGTCCCGCTCCTCGTGCGTCGTATCACCACGTCCGGATGCCTCGAAAGCATCGCGCTGAAATCCTCTCCAAAGCGTGTCATTGTAATAGATCCGATCCTCGTTGTCACTTAGAAATTGGGCCAACCGGATCTTCGCCTCCCAACGCTCTGTGTCGGTCACATCCTGGCGATTGGCCTCGCTATACAGTGCCGCCAGCCGGCGCGTCCGCGGCGCGCGCACAACTGCGTGGATTTCCTGATACACCGATGCCGCTTCGGCGTACCGGTCTTCCCGGCTCAATCGCACCGCCACCGCATACTGGACCAGCCGGATATCCTCCAGTTTGGGATTCGCCTCGACGAACTGCTGCATGGTTTCGATAGGGGCTTCGGCGTCCAAAAGCATGCCCAAATCCCAACCTGAGCAGTTCCAATACACTGTGTAGTCGTCGATCTGGCCGGCGTATGAGAGGCCCAATTGTTCCTTGCGGTCGAGGGTATTCAGCCATAGCGCGTAGCGAATCCGCTCTGTCACATTTCCGGTCTTCCAGTACACGCCGCACAGTCCGTATGCGGCAGCAGCTTTTTGATCTCGCGATGCCTTCGCCGATCGAAACAGCGCCAGCAACGGCACTTCTGCGGCCGCATAATCGTGCGAGAGGTAGGCTGCGGCGCCGGTCATCCAGTTGAAATCGGGATCGCTGCGTACAGGCGCGTCAGATGGAACTTCACTGGCGATCCTCCCTGCCCCGGCTGGATCGCCAGCGCGCAGCGCCGTCCGCATCGCAAGCAGCGCGAGGGTCCCGGAGTTCAGCAGCGCGCGATGCTGGTCCAGAAGCTCCCGGATTCTGGGGTACAACGCGGGCGTCTCGCGCGCAGCATCCATTTGCCGATCGTAACGGTCCCAGTGGGGATTCGTCGCCACCTCGATCGCGAACGCCGCATGCGCCGGTGCGTCGAAATATTGATCGAGTTGGGCCCGCAACTGCGGTCCTCCATCGTACCCGTAGACGATGTGCAGCGAATTGAGCAAAGTGTCACGACTGAGGTTTGAGCCGCTGCGGTTCAACTCATCCAGGTAGATCTTGCCGGCGGCAGCCTGATCGCCCATCAGGTAATTGACCCGCGCCAGCCACCCGCGCGCCTCGCTGGCGAATGCCTCGTCCCGCGCATTTTGCAGAAACGCCTTCAGCTTCGTCTTGGCGCGGCCAAGCTGTTCTCGATCATCCGGTTCGCCCGCCCGCATCTCGACCTTGGCATCGATCAGACTCAGTTCTTCGCGATCTTTGACTCCTAGCGACGAGTCGGCGTCGGCCGCCGCGACTGCCTCACGCGCCGCCTTTAGCTGCTCATCGGTGCCCGAAAACTGCTGATACGCCGTCCGGGCCCGCTGCAGCGGACTATCGTTCTGCGCCGCGGTCATTCCGGCATACGGAACGGAAATCCTCTTCACGTTCGGTCTTGAGAAGCTTTCGGCCCACTTGGCAAACGGCTGCCAGAAGCGTGCGTCCAAATATTCACGCAGCGTGTCATCCCACCCACAGGCGGAGAGACAACCGAGCACAAGAAGAGCGCCCGCGGCTGCTCGCAAGAATCGTTTCCCGATCATCGGAGATCCTCCAACGTGAACTCAGCCGGCTTCAAGGTGACAGCGCGACCGATGAACAACCGGCCGCGCCCACAGTACGCCGGTACAGCAAACTCGATCTGCGAGGGCCCGCTCATGCGAGTCTGCAGCTTCGGTTCGGGAAGAACGTATTCCAATTCGGCGGAGACGCGCACCCGGCCGTGAAGGACCGCCGGGGCGAGTGGGTGCGCGCTCTCCAGGTACAGGTCCCGGCAGGAAACCGTGGCACAGTGGCCGTCAACCTATAGCAGTTGACTCTTTCGGGTGGCCGAGCTTCCGATTCCGGCTGCCTGCAGTACTTCTTCGGGAAACATGGTCAAGCTTTCATAGGCCGCCGGCCAGCGAAAGAATAGCACTCCGGCGCATTGTCCACCCATGTGCCGGACTGCATCCACTGCGCCACTGACAGATTCGGGAGTAGCGAGTACGAATTCGAAGCCCGTTCCCGGCTCGTAGCCGACGTAACCGACCTTCGTCTTGCGGACAGCGCGATACCTCAGTACTAACTCGTTGGTTTCGCTGCGTGCCGCTTGCACCTGGAACGCCGAGTTCGATCCGACATCCAGCAGGCTCAGATCGCCGAAATAGTAGCGCGCGTCGTTGTGAACGCGCCCGAATGTGGATATCCCAACACGGAAACGTTTCCCGAATCGATTGAAGATCGGTCCCCACCGGGCGCCGTCGACCTTCGAGGCGATCACGCTCTCTCCGCCGTAGCGGCCGCCGCCATCGTAAAACTGAGGCACAAATTCGTCGGCTTCGCGAATCACTTCACCGACCCCCGAGCCCTCGCGGAACCAGTCAAGCAGCGCGGTGATGGAGATTTGGTACTCGCCGGGAAGATACTCGCGCAGGCTGTGGATCAGGCGTGCGTAGTCATGCAGCCTCGCGGTCGGACAGTCGATATCGAGTTGGATGCCAGCGATTTTCAATTGCTGCCGCTGGGCCGACAGGCGGAGGTCCGTGACCGCGTCGGCGACGTAGGGTGCGATCTCCGGGTCGGGAATCCCCTGCTGTTCGTATCGAAACACCAGCCAATATTCCCGTGCCGGGGGTAGATTGGCGGGGATTCCCGGGTATGCGCTCACCCAGTATGGCTGACCCCGTTCGCGCGGTCCCATGCTCCCCACCTGCAAGAAAATGACGTCGAGAGGGTCGCCCTTCCATGGAGGGATGGCGCTGTAGCCCTCCCACAACCAGAAGCCCGTCTGCCAAGTCTGGCGCGGACCGGACTGCGAAATCGCGCAGCCCGATATGCCGAATGACAAGGCCAAAACACAAGCTAAAAGTGGCCGCATCGAGGGACTCGAAGCCATCAACATAGCAAGCTGCATGCCAGAGGATTCAGGCGTGGTTCGTGGTTTAGGGCTCGGCGCGAAAACTCGAGTTGCTATCACGAATGCGCGCCGGGTCGGCGGCCGCGGGCGCGGGTTAGTCACCGCGACGTCGGCGTCGCGTCGCCGAATATGTGGATGCGCGGTCAAACCATCACGAGCAGGGACCACGACCATCAAGGCTTCATTCTGCCCCTAGAGAAAATCGGATGAGATGGAGCGCGTAGGCAGAGCCAAAACGGCAAACGGGCGGGACCGTACAACTTGCGGTTCCCGAAGGGCGGATTACGGGGGCGCGGTGGTGACCGTCTAATCTGCTACGTGGACCGCTGCATCGGGACGAACCGGATCTCGACTCGCTGATGTAGCGTGGTCGCGATCCTTTGCAGAATTACCAGAGGATGACCTTCGCGGTCCGCGTCCTCCAGGCGGCGGACGACCAGCGCGATGGTGCCGGCAAACTTGCCAAGCTGCCTTGAGTGAGGTTCGCTGCTATGCGCAACTGCTGGATTTTGCGGGCGATTTCTTCGTTCGCCCGCGCCCCTTCAAGTTTCTTGAATCGACGCGGCATCCCTTCGTGAACGCGACGGCGCAGGATCTCCAGCGCATCACTGGTTGGTGTCGACCGCTTTGCCATATCAGCCCTCCTCATCCGTGTGCCTCGTCACGAGGCGTCAGCCTGGGATCCGGCGCCAAGTCGACCCATTGCGTCATCGCTTCAAAGCCGTCCTCCAGGATGAATTTCGCGTCGATCGCGCGAATCGGTTCGCCGCGCTCAACCAAGCTGCCGGTGTATTGCTCAAATCTGAGCGCAGCACACATGCGTTTTCCGGTCCGTCCGATATCGCGGAGGTCGGTTTTCGTGAGCACCGGCGAGCGTTCCATCGCCATGGCTAGATCGAGGGTGAACACGCGAAGTCGGTATCGTAATTCCTCGGCCCGTGCGTAATCCTTTTCTCTTCTGCCGCTCCACACGCCCATCAAGCGTTGGATACTAGTCTCGGGACCAGTGACGATCCCTTCATCTATCTCCTCAACGAACCGAATAGCATCAGTTTTGACGCTCTCAAGCCGTTGCTTCAGGCCGGAAATCTCGGTTCCCATGCAGTCACCTCCCGGCGATTTCTGCCGTGTCATCCGGGATGCCGCCAACCCCGCCGAGCCGTGGTTTTTCATCCCGCAATATTCCCGCAAACTCGCCAAATCCCGCAAAATTCCCGCATTATTCCCGCGGACTTAAAGTCGCAAGTGCTTTGTTTTCAGCATGCGGAGGCATAGTGTGCAAGCGTTTCTTG
>Ga0187875_10003407_pt1 | contig 11282 bp, 11 predicted proteins | sample June2016WEW_17_1_2_FD_132978 | JGI IMG/M metagenome (GOLD analysis project Ga0187875, IMG submission 132978) | Peatland microbial communities from SPRUCE experiment site at the Marcell Experimental Forest, Minnesota, USA - June2016WEW_17_10 | ecosystem: Environmental > Terrestrial > Soil >... | reverse complement strand
TATCGCATGTTTGGATGGACCGATGGCACCTTTGACCTGAAACCGGCCGGCAAACATCACGTCGCCGAGGAAATCACCGAGTCCACCACGTCGCTTGTCCTGGAGGGCGCGCGGCAACTGGACGAGATTCGCATCCTCGAACCGAAATTGCCGGGGCGCGGCGCGCGGTTGCACGTGGCCGAACCGCTGCCCGGCAATCTGCGGGACCTCGCGACGGAAGAAATCCAACTGTTCCAACTCGTGCTCCATCAGAACGTGATGGAAGCCGTGATCGACAACTTCCCGGGAACGGATTTCGAGGCCTACACCTGCCTGATGGACCTTTTGCGCCGCGGTTTTCTGACTTTTGGTTGAACGGGCGCGATTCCGCCGGCTATTGGTGGCCGCGTGGGCAATTTAAACAAGAGTCGAGCTTTTTCACTTGGCCAACAATTTTAGCTGACGATAAATCTTCTCAGCCTTATTGGTGTTGGAAGTGGTAATTTGAAACCATTGGTCTTGACTGGGCTGTAATAGCCGAGGGGCGGCTATTATCTCGTCATTAACCAGGATCAAGACTTGATTGCCGAGGTTTTCGCTACTAAAGGAATGCATGCGGTTGGTGTCCTGTAAAGCCAACACCACGGACAGACGGGCTACCGACTCGCCGGTGCCGGGAGAACTCATACGCTCTCCGGTTAGGTCGATCACAGGATAGACATCAAGCGAGACGTCTTGTAAATGGACGATCTCCAGATCCGGTAAAGCACGTATATATCCAAGTTTCGGGAACTCTTGGGTGTCCACAAAAACACCCCCGCTTATCGGCTCTTTGCTGACAACATGGAATACGAGTTTGGTCCGGGTGTGGGGTGGTGTCTTGCTTGGTACGCTTAATCGGCCGTCTAAAGCGATACTCGGTTCCGAAGTCTTAACGGGTGGGCTGGTCTTAGTATAGATAGGCTGCCATTTGACCAAACGGTGATCTAAGAATTGGGCCGTCAAACCGCCGACCGATATTACTACTGCTTTATCCGAGATAGGCGTTGCCCAAAAGTAAGTAAGATCAACCGTACCATCGGCGCGTATTTCCTCCGAAAAAGGCTTGCCAAATATCCCGCGGAACTCCTCCTCAGACATTCCTGTATTTAGGGTTTTGGAGAGGTCTTCTTCTGAAAACGACCTGCTAGATCCCGGCTTCGTCCGGTCGGGTACGCACTTGCATGCGCAAGTTACAAGCGCGACACAACAGGCAAGCATTACAAGAACTCTAGGACCAGGCCTCAACATTGCTACAATTAACTCCTGACTCTCTCCTAACGTCAATGCAATATCGACTTTCTCTCCAGCCGTTCTCCAAACCGTTGAACCGCCACGGCCACAGTCCAACCCGCCCGTCAAAACAGCTCGTTCTGCTTCGTGCCGGCCTTCACGCCGAGTTTCTTGTACGCCAACTCTGTCGGCACGCGGCCTTGCGGGGTGCGTTTGAGGTAGCCTTCCTGGATCAGGAACGGCTCGTACACTTCTTCGAGCGTGTCGGGTTCCTCGCCGACCGCCACCGCCAGCGAACTGATGCCGACCGGCTTGCCGCCGAATTTGTGCACCAGCGTTTCCAGGATGCGCTTGTCCATCTCGTCCAGGCCATGTTCGTCAATCTCGAGCATCGCCAGCGCCTTGTCGGCAATGTCCGCGGTGATCTTCTTCGATTTGGCCTTCACCTGGGCGTAATCGCGGACGCGCTTGAGCAAATTGTTGGCGATACGCGGCGTGCCCCGCGCGCGGCCGGCGCTCTCGGTCGCGCCCCCGTCGTCGATGTCCACGTTGAGGATCAGCGACGAGCGGCGAACGATGGCGGTCAATTCCCCGGCGGTGTAATAGTCGAGCCGCTCGGTGACCGGGAACCGCGAGCGCAGCGGGGCGGTCAGCAGTCCGCTGCGGGTGGTGGCGCCGATGAGGGTGAACCGGGGCAGGTTCAAGCGGACGCTGTGCGCGTTCGGGCCCTGATCGATGACAATGTCCAACCGGTAATCTTCCATCGCGGGGTACAGGTATTCCTCGACGACCTTCTGGAGACGATGGATCTCGTCGATGAACAGCACGTCGCCCTTGTCGAGTTTGGTCAGCAAGCCGGCGAGGTTCGCGGCCTTTTCCAGCGCCGGACCGCTGGTGACAACGATGTTGACGCCCATCGCTTTGGCGAGAATGTACGCCAAGGTCGTCTTGCCCAGACCGGGAGGGCCGCTCAGCAGGATGTGGTCGAGCGATTCCTTGCGCTGGCGGGCGGCTTCCACGGCCAGTTCCAGCCGCTCTTTCACCTTGCCCTGACCCTGAAAATCGGCGAACAGACCCGGACGCAACGACACGTCCAGCGTCTTGTCGTGAATCGTCTCCGTGACGAACCGCTCGGCCATGCGACCAAGATGCGGAACGCGCCCCCAAACCGCAAGACCAAAAGGCCGCTCAGGTCACGATGGCTTGCGCTTGAGGAAGGCGACGAGGGATACACCCCCGAGTGCGGCGAGCAGAAACGACGACGGCTCGGGGATGGACTCGAACATGAAATTGTCCATAACAAACTCTTCCCCTGCCCCTGATCCAAACCCCGCGTCTTGACCTCCAAAGGAATTGAAGTAGAGACGGTCGATGTCGAGATAATCGAATGTGAACAGAGTAGCGTTTGTCGCTGCAGCCATTACTGTCAGATTATAGACCAGGCTACCGCCCCTGAACCCCTCGATTTGGACGTTCAGGTTGCTGTTCCATGCACCTGTAAAGTAGGCGCTTAAGAAGTTGAAATTGGTGCCGCGCGCATCAATCTCGGCAGGAGGACCAAACGAGTTGAAGGCCACGTTGGAGGCGGTCACCATTCCATAAATGGCACCGTTCGTGCCGAGGTCACTGGTCGCGAGAACCGCGTTCACCACGAAAAAATTGCTCCAACTGAGGCCTTGGTAAACAGTTGGAATGAACGTGCCGGTGGCCGAGTTGGGAAGGTCGTCGAACGTGAGGACTGTTTGCGAACGAGCTGAAATCGTCGAGAGGCTTACGACGGCAAGGAAGGCCAATGTGGGCAGGGATGATCTGTTTTTCACCGCAAACGTCCCTTCGCTTTCTCCAAGGGAATCTTATCAGAAACCGGTGCCCCAGGCCAGAGAATTCGGGTCCGTTGTGGGGCTTTTCCTCGTGACTCCGTTCGGGACAATGCTACGTTAGCCGTTGACGTGAGATTTTCGTCCAAACATCTGGCGGCGTTTTATTACCAGTTGGGCACGCTGGTGCAGGCGGGCGTGCCGATCCGGTCCGCCCTGGCCACCATGCAGAAGTCCGGTCCCCGCGCGATGCGGGCGGCGGCGGTCAGGTTGTCGGAGGCCGTCGACGAGGGCCAGCCGTTGTCGGAGGCAATGGAACGCTGCGGCAAATGCTTCGCCCCGCTCGACAGGCACGCCATCGACTTGAGCGCCAAAGGCGGCGCGCTGGACGTCGGACTGCTGTCGTTGAGCAAATACTACGAGAGCCGCGCCGCGGCGCGCAACAAGCTCATCGCGGGTTCCCTGTATCCGGCGGTATTGCTGATCGTCGCGGTGTTTGGATCCCGCTTCCCGGCATTCTTTCTCGGCGCCAGCGCCGGAAAACCGTACACCATGCTCGATTATCTGCGGGACACGGTCGGCTTGCTCGCCATACTCGGCCTGATCGGCGGCGGCGCCGTGTGGTTGGTACGCCGGGCCCTGCGGACGCCGGGATTGAATGTGACCGTGGACCGCCTGTTGCGGGCGGTGCCGGTGCTGGGACGGCTGCGATTCGATTACGCGCTGAGCCAGTGGCTGTTGTCGGTCCGCCTGATGCTGCGGGCGGGAATTGGCGTCGTGCCCGCGCTGGAATACGCCAGCCGCACCACGAACAGTCCGTTGATCGCCTACGGCTACGAGAAGGCCGCACCGCGGATCACCGATGGACTGCAGGTCAGCCAGGCGCTGGTGTTGGCGGGCGTATTTCCGGAAGATCTCATCGCGTTTTGGGCCACCGGTGAACAAAGCGGCCGCATGGACGAGATGCTCGATCATCTGGCCACACATTACGAGGACCGTTGGCGACGCGGCCTCGACCAAACCGTGACATGGTTGCCGCGAATCGCCTACGTGTTGGTCGCGGCGTATGTGATATATCAGATCTTCACCATGTACAGCGCCTACTTCAGCCAGTATGACGAACTCTTGAAATGAGCCGGCACTGACATGACGTCGCCAAGACTTGCCCTGGTCGCGGTCCTGATGTTGGGCGTGTCGGCCTGCCAGACCACGGCGCCGACGGACAAGCCCCTCGTCCAGCGACCACCGGTGGCGCACCAGATCGCGCACGTCACCCGCCTCCACGGCGAACAGCTCGTAGACGACTACTACTGGTTGCGGGAGAAGGATCATCCCGACGTGCTCGCCTATCTCCGCGCCGAAGACGCGTACACGGATTGGTTCATGAAACCGACCAAGCCGTTGCAGGAGAATATCTACAACGAAATGCTGGCGCGGGTCCAGGAACCGGATGATACGGTGCCGTACCGGGACGGCGATTGGCTGTATTACCGCCGCACCGAGCCGGGCAAACAGTATCCCACGTACTTGCGCAAACGCGCGTCCACGAACGCGACGGAGGAAATCCTGCTCGACCTGAACGCCATGGCCGAGGGCAAGGCGTTCCTCGACGTGGGCGTAACCGAGGTGACCGACGACGGCAATTTACTGGCGTACAGCACAGACGAGACCGGCTTTCGCGACTACACACTGTACGTGAAAGACCTGCGGACAGGCGCGGTGCTGGACGAGAAGATTCCGCGGGTCGACAGCGCCGCCTGGGCGGCGGACAACCGGACGCTGTTCTACGTCACCGAAGACGACGCGAAACGGGCGTACCGGGTCTGGCGGCACCAGCTTGGCGAGAAACAGGACTCGTTGGTGTATGAGGAGAAGGATGCGTTGTTCACGGTGGAAGTCGATCGATCGCACAGCAAACGTCTCGTTTACGTCGCCATCGGCAGCAAGACCACGGATGAGGTCCGCTATCTGCGGGCCGATCACCCCGAGGAGCCGCTCCAGACATTGGCCCGGCGGGAGCAGGACCGTGAATACAGCGCAGATGATGGCGGGGATCTCTTTTATATTCGCACAAACGACAAGGGCCGGAACTTCCGGCTCGTGACTGCGCCCATCGCCGATCCCCGGCATGAGAATTGGAAAGAAGTCGTTCCGGTCCGCGACGACGTGTCGCTCGAGGATTTTGCGGTGTTTTCGCATCACGTCGCGCTGATCGAACGGGCGAACGGGTTGCCGCAAATCACCGTGTACGATATCGGCACGGGCTCGTCGCATTCCATCGAATGGCCTGAATCAGCCTACGCCGTGGAGGCGGGAGACAACGCCGTCTTCGATACGAATGTGCTGCGGATCACCTACGAATCGCTGAAGACACCGCACTCCGTTTACGACTACGACATGGCCACACACGAGCGGAAATTGCTGAAGCGGCAGATCGTGAAGGGTGGCTATAACCCCGACCGGTACCAGACCGAGCGGATCTTCGCCACCGCCGACGATGGGGTCAAAATTCCCGTTTCGCTCGTCTATCGCAAAGACCTCAAGTGGCCGTCAGGCAATCCGTTGTTGTTATACGGCTACGGCGCGTACGGTCTGCCGTCCGACGTGTGGTTCTCGTCGGGCCGGCTGAGCCTGCTGGATCGGGGCATGATCGCGGCGATTGCCCACGTGCGCGGGGGCGGCGAATACGGCAAACGCTGGCACGATCAGGGACGGATGATGAACAAGCGCAACACGTTTACCGATTTCATCGCCTGCGCCGAGACGCTCGTGGCGCGGCATTACACCGACCCGTCTCATCTGGGCATCGAGGGCGGGAGCGCCGGCGGCTTGCTGGTCGGGGCGGTGCTGAACATGCGGCCGGATTTGTTCAGGGCCGCGCTGCTCGAAATGCCGTTCGTCGATGCGATCAACACCATGCTCGACGAATCGTTGCCGCTGACGGTCGGCGAGTTCGAGGAATGGGGCAACCCGAAGATTCCGGATCAGTTCGCGTACATGAAGACGTACAGTCCGTACGACAACATCCAGCCGCAAGCGTACCCGGCGATGTTGGTGGAGTCGTCGCTGAATGACAGCCAGGTGATGTATTGGGAGCCGGCGAAGTACGTGGCCAAACTTCGCGCCACCAGGACCGATTCCCATCCGCTCCTGCTCAAAATGGATTTGCAGCCGGCCGGCCACAACGGCAAGAGCGGCCGCTACGACGCCCTGCGCGATACCGCGTTCGAGTACGCGTTCATCCTCACCCAACTGGGGATTGAACAATAGGAACGTTGGAATGACTTACACCGCTCGTAGCACGGCGCGGACGAGTTCCTCGACTGTTGCTTTGGCCCGTTCCGAGCCGTCAGGGCGAGGAGCGCCGAGCTTCGCGGCGGCGGCGAGGACGGCTTTGTGGGCGTCGACCTGCTTGTAGCCGAGCGAGACGAGCGCCAGAACGGCGTCGGTGAGTTTCTGCTCCTCGGGTGTGGCGGCGCGGCCCTTCGCTTCGAACGCCGCCGCCCCCCCAATCTTGTCTTTCAACTCGACCACGAGCCGTTCGGCGGTCTTCTTGCCAATGCCCCGCAGTGTGGAAAGCGTCCTGGTGTCGCCGCTGGCAATCGCGCCGCGCAGCGCCGAAATGGACGTACTGCTGAGAATGTTGATGGCGAGTTTCGGGCCGATTCCGCTGATGCTGATCAGCAGTAAGAACATCTCGCGTTCGTCGGGCGTGACGAACCCGAATAATTGCTGCGTGCCATCCTGGGAAACGACGTGGTGATACGTGAGCAGTTTCACGTCCGCGCCGCGGGGCGGCAGCTTGTCGTAGCTCGACAGCGGGATGAACACCGAATAACCGACGCCCTGGCAATCCACCACGACATGCGTCGGCGTTGAATCCGCCAGCCTGCCGTGAAGGTACGCGATCATCGGCGGTCAGTGTACCCGCGAATGCACGCGAATCAACGCGAATCAGATTTGTCTTAATGCTTGGATTTGAACGCCCCGGCAATTGTGGGCGTGGCAGATGGCGAGAGCGAGGGCGTCACCGGCATCGGCTTGGGGAATTTCGGGCAGGCCGAGCACGGCTTTGACCATGTTGCCAACCTGGGTCTTGCCGGCGCCGCCGAGACCGGTGACGGCCTGCTTGACCTTGCGCGGGGCGTACTCGTAGATCGGCAGATCGCTTTTTGCAGCGGCGGCGATGACGACGCCGCGTACCTGGCCGAGCGTGAACGCGATGCGCGTGTTCTGGACATAGACCAACCCCTCGACTGCCACCGCATCCGGCTCGTGCTCCTCAATGAGCTTCTTGACCGCGTCACCGATCCGCACCAGGCACCGGGATGGAAGAAGGCCCGGCGGGTTCTGGATGTCCCCATAACAAAGCGCGGACATCTGGTTGCCGCGAACCTCGACGACGCCGAAGCCGGTGCTGCGAAGGCTGGGGTCGACGCCGAGGATTTTCATGGTCTCGACAGGCGGCGCTCTTCGGCCACTAGGGCGCTGCCGCGTGCACCTTTTCCATAATCTCGTCGGAAATGTCGTAATTGGAATAGACGTTCTGGACGTCGTCGTTGTCTTCGAGCGCGTCGATCAGCGCCAGTACCGCGCGGGCGGTCTTTTCATCGGTGACGGGCACCGGTGTCAGCGGCAATTGCGCAATCTCGGCCAACTGCGGTTTGATGCCTTTGGTTTCGAGCGCCTTGTGGACGGCCTCAAACTGATGCGGGTCGGTCAGGATTTCGTACGTGTCGGGATGCGTAACCATGTCTTCGGCGCCCGCGTCGAGGGCGAGCGTCATGAGATCGTCCTCCGAAATCTGTTCTTTCGGAACCACGATCTGGCCCTTGCGATGAAACAGGTGTTTCACGGCTCCCACGCCGGCCATGTTGCCGCCGTGTTTGGTGAAGATCATCCGAATCTCGGAAGCCGTGCGGTTCTTGCTGTCGGTGAGCAACTCCACCAGAAGGGCGACGCCGCCGTGCGCGTAGCCTTCATAGGTGATTTCCTCATAGGTGACGCCGGGGAGCTCGCCGGTGCCCTTCTTGATGGCGCGGTCGATGTTGTCAGCAGGCATGTTGACGGCCCGCGCCTTCATCAGGATGGTGCGCAGACGAGGATTGAAGCCGGGGTCGCCGCCGCCGTGTTTGGCGGCCACGGTCATTTCCTTGCCGAGCTTGGCGAAGACCTTCCCGCGTTTGGAGTCCACCACGCCCTTGGTGTGCTTGATCTTCGACCACTTGGAATGGCCTGACATGGTGAACAAATCTTAGCTTGCTGACGGTCGGGTTTCCATATAATTTATCGGCGTCCTGACCCGCTTGTGCGCGGGTGGTGGAATTGGCAGACACGTACGTTTGAGGGGCGTATGGCGAAAGCCGTGCAGGTTCAAGTCCTGTCCCGCGCACCACTTCAAAAACACCCACAAAACAGCCTGTTTTTGCACTTCCTGCCGTCCGCAGGGCCTATCGCATAACCCTTTGGCATAACCAGTGTGCCCGCGTCCGCCCGTGTCCAGAAGGCGATTTAAGGCCACGTTTCGACTGCGGGCGAGAAAGGCGGCAGAAGACTCGGCTGTCATCGTGCCTCTGGCGCGGTCTGGCGAAGCATGGCGGGCATCCTCGTAAAGCTTGTGGACGTTGAAGACCTGCTCGATGTAGTTCGAAAAGCGTTGAGGTTTGTTGCGGGTGAGCGCGGCGACGTAGCCCGTCCAACCTGGGCGACGACCGCCCTCTGCTTGCTTCGGTCGAGCCGGCAGAATACACTCTTGCCCGCTGAAGGAGATTATAGAAATCGGGAACAACACGTAACCAAAACCAACAATCATTTTTCGAAGCTTCGGCTGGTGTCCCCATCGAAACGGGCAATTTCAATCACAGGACGGCGCTCAGACGCACGCCTGCGACAAGGGGCCGCCCAGAGCGTTCCTGTGGGGCCATGCCCGTGCCTGATGCGGGGCGCTATTTGGCGTGCCTCTTTGTTTTGGCACGGGACACCTCGAAGAACCCCAAGAAAATGTCGGTTGAGAATGTCCTCTGGATCGCGATCTGAAGAGACCGTGCAACACCCGGCGCTGATGTGCAAGATCATCTGGGGGAGCGGTCCGTTCGCTAGAACTGTTCTCTTGACGATGGTTTTCCTCGTGGCTTTGGGAGTGAATCTTTACCCGACCATCCACTCTCCGGTAAGATTCAGGAATGGGTTAGGCCCTTTCGGCGATTCGTTTCTTTACCACAAGCTGGCGTACAATTTGTATGAGGGCCACGGTTTTTCGGGAACGGACGACGGGCGGGCATTTGGAGCGCCGCACACGGACAAAACACTCGTGTACGAACCTGCGGTAACTCGTGGTCCCGTGTACCCGTTTTTTCTTTGCACCGTCTATAAGCTGTTTGGCAGTCGGGAGGCCATGGCGTCTTTTGAGACATGGCATATCAACTGGGACAGGGTTCGGGTTGTCCAATGTGTTCTGAACGCGGCGACCGGCTTGTTGGTTTACTGCATGGTGAGGCTCATCTGGGCTGGGAGTTTTTGGCCGGCCTTGACGGCGGCGCTCCTCTATGCGTTCTGTTTCTACAATGTTTTCTACACCAAGGCCCTCCTTTCCGAGTCGGTGACGACTTTCATCCTGACGGGTTTCATCCTGCTGGGTGTCCGGGCGTTGAAGACGAACAAGGTTTTGTGGTGGCTTGCCGCAGGGGGCTGTTCGGGGTAACGATCCTGTCGAGGCCGGAGTATATTCTGTTTCCGCTGGCGTTCGGTGGATACACCGTATGGGTCAATCGCGATCGGGTTTGGATGGGCGTCCGGAATGCAGCTTTGTTCGGCGGGGCCGCGATCTGCGTTGTCGCCCCGTGGACGATCAGGAACTATCACGTGTCCCGGCGGCTGGTGCCCGTGGCCGCGGGTGGGTTGGGAAGAGTGTTGTACGACGGAACGTTTGAATCCGGGGGCACCTGGGAAACATCGGGAGTTTACGGCGACGAGGTTTTCTATCTACCTAGGGAAAAAGAACGTTTCGGCGCTCTGAACGCTGCGTTCCTTAAGAACTGGCAGAACGGCAGCATCCGAGTCCAACAGGTCGATGAAGCATTCGCGCAGATGGCGATCGAGAGGATCCAGACCCGTCCGTTGGCTTGTTTGGGCAATTGGCTCGCAAAAATGCCCCGTCTCTGGTACCAAGACTACATCCCAGTGTATTTGGAAAGGGAGGCCTCCGGTACTTGGTTTGTTTTCTATTTTACGTTTGCCTTGGTGGCGTTTGGGCTGAGCGTGAAAGAAGAAAGGGTGCTGATGGGGTTGGTCGGGCTGCTGTTTCTTTATCTGACTTTAATCTTCCTTCCGCTGCGTTTCGAGCCGCGATACGGTGTTGCCCTAATGCCGGGGATCGTCGCCTTGACCGGGGTCGGTCTTGGAAAGACATGGGGCTGGATGAAAACAAACCTGATTGCCGTCCATCCCTCACCTGCCTGACGCGTTTCACACGCAACCAACGCGCGGTCGCTGTGGCGCATAAATTCCATGGTGGCCGATGACTTCTTCTGCTGTTTGTGGTTCGGGGATTGTGTATTCCCGCTCGACAAGCTTCTGAAGCGTGATGATGTCGTAACCCTCATGGCGGGAAAGGCTCGGCTGTGATCGCGCCTCCGGCGCGGTCTGGCGAAGCATGGCGGGCAAGGCTGTCGAACCGGCCACGTGAGAGTGGAAGCAAATGGGGAATCTCGGCTGGGCTAGAACAGTAAACACTGGCCCCGACTTCGGAAGTCGGGGCTGGTCGGGCGTGGCAAGCTGGGATAAACTCGTGGACCGTTGAAACTGCGTCGGTTCATCCCCGTGTTGATCATCGCCGCCGGCCTTGGGGCGTATCACAACAGCTTTCGGGGGCCATTTATTTTTGACGACGCTTCCATCCTCGAGAATCCGCACATCCGTCACTTGTGGCCGATTTGGGATGCCATGTCTACACACACAGATAGTGCGGTCACTGGGCGTCCGGTGGTTTGTCTGACCCTGGCCGTGAACTACGCGTTGGGCGGGTTGAACGTCTGGGGCTACCACGCATTCAATCTGGCGGTGCATCTGCTGGCCGCGCTGGTGCTGTTTGGCGTCTTGCGCAGGACGTTTGAGGGGGAGAAGCTTCGTGACCGATTCGGCGCATCGGCCGTCTGGCTGGCGGCGGCGATCGCACTGATTTGGGAGGTGCATCCTCTGCAGACGGAGTGCGTCACC
>Ga0187875_10003405_pt1 | contig 11284 bp, 7 predicted proteins | sample June2016WEW_17_1_2_FD_132978 | JGI IMG/M metagenome (GOLD analysis project Ga0187875, IMG submission 132978) | Peatland microbial communities from SPRUCE experiment site at the Marcell Experimental Forest, Minnesota, USA - June2016WEW_17_10 | ecosystem: Environmental > Terrestrial > Soil >... | reverse complement strand
TCCCTTCCGTGTTTTTTCCCCGCTGGATTGAAATGGCCGCCTGCCGTTTTGAAATCGGGGCCTTCGCATTTTCCGACGGTGTGAATGTGGATGCCATGCGTGCCGGGTGTTAGTTGGGTCACGTCCACGTCAATGCGCACGCCGCGTGCGGACGAGGATAAGATGGCCGTGCCGATTTTCTGGCCGGCGGCGTTGACGATGTCCGAGTGCGCCGATTGCGCCATCTGCGCGGATGACTTTTGCGGTGGCGTAGTGCGGGCCGATGCGGACTGCGGTGCGATGCTTGAAGCGCACAGAGCTGCAGCTAGGATTGCGGTGCGAATTTTCATTGCTGGAACCTCCGTCGGTGGGCTGGATTCACCCTGTTTATAGATGCGCCAGGCCGGGAAAAGCAACTGGCAATGTTTTGGGCGATCACAGAAAGCGCAGAACGATCAGGGTCATGTCGTCGTGCTGCGGCGCGCCTGCGGCGAATTGATCGGCTGCTTGCATGATGCGCATGATGATTTCCGAGGCTTCGCATCCTTGCGCCGCAACGACGGTGGCAATCAGGCGCTCTTCGCCCCATTCTTCGAGCGCAGGATTCATGGCTTCGCTAACGCCATCGGTGAAGATGACAAGACAATCGCCCCAGGCAAGCGTGAGTTCCGCTTGTTGATATGCGCAATCCGGAATTAATCCGATGACGGGGCCGCCCTCGTCGAGCCGTTCGATTTTCTTGCTGCCGAGATGTTCGACTCCGGCGGTTCCTCCACTCGTATCCGCGCGAAAAAGCAGCGGCGCGCAATGGCCGCCGTTCACGTACGTGAGACGGCGCGACGCTGGGTCGAACTGCGCGTAGAAAAAAGTGGCGTAGCGATCGGCCGAGGAAGCTTCGTACAAAGCCTGATTGACGCGCGACATCAGCGCAGCGATTTCGTTCCCGGCGCGCATCGCTTCGGCGCGCAAGGAAGCCTGCAGGCTGGCCATCATCAGCGCCGCGGGAATACCCTTGCCTGAAATATCGCCCAGCGCGACGCCGAGCATTCCGCCGGGCAGCGCGAGGAAATCGTAATAATCGCCGCCGACACCCAAAGCAGTGCGGCAGCGTCCGCGATAATCCACACCGGCAACCGGCGGCAGTTTCTGCGGGAACAATCGCTCCTGCACTTCGCGGGCGATTTCGATTTCGCGGTTCATTTTTTCGCGGCGGCCCACTTCGACGGCGATGGCGCTGGTTAACTGCGCGTTAGCGAGCGCCAGGCCGGTTTGCGTCGCGACAGACTTCAGCAGCCGAAGGTCGCTGCCGGAGTACGGTTCTTCGGAACGTTTTTCACCGAGCGCGATAACGCCGAGAAGTTTTTCCTTCATGGATAGAGGCAACAGGAGTTGCGGGTGAAGGTCACCAAGCGTTCGCCTTTCCTCTTCCGAAACCGAAGAAGAGTTAATCCAAGAATATTGATCGTCGAGATAAATCCGTTCGGGATCGGAATCCCGGCGCAGGCGCTGAATCGTGGCGGCGGAATCCGGCAGGCCTCCCTCGGGTGCCGATGCGTAACCCATCGCGTAGGCCGGCCGGTACCAGCCGCCATCTTCGAGCAGCACGGCGACGCGCGGCACGTGCAGAGATTCGGCGATGCGCTGTGCGACACGTTCCAGCAGGGGCTCGGTTTCGACGATGGTTCGAACTTCATCGCTCAGTCCGGAAAGAATCTGTTCGGCGTTGTAGGCGTCGCGGAAGAAACGGCGATCAACCCACACGCGAACAGAGCCCGACAATTTCCGCAGCCACAGGATGGCGATGAAACTGACGGAAATAATTATTATCTTCTGGGGCCGACTGCGCTCGGCGCCGCTTTCCAGAGTAACCGCTGCCGTGACGATGATGCTGGTGAGGATGATTTGCAGAACCAGGACGCCGTGGCGCGCCAGCGCATACTGCAGGCCTTGACGAATTACCACGCGCACGTCCATCGCGCGTTGCACCACGATCGCGTAGGCGAGCGTCACCGGGAAAAACATCAACATCAACAGGCCGCCGAGGACCAGCCACTCCGGGAAAATCTGCTCGAGCGGCTTGCCTTTGAAGATCTGCACGATGGAGAGAATGAAAAGCGGCGTCATGGCGAGCGTCGCGCCGGCGTATACCAGATTGAAGCGGCGCTTGACGTCGCGCGATGCTGCCAGGCCCGATTTGATTTTCATGGACGCGAAGAAACTGCCGACGCCGGCAAAATTAAGCAGAAAAAGCAGCGGGCTCATGTGTTCCAGAAATGCGGACAGCCGTGAAACTGCGGCGAAATTTTCGATTTCGCCGACCTGTTCGACGACGATTAGAATGGCGACGACGATCAGGGTGGGAATAAAAATGGCGGTGGTCCAGCGCCACCAGCGAGGATCTTCGCGTTCCGTCGAGCGTTCCGGGAAATACAAGCCGAATAGGAACATGAAGAGAGGCCACTCGGCACCGACGGCAAATCGATAGATCGTCGCGAGATCCCGAATCCCCGGACCCCAGCTTTCGATCCCGGCATTGTAAAGAGTGGAGAGAGGGAGCAGGACCGGCACTAACAGCCACGCAGAAGGATCGCGCGGGCGCACCGCGGCGACCCAGAATCCCAGCAGGATGCAAAAGATGGGTAGGACGATTTTCAGCGTCACGACCATCACAACGCCTGCGCTGCTCAAGAAGAGCCGGTGCGGCTGGAGGGTCACGTTTACGGTCCGCGGGGCGGCATCGCCGGGCGTGCGGACGGTTACTTGCATCGAGTCGCCCGCTGCGGCGTGTGCTATCGCTTCGCCGTAGACGGCTGTGGCGGTGAAAGGACGTCCGTTGATGGCGACGAGGATGTCACCTTCTTTTATTCCGGCATCGATTCCGTTGGGGAGCACGAACGTGGCGTGCGGCTCGCCGGCGGTGTAAGTGGGGATGAAGGGCCAGCCAACAGCCTGGTGATGAAACATTTCGGGGAAGTAGTAGAGCATCGCGCGGGCTTGGTACGCGCAGACGAGCACGAAGAGGATCGCGAGGCAGATGTACTGCAGAGTGGCTGGCTTCTTCGGCGCCATGTCAGGTCTAGGAGGAGGATATCATTAGTCGCGGTGGATAGAAGGCGGGGAGCGCATGGTACGCGACGCTGATGCGGATTTTACCGCAGAGACGCTTAGGGCGCAGAGAAAGGCGAAGGCAAGCGAGATCCTTTGCTGCGCTCAGGATAACCGCGCAAGAAGCGTGTCGCGTCCGCTGGATTTATTTTGACGTCTTAGCGCTGAGTGATTGTGAGCGCTATCGGTTGAACGCTCGGACTTGGTGATGCGCTTGATTGCAGCGCCGCGGGAGCTGCGTTCAGCGTCGTCGCGGGCGCGTTCTTCGGCATGTGGCAGCCGGCGCCGACGGGCGACTTCAGCGGGTGCGCTACGTTGGCGCGGAATGGGCTGGTTTCCTTGATTCGCGTGCGCACGCCGTCAATCGTAGCTGGAATCGCGTTGTGCGCTTTGCCTTTCAGCACGAAGATCATCAACGCGGGATCGCCGGGGCTATCGAGGCTGGCGCTGACCCCGACGCCTACGACCGCGGGATCGCTCATCAGTTCGGCTACGTGTTGCTCCTTGATGGTTTTGGTGTGCTCGATGGCGCTGGCCAGGATTTCAACGGCTTGCGCCTGCTCCGATTGCGACGCGAGTTGCGCGCTTTGCTGCGTGCTCAAAGCGCCGCGCGCGGAATCGGAATTCGATTCAATCAGGCGGGTGCGTACTCCGTCAATCGTCGTCGGAATGCCGGCGTGCGATGCGCCGGGCGCGACGAACATCAGGACGGCTGGCTCGTTGGGAGCGTCGAGGCTGCCGCCCCCGCCGTAAGCCGAGACGCCAGGAGTATTCATGATTTGCGTGCTGTAGCTCGCGGCAGCTGTCTGGCCGCGCTGGGCGATGCCAGCGGGAAGAGCAGCGGCGGATTGCGGCGTCACTTTCACTGAGCTGAGGCCCGGCAGTGAGCATCCCGGCACTGCGTGCTGCGCGCCGCCGACGAATGTGTAGGTATGGCCAGTGCTGGCGTGCAATGCGTTGAGCACATCGGCGACCGGGTTTCCGATCGCACTATTTTCATTGCCAGCGAACATCAGCGCTACCGGCTGTGCTGTGGCCGCATCGACGGCAAGCGAGCCCGAATCTCCGTCGCCGATGAAGTTCTGGCCGTTGAACATGTTCCCGACTTCGATCTCGTCATTGTAAGTGACCGAAAACGAAGTGGCGGTCGCGCAGCCCTCTGAATATCCCACGATCAGGCCGGTTAGATCGATGCTTTCAACCTCCGCGCACGTCAAGCCCGTTGTGCGCCCACTTTTCGCCAGTAATTCACTCATGCTGGCAGCCACGCCCGTGCCCGCTGCGGGCGGTGCGGGTTGCGGCACGCCGTTGGTGACCGCTCCCAATTCCAAAATGCTGCCAGTTAGGTCCACTTGTCCGGTGGTGATTTGGGCGGTGGTGACGTCCACAGGAAACGCCGGAACGGGTTGATTCTGCAGGCTGAGAATGTTGGTCACAGTCGCGACGTTGATCGTCCCGATGAGAGAGCAGTTCGTTTCAATTACTCCGGGCTGCGTCACTTCTTGTCCGACAGTTGCGCCATCGCTCATACCCAGGACGTGATTGTTGGAAAGGATAACGAGTGCAGGGGGCGTAGCATTGCTTGTCAGCAACGATCCCAGCGTTCCGCCAAAGCAAAATCCCGGCGCCGGGGTGAGGCAAATAGCGTCCGCATTTCCCCCGGAGGAGCCGAGCGGTACGGGTGCCGTGTACGGCTGCATGTTCAGTGAGTCAACGGTGAATCCGACGCTATTGGTAGCATTAGAGTCAGCCTGCGAAGTGGCTGTAACGGTGAGGGTGGCCGGATCGGTGCTGCTCGCGGTAGAAAGCGTCGGCACAGTATTTGGCGCCACGTACATGCCGGCGGCGGACATCGTGCCGCAAGCCGATGCCGGCGTCGTATTGCAGCTGAGCTGCCAGGTGACGGCGGTATTCGAAGTCCCGGTCACAGTGGCGCTGAATTGCACGGTCTGGAAGGTCTCGATGTTCGACACGTCGGTAGTGATGGTCACGCTGACCACGGGCGGAGGGCTTCCTCCGTTCCCGCCGCCGCAGGCCGCCAGCCCAAACGCTCCTACAACGGCTAATAAGCTCGCCAACCACGCACGCTTGTTCATGGGCTTATTCCTTCGAACGAGATGTGCAAACAGATATTTATGCTGTCCCTTCGGTACTTTCGCCGGCCGCACAACGTAGATTTCCTGGAGCACGGCGAGAAATCCCCTCATGCTGCCTGCTAACCCGAGCCGCGAGATTTTGATGCAAAAATAAAGCGGCAAATTCGAATCACGACTTCTTCCATCTGTAGCAGATGCAATCGCAGCAAGCAAGGTTACTCGCGCCAACGCGATGTGACAATTTTGCAACAACGAAGGTGTGAAAAAGTCACCAGGCGATTCCTTTATTGGGAAGCGTCGCCGGGGCGGCCGCGGGGGAAATCCAGTGCCGGGTGCCAGACCCGAGCCGAGGAAAAACCATCGAAACCAGGCCAAAATTACATAGTGCCGGGTCCTCGCCGGCACATGGGCCCGGGCGTTCCTAGAGCGTAACGTCTTCTCCATGCTCCACTTCGGAAATGACCACAGTGCTGGCAGAAGCATTGCGAGCATATCCAGTGGACGAGCGAACGCCGCAATTAAGGGCAGCACTTGGGGCGAGTGAATGCGCCAGCGATCGCAAAGGGGAAAATCGAAATGAACACAGACCAATTGGAAGGCAAATGGAAGCAGATAACGGGGCAGGTGCGGCAGAAATGGGGGCACTTAACCGACAGCGACATTCAGGTGATTGCCGGTAAGCGCGATGTTCTTATCGGACGCGTGCAAGAACGCTACGGCCTCGCAAAAGAAAAGGCCACGGCGGAAGTAGATGGGTTCCTGAAAACACTTCATGATCAACCCGAGCGACATGCGGAAGATTCCTCCAGTGAAGAACGTAGCGAACGCACCAAGGCCCACACAGCAGGCTCGCGCTAGCCGCAGAGCGAAGCGGTAAAGCGAAAACGACGTGTTGAGACGTAGCTTCGTGTGCTCGACCCAAGACCGCTTGCGCTCCTGGGTCGAGTGGCGGAGTTTTCTTTTTGCCGTTGCTGCGAGAGTTTGCGCTATCGCTAGCTTGTTACTGGTCGTCGTACTCGGTAGGCACGTCGTCTTCGGGAACTTCCTTCGTAGTGACATCCCCCTGGTCGGGATCGCGCGCGTTTTCGACGCCGCTAATCACTTCCGCCTCGTACTCCTGACCCTCTTCGCTCAATTCCTCGACGCTTTCGGAATCGGCGGACTCCTTGCGGGAGAGGCCTTGATTGTCGCCGGATTGTCCGCCCGCGCCGGGACCTAGGCCGCGGCGGCTGGGCGAGACAATGGGATTGGAGACCTCGGCGGGCGCGCGGGGCCGCGTCTTCTTGCGCCGCGCCAGCTTCTGCTTCGGCGTGATCTTTTTTGCCTGGGCCTTTTTCTGGAGGATTGCTTTCTTTTTTGGGCTTGCCGGTTTCTTCGCGGATTTCTTTTTGCTTGCTGATTTTTTCTTGGCCATGCGTGGAGTCTATCACCCGTAGTGGGGCGGAACAACTGGGGTGAGGCTTTATCGAAACGTCAAAAGATTCAACACAGTGAACGCGGAGAAAGCATTCCCAGCGAACGCTTGTGCGGCGCAGGCAGCGAAAAGAATTTCAAGGTATAGTGAGGAATGCTCGGAAGACAAGCCAATCCCGGCGTCGAACGCATGGGCAACCGGATGGAGCGCCAAGAAAAGAAGAACAGCGGCGAGGGCAAGCCCGCGAAAGCGAAATTCGACTGGAAGCTGCTGCCCGACGTTCTGGCGCTGATCAAGCCGCGCCGCGGAGTTCTGGCGATAGGTTTCGGGCTGATGGTGATTAACCGCGTTTCGGGACTCGTCCTGCCCGCTTCCACAAAATATTTACTCGATGACGTAATTTTGAAACGGCAAGCACGCCTGCTGCCGGTGATCGTCCTTGTGGTGGTGACGGCGACGGTGATTCAGGGACTCACTTCCTACGCGTTGACCCAACTGCTCTCCAAATCTTCGTGGCGCATGATCTCCGAGCTGCGCGAAAAAGTGCAGGCGCACATCGGACGGCTGCCGGTATCGTATTACGACGGGAACAAAACCGGCGTGTTGATTTCGCGGATCATGAGCGACGTGGAAGGCGTGCGCAACCTGATCGGCACGGGCCTGGTGGAATTCGCGGGCGGAATCATGACGGCTGTGATCGCCATGGTGTACCTGCTGCGTACCAGCGTGAGCATGACGGCCGTCGCGTTCGTCGTGTTATTTATTTTTGGCGTGGCGCTGAACCGCGCGTTCAAGACCATTCGCCCGATTTTCCGCGCGCGGCCGAAGATCAACGCCGAAGTGACGGGCCGGCTGACGGAATCCATCGGCGGAGTGCGCGTGGTTAAGGGCTACCACGCCGAAGCGCGCGAGGAAAAAGTTTTTGGCGCGGGCGTGCAGCGGCTGCTGGACAACGTGCTGCAGACCCTCACCGCTACTTCGTTGATGAGCCTTTCGGCAACCAGCCTGATGGGGATCGTCAGTGCGCTGATCATGTTTCTTGGCGCGCGGCAGATTCTGGCGGGGACTATGACTGCTGGAACATTCTTTTCGTACACATTGTTCCTGGGATTTCTGGTGGCGCCGGTGTTTCAGATTGTCGGGATAGGGCCGCAGATCACCGAAGCTCTGGCGGGACTGGAGCGCACTCGCGAGGTGTTGAACGAAAACCCCGAAGACGAAGATCCCAACCGGCGCGAATCGCTGGAGCGCATTCGCGGCGAAGTGATTTTCGAGGATGTGAGTTTTTCCTACGATACTGGTAAGGAAGTGCTGCACGAAATTGCGTTTAACTCGCAGCCGGGAACGGTGACTGCGCTGGTGGGTCCTTCGGGCGCGGGAAAATCCACGGTGATCGGGTTGATCGCGGCTTTCTACGTGCCTACGAGCGGCCGCGTGCTGGTGGATGGCGTGGATTTGGCGAAAGTGCGCCTGGATTCCTACCGCACGCAGCTGGGCGTGGTGCTGCAGGAAACTTTTCTTTTCGACGGCTCGATTCGCGAGAACGTGGGATTTTCGCGGCCGAATGCCACGCACGAGGAGATTCTGGCTGCTTGCCGCATCGCGCGCGTAGATGAGTTTGCGGAAGGATTCGAGAACAAGTACGACACGGTGGTGGGTGAACGCGGCGTGAAACTTTCCGGAGGGCAGCGCCAGCGCGTTTCCATTGCGCGTGCGATTCTAGCTGATCCGAGGATTTTGATTTTGGACGAGGCGACTTCCAGCCTGGATTCCGAATCGGAAGCGTTCATTCAGGAGGGCTTGCGCTATCTGATGCGCGGACGCACCACATTTGTGATCGCGCACCGGCTATCCACGGTGCGGCGCGCCGACCAGATTTTGGTGCTCGAGGCCGGCCGAATTATCGAGCGCGGCACGCACGCTTCCTTGTACGCCGCGCGCGGACGCTATTTCGATCTCTATACGAAACAGCACGGCCTGGAATCGAATCTCTTTCTCGCCCCCGGCGAGGGCAGCGACGGATCAGCGGACGCGCAGGATGCAAACGGCGCCGCGTCGCGCGGTTCGGGAGGCGGGACACAAGCAGAAGCTGCGGCCCTGCCGGAGGCGATCCGATTGATTCGAGGCGGCAGCGGAAGTTAAAGCGGGAACGGGAGTCCTTGTAGGTAGTGGCTTCAGCCACAACGAAGACCTTAGATAGTGACAGCGGCGCTCACGTACCGCCAGGCGAACTCATTCGACGAGCTTAGCCTATGAACAACCGCAGGAACCGGAAGGCTGCACGGGCTCTAATCCGGCAACCGGATAGCCGTCGAAGCGCCAACAATCCAGACCGCCAATCAACTCTTTTACACGGAAACCAAGCTGGACCATGTTCAGTGCTCCTTTGGTCGAGCCATTGCATCGAATCCCATCGCAATACGTAACGATTAAAGCCTCTTTGTCCAAATGCGCCGTCGTTGCCGCAGTCATCGTGCGATGTGGGATATTGACAGCGCCAGGAATGTGGCTTGTTCCGTAGGCCTCCGGCGATCGCGTATCGACAAGAAGGATCTTGTCCCCTCGTACAAGGGCCTCATTCAAATCCCAGGGGTCGATTTCGTACTGGAGCTTGGCTTTGTAGTACCGAACCTGATCCTCCATGCGTATCTCCCATCAAGTCAGCCGCCATGATCCACTAGAATCCGGAGTCGGGCGGCCACCTAGTCGAGCCACTGCGGATTCATAATCGTGCCATCGAAATTGTGGGCCGTTTTGTATAGCTCGTGCTCGCCACCCTGCGCGGCCTTCTCGGTCTTTGCTAGCAGCGTCGCAGCTTGTTCCTGGCTCAGCGGACGGAACGTGCGCGCGGTCTGCAGCGCTTGCTGCAGGATGGGCAGTGTGTCGCAGCCAGTGATGACCACGCTCGTTGGCAAGTTCAACGCGTATTGCAGGCACTCCACCGGCTCCGCCGTTTTGCTCCGCAAGATCAGGCCGTTTCCCAGCGGCTTCATGCCCAGCACCCCGATGTTGTGCGTCACCAGCACGGGCAGCACTAACTTTTCGAAGCTATCGTAGTGCGCGTCCATCAAGTTCAGCGGCATTTGCACGGAATTGAAAGTGAACTTGTGCGCGAACGCGGTGTTCAGCATTTTCAGGTGAACTTGAGGGCTTTTGTGGCCTGTAAAACCGATATAGCGGATCTTGCCCTGCTGCTTGGCGGCGAGCGCGGCTGCGAGCGATCCATTCGGCGCGAAAATCGCTTCGGGGTCGGTGTCGCGAATCACCTCATGGAATTGCAGCAGGTCAATGTGATCGGTCTGCAGCCGGCGCAGCGATTCATTGATCTGAGAAGTGGCGCCCTGCTTGGTGTGGCTGTCAATTTTCGTCATCAAAAATGCTTTTTGCCGGTAGCCATCCTGCAGCGCTTTTCCCATGCGGACTTCGCTGGTGCCGGCGTTGTAGTCCCAGCAGTTGTCCAGGAAATTGATGCCTTCATCGAGCGCGGTGCGGATGATGCGTATGCTGTCCTGCTCGTCGGATTGCATGCCGATGTGATATCCGCCCAGGCCGACGGAGGAAACTTTCTCTCCGGTGTTGCCGAGCGTCCGATAGGGAATTCCGTTCCTCGCGTCCGCCGCTGATGCATGCGCGTGCAAGTTCGCGGACACGTGCGGCTGCAAACTGCCCGCCATGGCCGAGGCTACGGTGGTGCCGACCGTCGTCTCCAGGAAGCGGCGACGCGTCAGGCCTTCTTTTACTTTTTGATTTTCACTATCCGAAGAGGGGCTCTTCACGGCGTTCTCCCTGGGAGGCGGGAATGGTCCTGCGCGCGACTGGATCGCGCCACGAACACAAATACTACTTCGGTTCCGCTGCCGTATCAACCGCGAGAAATTCACGACCTCTGGCGATCGGCGATGGCGGCAATGAGCGAGGAAGAAAGCACGCCGCGCAGGCGGCCAGTTACTAGACCGCTGATGCGTTCTGGCGCTATCTCAAGCACAACTTGACTGAGCGCTGCAAGGCTGCGAAACTCAGGAAAAGCTAGCGCCCGGATGGCGGAACTGGCAGACGCGCGAGACTCAAAATCTCGTGACCGCAAGGTCGTGGGGGTTCGATTCCCTCTCCGGGCACCAACCAAAGTTCACCCAACATTGTTGAATTGTGATTCGTCGCTATTGCCAGTGCGGATCACGCCGCAGGTTGCACCTGGCGCGCGGGGACTGTGTTCTTGAATGCCATGCGCCGTTCGAGCTTTTCGCGAAGTATCCTGCGTCCGCGGTTTACTCTTGATTTCACGGCCGGGATCGAAACTCCCAGGATTTGCGCTGTTTCCCTTACCGACTGCTCGCCAATCTCCCGGATTTCCAGCGCCGCACGGATTCCAGGCGTGAGGTCGTTCATGGCCCGGTAAAGGATTCGCCGCTGCTCTCGCTGAGAGTAGCTCCGTTCCGGGTTCGGCCTGGAATCGGGAATTTGTAGCGGCATGGCAGTTTCTTCGTTTGCGCTCAATTCATCGATAGAGACGACGTGCGAACGCCAACTGCTGCGGCGCAGCATCAGCGCCTGCTGCGCAAGGCGCACGGTCGCACCCTCCGTCGCAGGCTTCAGATGATCGACCTCAATTCGCGTGCCTACTGTGATGGCGCCGGGCGGCAGCTCGCCGCGCACGGCTTGCGCAGCGGCGATTTCCATCATGCCCGCCATC
>Ga0187875_10003402_pt1 | contig 11286 bp, 12 predicted proteins | sample June2016WEW_17_1_2_FD_132978 | JGI IMG/M metagenome (GOLD analysis project Ga0187875, IMG submission 132978) | Peatland microbial communities from SPRUCE experiment site at the Marcell Experimental Forest, Minnesota, USA - June2016WEW_17_10 | ecosystem: Environmental > Terrestrial > Soil >... | reverse complement strand
GCGCAACCAGCAGGCGTTGTATCCCGAGCGCACCGTGCGCAGCATCAAGCGCAAGATGGGCAGCGAAGAAAAAGTGCGCGTGGGCGGCAAGGACTTTCTGCCGCAGGAGATTTCCGCGCTGATTCTGAGCGAGCTCGCGGAGTGGGCGCGCCACGCGTTGGGCGAGGGGCCGCGGAGGGCCGTGATCACCGTGCCCGCCTATTTTTCGGACGCGCAACGCAATGCCACGCGCGAGGCCGGCGCGCTGGCCGGCCTGGAGGTGGTGCGCATTCTCAACGAGCCCACGGCGGCCAGCCTGGCCTACGGCTACGGCGACGGGTCGCGGCATACGGCGCTCATTTACGACCTCGGCGGCGGCACCTTCGATGTCTCGGTGGTGACGGTGGAAGGCGACCTCACCGAGGTGCTGGCCAGCCACGGCAACAACCACCTGGGCGGCGACGACTTCGACGATCTGCTGGCGGAGCGCCTGGCGGCGGAATTCGAAAAACAGCATGGCGTCGATGTTCGCCAGGGCAACCCGGCGGCCAAGGCGCGGCTCTGGTGGGCGGCGGAAGAAGCCAAGAAGAAACTGAGCTTTGAGCCGTATGTGAAGATCCGCGAGGAGGCGCTGGTTACCAGGCTCTTCCGGCCCTTGCATCTGGAAGTCGAAATCTCGCGCGACGAATACGAAGCCATGATCCGTCCGCTGGTGGAATCCACGCTCGATAGCGTGTCCAAAGCGCTGCAGGACGCCGGCAAGAAGCCCGGCGACCTGGATGCGATTCTGCTGGTGGGCGGATCCACGCGCACGCCGTTGGTCTCCAGCCTGCTCCTCGAAAAGACCGGTTTGGAGCCGCGCCAGGACGTGCATCCGGATCTCGCCGTGGCGCTGGGCGCCGGCGTGATGGCGTCGCGCCTGGCCGGGCGCGCGGTGGAGCGCGTGCTAGTGGACGTTTCGCCATACTCCTTCGGCGTCTCCTATCTCGGCGAACGCGGCGGATTTCCCTATCCACACTGTTATAAGCCCATCATCCGGCGCAATACGCCGCTGCCTTTGACGCGCACCGAACGGTACATGACCAGCCACCCCTTCCAAACGGAGGTGGATGTCCAGGTCTACCAGGGCGACGACGAGGACGCGCTGAAGAACATCCTGGTAGGAGATTTTCGCGTCGAGGGCCTCATCGCGATGCAGGATGCCAATGAGATTCTCTGCCGGATGCGCCTCGATCTGGACGGCATTCTGGAGGTGGCGGCAGTGGAGAAGACGACCGGTAAAACGAAGCACATCCGGATCGAAAATGCGCTGCGCGCCAAGAGCGCCGAGGAGATCGCGGCGGGGCGGAAGCGAATTCAGGAGTTGTATGAGACGCGCGGCGAGATGCCGGACGACGACTGGGATACGGCGGAGGATCTCGCCGAAGACCTGCTGGAAGAAGGCGTGCTCGAAGAAGAAGACGGCGCCCAGGCGATCGAAATACCGGCCCCTGTGGGCGCGGGCGGCGATGCGGACACGGAGCGCCTGCTGGAGCGCTCGCGCCGGCTGCTCTCCAAAATGCACGCGGAAGACCGGGAAGAGGCCATCGACCTGCACGAGAAGATCGATAAAGCCATCGCCACGGGCGACACAGCGGCATTGCGGGAGGCCGCCGGCGCGCTAAAGGAGTTGCTGTTCTTCGTAGAGGGGCAGGGTTGATCCGCTCCATTCAGGTGGCGCACGCACTGGTGCGCGCCGCGTCGGCATTCTTGTCGGCATTGGCGCGGCCAAATGGGGGGGAGTCCCTCGTCCGCGCGCGACCCCCTGGCCGCGCCCCGGGATGGCCCGCATCGCCCACCGGCGGCGTCGAGAATCGCTGCCCGGTCTGCCAGGCGCGTTTTCGCGGCGCGCGGTTCTGCTCTCGTTGCGGAGCCGATTTGGAGCCGCTGATGCGGCTGACGGTGAAGGCTTGGCAATTGCGTCAGGCAGCTCGCCAGGCTCTCGACGCCGGAGACGCGGAGCGGGCGCGAGGGCTCGCCATGGAGGCGCAAGGCGTCCAAAGGACCGAAAACGGAGAAGCGCTACGGCTGCTGGGCGCGTGGTTGAAGACTCTATGAGCCTGCTCGGATTTTGCCAGTGGCTGGGAAGCACGCCCGGCAGCGTCGCGCTGCATGAATCGATATGGGTCTACCCGATCGTCGAGTCGGTACACGTGCTGACCCTGTGCCTGTTTCTGGGCCTCACCGTGATGCTCGATCTGCGGCTGCTCGGAGTGACTTTAGTCCGCACGCCGGCATCGGAAGTCGAAGGGCGGCTGCTGCCGTTGACCATCGTGGGGTTCGCCGTGATGGTGGCCACGGGCGCCCTCTTGTTCTACGCCATTCCCGTCAAGACCTACTTGAACGTTTTCTTCCGGATCAAGGTCGCCTTCCTGCTGCTGGCCGGAGTGAATGTCGCCGTCTTTCAGCGGACCATCGCGCGCAGCATGCCGCGGTGGGATGCCGATCCGGTCCCGCCGTTCCGCGCCCGTCTGGCGGGCGGCGTATCGCTGGCGCTTTGGGCGGGGATTGTGGTAGCGGGACGCATGATCGCCTACAACTGGTTCGACCAGAATCCTTAGTTCAATGTCCGTCCTTTCTTTCTTCACGTGGTGTGAAAATACTTCGCTGGGCGAGGCAATCCGGGCCTCGCGCTGGCTCTTCCCGGCGATCGAGTCCGTGCATCTGCTGGCCCTCGCGGTCATTGGCGGCGCGGTGCTGGTGATGAATCTGCGCCTGCTCGGCTTCGGCATCCGGCGCCAGCCGGCGGCACAGCTTTGGCGCGACACCTGGCCGTGGCTGATGGGCAGCCTGACGGTGATGCTGATCACCGGAATGCTGCTGTTCACTTCCGAAGCGACCAAGCTCTACTATCACGAGGCGTTCTGGGTGAAGATGAGTTCCCTGCTGCTGGCCATGCTCTTCACATTCACCGCGATGCGCAAGGTGGCGCTGGCCGATCCGGTCCGCGTAGGTCCCGTGTGGGGCAGGGCAGCGGCCCTGATTTCGATTCTCCTGTGGTCGACGGTTGGTATTTGCGGGCGGTGGATCGGTTTCTCGTGATGAAAAGCGTGCGATCCAAAGCGAAGCCAAACAAGCGGGACGCCATTCTCGACGCCATGCTCGACGTGGTGGTGGAGCGCGGCTTTCATGAAGCCCCCATGTCGCTGATTTCGGAGCGATCGGGAGCCAGTGCGGGCGTGATTTACCACTATTTCGCAAGCAAGGAAGAAATCATTCAGGCGGTGTACGAGCGCGTCCGCGCACTGAAGCGGGCCAGCCTTTTGGAAGGCTACTCCCCGAACATGGATGCCAAGGATGCGTTCATCCGGGTGGCGATGAATGCATATCGCTTCTATCGCAAGCACCTGCGAGAGCTGCGTTTTCTGGACCAGTACGAGAACGCGGGCTTCGTCTGCCTACCAGATACGAATTCGCAGCCCGATAAGGACCAAACCGGTTTTGAGCGGCGTTTCAGCAGCCGGTCGAAAGGCGGCGTTCTGGGCGACTTGCCTGCCGAGGTCGTCCGGGAGATGACCCTTGGCCTGGTGGCACGGCTGGCGAAACAGCCTCGCAAGCTGGCTCCGCGCGTGTTGCAAAACGTGGCAGAAAGGATGTGGGAAGCCGTAAGGGCGACAGACTAGACCGAACGTTCGGTTTAGTGTGGTAGAATTCTTCTCATATGATCGGCGCACAAATTGGGAGGCTGGCGTGAGCGGCGCATTGGTGCTGGTTACAGGCGGCTCGGGATTTATCGGCGCGCACTGCATCCTGCAACTCGCGCACGCCGGCTATCGCGTGCGGACGACTGTCCGTTCATCGCGGCGTGAAGCCGGTGTGCGCGCGATGCTCACCGCGGGCGGCGCCGAACCGGGAGAGGCGCTCTCGTTCGCTACAGCGGATCTTACGTCCGACGCAGGCTGGGCGAAAGCCGCCGCTGGTTGCGACTTTGTGCTGCACGTCGCTTCGCCCTTCCCTCCGAACGTGCCCAAACAGGAAGACGAGCTGATCGTGCCGGCCCGCGAAGGCGCGCTACGGGTGCTGCGGGCGGCGCGGGACGCGGGCGTCAAGCGCGTCGTGCTGACGTCTTCCTTCGCCGCGATCGGTTATGGTCAGAAGCTTACGGAGCGGCCTTTTTCCGAAGAGAACTGGACCGACCTGAGCGGCGGCGACGTCGGCGCCTATGTGAAGTCGAAGACTTTGGCGGAGCGCGCGGCCTGGGATTTCATCGCCCGCGAGGGCGGCGCGTTGGAACTCTCGGCCGTCAATCCGGTCGGTGTATTCGGGCCGGTGCTCGGGCCGGATTATTCAACCTCCATCCAGATCGTGCAGCGTTTGATGGATGGCGCGATGCCGGGTTGCCCGCGACTGTCTTTTGGCATCGTGGATGTGCGGGACGTCGCGGACTTGCACCTGCGCGCCATGACTAATCCCGCCGCCAAGGGCGAGCGCTTCCTGGCGGTCGCCGGCGACTTCATGACCTTCCAGGAAATCGCTCGAGTGTTGAAGGCGCGTATGGGCGATGCGGCGCGACGCGTCCCGACCAGAGTACTGCCCGACTGGATGATACGGCTGGTTTCGATGTTCGACCCATCGGTCTCCCTGATCGTCCCCGAACTGGGTAAGTTCAAGAACGCCACCAATGCGAAAGCCAAGCGCGTGCTTGGATGGGCGCCGCGATCGAACGAAGACTCCATCGTCGCCACGGCCGAGAGCTTGGTGCGCCTTGGGTTGCTTCGGAATTCAAGAAAAGCGGCGTGAGCGCTTCGATGAAACCAACTGGAGGGCGGGCAATTCTGCCCGCAGCCGGCTGTCAGCCGGCTCTGGCGAGCTGCGCTCGCCTGTGGAGTTTCTACATTTTGTCCGCCGCAGTGGGGCAGGCTCGCAGCCTGCGCGGGCCTCGCCGCTGGTAGCACAGGCTTCAGCCTGTGTCTGGCGAGCTGCGCTCGCCTGCGCTGACATGAGTGTCGGCGCGGCAGGCAGGGTGCCTGCGCCACGAGAGGCCCTTAATTGTGCGCCGCTTCGCCTTCTTGTTTGCGCGCCCCGCCCAGGATGTCCACTAACGAATAGTTGCCTTCGTGGCACGCGTATTCGTAGATCGGCCCCTTCGTCGCCAGAAACGGGTATTCAATCGTCCAGGGCCTGGCAAACGCCGCCGGGTCCTCGATTGTGGCCCGATACAGGATGGTGCCCGCATCGACGCGCGTGAATCGTTCCACCACGTGCAGGTTCCCGGTGGATCCCCGGAAGCGCGTCTTGTCCGTGAAATTGGTGGTGTCCACCACCAGCGTATCGCCTTCCCAATGGCCTACCGAGTCCCCCAGCCACTGGCGTACGTTGGGCGGGGCGTGCATCGCGTTCATGCGCACGATGCGCGCGTCGTGTACCATCTCGACCAGGATCAGCACATGGTCCGGAGTCTGCACGATCTGGTAGTTATTGTTGTAGAGAACCGGAAGCATGGGCGGTCCCGACGTGGATCCGAACCCAATCAGGCAGCGCTCGGAAAGAGGCCTGGACTTTACACTGTCGAAGCTGCCGCCATAGGATGCGGCCAGTCTGCGTCCCGCCTCCGGCGTCGAACTGGGAACTTTTCCATCCGGCGGATCGATAATCAGCGACGTGCGCTTGACGCCATCCACGCGGGCGAATTCCGATCCGCGGTCGATGAACAGCGCGTTATATCCGCCTGTTCCCGCGGAGCCGGTGGCAGTCAATAAAGGTCCCTCGGATTTTCCATCGGCCTCGGCCAGTTCGTTGGCGCTCTTGGCTTCCAGCACCTTGGCCTCGGCGTCTGTAAGCGTGGCCTTTCCAGCCAGCGCGGCGGGGCGTTCGAGGGGCGTTACTGTCGCATTGGTCCAGGTGCCCTGCAGGTCGGGATGGCCGTCGGGAGTGCGCGGCACCCCACTTGAGTTCTGCGCCATTATGGGCGCCGCCAGCACCACGAACAGAGCGCCCAGGGATAGTAAAGATCGATAGCACATTTGGATCCGCTCTCCTGTCTTCACTTACTTCTTCTGATCGTAAGGCGCGCCGGTGCCGGAGGAGCCCAGGAACAGCTTTCTGCCGTCGGGCAAAGTGATATCCTTGCCGTTGGCCCGCAGGGATCCATCCTTCGATTGATAACCGTCTACAACTACGGCCGTCCCGGGCGCCACGCTCGTTTTGGTAAAGCCGCGCCGCAGCAGAACGTTGGGGCTGCCGGCTTCCACCATCCACGTGGTCACTTTGCCATCCGGCCCTTTCACATCCACATGAATCCAGGCATGCGGGTTGATCAACTCAACCTTTGAAACGACACCTACCAGGTGTACAGGTCTCTTGGCATCGAACTCCGCGGCAAAGGCATGATGCGCCCAAGCCGGCGCCGCACCGGCGATCAATGCGGCGCAGGCCATCACGGCGATAGTTTTTGGCTTCATTGCAATTCTCCGATAGACTTTTTCATTTCCCGGCTTTCTTCGTGAACTGGCCATACATCAACTCCTCGGCGAATTCCACGCACTTGAATTCCATCAGCCGCGCATCTTTTTCAACGTGCCGATAAAGCGGCATCTTGATTTTCCACGCCCGCGAAAACACCTTCGGATCCTCGATGGTCGCCTCGTACGAAAGAATGTCCGGGCCCAGCGGAGTATACCGTTCGATCACGTGCAGCGCGTCGCTATGGAAATCCCCTGCCCGGTCGAACCACGTGCGATCGTCCAGACCCGTGACGTCGACCACCAGTGTGTCCCCTTCCCAGTGGCCGACCGACTGTCCCATCCAGGAATCCGCGGGCGCCGGCCCGGGATCTTCCAGGAAGATGTTGCGCACGGCGCCGGCATACTCGTAGGCGAAGAAGATGGCCTTGGCGCTGTGAAAGATCTGAAACGGGTACGGCAGGTACGCCGCGCGCGGCACACCCGGCAGGTAACACCGGACTTCAGGATCGGCGGCCAGGCGGTTCTTGAAGTTGGCATCCTTCTTTTCCTTCGCCGCCGGCAGGTACGGGATTTCGCCGCCTTCAACCACTCCCGGGCCCCCGGGTTCGGCGCCGATCGCGCCCATCGCGACCACCAGACCCGTGCGCGCCGCATGTTCCTGAAGGTCCCAATTTGCCGTATTCAGCGCTTGCCAGATGCCGTTCAAGTCCGGCTTTCCATCGGGCATCCGGCGCGGCTGCTGGGCAAAAACTCCTGTGGCCGCCAGGAACAGGACCGCGATCGCGCCGGCTGGCATCGCCGGCTTTCCGAGCAAATTTCGCATCCGTCTATTGTCTCCCAAGTTGTTACGAATCGTAGGCGATCAGCCTGCCGGATACAACCAGCCCAGCCCACAAGAGCAGAGAAATCGATGCGGCCAGCTTGCCTTCGACTGTTTCCGCCACGTCCAGCCGGGCTGTGTCTCCGTAGACCCGCACCCGGAATACGAGAGCATGCACTCCCACCAGCGCGAGCAGCGCCATCTTCACCCAAAACGCGGGGCTGCGATAAAGCTTCAGCGGTTCGGCCCATGCCAAAAGCAAACCGCTGGCCACCACCACTACGAAACCCGCTCGCTTCCACGCCCGGAACTGTTGCACGATGTCCCGCACCGCGCGGCGCCCCATCGCCCAGCCCAGCAAGCGCAGATCGGTCATCAGCACCATCCCGCCAAACAGGGCGATCCCCAGCAGATGGATTCCCCCAATAATCGGGTAGGGAAGCGCGCCCTCCCGGATCGCCGTACTCAGATCCGTGCTTTCGATCCACTCCAGTAGTGCGGGAATCGACATCAATCGCGCCGTCCTTTATACAAATGCGATCATCCGCCCGCCCGCCACCACCGCGGTCCACAGCACCAGCGACAGGCCTCCCGCAAGTTTGGCGGCGAGCGGCGGAACCGCCGACCGTGCCACTTTGCGATGGATCGTGAAGTGGTAGAGCAAAGCCACGAACAGCACCGTCATTTTGAATTGAAACGAGGGGTTGTTGTGGTATGCGACGGCATCCGCCGAAAACATCAACGGTCCGGTGATCAGCATGAGCCCGAATCCTACCCATGTCCACCGATCGAGATCCGCAGCCAGATCCGCAGCGGACTGACGGCGCATCGCCCATCCAAGAAGACGGAGATCCACAATGGCGATGGTGCCGATGGAAAACGCGAAACCTATAAAATGCAGGCTCTGAACCAGCGGGAAAGCCCATTCCGGCCCGTTCATCGCATTCGCCCAAGGACTCGTAGTGAGCCATTCAAAAATCGACGGAGCAGACACTCTAGCCACCCTCTACTTGGCCCGCTCGACAGCAACCGGCTGCGGGAACTCGCAACAGTATAGCGCATTTCCATCGCGGACAAAGGCGACCGGGATGAGGCGTTCTCGGCCTTGCGAGCGGCCACGCAGAAAGCAAAGTAGCGCTCATCGAGTGGCACAGGTCTCTCCGGAGACTGATAAGCGGGCGATAGCCGCCTCGAAGACGGACGCCAAGTCTTCGCCGGACAACCCCGCCGCCATGTGGCGCAGCCTCGTGGCGCGCCCGCATACTGTAATGGCGTGTTTCGTGCCTGTAAACAGAGACGGAACAGGGTCTTGACATATCCTCCGCACGGGCCCGACCCCGGAGCCCTTCGCCTTCTGGGAACTTCAGCCGCAAAGTTTCTCCCGTATTTCGATTGCGTGTCCGTATTGAGATCGGGGGACGAGGCTGTACCCAACCGACAGACTTGCGAGTGCAAAAGGAGAAACCACCATGAGACCATTCACCAACGTGTTAGCCGGCTGTGGCTTAGAGGCCATGAGGCCAAAGCGGAGACTGTTAATGACCAATGTGCGCTGCGTCTGCATATTCATGTGCGCTGTCCTGGCCGACGTTCAGCTTCACGCCCAGGCGCCCGCGACGCCGCCTCTGCCTGACGCTGTACAGGCGGTTCCGGAGCAGCCCGCCCGGCTACAGACCATACTGCCCGAGGGCACACCCTTGCGCGTGCGCATCAACCGCACGGTATCGTCCGCCGACGCCCACCCGGGCGACAACGTAGATTTCGAGACGCTGGACGAAATTAAGGTGGGTGATTTTATCGTCGTTCCGCGAGGCTCCACGGCAATGGCGACGGTTACGGCGGCGCAAGCCAAGCGCCGGATGGCGCGGGGCGGGAAGCTCGACATGACCGTCGATTATGTGCGCCTGCCATCCGGAGAGAAACTGCCGCTGCGGGGCATTCAGAATAGCAAAGGCGGAGGGCATACTGGCGCGATGGCCGCCGGGATGGTAGCGACCGCCATTGTGTTCTGGCCCGCGGCGCCTCTCTTCCTTTTGGTGCATGGCAAGGACATCACAATCCCCAAGGGCCACGAGGTTACAGTCTATACGAACACCGACTACAGCATCTCAAAGGCCAGCGCCGCCGCCGCTCCTCCGGCAGCTCCAAGCGGTGTCTCGGGAGCCCCGCTCACTAACGAGGATGTGGTCATACTTAAAGCCGCGGGCTTAGGCGACAGCTTGGTCATCGACAAGATCAAGGCATCCCCAGCCGGCTACCATTTGGATCCTTCCGACCTAATACAGTTGAAGCAGAATGGCCTTTCGGATGCGCTTATTGGAGCGATGTTACAGGCTAAGCGCTAAGACGCTCAGGCACGTCCCCCATTGCAGTTATCGAGGAAGAGACTAAAGCTGTTATCGCCTCGTAGGGAGTGAGATCATGCCGGATATGGAGATTTCAATGCTGGAGCGTTGTACTGGCCGGCAGCTCAAGGAATTGCTCGCACTCGGTTCTCCGGGCAGTCTGCGACGCGGTTTTACCACCTGGCTGCGGCAGTCGGATCGCGATGCCGCCCAGATGGGTGCGGTGGATGGCTCCATGTTTGGGGGCGGCGCCGCGCGCCGGGGCTGCATAGGGCGCACATAGAGAAGGAGCACATGTCGATGAAGCGAATCGCCGATTTCGTGGAGGTGGCATCCGCTGTTGTCGCGCTTTGCGCGGCAGTGACGATTCCGCTGCCGGCCCAGACTTTCAGCACGCTGTACAGTTTCTGTCTCCCAGGCTACCCCTGCACGGGCGGCGACCAGCCGTCTGCCGGGCTGGTCCAGGGCATCGACGGAAACCTGTACGGGACAACGACTTGGGGCGGAGCCAATAACACCTGCTGCGAAGGGGCCGGCACGGTCTTCAAAATCACCACGAACGGCGCGCTTACGACGCTATACAGTTTCTGCGCCGAAACCGGGTGCGCCGACGGGGCGAATCCCTACGGCACGCTGCTCCAGGCCGGCAATGGGGCCCTTTATGGGACTACCGCGTCCGGCGGCGCCTACGGCGGTGGAACGGTCTTCAAAGTTACTCCGAGCGGCACACTTACGACCTTATACGGCTTCTGCGCCCAAAGCTACTGTACGGATGGCCAGTCGCCCAGAGGGGCGCTCATCCAGGCCAGCAACGGGGACCTATACGGGACAACCTACTACGGCGGGGTCAACTCGGTGGCGCACAACGGGAACGGTGGCACGATTTTCAAAATCACGCCCAGCGGCACGCTGACGACGGTGTACAGCTTCTGCGCCCAAAGCGAGTGTGCGGACGGCTTAGGCCCCTACGCCGGGTTGGTCCAAGCCAGTAACGGGGATTTCTACGGGACAACGCAAGCTGGCGGGGCGAAGGGTTGCGAGTACGGCTGCGGCACAGTCTTCAAAATGACGCCGGGCGCGACGTTGCATAAACTGTACGACTTTTGCGCTCAAAGCGGCTGCACGGACGGTTACCTCCCGACCGCGGCGTTGGTCCAGGCCGCGAACGGGAACCTCTACGGGACAACCCAGGCTGACGGGCCGTCCGGCGGTGGGACGTTGTTCCAAGTCACTTTGGATGGCAAGCTGACGACACTATACGGTTTCTGCTCGCAAGCCGGGTGCGCCGACGGTTACGGCCCCACCGCGGCTTTGGTGCAGGGCACCGACGGGAATCTCTATGGGACCGCCCCCGGTGGCGGCGGCTCTAACTGGGAAGGGACTGTTTTCGAAATCACCACGAACGGCACGCTGACTGCGTTATACGCCTTCTGCGAACAAAGCGGCGACAGTACAGGTAACTGCCCGGACGGCGCAGTTCCCTCCGGCGTATTCCAGGCCACCGACGGGAGTTTCTACGGGACTACCCAATATGGCGGCGCCGCCCTAGCCTATGGCGCCGTCTTTGGCCTGTCCGTCGATCTGGGCCCGTTTGTGCAAATACTGCCCGCGTCAGGCAAAGTGGGGGCGGTTGTCAAGATTCTGGGGACCGATCTGACCGGCACGACGGCTGTAACGTTTAAAGGCGCCGCGGCTGCGT
>Ga0187875_10003400_pt1 | contig 11287 bp, 6 predicted proteins | sample June2016WEW_17_1_2_FD_132978 | JGI IMG/M metagenome (GOLD analysis project Ga0187875, IMG submission 132978) | Peatland microbial communities from SPRUCE experiment site at the Marcell Experimental Forest, Minnesota, USA - June2016WEW_17_10 | ecosystem: Environmental > Terrestrial > Soil >... | reverse complement strand
TGGGCGTTCATCGGAACGCGCGCGCGCAGTTCTTTGGCATTGGCGCCGCGCACGGCCTTACTCATCTGCATCGCTCCATCCTGGAAGGCGTCGCGTTCGCCGCGGCGCGCCATCTGCGCATCATGGAGCGCGCCGCCGGGCGCAAGCTGGAGCGGGTGATCGCTTCGGGCGGCGGAAGCAAGACCGCGCTGTGGCTCAAGATCAAGGCGAGCGTCTACGGCGTGCCAATCGTCGTGCCAAAGGAACCGGAATGTGGCGTCATCGGCTGCGCGGCCATGGCGGCCACCGCCGCGGGACGCTTTGCCAACGTTGAGGACGCTGTTGGCGCCTATGTCCGTCATGTTGAAGAAGTTGCGCCCGATCCTGCTTGGGCGGAAACCTACGCGCGCATGCAACCGATATTCGACAAGCTCTATGAGCGCAGTCAAGCGCTGTATAACGATCTCGACGCACTCGCGGCCGCAGAGGGCGCCGGAAGCCGATGATCCCTCCAGTTGAGGGGCCGCCGCCGCAAAAATTGTCGATCGGTCCCCGGCGCCCAACTCCCCCTGCTGTAACCGCCGACGTTCATCCAGCCGGCTGGAGTCGGCGGACGAAGTTGGCGCAGCAGCGCCGGCGGAGTAACGGGCGATTGGCGGAGATGGTCGGTTTGCGCGGCCGATCGCTGGTTGCGGGGGAGGTTCGTGCGAAAGGTTAGCCGCGGACCGTTGCGCAGCCCTTTTGGGTCAAACGTGGCGCTGGAGTCGTCAAACGCGGCGTTGGAGCCGTCAAACGAGGCCGGCCTCCTTCAGAAAGCGCCGAAGATTGTTGTAGCCCAGCGTCACGTATTTCTTGGGGTTGGCCTTTTGCGGATCCTGCTCCGCCTCGATGACGACCCATCCCGAATAATTTGGCACCGCCTTGAAAACATCGACAAAGTCGATCGTGCCGTCGCCCGGCACGGTATAGACGCCCTCGAGAACCGAATCGAGGAAAGACCAGTCTTCGGCCAACGCCTTCTCGGCCACGGACTGGCGAACGTCCTTGGCGTGAATGTGGCCAATCCTGTTGGCGTAGGTCTTGGCGACGCGAGCCGCATCGCCGCCGGCCCAGGTGATGTGACCGGTGTCGAGCAGCAGCTTCACCGCAGCGCCCGTCCGCTCCATGAAATGGTCGACTTCCGCGGGCGTCTGAACGACGGTGCCCATGTGGTGGTGATAGACGAGCTGGAGGCCGAATTCTTTGACGAGTTCGGCGAAACGGGTCATGCGCGGCAGGAACAGGGACCACTCGGCCTTGGTCATCACGGGCCGGGTCGAGAGCGGCGCCGACTTCGCGCCGTGAACGGTGCGGGTGCATTCGCAGACGATCAAGACTTCCGCCCCTGCTTCCTTGCGCAGCTTGAGGTCGGCCTGAGCGGCGGCGAATTCGGCGGCTGCGTCGCGTTCGAGCAAGAAGGTTGAATACCAGCCGGAGATGAACACGAGTCCGAACTCGGAGAGTTTAGCCTTAAGCTCGGGCGCTGTGGCAGGGAATTTGTTGCCCTTCTCCATGCCCTCGAGGCCGATTTCATGGGCCTCTCGCAAGCACTGTTCCAAGGGGATGTCGCCGCCGATCTCGATCATGTCGTCGTTGGACCAGCAGATCGGGTTGGCGCCAATACGGATCATTGTCTTTGCTCCCTGTTGAACTGCATGGACAGCGACAGGTTTGGCCCTTGCTGAACAGAAGGACGCCTCCCTGCGGTTCGCTCCGCCGCCGAGCTCATCCAATTCGCTGGCGTCGCGTCGCCCGGGTTTCCGTGTTCCGTTCGGGCGAAAATTCGGCTAGATCGTTCTATATTAAATTTCAATCGGAATGTGAATTCTGTTTTTCGCTCAAGCGCCGTTGCTCCGCAACGGCCACGGCGAGCGCAATCGCCAGGGTCATGGACGCGGCCAGCGTCCTGAATCCCTCGAAGTCGCTTTCGACGATCTCAAACCAGACACTTGTATTGAAGACAAGCGGACTAAAAGGGCTATCCGTAATGGCAATGAGAGGGGTGTTTTGTCCGGCGACCTGGCGCGTATATTCGACCGCCGTCTGCGCGTAGGGCGTGAAGCTGACGGAAATCGCTGCGTCGTGCGGACCGGCAAACGACAGAAGCTCACGGTCGACCCCATTCGGCGAGCCGATCAGCACGGTTTTCATCCCAAGCGTTCCAAGGGCATAGCTCAAATAGGAGGTGATCGGGTACGATCGCCGTAGGCCGATCAGGTAGATGGTTTCTGCGCGGGAAAGAATCCGCGCCGCCTCGTCCAATGTCTCTAAGCTGACGCGCTCCCTGAACCTTTCCACCGAACGGATCGCCGCCTGGCTGAAACCATCGATCAACGCCATGGCCGGCGAAAGGCCGGACGCGTGTGCGTCGAACGCCTGTAGCCTCGCGTCATAATTGTTTGGCCGGTCGCGCAGCCGCTGCTGGAACACCGCCTGTAATTCGCTGAAACCGCTGTAGCCGAGAGCTTTGGCGAAGCGCACCAAGGTCGAAGGCTGCACGGCGGCTTGTTCGGAAATGCGACCAACTGTCCCAAACGCAATATCATCCGGAAATTCAATTGTATAAGCCGCCACCTGCGCGAGTCTCTTGGGCATCTTGTTACGCACCTCGACAATGAGGTCGCGAAGTTCATTGAATTCACGGGGCGGATTATTAGTAACTACATTTGACATCGATCGTTTTCTCAATTGAGAGAGTCAGAACCTCATGGCGAACTCGGGAGCCGAGATCGACGTTCCCGTCTCGCGCCACATGGTCCTGCGTGGAGAAATGGCGCTGGCGCGTCGGCGCTAGGCACTGGAATCGCATGCTCCGATCATGGCCGCCTTCGCAAGGTTTCCAACTCGGCTTCGACGCTCCCGTCTAGCGCTGCGGGCGCGAGGACGTTCGTCGCAGACCAGCGGCGCCGGCGCCTCTCCGATTTTGTCTTGGAACTGACACGCGATCCGCAAGGCTGCCGTAGCCGAGGCCCGAACGTAGAATTCGGATTCGAGTGAGAGAGCGCGCGGCACGCTACTCGAAATCCCTGAGTCGACGCCGTTAACTCGATGAACATAGCAGATCGCCTCACGACGACAAACCAGCGAGGGGAATTCGCCGGCATGCGTCCCTCAAACCTTCGCTCCTCCGCAAATGGCAACATAATCGAGTTGACGATTGATGGAAATAGAATGTATGTTCCATTCTTAGATGTTGTTTTTGCTGGAATTTCGACGTTCCGGATCGCTCCACAGATGGGCGGGGCAAGGGGTTGGTTGAGGACGACGTTCGGTCGGAGTTGGGTCGCGCCATCGACGGGTCGAACGCGTCGAACTTGGGGGGAGACTGAAGCGATGGGAATGAGATTCGGGCTATTGGGCGCCGGGCGCATCGGCACGGTGCATGCAGCGGCCGTCGCCGGAACCGCCGGCGCCGAACTGGTGGCGGTGGCCGATGCAATTCCCAAAGCGGCCGAGGCGATCGCCAAGAGCCATGCGGCCGAGGTCCGTAGCGTCGATGCGATCATGAACGCCAAGGACATCGACGCGGTCTTGATCACGACGCCGACCGACATGCATGCGGATATGATCGAACAGGCCGCCCGGGCGGGAAAGGCGATCTTCTGCGAAAAGCCGATCGATCTTTCGGTAGATCGGGTCCGACGATGTCTTGACGTGGCGCGCGCCGAGAGGGCCGCGCTGATGGTCGGTTTCAACCGGCGCTTTGACCCGAATTTCAAGGAGGTGCGAGCCCGGATCACCGCCGGCGTCATCGGTGAAGTGGAGATGGTGTCGATCACCTCTCGCGACCCCTCGCCGCCGCCCGCCACCTATGTGGCGCGCTCGGGCGGCTTGTTCCGCGACATGACGATCCATGACTTCGACATGGCGGCGTTTCTTTTGGGCGAAGATCCAGTCTCGGTGTTCGCCGCCGCCTCCAATCTGGTTGACCCTGCGATCGGCGCGGCGGGCGACGTCGACAGCGCCAGTTTGGTGCTGACCACCAAGTCGGGGAAGATCGCTCAGATTTCCAATTCACGGCGAGCGACCTACGGATACGACCAACGCATCGAGGTTCACGGTTCGAAGGGATTGGTGTCCGCGGAGAACGTTCGCGCCACCACTGTCGAGGTGGCGGACGCCAACGGCTACCGGCGCGATCCGCTTCTGAGCTTCTTCATGACGCGCTACACCCAGGCTTACGCCAACGAGATTGCCGCCTTCGTCGAGGCGCTGAATGCCGGTCGCCCGATGGCTCCATCGGGCGAGGACGGCCTCAAGGCGCTGCTCATGGCCGAAGCGGCGGTGAAATCGCTGCAAGAGCGTCGAGTAGTTGAAATCGTCTATTGACCGGAGGCCTCCTGGGACGGCGGGATGAGCGCCGGCCGTCCCGCCTGTCGCCCGCCATCCGCGGCGAGCCGCACCTTGAATTTGCGGACCGGCCGCGTCTAAGGCGCCTCCGGGCGGCGGCGGGTATGGTGGGTTGGCGGAATTTGTGAGGCGGAAGATGGCTGACGGCGCCGCGGTCCCAGAGACGCTCGATGTGATTTCCATCGGCCGCTCCTCTGTCGATCTCTATGGCCAGCAGATTGGAAGCCGACTCGAGGACGTTGGAAGTTTCGCCAAATCGGTGGGCGGCTGCCCCGCCAACATCGCGATCGGAACGGCGCGGCTCGGGCTCAAATCGGCCCTGATCACCCGCGTCGGCGCAGAACAGATGGGCGGCTTCATTCGCGAACAACTTGTTCGCGAAGGCGTCGCCGTCGACGGAGTTCACGTCGACAAACAGCGGCTCACCGCTCTGGTGCTGCTCACCGTGCAGGCCGAGGGCGTTTCGCCGACCATCTTCTATCGCTCCGACTGCGCTGACATGGCGTTGGATGAAAGCGACATCGACGAAGCGTTGATCGCCCGGAGCCGCGCCATTGTTGTGACCGGAACCCATTTCTCGACGCCGACCGCCGCCGCCGCCCAGACGAAGGCGATCGCTCTCGCCAAGAAGCGCGGCGGCAAAGTCGTGTTCGACATCGATTATCGGCCCAATCTTTGGGGGCTCGCCGGTCACGAGGCGGGTTTCGAGCGCTACGTGAAGTCCGAAGCGGTTTCGGCGCGCCTCAAAGCCGTGCTCGCCGACTGCGACCTGATCGTCGGCACCGAAGAGGAAATCATGATCGCCGCCGCGGCCGACGGCGTGCTCGACGCGTTGAAGGCCATCCGCGCGATCTCCAGCGCGACCATCGTTTTGAAGCGCGGCGCTTTCGGCTGCGTCGTCTACGGCGGGCCGATCTCCGACGACCTCGAAGCCGGAATCGTCGGCAAGGGCTTCGCGGTCGAAGTCGTCAACGTGCTCGGCGCCGGCGACGCCTTCATGTCCGGTTTCCTCCGCGGCTGGCTGTGCGGCGAGGATCTTGCCACTTGCGCTACCTGGGCCAACGCCTGTGGGGCTTTCGCGGTGTCGCGGCTTCTTTGCTCGCCGGAATATCCGACCTGGCCGGAACTGCGGCATTTCCTCGATCACGGGAGTCCGCACCGGGCGCTGCGCATGGACGCCACGCTGAACCATATTCATTGGGCGACGACGCGCCGACGGCGGATTCCGCTGTTGATGGCCTTCGCCATCGACCATCGCATTCAATTGGAGGAACTGGCGGGGAACAAGGCGGCGTGCATTCCCGCCTTCAAGGTGCTGGCGGTCCGCGCCGCTCAACGCGTCGCCAAAGGGCGCCTCGGCTTCGGGATGCTGCTCGATGACAAGTATGGCCGCGATGCGCTGTTCGCCGCCGGGGCCGGACAGGAACTGTGGGTGGCCAAGCCAATTGAACTGCCCGGCTCCTGCCCGCTTCAGTTCGAATTCGGTCAAGACCTCGGCAGCCGCCTGATCGAATGGCCGGTGGATCTCTGCGTCAAGGTGCTATGCTTCTACCATCCAGACGACGACGACGCGCTCAAGGCCGCTCAGACGGCCAAGCTTGTCACCGCCTTCGAGGCCGCTCGCAAAGTCGGGCGAGAGATCCTCATCGAGATCATCGCCTCCAAGACCAGACCGCTCAGCGACGACACCGTCTCACGCGCTCTCGTCGAGCTTTACGACGCCGGCCTCAGGCCCGATTGGTGGAAGCTCGAGCCGCAGGCGTCAGTCAAGTCGTGGGAGGCCGTCGACCAAGTGATTGCGACCCGTGACCCTCTATGCCGCGGCGTCGTGCTGCTTGGCTTGGAGGCGCCGATCGAATCTTTGAAGGAGAGTTTCGCCGCCGCCCGAGCGGCCGGGAGGGTGCGAGGCTTCGCCGTCGGGCGGACCATTTTCGCCGACGCGGTTGAGCGCTGGTTCAACGGCGAAATCGGCGACGAGGCGGCCATCGACGATATGGCGAGCAAGTTTGGCGCGCTGGTTGATCTCTGGCTGTCGTTCGATCGGCCGCAGGCGAGCTGAATGGCGAGCGCCCCCGCCGCAGATTGGCGTCGTTCGCGAGGGTCGGTGTTTGGACGGTTTTGGAAAGAATGACTCGACGGCCGGGAGCGGTCCGGGTCGGGAGGGAAAGAAGATGGTCGGCAAGACGGTGCGGCTTACAGTGGCGCAGGCGCTGGTGCGGTTTCTCGTCAACCAGATGACCGTGATCGACGGCGAGAAACTGCCGATCTTCGCCGGATGCTGGGCGATTTTTGGCCACGGAAACGTGGCGGGCATCGGCGAGGCGCTTTATCAGGTGCGCGATAGGCTGCGCACCTATCGCGCCCACAATGAGCAAGCGATGGTCCATTCCGCCGTCGCGTTCGCCAAGGCGAGCTTCCGCCGCCGCTTCATGGCCTGCACGACATCGATCGGCCCCGGCGCGCTCAACATGGTCACCGCTGCCGCAGTCGCTCACGTCAATCGGCTGCCGGTCCTGCTGTTGCCGGGCGACGTCTTCGCCAACCGATTGCCTGACCCGGTGCTGCAGCAGATCGAGGACTTCGGCGACGGAACCGTGTCCGCCAACGACTGCTTCCGTCCGGTGTCGCGCTACTTCGACCGCATCAACCGCGCGGAGCAGCTAATTCCCGCCTTGCAGCGCGCCATGCATGTGCTCACCGATCCGGCCGAATGCGGACCCGTGACGTTGGCGATGTGTCAGGACGTTCAGGCCGAAGCCTACGACTGGCCGGAAAGCCTGTTTGCGGAAAGGGTCTGGACGCCGCGTCGCATCCGTTCGGATGAAGACGAACTCGCCGCGGCGGCCGCCGCTCTCAGGGCCGCCAGACGGCCGATGATCATCGCCGGCGGCGGCGTACTCTATTCCGAGGCCACAGCGGAACTCACGGCTTTCGCCGAGAGGCATGCTATTCCCGTGTCGGTTACGCAGGCCGGAAAGTCTTCAATCGACGAAACCCATCCGCTCGCCGTCGGCGCCGTCGGCGTCTGTGGCACGTCGGCGGCTAACGCGCTGGCCGGCGACGCCGATCTGCTGCTCGCTGTCGGGACGCGCTTCCAAGACTTCACCACTGGATCTTGGGCGCTGTTCAAAACGGGAGACCTCAAGATTGTCGCGCTCAACGTCGCTTCGTACGACACCGCCAAGCACAACGCGCTGCCTCTCGTCTGCGACGCAAGGGTCGGTCTCAAACAGCTCTCCGAGAAGCTCGGAAGCTGGAAGGCGGACTCTCGGCAGGCCGAGCGGGCTCGCCACGAGAAAGCCGTCTGGCTTGAAGCGGCCGGCCAAGCGCTCGCGCCCACCAATGCCGAGAAACCGTCGGACGCCCAGGTCATCGGCGCGGTTGCGCGCACCTATGGCGGCGATCATTCGGTGATCGTGAACGCGGCGGGCGGTTTGCCGGGGGAACTGGATAAATTGTGGGCGCCGACGAAGCCCGGCAGCTACCACATGGAATATGGCTTCTCTTGCATGGGTTACGAAATCGCCGGCGGCATCGGGGTCAAGATGGCTCGTCCCGACAAGGAGGTCGTCGTCATGGTGGGCGACGGCTCTTACATGATGTTGAACTCAGAGATCGCCACTTCCGTCAGTCTCGGCCAGAAGCTCATCGTCGTTGTGCTCGACAACCATGGCTTCGGCTGCATCAATCGTTTGCAGATGGCCACGGGCGGGGCGAACTTCAACAATCTCTGGCAAGACTGCGCCATGGTGGCGCAGCCGGACATCGACTTCCGCAAACATGCGGAGAGCATGGGCGCCGTCGCCGTCAAGGCGTCGTCGATTGGCGATCTCGAGACGGCGCTTGAGACGGCCAAGGCCAACGCCCGCACCACGGTCATCGTCATCGAGACACATCCGCTGATCACCACCGATGCTGGCGGGTCTTGGTGGGACGTTGTCGTCTCCGAGGTGTCGCCGCGCGCCGAAGTGGCGAAGGCTCGCGAAGAATACGAGTCTTTCCGCCGCCTGCAGCGGGTGTTCAACTGAGCGCAAGCAAAGGCCTCGGACGATCCAGACGGTGCGAATCTCGATGGGCCCTGCCAGGAGGATAAGGCAATGCAGAATCTGCGTCTGAGGCCAAGGGGAACCCGCGGCCTCATCACCGAGGTGACGCCGGCAAGCGCCGGCTGGTCTTACGTTGGCTTCGCGCTTCACCGGCTCGACGCCGGCGAAGCCGTCGAAGCCAGAACGGGGACGCGCGAGGTTTGTCTGGTGCTCGTCTCGGGCAAGGCTAGGCTCACGATCGACAGCAAGGATTTCGGCGAGATCGGCGAGCGCATGAGCCCGTTCGACGGAGCGCCCTGGGCTGCTTATGCGCCGGCGGGCAGCCGTTACGCCTTGACCGCCACGACCGCGCTCGAACTCGGCGTCTGCTCGGCGCCAGGAGGCGTCGGCTTTCCGGCCAAACTGATCCCCCCCAGCGCGCATCCGCAGATCGCGCGCGGCAAGGGATCCAACACCCGCCACGTGACCAATATCATGCCGGAGGAGGACGGTTCAGCCAATGCGCTGCTCGTCGTCGAGGTGATCACGCCGGGCGGCAACACCTCATCCTACCCCCCGCATAAGCATGACCGGGACGACGTGCCGAACGAGAGTTACCTCGAGGAGACTTACTACCACCGCTTCAACCCGCGGCAAGGCTTCGGTTTCCAGCGCGTCTACACGGACGATCGTTCGCTGGACGAGACAGCCGTTATCGAGGACGGCGACGTGGTCATGGTGCCGAAGGGTTACCACCCTGTCGCCACCCTGCACGGTTATGACAGTTACTATCTGAACGTCATGGCCGGTCCAAAGAGGATTTGGAAGTTTCATAACGAGCCGCAGCACGAATGGCTATTCACGGGAGTCGGCTCTCCGGAGAGCGCAAAGAAGACTGCTTGACGACGGAATCGTTTCCGGGCGGCGCGTTTCTTTGCCGCCCGGCGTGGCGAAGGCCGGCGAATTGTCCTCGACGGCGAAGCTCGCTTCGCGAATCTGGGGATTAGGACGAGCGGGTCCATATCGCCGCCAGGGTCCGACGCCTGCCGGCATGGGAGTCGGCCTCGCCGGCGATTGGTTTCGCGATTCAGATGACCGGCGCATCGCTGTGCGCGTCGCGCGGCTCAATCGCCGATGAAACGCTGATTGAACGCTGATGCGCGCCCGTTCGTAGGTCGCCAATTGGGAATTCGGCGCGCGCTGCAGAACCAAAAGGACTGGAGCAAGGAGCCGGTTCTCCGCCACGCGAACATGCGCGCAGGAACCGGCTCGTTCGCGCGATCTCTCAAAGGCGCATCCAGACGCCCAGGGGGAGGAACCCGGGCGTCCGGCCTCAGTCAAGGAACAGCTCAGCCGCGGGTGAGCGTTCCGTCCCAGGTGCTGACGGTCTTCTTGGCGTCGGCCTCGGAGAACCAGACCGAAGTCACCGACTTGGTCTCGGTGAAGAAGGCGACGCCGTCCTTGCCGAGCGTGTGCAGGTCGCCGAAGAACGACTGCTTGTGGCCGGAAAAGGGGAAGATCCCGAACGGCACCGGAATGCCGACATTGATCCCCACCATGCCGCCGTCGGTGCGGCGCGCGAACTCGCGCGCGTGGCGACCCGAGGTCGTATAGATGCATGAGCCGTTGGCGAACGGGTTGGCGTTCATGATCGCCAAGCCCTCTTCGAAATCCTTCACGCGTTTGATCGACGTCACCGGTCCGAAGATTTCGTAGTCGCCGACGTACATGCCGGGCTTGACGTGGTCGAAGATGGTCGGGCCGACGAAGTAGCCGTCCTCGTAGCCAGGCACTTTGACGCCGCGACCGTCGAGGACCAGCTTGGCGCCTTCCTCGACGCCACGCGCGATCGCTTTCTCGATCGACTCCTTCTGTCCCGCCGAGGTCACCGGACCGAGTTGGCTTTCAGGCAGATAGGCGGCGCCGATCTTCAGCTCCTGGGCGAACTTCTTCAGCAGCGCGACGAACTCGTCGGCGATCGACTCCTGCACGCACACCACCGGCAGCGCCATGCACCGCTGGCCGGCGCAGCCGTAGGTCGAGTTGACGATGCCGCGCACCGTGCGCTCCAACACGCAATCCTCGAGAACCAGCGCGTGATTCTTCGCTTCGGTGAGCGCCTGGACGCGTTTGCCGGCCCCGGCGGCGGTCTGGTAAATGTGCTTGCCGACCGAGGTCGAGCCGACGAAGCAAACGCCTTTGACGGCGGGATTGACCAGCAGGCTGTCGGCTTCGACCCGCGAGCAGGTCACCAGATTGACCACGCCCTTCGGCAAGCCGGCCTCGATCAGCAGCTCCAACATGCGCGCGGCGGTTTGCGGCACCATTGACGCCGCTTTCAGAACCACCGTATTGCCGGTCGTGATGGCGAAGGGGATCATCCAGCCCATCGGGATCATCGCCGGGAAATTGAAGGGCGCAATCGCGGCGAACACGCCGAGCGGCTCGCGGAAGGACACCGTGTCGTAACCGTCCGACACGTTCATGCAGGTGTCGCCCTGCATCAGATAGTGCGTCGAGCAAGCGCACTCGACGACTTCGAGCGCCTTCAGCACGTCGCCGCGCGCTTCGGCGAGCACCTTGCCGTTTTCGGTGGCGACCAGCTCGGTCAACTCGTCGAGATGGGCGTCGATCAATTGCTTGAAACGGAACATCAGCTGGATGCGGGTGGGGATCGGCGTGTCGCGCCAGCCGGGGAAGGCGCGCGCCGCCGCGGCGACGGCGCTGTCGACCTCTTCCTGGGTGCAGCACGGCGCCTCGGCGATCTGTTTGCCGGTCGAAGGGTCCATCACCGGCATGTGCTTCGCGGTCTTGGAGACCCGCCATTCGTTGTCGACCAAGTACCTCAGCCGCTCCGTCGCGGTGTAATTGTGATTCAATAACTCCAGGTTCAT
>Ga0187875_10003399_pt1 | contig 11292 bp, 11 predicted proteins | sample June2016WEW_17_1_2_FD_132978 | JGI IMG/M metagenome (GOLD analysis project Ga0187875, IMG submission 132978) | Peatland microbial communities from SPRUCE experiment site at the Marcell Experimental Forest, Minnesota, USA - June2016WEW_17_10 | ecosystem: Environmental > Terrestrial > Soil >... | reverse complement strand
GCTCTAACTCCGTCAAATACTCTGCCGCCGTCTTGGCAACCTGGGCTGCTGCCTTGAACTGGGCTCGCGGAACTCGACTCGCTTGGCTGGCGTCGGCTTTGATGATTGACGCGCGGGCGGGGGCCGTCTGCGGGGAGACTGGGGTCCCGCCAAGAAGCTGCTGGGAGAAAGCAGGAGCAGCCTTTTTCTTGTGCGCATATGTGTGCGTAAGATCCAACCAGTGAGGTGAAGCCATGCCGAAAACGAAAGGCGCCGTCTCTCTAATCGGCCCGGAACTGGCGAAAGCCAAGACCCTTGCGGCTATGGGTTACAGCTATCGGCGGATTGGCCGCGAACTGGGCAAGAGCGATCACACAATTAAGCGAGCGCTGCCGGCATCCCCTGAGATGGTCGCAGAAGGGCGGAGCTACGGGGATCCGAATGACAAGGAATTGAGAATTGTCTCAACGAAGGGGTTCACCCCATTTGACTGTGCCCAGAATTGTGCCCGCTGGCCGCTTAGTTGCGCTTGTACCTGAAAGGGCAGCGGAGCAGGAACCCCGCATAAATAAGGACGAATCTCACTCCGTACAAGCTGCACTAAGTTGTTGATTCTTGGTTCCACAAGTACTCTTAATCAGTAGGTTGAAGGTTCGATTCCTTCCGCGCTCACCACCTAAACAATTGCAATAGTTGGATTTGTTCCTTACGTCGCGATGTCGAAGTTAACGTGCCTCGTCTACGTGTCGCCACTGTGTCGCCAAAATTTGCGGGGTGTTTCGGAGCGAAGTCGTAATCGGATGGTTCTGCTGCCATGTTTTTTCGCGGTATTCTCGCGGGCCGACCGGAGTAAATCCGTTCTGAAGGGTGTCGTAAACGTAGCACCAGCGAGTGTAGTCCACCTTGCGCGCCTGAGCAAGACGCATCATGGCGTCGAGTTGCGGGCGGTGATCCTTGGATCCGCTCACTCCAACATCCACGAACTCGCCCACGATCTGCGATCTGCGCCCAACGAGGTGCAAGCTTGTTGCGATGTTAGTTCAAGGATGTCGCCGATCGAAAATAGGCGATCCACTCTTGTTTTGAAGGTGAGAAGATCTATAAGGTCGCCTTCACTCCGGACGGCCCGTTCTCGCTGTCGGCGTTCTAGGATCAGCAAGAAGCAAGACGCTAGCACGACACTGAGAAAAAACACTTCTCGGGGAAGAAAAACCCTGCTTAAGAGCTCGCGGCCATGAGGCACCTCGTGCTGAACGGATGCATGCTGCAATACGAGAACCAGTGAGAAAGCGACCGTAACTCCAAGAAAACTCAACAACATTTCTCGCGTGGGAAGATATTCGGCTGACGTGAGCGCTGGGAGGTAGTAAAACAGAAAGAAGTCTGACTGAGGATTGCCAGTATAGATATAAAGCAGAGTGAGCAAGATGATATCAGCAACGATGATCGCATACTGGGTGGGTTTAGAAGTCCTGAGAGAGGGAAGAGTCGTTACAAATGTTACTAGCGCGGAGGTGAGGGCAAAGGCAAGAACGGTAATTCCAATTAACCACAGCATGCCTGCCGTGTAATCTTTTCTGTGGGAGGAGAAGCGTAGCAAGATCGCAATGAGAATTAAGTATCGGAGCAATAATAGGAAGGGAATAGGTCCGATGAATCCAGGCTCCCTGCCGCTCGTAATTTTGAAGAACTGTTGAAGACGTACAGCCAGTTGGGCCGGATGCGCTTTTAATCTAGCTCGGAGAAATCCCATTCAGATCCCCCTACCTGCGCAGCTGTCCTTTCTGAGTCGGTGCACCGGACAAGTCTTGCGTCCTTTCAGTTTTCTGTTGTGGGTTCTTATAAGTATACACCCGGCGCACTTTTCCGCGATCTCTTTTTGTAGACGGCGCGATAATAAATCTAGGTTTTGTTTAGGATCGCGTTTTCCGGAAATCGGCAGGGACGAGCGTTTTTTTCGAGACTCCGACCAGGTTCGCCAGCGTCTGCCAGTGCCGGGGATGCGGGCGGCGCTGACCCGAGCGGAGTCGCGTGGCAGCGGGAAACCCCAAGCCGAGATGCGATCAGGGAATTCGATACTGAGGCTAGGGCGAGCTGGAATTTCTCTTTTCTGCTTCGAATTCTTCGAGCGGTGCCTCATCAAAACCAAACGCGGCCCGGTTTTCGCTGCAACCCGCTTCTTAAGGATGTGTTGCAACTTTCAGGTTGCTGGCTGGTGACGTGAAAGAATCGCGAAATGATAGCCCGACCCGCGATCTTCAAATGGCGGCAGACCGAACCTAGCCTCATACTTTGTGCGGACCGGTGGTATCTTCGCTATTCTCTGTCGCTGCGCGATGTTGAGGAGCTGCTGGAGGAGCGCGGTCTCACAAAAACAAAAAGCGGCTGATGACGCTTTCCGTTGAAGAGTTCCTACGGCGCTTCCTGCTCCACCTGCTTCCCCGCGGCTTCGTGCGCATTCGCAACTTCGGCTTTCTGGCCAACCGCCGGCGCGCGCTATTGCTGCCACTCTGTGCTCGCTTACTGAACTCGGTGCAAGAATCGAACCCCGTTAATCCGCTAGGTCCGCGCCCGATTCGCGCTCATACTTTCTGGTTCTGCCCCATGTGCGGTGGACCGATGCTTGTGATCGAGAGGCTTACTGCCGCCCAGATCCAACTTCGCGCTCCGCCGTTTTCCCGCGAGCATGCTGCATGAAATCACAGACCCAACCTCGATCCTTCCGCGTGCATCGACACGTACACGACTTCTGCGCCTTGCCAGCATCTTCGCAAGTCTTTTCGCTCGCCGTGAGAGCCGTTCCCAGGCCACTACTCCCACAACAACCGGATGCCATCTCTAATCCAACCACTCCTTCGCACTATGACACCGGCTTGCCACCCTCCTCATCTCACCCCAGCACCAATCAAATCCCATAGCCAGCAGCTTCCTTCAAGTCGCTGTATCGAAAGCGCCCACCCACTCCAATGTGATTCATGATTCCTCGCAGGGGCGCTTCCGATACAGCCCTAGGACTTCTGGACAATCTGGGAGAAGGCGGACTCCGATCAGCTGGTTGCTCAGGATAACTACGACATGGGGATTTCACGACAGCAATCACTCCGGCAATAGCGGTCGGCCCACCTTTTGGTTTTCATGATGGTACTGCGATGAGGCGGGCCCCAGAGCTGTCGTCCCAAGGAACCACAGGGTGGGAGCAAAGCTCCGCCGCGTCAACCCTTACTTTACGGCTCCTGGCGCTCCGGCGCGGAGAGATTGAGGACAGCTACGTTGCGCGCGTAAATGCTAATACCCGGCATTGCGCTCAGCCCGTGGGCGAAGATGCTGAGGACCACCGTCACCATCACCGCAGCTCGAATTGTAGGTTCGCTGGAGAGATGAAGTTCCTGTTCCAGATAGACCAATCCCAAGACAATCGACGCAAGCCCACGCGGGCCAAACCAGCCCATAAACAGGACGGAGGGTACGCTGAGGCGTGTCCCAAAGAGCGCAATTGCGACGGGTAGCATTCGTACTAACGTCAGGCTCAGGATCGCATAGACCCAGCTGCTTAGCGTGAACTGCTGCCAATCGCGAACGACGACCATGCCGAACATAAAGAACACCGCAAGATTAAATATCTGACCCCATTCCTCGGCAAACTCAACGCTGTGTTTACCGGCGTCCTTGAACGGTATCTGCACCGCCAAACCCGCAACGAACGAAGCAATGAACATGCTGGCGTCAACCATCTCCGCCAGCAACAGGCAAAGCAGGGGCAACGTGACGACGGCGATCTGCTGAAACGATTCGGCGATCCAGCCTCGGCGCCCAGCGATGCGCAGTAGCCAGCCTCCGATCAGGCCGACGGCAATCCCGACAATCACTCCTAAGCCTAGTTGGTCACCGATGAACTGCAGCAGGCTTGCCGCTCCGCCTTCAATCTTTGCGGCCGCGAGCGCCATGAAGAACAGCAGGAAGGGCACCGACAGTCCATCATTCAGTCCGGCTTCGACGTTCAGCGCCTGGCGAATGCGCATGGGTACGCGCGGGCTGCTCACGACAACCTGACCGAGACCGGCGTCGGTCGGGGCAAGGATGGCGGACAGAATGCCTGCTTCCCAAATCGACAGACTTGGGAATACCAGCCGCGCAACAATGCCGCCGAGAAGTATGGTCAGAAGCATTCCCGTGCTCAGCAATCGACCGGGAAGGTTGCCAATACGGCGCAACACGGTGAGATCGGTGTGACTGGCGTCGGTGAACAGCAGCAGCACCAAACCTACCTCAGCCAGCCGGAGGAACACATTGGGGGTCATGCCGGCCGCAGTAACATGCATCCAAAACGGAGACATCGCCATGCCGGCAACAGTGAACAGAAGAGGAGAGGTGATCGGTGTCTGCGACGCCCTTCCTGACAGGAGGGCATAAACAAAGAGGAGCGAGACGAAGATAGCCGCAGTGAACATTACAATCCTGGCGTTCGCTTCCAGCAGGATATGGAGAACCCTTCCAAAGTGTCTCCCCAAATCCTCACGTTGACTCCAAACAACCGCCGTATCGGCACGTTTTCGCTAGACAGATAAGCGGTTGTTCACCTTGCGATGTGCAGCCCTTGGTTTGTTGCCCCCTGTTAGGTTTCGTCGGATTAGTGGTCAAGCGTTCGAGACTGCCACCGAAATGCAGGAGGCGAATGTCTGTTCCAGAAGACTCGCGTCGATGCTGCCTGCGGCCCCAATAGCAACGATCCGAGTGCGCGGCGCATGCTGGCCCCATTCGTCTTGTAAAGAAATGTCCACGCGCCTGCCGACTACTTGCAGCACTGCCCGTCGCTTTGGTGCGTCGGTGGTATAGATGAAGCCCTTGGCTCGGTAAATCGATCCCGGCAACTTTCGCAGTTTCTCCCGCAACGCATCCAGCACCAGTGGCTGGTCCGTCTCGTAGCTCCAGGTGCTGAACACATTCGAATGATCGTGCCCGTGGTTATCGTCATGACAGGTGGGGTCGGTGCAGTCATGCTCAACGGCATGCGAGTTGAGGCTCGCGCGAGCCGGGTCGAAACGCCCCACGCCCAACAGAACCTCGTACGGCACTTCGCAATGATTGGTCTCGACGATGCGAAGGCGGTTGAAATGCTCGTCGAGCCAAGTTCTAACTTTCACCACTTGCTCAGGACCGGCAAGCTCCACTTTGTTCAGGATGACCATGTCCGCGAAGCCGACCTGGAGGAGGTTGAGTTCCATAAGTGGGGGATACTCCGGGTGCGCGAAGACCTGATCCGCGTCCAGCACGCAAGTCACGCTGTCGAGCCGGATCCGATCGCGTAGATTGGCATCGCTGAAAGTCGCAAAAATCCCCGCAGGATCGGCGACGCCGCTGGCTTCGAGCAGGATGTATTCGATGCTCTCCGGGCGCGCGAGCAAAGCGACGACGGCCTCGACCAGATCGTCGCGAATCTGACAGCAGACGCAACCGTTTGCCAGGCTGATCATGTTGCCGTCTACTCCCACCACCAGCTCGGCGTCGATATTGATTGAACCAAAATCGTTGACCAAGACTCCAACACGCAGGCCGTGATTGCCGGTGAGAATGCGATTCAGCAGCGTTGTCTTTCCCGCACCCAGAAAGCCGGTCAGGATGGTAATGGGAACGGTCTTACCGTTGTCTTCTACGAGTTCCATGACTTACCTTTCAGGGGCGTCCGCCCAGAAAACAGATCATTTGCGATCCCGTCCGTCACTGCAGCGACTGCCCTTGCTCCACCACAAGCTTGTAGGCGACGTAGTATTTGTAGATATTGCTGACGTACTGGACAGTCGTCTGTCCTACCTTCTGCGCCACCAGCAACTCAACGTTGCCAAACCACTTGTTGGGGTCGAGTCCCTGCGCCGCGGCCTGCTTCCGAAGATCTGCGATGCGATTCGGACCCGCGTTATACGAGGCGAACGTGAGCAATAAACGGTTTTGCGCATCGATTTTTGGATCACTGAAATACTTGTCCGCGATCTGGCGTAGAACTTTGACTCCCGCGTGGATATTGTTTTCGGGAGTCATCACGTTGGGAATGCTGATGGGTGGCGCTGCTGCGGTCGAGGGCTTGACCTGCATGATCCCTACCGCACCACCGTTTCGCGCAGCTTGGTTGAGCATGGATTCCTGATAGCCCTGTGCCATGACCATCAAGTAGTCGAAGCCGTATTGCGAAGAGTAGGTTTTGAAGAAGTTCGCGAGCTCGTTGAATTTCTTGATTTCTGCTTCGCTGGTCGGATTCGTGACCCATTGGTTGCTCTGGATATAGCGCCGTATCAAAGTGTTCCCGAAGGACGTTCCGGCTGCGTGCGTCTTGACCCACTCATCCACCAACGCTTTGAGCTTCGGATTGCTCTTGCGCATCGCCCACGCCAGGTTTCCTTCGTCGGCGATAACGATATCTGGATGAGGAGTAATGTCGTGGAACACACTGGCCCAGAGCTTGGCACGCTGCGTGATGGTCACGGTAGCAGGGAGTATGCCCGCGTTGACCATTTCCAGCAGGTCCTCATCCATCAGGTTCTTCCCGGTACTCTGAATCAGGATGGTCGATTTGCCTTGCTTGCGTAACGACTCGTTGACTTTTTCCAAATTGCCGTAGTACGTGGTGACGGAATTAACGTAGACCTTCTTCCCGCCCAGGTCCTGCAATGAAGAAATGGGACCAAAGTTCTTCCCGGTCACGAGAATCTGTTTCACGCCGGTTTCGAGGGGAAGCGAGAATGCGACCTTCTGTTCGCGCTCGGGAGTTATGGTCACAGGGTACGCGATCAGGTCACCAACTCCCTCGTTTAAATACGATTCAAGTTGATCGGGGCGAACCGGGATGAATGTGACCTGCACATGCTGCTTTCCCGTATGCAGCTTCTGATTGACGAACTGCTCGAAGTCCCGCAGTGCCTCGTAATAAATGCCTTCCGGCTTGCCGTTCACGTAGAAGAAGCTGGAATGGCTGTAGAGAACGAGTGCCCGAATATTCTTGGCCTTCACCATCGCATCGAGATCGCCGGTGTGGCGCTCGAAATTTACCGGTAACCCAGATGTAGCGGACTGGGGAGCAGTTTTGCTTGCTGAAGCGGCCGCGGGATGAGTTGACGGTGCCTGGGCCGCAACCCGTGTCGTTCCGCAGGCGACAACGAGCGAAAAGGCCAGCAAAAGAGCCAACACGCGTTCTTGGGCAGAAGCAATGTCTTTGCGCATGTGATCCTTCAGCTTACAGAAGTGGGGGCCCCGCCGCAGCGGGACCCAGGGACACACTATTTCTTGAACTGGCTTATATCGATGTTCATCACTTTCGCCATCTCCATCAGATCGACCAATTGCGGGTTGGGCAGCTTGGTGAGCGGCTGACGATAGACGTTTGGCGGATAGTACTTATGCGGATCAATTTCAAGGTCGCGCGTAAGCTGCTCCTGCTGCATCTCGCGCGGCAATCTCGGCTGTGGGACAACGCCCTGGCCCGTCTGTAGCGGCAGCGGATCGCCGAAAAGCAAGGTAGGATTCGGCAAGGGCTGGCCCGCGAATCCTGGCAGGACGGCGTCGCGTGCCCAGATGGCGTCCTTGGTTACGTTGACCGTCACCACATCCGGCGCGCCATAGAGGAACAGCCCTTCCCAGTGGGCGCGGACGTCCGCACTTTGCTCGTTGAGCGTGTCATTGTCGAATGCGAGGTGCGTGGCGATACCAACCCGCGGGTTGACCTGATTGATGAGATAGCCGGTGGCGTAAGCCAATGTATGGTGAATGTCCACCGTGTAGTTGAAGAGGAATTCAGGCAGCCCGTATTTGAGCTGGTTAATGCGCGCCAGATCGGGCTGGAGCTCGGTGACAAACACGTCAACATTCTTGGCGTACTTGGCCGTCAGATCGTCAGGCCGGCCGTCACCGGTCCACACGAAGGAAAGGCCGTTCCAGTCCAGACGGTAGGCCGATGCGCCGTCCTTTACGTGCGAGCGCCGCCAGTGCCGCACGGTGACGCCGTTCTTGTCGTAGCAGATGCCGTTCTCATCCTTCCAGTCGAACTCGTTGACCTCGATCTCGTAGCCATCTCCGATCGGGCAAGCGTCGAAAGCTTCGAGGTGCCATTTGAGCATCTGCTTCATGCCAGCGACCATGCCATTGGTGCCGAGCTCTGGGGTACGTCCCGAGGGCCCGGTCACGCGCAACGGCATCCTCCATCGTCCCGACCACGCCGAAAATGGCAGCAGATAGGAAAGGTCGTGGTAGTGGTCGATATGTAAGTGAGTTATGAAGATGTCGTTAATAGCCTGGACGGGGACGCCCATGGCGACGATGTTCTTCACGCAGCCGGGGCCGAAGTCGAAGAAGAAGCGGTCGCCGTTCCCCAGTTCCACCATGATGCAAGTGCCCGCCTGATCCCGCCGTGGCGGGAAGGGGCAACTGCCGACAAAAGAGATCCGCATCTCGTCCTTCCCAAGGGCCTCACTGCCGGGGAAATAGTTCATCCGGCTGCGGACTGATGGTGTTGGCTGGTAGTAAGGCGGGAATTGCAGGCCTTTGCTCGGGCCGCCTCCATACGGATTCACGGGTGGTTCGCAGTTTGCCTGCGCTTGCGCCGAGATTGGCTCAACGGCGGAAAGACCAGCTGCCGCCGCCAGCGCTCCCGCGCCCTTGAGCATGTTGCGCCGAGTTAGGTCGGTTTGTGGAAACTTCGTGTTCTCATCAGTTGCCATCAGTGCTCTCCTTACGAAAAGTTCGGCGATCGCGTTTGAGCTTTTCCAGCGATTCGATTAAACGTTGATAAGCTGCGGCGCTTTGTACGACCACCTCAGCCTTCCCATTGACTGTCAGCAGCTCCGGGCGACCAGTTCGCCTGAGTCGATTGAGGTGGGCCCTGGTGTTTCGGGCAAAATCTGTAAGCGACCCGATGTCTTCTGGTTTGATCATGGCGGTTGCCTCATCGATCCGTTCACCAATGATTCAGCTGCGAATTACCTGTGAGTTGACTCTGTGCGAAGCGTACGGGAGCGGGGTTAAGGTTGGCTATTCACTTTCGGCAAAATTGACGAAATTCATTCGCACCTCAAGGCCGCCAGTTCGATCAATGCATCTGGTGCAGAGTCTCGGAGGGCAGTTCACCGAAGAGGATGCGGTAGTCTCGAGCGAAACGGCCTAACTGCCAAACACCGAACTGAGTGGCGATCTCGGTGACGGTTGCCACGGAAGGATCAGCGGCCTTGAGCGCTCGCCGAACCTGGTGGAGTGTTCTCCGGTTTAGATATTGCACCGGCGCTACGCCGAAGTACTGCTGAAATGCATCGCGCAACGTTCGCTCTGAAACGCTAGCTGCACTGGCGAGCTGCTCAACGGAAAGGTAGTCGCCGCCACGTTGTTCGACAAAATCCATCGACGTGCGAATGATCTGACTTCGCGGAACCACATGGCGGCCATGTGTAGATTCGACTTCCTTCGGCACGGCGAGCACGGTGCGAATCTCTGGAACCAGCTTCTGCCGCGCTGCTCTCTGAGCTGCAATTGACCTGAAGGCGTCTGGCGCCTGCTGAACTGCCTCATGCAGTTGCTGAATGGCTGATCGAAACCTCTCCATGCGATGCGGTGTTAACCGACAAACCCCGCGCATGGAAGCGACAGTGTTCGGCGAATTTGGGTTTGGGGCAGCAAGCTCCTCATTCGGAATATAGAGGGAACACCAACGCCTCCAAGAATCGGCAGCTAAACAGAAATCGTCGCCCGGCTGAGCGACCAGCAAAGTACGGTCGTCAAACCGGCGCCCATTGCCCGACATCGCCGACAACCCTTGCGTCAGAATGAAGATTGAGACTCCGCCCGGCTGCGGCGACCCTTCCACGACAGCATTGCCCCCAGCCTGGCCGAATTGAACGCCCAACCTATCGACCACCATGTTGGTGAGCACCCAATCTCCGCGGTCGGGCCCGAGAACCATAGCACGCAAGTTTGCGTGCCGGTTAGCGTCGAAGAAAGCCTCGAACGACGAAAAGGATTGCGTGGGCATCTCGCTCTCTTGCTACGACACTAGCCCTTCTCCCATTGGCTCACAACCGTTTTGTGATCTGCGACAATTATCCAGAACCCTGCTTCTGGGAAATGTGTGGGGCTGTTCACCGTTCGGAGCCGCAGTCGGGTCATAGCAGCGCCATCCCAGCCGCTTTACCGTTCGCAAGAATCAAAGGTAATCGCGCGTCACTGGCCTCCCGCTCCCGAGGGATGATCATCTCAACTACCCGATACTGCGCATCGCGCTTCGCCTGTAGCCGAGCTTGAGAATAAATCTCCAGTGTGCACCGGCAGTTCGCATGACGCATGAGTTCCTGCACCACTTTCACGTTTTCTCCGTTCGCCATTAGCATGGTCGAAAAGCCGTGCCGGAACGTGTGCCAGCCGATGTGCTTCTGAATTCCGGCGCGAGCAGCTGCCGGGCGCACCACACGAGTAAGAAGAATGTCCGGCCAGTACGGGTTTCTGCCCCGACTGTGAGGACTCGCAAACACCCAGTCATCAGGCTGGCCGTACAAGTTGTCCTGCTTCCAGGTCCATAGCTCTGAAGCCAGAGTCAGATCAAGCGGCACAGGTTTTCGAGATGCCTCGGTCTTGCAATTGCCTACTACATTTAGATAGATCCCCCATCTCTTGAAGAAGTTTCGGTATACGGTCTTCGTGGCGTGTGACTTCCCACCGTTCGATGGATCATCGGTGAGTTCCGTCCTTGTGTAATGATCCACTAAGTCGGCGACGGTAACCAATTGTTCTCGCTGCCGGTTTCGAGCCTCGTTGATGGACACCCGCAGGCCGTTGCTGGCTTGCCAGGCCTCTTCAATATTCGGATATTGCTGAACGGTTCCGATGACCGCCTTGCGGCGTACTCTGTGCCCTGTAAGTTCGAGGTCCCACCAAAGAAATTCCCAACAGTCCGGTCCCGTCTTGCGATGGCCAAGCCGAAGATATCCTCGCTGGTAGCGTGCTCGCATTTTTTCCTCCTCCGTTGATGTGTACACCGGAGAAAGGGTATGACTGCGAGCATCAGAAGGGCGACCCGCTCTGTCTGTTCGGTCTTGCTTGACTTGCAAATGGCGTTCGTGAGCACCAGGTGTACCCAAATTTTCAACCCACAACCCAACCCACAAAATGCGATGTCTTGCACGACTTCCGCGTACTTAGGCAGTCTCCGCGGACTTGTAAGTCGTTGTAAAACCAAATAACGCTAGATTGACACGGTAGAGGTCAGGAGTTCGAGTCTCCTCGTGCCTACCATTTCTTTCAATGGCTTACCTTGTCGGACCTCGGTCCCCGAGGCTCCAAATGGCT
>Ga0187875_10003395_pt1 | contig 11302 bp, 7 predicted proteins | sample June2016WEW_17_1_2_FD_132978 | JGI IMG/M metagenome (GOLD analysis project Ga0187875, IMG submission 132978) | Peatland microbial communities from SPRUCE experiment site at the Marcell Experimental Forest, Minnesota, USA - June2016WEW_17_10 | ecosystem: Environmental > Terrestrial > Soil >... | reverse complement strand
TCGGGCCGAAGGCGAGGAGGGGATCCCTCACGTTCAACGGGACACCACGATCCTGACCCGCCCGCAGCAGGCCGGGAAGCGACATCGTCAAAGAACACGGCCGGGCACCCGCCCAGGACGCTCAGATAGTTAGGCCGTCAACACTGGCCGGGCCTGAAACCGACATAGATCTCCATGGCGAGGTAGGACTCCGAGGCTAGGACGCAGAACAGGAACAGCGCGAGGTAGCTCTCGGCACTGGACAGTTGGGCTTCCACGACCGTGGCATGTCGTCAGAGGCAGCGGGTCGAGCGCGATCGCCAAGCCGATCAGGACAAGGTCAAATACCACGGCCGTCCCTCCCTCCTCGCGATCAAAGGTTCTCCCCCGGGCTGCTTTCCGCCCGTCCTCAGCGATCGGTGTCGGGCTGGGCCGTCAGCGGTCCGCCGGGCACTGCCAACGGTGCCCGGCGGTAGCTGCTGCTGTGATGCCGTCAGACGGTTCCGCGGCTTGTCCCATCGTGTCCCTCTGTCACCAGCTGCCGATGCGCGCCGCAAGGCCCGTCTCGCCGGCCATCGCGGACACCGCGTGGTCTGCCGCGATAGCGGCCGTGGCACGGCATCACGGTGTGGGTTGTGAGGCCGCAGGTGCCGCGCCTGGACTTGCCGATTCCGTGGCCTGGCTTGGCTTGCGGGGGATGAGGACGGCAAGGACCAGGCCGATGAGGGTGAACACGAGCATCATCGTGAGGGCGACGGCGAAGGGCCTGCCCTCAGGCAGCTTGACAGCGACCAGGACCGAGCCGACCAGGGCGGTGCCCAGCGAGGATCCCAGGTTGGAGACGCTGCGGGACAGGCCGGAGATCTCGCCCTGATCGGCGTCGGGGAAGCTGGACTGGACCACGTTGACCGAGGAGGTCAGCATGACCCCGATCCCGGCGCCGAACAGCAGCAGCCCGGGTATCCACCGCCAGATGCCCGCGTGGGCCCGGACCAGGACCAGCAGCAAGATCATGCCGACGGCGGTGACCAGGAACCCTACGATGATCAGCCATCGCTGCGGATGCCGCCGGGCGAACCTGCCGGCGCCGGCCGAGGCGGCCAGGATCCCGATCGTGGCAGGGGTGAGGATCAGCCCGGTCTGGATCGCGCTGTAGTGGTTGACCTCCTGCAGGTAGACCGAGACGGTGAAGAAGGATCCCTGCAGGATCAGCCACTGGATGGTCTGGGTGCCCAGCCCCAGATTGGCGACCTTGTTGCGGAACAGCCGCAGCGGCAGCAGCACGTCCCGGCCCTTTTTCTCGTTAGAGCGGATGTGCAAGAAGAACCACAGAAGGAACAGCGCGCCGATGGCCACGAACAGCCACACCGGGGAGATGCTGCCTTTCGGGATCACCACGGTGCTCCCGATGGTGAAGTCCTGCCGCGACTTGCCGAAGCCGTAGGTCCGCGACTGCAGCAGCCCGAGCACCACGAAGAACAGCCCGGCGGCGGACAGCACCGCCCCGGTCAGGTCGAAGCGGGGCTTCGGCCCTTCTTGCGCGGGGTCGACGATCTTGCGGGCGAGCCAGATGATCCAAAGCACCACCAGGACCTGCAGGCCGAACGAGGCGCGCCAGCTGATCGCGCTGGTCACCAGCCCGCCGATCAGCGGCCCGGCGGCGGCGCCCAGCCCGCCTGCGCCGCTGACCACGCCGAAGTAGCGGGCCCGAGACTTGACGTCGGGGAACGTCACGGTGACCAGGATGTAGATGGGCGGGATCATCAGCGCCGAGCCCACGCCCTCCAGCAGCGAGTACCCGACAACCAGGAGCGGCAGTCCTTGCGACAGCGCCGCCAGCAAGCCGCCGGCGGCGTAGATGACCAGGCCGATCACGAAGCACCGCTTGCGGCCCCAGATGTCGGTCAGCTTGCTGCCCGGGATCATCAGCGCCGCCATCGTGAGCGTGAACAGCGTGATCGCCGTCTGCACCCCGGCCACGGTCGTGCCCAGGTCAGTGGCGATCGCGCTGATCGCCACGTTCATGTTCGTGGCGGCGTAGCTGGCGATGAACTGAGCCAGCGCCAGCGGCAAGATCATCGCCCGGGCCGCCGCGCCCGCCTTCGACGCATCCGTGTCAGTCATCGCGGCCCCTCGCCCCGCCAACGCTTGCCGATCTGCTGTCGGCGCCGTGTCCCGGCCGGCGCCCACGAGCCACCGTCCACCTCAGCATGGGCTCATTACGCGTTCGCACGGCTGCCCTCCTCTTGCTGCGATCTGCGCATGCACTGTGCGATCGACGTTTCCGCGGGTGTTCCCGCACCGGACTGACCCGGCCCTCGATATCGGCCCGCCTATCGAGGGATCCTAATCTGGGCACCCTCCAAGGAGGAGGAGGAGGAGGCGGCGGCTGCGGCGGCGTGAGCCCTCAGCGGCGTGAGCCCTTCTGGGCTTACTGCGTGGCCTCCTGACCATGCAGGGCTTCTTGGAGTTCCTTCTCGTCGTCCTTGGACAGCGAGGTCTTCAGGACCGTGCCGCCGTACTTGCTCATCGCCTCGACAGCCTTGTCGGGTGTGACCTTCTCCAGCATCAGGAACAGCGCCGAGGTGCCCGGCTGGACCATGTCCCGGACCTGCTCCTGGAACTGCTTGTCGATGCTGGTCTTGGCCATCTTGCCCATCAGCGCGCCCAAACCGGCGCCGATGGCTAGCCCGAAGACCGGGATGAAGAACAGCAGGCCGAACAGGAACCCCCAGAACATGCCCCAGGTCGCGCCGGCGCCGACCGCGTGGTGGCTGGTGTGGACGTGGTAGCTGCCGTCCTTGTCCCGCACGATCACCGCGATCGCGTCCGGCTGGATGATCAGATCCCGGGACAGCCGACGCGCCTCATCAGCGGCGGCCTCTGCGGTTGCCTCATCCGGGTATCCGATGGCGATCAGATCAGCCATGGCATTTCCCTTTCTCGCGTGTTGTTCTTTCAGCGCTTGGCCCAGTCTCGTCGTCAGCCCGGTTCATTCCTGATCCTCCTGTCATCCGCCCTGAGAGCTTCCCGACGCTTGGTCCCGGTGCCGTTGGACGTGTGAACGATCTTGATCCTGCGCTCAGCGCAGCGGGGATTCCTCACCCTTGCTGGGGTGAAATCATGTGATTCTTCCGGCGGTCATGGCAGCGCCGCCCGATGCGCGCTGCGCGCCTCCGTCGCGCCCGCACCGCAGGGCGGTCTCAGAGCAGGCGCAGGTCGGCTGCCCGCTCGAGGGCCTGCGAGCGCTCCGCTACCCCGAGCTTCTGGTAGATAGACCGGAGGTGGGTTTTCACCGTGTTGCGGGAAACGTAAAGAGTGGCGGCGATCTGTGAGTAGCTGCTGGTCGGCAGGAGCTTGAGGACGCGCAGCTCGGCAGCGGTCAAGGGTTCGACGAGCAGCCGGTGGCACCGGGAGGCGGCCGGGTCTGCGGCGTGTGCCTCCAGGGCCGCGGCGAGCAGCTGCTCGGTAAACGGGTCCGCCCGCGCCTGAACGGAATCCGCAATCAGGTAGCTGGTCACCTGGGGTGCGGCCGTAACGACCGTGTTGAGGAACCCGGTCCGGCGTGCTGTCTGGAGGGCACCGCCCAGGATGCTTGCGGCCATCGGGTCACCGCGCTCGATCGCGGCGGCGGCCAGGAGCACCTGGCGCATCAGCGCGCGCCGCGGGGTAAGGTCGCCCAGCGCCGGGAACTGGAGGTGTTCTTGGGCGGCGTGGTGATCGCCAGCGGCGAGCGCGATCCTGGCCAGCAGCAGGCCGCGGGGTGCGGCTGGCAGCTTACTGGCCAGCTCGGCGGGAGAGTGCAGGTCCCCGAGCGACAGGCGCAGCGATGCTTCGAGCTGATCGGCCCGCGCCAGCAGCACCGACCCGGTCCCGGCCAGGAGGAGCCGCGCTGCCTCGACAGTGGCCAGCGCTTCGCGGGCCTGCCCGCGGGCGCCCCAGATCCCGGCCCGGTCCAGCAACGCCAGGAACTCGAAGAGGGGACGCCGCTGTTCCGTTATCGACAGCGCCTGCTCGGTGAGCCGCTCGGCGGTGTCGAGGTCCCGCCCCTCCAGCGCTACGCCGGCGAGCACGCGCAGGCTATCCACGGCGAAAAAATGCTGGTCAAACCCTAGCCGCCGGGCAGCCGCATAAGCGGTCCCGGCGGCATCGGCGGCCTCGGGCAGGCGGCCGGCCTCGAACCAGGCCAACGCCCGCGCACTGGGCACCAGCAGCAGCCTGGCCGGTTCGGCGAGCTCGGGAAGGGCAAGAGCCGCCGCTGCCTCCCGTTCCACCGCCTCATAGTCTTCCAGGCACGGGTAGACACGCAGGAGGATCAACGGGACAGCGGCGTTCCACTCGTCCTGCAGTTGCGTCCGCTCCTGGATGGCCCGCGCGCCAAGGCCTGCACGCACGGCCTCGTTGAGCTGGCCGGTCATCCCGTAGTGGAATGAGCGCATCACCGCGAACCGGGCTGCCAGCCTGGACTCGGGCGGGATCGATGGCCGGGCGCGCTCCAGCAGGTCCAGGTACTTGCCGCCGCGATGCGGGTCACCCCACAGCAGCAGGTCGGCGGCCAGGCCCAGCAGCCGGTCGGGCGCATCAGCGAGCAGCGAAGGGTCGACCGTGCTGAGATCCAGGGCGGCCGGGAGCGCCGGGTCGTGCAAGAAGCTGGGCACGACCCGGTCCTGCATGAGGTCCAGGGCCCGGTCGGCGTGCCGTGCGGCCAGGAAATGCCGGGCCGCGCGCCATGTGTCGCCGACGGCCTCGAACCATTGCGCTGCCCGCAGCTGGAGCGCCTGCTCGCGGTCCCGGTCCCTGGCCTTCAGCTCAGCGCGCAGCACCCGGCGCACCAGATGGTGGTACCGGAAGCTCGTCCGCTCGTCATCGATCGCCACCAGGAACAGGTTGGCCACGTCAATGCTGTGCAGCAGCACCGCCGCGTCCGGCCTCGCGGTGACGGCGGCGCACGCGTCCGCGGTCAGCTCCCCCAAGACAGACGTGTCGAGCATGAACCAGACGATCTCAGGCGGCTGCTGATCAAGAACTTCGGAGACGAAGTACTCGGCGATCGTGTGGGTGCGGACCTCCAGCGCCCGCGCGGCCCGCACCGGGTCGGTGGTGCCGCGTAGCGACAGCGCCGCCATCTGCAGCGCCGCAGCCCATCCCTCGCTGCGCTGATGAAGCAGGGCAAGCTCGGCAGCACCGATCTCGACGCCGAAGTTGGCCAGCAGGGTGCCGCTCTCGGCCAGGGAGAAATGCAGGTCATCGTCGCGAAGCTCGCACAGCTCACCGGAAATCCGCAGCCGATGCAGCCGCAGCGAAGGATCCACCCGGCTGGCCAGCACCAGCTGGGCGACCTCGGCAGGCCAGCACTCGACCAGATCAGTCATGGACCCGGAGACCCCGGCCGCCGTGGCGTGGAAGTCGTCGACCACGACCGCCGACCCTGCGGGCAGCTGCGCGGCATCGTTGGCGATCGACGCGGTGACATCAGCTGACACGTCGCGGTCCATGGTGAGCAGGCCGGCGGCGTCGGCGCCGAACCCCGGCGCCAACGCCTGGCTGGCCTCGATGAAACCGGTCCAGAAGCGGACCGGGTCAGCGTCGGCCTTATCACATGACAGCCAGGAAGTGGTGTCCGGTGGTCTTGCCGCCGCCCAGCTCGACAGCAGCACGCTCTTGCCCGCGCCAGCCGACCCCACCACCACGGTCAAGCGCTGGCCAGCCCCCGCCGCCAGCCGGTCATGCAGCGCAGATCTTATGACCAGCGTGGCGGGCAACGCCGTCGGCCGGAACTTCGCCAGCGCGAACCGGAGGCCCTGCGCGGCGTCGTGACTCGTAGCCGCGCCCTGCTTCACGCCGTCCTCCGGAGGTCCGGCCTATACGCAGTACCCATTGGATCAGGCAAGGACGTCCGTGGGAAGTCCCGCTGGCGGAGCAATAATCCGGTGCCACCCCTCCGGGGGTGATGCCGGGAACCCAGCCGCCGAGGATGCTGATACACGCCAGCGGCAAGTGAACTACAAGGCTCGGGGCGCAATCCCGATGCGACTCCAAACGTAGGAGATCACCATCGTCGGCCAGGCAGGCGTCACGCTACGCGCAGAATTTGACGACTGCGCGATCACCCCAGGCCCGGGGTAGGGAGGGCGAAATGAAAAGATCAGGGCAAGCTGCCCGCAGACCGCCGGAAGCCGTGCCTCCGGCGGGCGGCATCGGGCCGACCCGGCAGACGAAGGCCGCGGATCTTGAGGCTCAGGCGGTGTTGGGATTGATCGGGGTGGCTGTGCTGCTTCGCCTGCTGCAAAGCCGCCGTTTCTGGGAGCGGCTGGCTATCGGGGCCATCGTGCTGGGGGCGCTGGGACGGATGGGCCAGGAGAACGGGGTGGGCACGATGGCGCGCCTTGCTTCCTGGAACAAACGGCAGGCCGAGCGCCTTGAGCGCCAGGCTGAAAGGCAGGCCGAGCACCTTCAGCGCCAAGCTGAACGGCAGGGCAGGCGCCTTGTGCGCAAAGCCAAGGGCCCGCTGGCCTCGAAACCGTAAGTTCTGTCTAGATCCAGAGACCGTCGCTGTTGTCCTCGACGTCATCTGAGGTCTGCGTCGGCCGCCCGGCGATCCCCGGATTGATCACCGTTTGCCCGCGTTCCTCGAGAATGCCCAGCGCGTGCTCAGCGGCGTATTTTCACCCCAGCCAGGGTGATGAGCGGCAGGCACCCGAGGAAAGAGGCTGAGAGCCGGGCGAGTGATCTCGGGACAGCGGTGTCACCAACGGGCGCCGTCGATCCGGCAGCGGAAGGGCGGAACACCATGGTCAACGCGGAGCGGCTGCGACTGGACGAGGCGGACACGCGCGGGGTTCCCTGGCGCCGCTGGGGCCCGTATCTCAGCGAGCGGCAGTGGGGCACGGTACGCGAGCAGCAGCTGAACCTTTGTGAGGTGGCCCGGGAAATCAGCGACCGGCTCACCCGCACGTTCCTCAAGGAGACGGACGGCCGTCGGCCTGTGCATGGCGGGCAGCCGGTCTTGCAGTCGGGCCCGCACTGGCGCGACCTGGTGCTGTTCTATGAGTACTTCCACGGCGACAACGGAGTCGGCATCGGCGCGAGTCACCAGACCGGCTGGACCGGCACCGCAGCGCTGCTTCCGCTGCTGTTCCGCGGCGTCAGTGCCGACGCACTGCGCAGCGGCGGCCGCGGCGCCATCAAGAGCGCGGCAGCGGGCAGGCGGGCGGGGGCGGCACGATGACCGGGTGGCCGGGCCAGCCGGTGATCTATGAGATCAACACCGCAGTGTGGCTGGACGAGCTGGCCCGGGCGGCCGGGCGCCCGGTCACCCTGGCCGATGTGGCGGCCGCCGACTGGGACGCGGCCGTCCCGGCCGGGGTGGACGCGGTCTGGCTGATGGGGGTATGGACGCGAAGCCCGGCCGGGCTGGCGCTGGCCAACGCAAACGCCGAGCTGCAGGCCTCGTTCGCCGAAGCGCTGCCGGACCTGCGGCACGCCGATGTCATCGGCTCGCCGTACTGCGTGCGCCGCTACGCCGCCGATGCGGGCTTCGGCGGCCCCGACGGGCTGGCCGTGGCGCGTGCCGCCCTGGCGGCGCGCGGTGCGCGGCTGATCCTGGACTACGTGCCCAACCACGTCGCCCCGGATCACCCGTGGGTGACAGGCCGCCCGGAGCTGTTCGTCCGCGGCGACGAGGACGACATCAAGGCCGATCCGGCAGGCTGGATCGCCGCGGCCGGGCAGGTGCTGGCCCATGGCCGCGACCCGTACTTCCCGCCGTGGCCCGATGTCGTGCAGCTGGACGCGTTCTCCCCGGCCCTGCGTGCCGCGACGGCGGATGTGCTGGCCGATATCGCCGGGCAGTGCGACGGGATCCGCTGCGACATGGCCATGCTGATGACTAACCAGGTCTTCGCCAGGACCTGGGGCGGCCGGACCGGGCCCCCGCCGGACGCGGAGTTCTGGCCGTCCGTGCTCAGCGCGCTGCGCGCCCGGCACCCGGAGACCGTGATGATCGCGGAGGCCTACTGGGACATGGAGTGGGTGCTGCAGCAGCAGGGCTTCAACTTCTGCTACGACAAGCGGCTCTATGACCGGATCATCGGCCAGGACGCCTCCGCCGTCCGCGACCACCTGCACGCGGACGTGAGCTACCAGTCCCGGCTGCTGCGCTTCCTGGAGAACCACGACGAGCCCCGCATCGCCAGCCGCCTTCCAGGCGACGCCGAACGGGCCGCGGCCGTGGCTATCGCCACGCTGCCCGGCGCAACCTTGTGGCACGAAGGACAATTCGAGGGCCGGCGCGTTCGGCCACCGGTGTTCCTGTCCCGCCGCCCAGATGAACCTCCGGACGTGGAACTCGCCGGCTGGTACCGCCGCCTGCTGGCCGCGGTCGCCGGTCACCAGGTGCGGGCAGGCGCGTGGCGACTGCTAGAGGCCAGCGGCTGGCCCGACAACCAGTCCTGCGCCAACCTGGCCGCCTGGTCCTGGGCCGGGGACGGCGGCAGTGACCGGCACCTGGTAGTGGTCAACCTGTCCGCGCAGGCGGCCCAGGCGCACATCCCGCTGGACTGGCCGGACCTGCCCGGCCGCAGCTGGCGGCTCACCGACATCCTCGGGCCGAGCGTCTTCAAGCGAGACGGCGGCGAGCTGGCCAGCCCCGGCCTGTTCGTCGACCTGGGACCGTGGCAGTTCCACCTGCTCGCCCTGCCGTGACCAATCACGGCCGGGGCATGGTGTTCAGCTGGCTGCCTGGCCTGCAGGCGGTCAGGTCCTACCGGCGTGAGTGGCTCGCCAGGGACGTCGTCGCGGGAGTCGTGCTCACCACGCTCCTGGTCCCGCAGGGCATGGCGTATGCCGAACTAGCGGGCCTGCCGCCGATCACCGGCCTGTATACCTCGATCATGTGCCTGCTGGGCTATGCGGTGTGCGGCCCGTCGCGGATCCTGGTGCTGGGCCCGGATTCCTCGCTCGGGCCGATGATCGCCGCGACCATCCTGCCGCTGGCCGGTGCCGACGGCGACCCCAAGCGGGCGATCGCGCTGGCCTCGCTGCTTGCCATCATGGTCGCGGCGATCATGATCGGCGCGGCGGTGGCCAAGCTCGGCTTCATCGCCGACCTGATCTCCAAGCCGACGATGATCGGCTACATGAACGGCCTGGCTCTCACGATCCTGGTGGGGCAGCTGCCGAAGCTGTTCGGGTTCAAGGTCAGCGCCGAGGGCCTGATCCACGAGATCACCGGCTTCGTCAAAGGGCTGGCCCACGGCGAGGCGGTCGCCGCCGCGGCCATGGTCGGGATCGCCGGGATCGTGCTGATCCTGGTGCTGCAGCGGTGGCTGCCGAAAGTCCCGGCGGTGCTGATCATGGTGGTACTCGCGATCGCGGCGACGACAATCTTCGGCCTGGCTGATCACGGTGTCAGCCTGGTCGGGGTGCTTCCCAAGGGATTCCCGCCGCTCACCATCCCGCACGTCCGCCTAGCCGACCTCGGGCCCTTGTTCGCCGGGGCCCTGGGCATCGCGCTGGTCTCCCTCGCCGACACCATCTCCACCGCCTCGGCGTTCGCGGCCCGCAGCGGGCAAGAGGTCCGCGGTAACCAGGAGATGATCGGCATCGGCGCGGCGAACCTGGCCGCGGGTTTGTTCCAGGGGTTCCCGGTCAGCACCAGCGGGTCGCGGACCGCGGTGGCCGAACGCTCCGGTGCCAAGACCCAGCTCACTGGGGTCACCGGGGCGGCCCTGATCATCCTGATGATCGTGCTGATCCCGGGCCTGTTCCGGAACCTGCCCCAGCCGGCACTGGCCGCCGTGGTGATCACCGCGTCACTGTCCCTGGCCGACGTTCCAGGCACGGTGCGGCTCTGGCGGCAGCGCAAGGCCGAGTTCGGGCTGTCGATCACGGCGTTCCTCGGGGTCGCCCTGCTCGGCGTGCTGCCCGGGATCGCGATCGCCGTGGCGCTGTCCATCCTCAACGTCTTCCGGCGGGCCTGGCGGCCCTACGACACCGAACTCGGACGGGCGGAAGGGCTGGAAGGCTACCAGGACGTGCGCACCCACCCGGACGCGCAGCACCTGCCCGGCCTGGTGATCTACCGATTCGACGCCCCGCTGTTCTTCGCCAACGCCAAGACGTTTCGCCATGAGGTAAAGAGGCTGGCCAACTCCGAGCCCAAGCCCACATGGATCGTGATCGCGGCGGAGCCGATGACCGACGTGGACACCACCGCTTCGGACGTGCTGGAGGACTTGGACGAGGCGCTGAACGCCCAGGGCACCAGCCTGGTGTTCGCTGAGCTCATGGATCCGGTACGGGACAAGATCGAACGCTACGGGCTGACCCGCACGATTGACCCACACCACTTCTTCCCGACCCTGGAATCCGCCGTCACCGCCTTTCGCCAGGAGGCCGGCGCCGAATGGACCGCCGCCGACCAGGGCACCGATGACCAGACGGGACCAGGCCGAACCGACGCCGAAACGGGGCCGCCGCGAGACCTTCCCGCATCACCACCCGTCAGCTAGGCAGGCAGGACCGGCATATCCGTCCCATCTTGACCCTGGGTGATCGCGATCGGCCGGTGTACTTCCAGCGCGAACGGATCCTTCAGATCACTGACCAACCAACCAGCTGGGACGCGATCATCAGCAGATGCCCGGAGCCAGGAGGGCTAGGCGGCCTCGACCAGATTCATCCAATACCGCCGGTCTGGCAGTTTCTCTCGCCCAAGCGGCCCACACCCCGACGAGGGCCCAGATTTTGTCGCCATCCGCCGCACGCGGCACCTGCGATACCGAAGGATCGTCCGGCAGCCAGGAGCTAATCCGGTGGCTGTCCACCGATAGTCCGTACGGACGCCGGCCAGCTGCGGCTGCAGCCTCCCGGCACGAACACGGCAACCCCAGCCGACTTGCGCGTTCACCGGCTGTGCATGCCGAAAAACCTCGTCCAGGTCATGCGAGCAGGCGATATTCGCCGATCAGGCTACCGACGCGAGTCTGCCTCCGGAGGCGGTACTGCTCAAGATCGACCGTTTCGGGTAGCGGTTTCAGCGGCGCGGCGCCGTTCAGGGATCGGTGCGGCCGGTGCCGACTGTGGTGGATTTCGTACTGGTGCAGGATCCGCCGCAGGGGGGCCCGGTTCCAGACGGGAGTGCGGTCCCGGAGCTCACGGCGGCATCCGCCGATCTAGCGTTCGGCGATCGCGTTCACGTGGGGCGTCGCGACGTTGCAGAGCATGGTCCTGATCCCGGCATCAGCGAGGACCGCGTCGAACGCGGTCGTGAAGTTTGATCCGCGGTCGCGGATCATGAACTTGGCGAGGCGCGTTTGCTCCC
>Ga0187875_10003393_pt1 | contig 11311 bp, 7 predicted proteins | sample June2016WEW_17_1_2_FD_132978 | JGI IMG/M metagenome (GOLD analysis project Ga0187875, IMG submission 132978) | Peatland microbial communities from SPRUCE experiment site at the Marcell Experimental Forest, Minnesota, USA - June2016WEW_17_10 | ecosystem: Environmental > Terrestrial > Soil >... | reverse complement strand
CCTCGTTGAGAAGCGCGCCGCCAATCCGACATTGTCGATGGGCGAGATCGATCTCCAAACTCGGGCATGCGACGAGACAGACCTTTCCGAGTTGCCGTGCAACGACCGCCGCGTGAGACGTACGACCGCCGGTGGCAGTCAGAATCCCCGCCGCCAGCGCCATACCTTCGATGTCCGTAGTCACGGTCTCCCGACGCACGAGGATCGCCGGCGTCCCTGCCGCGGACGCGCGCTTGACGGCGTCGGCGTCCAACGCCAGGGCGCCGCACGCTACGCCTATGCCAGCAACTTCGGCAGTCGCGAGGGGTTGAGCGGCGGCTTGAGCGAAACTGGTGCGGACCACGTCGTCCAGCTTCACGCCATCGAGCAGCGCAAGCGCCTTCGGCGGCGTCAACAATCCCTCTTCCACCATGTCCGCAGCTATCGTCAGCGCGGCCCAATCCGTGCGCTTGGCGCGCCGCGTCTGCAACAAATATAGAACCTCTGATTGCACAGTGAATTCGAAGTCCTGGGCGTCGCCCGCCAACGCTTCCAATTGTTGCGAAACCTCGTTGAGTCGCTTCCAGATATCTGGCAGCGCCGAGCGCAATCGATCGTTGTCTCCAAGGCGCTGACGCCCCGCCACGACATCCTCGCCCTGCGCATTGAAACGGAAGTCGAAATAGAGTTCGCGAGCGCCCGTGGCGGGATTTCGGGTGAAGGCGACGCCTGCCCCGGACGCCCCGCCAGCGTTGCCATAGACCATTGTCTGCACGGTCACTGCCGTGCCAGCGTCGTCGGCAATGCCGTTCAAACGGCGATAGGCCGCGGCCTTCGGCGCGTCCCAAGACCGGAACACTGCGGCGGCGGCGGCGGCGAGCTGTTCGCGGGGATCGCTAGGAAAGGCGCCCTTGGTCAGGCTTTGATAGCAGTCCAGCATCTTCGTCGTCAGCGCGCGGAGATCGCGATGGTCGAGTTCGCGTTCGGTTTCGACGTCCGCCTGTTTCAGCGCGGCGGCCGACAGCGCATCGAAGGGCTCCATCGGCAAGCCGGCGACAACCTCGGCATAGCCCTGGATCAACCGACGATAGCTGTCCCAGGCGAGCCGGGGATTCCCGGTCGAACGCACGAGACCCTCGACGGTCTCGGCATTGAGCCCAATATCCAAGACAGTCTCCATCATCCCCGGCATGGAAATCGCGGCGCCCGAACGCACCGAGACGAGGAGAGGACGGCGGGCGCCGCCGAAGTTGAGCGCTGTCGCGGCCTCCAGTCTTGCGACACCCTCGGAAAGCGCGGCGCGCAGGGCGGGTTCGCTGTCAGGCGGCGGTCTCCGCCTCCAGGTCGTGGGCAGCACGAAGGCCGGAGGAACGGGCAAGCCAATCTGGGCCATGCGCATGAGGTTCCAGGCCTTGCCGCCGACCTCTTGCGCGCCGCCGCGAGCAGGCGGCGTCCCGCGCAGTATGGGATAGAAGTCAACCATCGATGACGCCCTTCAGCACATGTTGGTGAAGGATCAGGCTGGCGCGCCTGAGCGCGTCCGAGGCCGCCTCCAGCCGAGACCCGATAGCGGTGAAGAGATGCAACTGTCGGAAATCCTTGGCGTGCCGAATGGCCCCGGCCGTCAACGCGCGCTCGGCGTCGTCGGCTTGATGTTCGAGCGCGGCGAGGCGATCGAAGGCGGCGAGAAAGTCGTCGGTTTCCTCCCTTCCCGCGACGCGGACAATTTGTTCGCCGTCGCCCAGAGCCTTGATCCATTCTTGCGCGGCCTCGACAAGCAAGTCGGCCAAGTCCTGTAACAAGGCCATCGGTTTGCCTTCGAGCGCGTCCACAGCGAGGAAAAAGGCCGCATCTTCCAGCGCGTCCGCGGCGTCGTCCGCCGCTTCCATCGATATGCGGAAGATCGCGTAGTCAGGACGGCGAAGCACCACGGCTCGCGTTTCCGAAACCAGTCGATCCGCGTCGTGCTCATAGCCACGAGCGCGGCGGGCGCGCTTGTCGGCGGTAGCCTGCTCGCCGTGCAGACCATCTCGCACCAAGCTCGCGATCTCGAAGATCAGGCCCGCGTGATCCAGCGCCAGACGGAGAAGCTTTCGCTCTTCGTTGGTGAAACGCGTCGCCAGCGCCACACGAATCCGATCTTGGATAAAACCGTGCGATTGCCCGGAGAGAAGGCCCTCGCTCGCGGTCTTGAAGACAAAACGCGTGAATTCGATGGTTTCCGCGTCTCCGAGGACCTCGCACAAGCGGTCGCCGAAATGCATCGACGATCCCGCCGTCGCCTCGATCGCGTCGTTGATCAACCGGGCGCCTCCCAGTTCCAAGAAGCCGCGATGCCCGATCTCATTGTCGGCGGCCCAGCGAAGCAAGGCGATTCGATCCACGCCGCGCAAGAACCCCCGCAATTGCTTGCGCGCCCGGTTCCAATCGATCAAGAAGACGAGACGCGAGCCGAGATATTCGAGATAGGCTCGGCAGGATTCGGCGTCCTTGGCGTCGAACACGCCTGTCGCGAGGTAGAACGGCATGCCGGCTGCGAGCGTCGACGTTCGGTCGGTCTGCCATTTCACGCCTCGCGGCTTCAACAGGTCTTGAAAGAAGGCGAGCCGCTCCGGATGGACGTCCGTGTAGGTTACGCTGACGGACAGCCGCTCGACATGAATCACGATCACGTGGGCGTCCGTCGTGCCGATGTCATTCTGGATGACGAGCCGGCCGTCGGCGTGCGTCGCCGTGGTCGCCAAACCGGGATGCGCGAACTTCAACCTCGCGGTGCGATTGAGGCCACACATGAACGCCGAGACCCAGACGCGGTCGGCTTCTTCAAGGTTGTAGGCGGCGGCGCCGTCTATTGTCTCCTCGGCCAGGTCCGCCTGCATGGCGTTGAGGCGCTTATGCAGATCCATGACCAATTTATGCAAACTGTCCGCGCCGCCGCTTTCGACCTGCGTTATCGCGGAGATTGCGACGGGATCAAGCAGGTCGTCCTCGGCTTTGGGCATAGCCGCCAACAATTTGGCAAGCCGCTCGCCAAAGGCGCCCGGCTTGTCGGCGAGCGCGGGCGAGGTCATCACACGCATGTCCTCAACCAGCCGAGACAGAATTCTTGCCGCGCCGGATATATGGCAGGAAGCTCCGGCCATCCGCGCTCCGGCCACGACATTATCGAGTTCAGGATCGTCGATTCCGCACGCGATCCGTTCCCGCTTCAACGTGGACGCGCTCTGCTCCGGATTCTCGGCGTGCGCCAAGGCGAATTGGAGTAGAGAGAAGAGGAATTTGACGCGGTCATTTGCGGCAAGCGCCGCGTTCAGAGCCGCGGCGGGCTGCAAACCCTTCTCGCCGATCATCGCCAGAATTTGCGTTTTCATGGACGGCCGTTCCTCTATGCGATGCGGTCACGAGGGAGCGACGAAAATATCGACTCGACATGTGTCGACAGCGCCGGCGCGCCCGACCGTGAACCGCATCGGGCGGCCACTGCGTCCTGGCCGACTGCGCGGCAAGATCAAGCGGGATGGGACGCTGAGACACAGGACGAACGTCGTGACCAACAGCGCCGCTGCGTACCGCCCGTCGACCTGGAGATTTGAAATGCTCGCCGACCGCCCTCGCTCATGACAGGTCGTTTGTTTCTCGGCCCCGTACAAGCGCAGGGTCTGGCAAAGGGTTGCCACGTTATGTAAATTGGCTCGCTTTGTGCGCCATCACGTCTCTTCTGACCATCCCGGCAGTTAGAGAAGGGATGTGCGCAAAAACGACCGCCTTCAGCAGTAGCCGCTCATACAGGTCTTCAACTCTTGCAGCGATATCAATTCGATCCGAGCCGTCCATCTCTTTCGCGATCGCGTCCGTAATCGAAGCCTTGAGTTGCTTTTTCTGCAGAGGATCTCTCGGATCAAGCGCGTTCATCTTGGCCTCCGTGTCGACGGCGACTCTGGCCTTGCTAACAGGGGATCGTGATGACTTCGCTCGGACGAGACCTTGTTGCGACCGCAGCACCGTAACCTAGGCGAAGTTCGCCGCTAGGCTCGGGAATCACCTAGACCGGTGTTCGCCTGAGATAGGGGCGACCCGTCTCGCACTATGCGGGACTACGACGGCTACGCTGGACGAACCGGCGCCGAGCCTCATGCATAGGAGACGGGTCGTGGCGTGAAGCGGCTCCCCATTCTGACCCGCTCCGAGCAACCCTCGAAGGCGCGGTGGAGGACGAGCCGCCTCGGCTCAGCGGACATGCGCTCTTACGTTCGAATTGGACCCTAAGTAGTTTCCGAGTCTCTCGCGCAACGAACGTTCGGCGTACGCAGATCATCGCAAGGCGCTGGCTCCAAGCGACGAGGAGCGATTATTCGCCAAAGGGGCGGCGCCAAAGGCGGAGGGTTGTCATGAAGAAAACAACGTTGCTTGTCGGCGCCGTAATGATCGGCGTCGCCTCGTTCGCGCCTCAGCTCAATGCGCAGGGCGTTCAACAGCCGGTCGCGATCGCCAAGGTCGATGTGCAGACGGTGGACGGGGGCTATCGGGCGTCCAAGGTCATTGGCGACAAAGTCCTCAACGACACGAACGAGACGATCGGGAAGATTGATGATCTCCTTGTAACACGCGACGGAAAGGAGCCATACGCGGTCCTTTCGATCGGCGGCTTCTTAGGCATGGACAGTAAACTGGTGGTCGTCCGTTACGACAGCCTCAAGTTCGTCGACAATACGATCGTGTTGCCGGGCGGGTCAAAGGACGGGCTTAATATGCTGCCGGCGTTCGAATACGCCAAGTGACCGTCTGCGGCGGCGCCTGCGTCCGCCTCCGCTTGCGTCAACGGGGTGAGGCGTGGGGTTTCGCCCGCTCCAGCAACCTGTGAATTTCGGATAACTGAGGAAGGTGGGCAATTCGATCGTCGAGCCGGATGTCTCGATGTTCGATTGTCCGTGACGACCGGAGATCATTCATGTCGATCGGACTCATACTCGTCATCGTCTTCGTCTTATTCTTGTTTGGCGGATTCAGCGGGCGCTTTGGCGGCTACGGATATGGTTATGGTCACAGAGGCATTGGCGTCATCGGCGTCATCCTGATCGTCCTCGTCATCCTTGCGCTGGCCGGTCGGCTTTAGCCCGACTGGAGGCGCCGGCGAAGAAGACGCCGGCCAAGAAAGCGGCGGCGAAAAAGGCGGCGACGAAGAGCAGGCGCAGCGCCCGACGCGGACCTTCCTCCCGTTCGCGGGCGCGCAAGGGCCGCCTCGGCTGGCGCGTTACAATCGATTGTCGTAGGGTCGCCCCGGCCAGAACGCGGCGTAAGCCGCGGGGGAAGAAGGCCAAGACGGGAGCAGCGTGTCATGCCCCATTCGAGCGCGGCCTCGGCGCGCGCGCAAACGCGCACGGAGGCCGCCTATAGCCGTTGGGCGCCGATCTACGACCTGATCTTCGACCTGCCGTTCCATCCCGGGCGGCTGGCGGCCTCGCGCGCCGCCGCTGCGGCGGCGGGGGCGGACGGCGCGATGCTGGTCGTCGGCGTCGGCACTGGGCTTGAGCTCGAACTGCTGCCCGCCGATCTGCGCGTCACCGGCGTCGACATCAGCGCCGCGATGCTCGACATCGCCCGAGATCGCGTCGCTCGCAAAGGCCTCAGGCAGATCAAGGGGCTGCACGTCATGGACGCCGGCGCGATGGACTTCGCCGACGGCCAGTTCGACGTCGCCCTGGCACCCTACGTGATGAGCGTCGTCCCCAATCCAACGCGGGTGTTGAACGAGGTCTGGCGGGTGATCCGGCCGGGCGGACGCATGGTGGTGATGAACCATTTCGCCGCCGCGGGCGGCCCGCGCGCCGCGGTCGAAGCGGCGATGGAAAAGCTCGCCTGGTGGCTCGGCTGGCATCCGAAGTTTCCCTTTGCCGCGGTCGGCGACTGGATCGCCGCCCAGCCGGACGCCGAGCTGATCGAGCGGCGCAAGCTGCCGCCGCTGCGTCTTTTCACCTTGCTGGTCATCGGCAAGCGCGCCAGGAACTGACACGGCCGCTGACGGCGTCGCGGCGAGCGGCGCTGGCCGCGCCTCGTTCGCCATCGGCGACGCTTCGCGCCTGCGGGTCTACCGCACCCTCACCGGCATGATTTCCGCCGACAGCCGCACTTCGTCGCCGAGGCCGTAGCCGTAGTAGGACGGGCGGGACACTAGGCGCAGGAAGACGAACAGGCGGAAGCGCAAGCGCCGCAACGGGCCCATCCGCCCGTCGGGCAGCAGGTTCTCGTGGGCGACGTGGACGATCCACTGGCTCTTCTGCGCCGGCAGGTCGATCTCCTTGTGGTGCGCCATTTCAATGAGATAGCGCTCGACGTTCGGCTCCTCCATGAAGCCGAAGCTGAGCTCGACGCCGATGACGCTGCCGCGCCGTTGGTCGCGGTCGAAGACGGTGACGCGGCAGCGGTTGTCGCGGATGAACGGAACCTTGGGGTGGGTGACTTCGACGAAGATCATGTTGCGCGGCAGCGCGCCGCCGTGCTCCCACAACAGCGTCGCGAGGGCGGGCGCGCGATCGTCGGCGCGGCGCAGCGGATAGGGCGACATCAACAGCGCGTTGCGCTCGAGCAGATAGGGCGCGCCGCGGTGGACGCCGACCAATTGCCCGATCGTCATCGTCGACTTCGCCGTATAGGCGGCGAAGGTCGCCTTGCGGCCCCAGCGCCACGTCGCCATGACGAGAAAGACCGCGCCGCCGACGGTGAGCGGCACGAAGCCGCCTTCGAGGAACTTGAGCGAACTGGCGACGAGGAAGGCGGCGTTGATTGCGGTGAACGGCCCCCACACCAGGGCCGCGCGCGCCGCGCTCCATCGCCAGCAGTTGCGAGCGACGGCGAACATCGCCAGCGAGGTGATCAGCATCACGCCGGCGACCGCCAGGCCGTAGGCGGCCGCGAGCGCCGAAGACGAGCCGAAAGCGACGACGAGCGCGACGCAGCCCAGATACAGCGCCCAATTGACGAACGGGAGGTAGATCTGGCCGGAATGGGCGCGATCCGTGTGTTGGACGGCGATGCGCGGCAGCAGGCCGATGCCGATCGCCTGCGAGAAGAGCGAGAAGGCGCCGGAGATCAGCGCCTGCGAGGCGATGACGGTGGCGACCGTGGCGAGCAGGGTCAGCGGATAGATCGCCGCCGCCGGCGCCATGCTGAAGAACAAGTTGCCGTTGACCACCGGCGCGCCGCTCAGCAGATAGGCGCCCTGGCCGAGATAGTTGGCGATGAGGGCGGGAAAGACGATGGCGAACCACGAGACCCGGATCGGCAGCGCGCCGAAATGCCCGAGGTCGGCGTACATCGCCTCGCCCCCGGTCACCACCAGCATCAGCGCGCCGAGGATCAGCAGCGCCTCGTGGAATCCGGCCTGGCTAAGGAACGCCAAGCCGAGCCATGGATCGAACGCCCACAAGATCTGCGGCTGGCGGACGATCTGGGCGAGGCCGAGGACGGCGATGACGACGAACCAGACGACGAGGACCGGCCCGAAGACGATGCCGATGCGCGAGGCGCCCTTGAACTGGATGGCGAACAGCCCCGTCAGCAGCGCGATCGTGATCGGTATGACGTAGGGGGCGAAAGCGGGCGTGGCGACGTTGAGCCCCTCGACCGCCGACAGCACGCTGATCGCCGGCGTGATCATGCCGTCGCCGAACAGCAGACCGGCCCCCAGCATCAGCCCCCATAGCAGCACGAACGCGCTGCGCTGCTTGTGTTTGAAGGGGTGAAGGAGGCTGTAGAGCGCGAAGACGCCGCCCTCGCCCTCGTTCTCCGCGCTGATGACCAGCAGCGCATACTTGATGGCGACGATCAGCGTGATCGACCAGATCGCCAGCGAGATCGCGCCGAGCACGGCGCCCGCCGTCGGCGCGACCTGGGCGGGACCGGAGAAGATCTGGTCGACGGCGTAGAGCGGCGAAGTGCCGATGTCGCCGTAGACGACGCCGAGCGCCCCGATCGACAGAGCGGCGAGCCCGCCGCGCGGCCGATGCGCGGCGCGTTCTTCGCCGCGCGTCGCCACGCCCGCGGCGACGGCGTAGCCGGCCGGCGCCTGAACCTCGGTCATTGGCTCGCCCCTCCGACCGGCGTCGAATCTTCCCGTCCCTCGCGCGATTCGCTCACGCTCGCGCCTGATTTCGCGACGGAGGCCGAAGCCGGTTCCGGCCGGCGCGCCCGGACAGCCGGGCGCGCTCCGCCTGCATAGACCGACGGCTTTGACGCGGCGATGACGCCGCTCGCGGCGAAGCGCCGCGGCGGCGGCGCCCGGCGCGCCGAGCCGACCTCGCGGCGAGCGCCTTGCGCCCTGAGTCGCGGCTTCGGCGCGACGACATCGGCGGCGCTGGACAAGTCGCGAGCTTTTTTGCGTTCCAGGCAATCGCGTCCCGCGCCGACTGTGGCGAATTTGCATCAGTCGGGACTCTGCGCGAATCAAACCTGCGGCAGGTCAAACGCCAGCGGCCGCTCGCTCGCTACGGCGCCATGGGGAGCGCGATCTCCATCGGCGCGCCAAGGCCGCCCTACCCTCGCACGCTGAAGGTTGCGCCGTCTTCAAATTCCGCCCATAGCCGCGACGACGCTGAGGTCGACGAGACGAATCGACCACGAATTGACGCCAACCATGTCGAAACGCGCCCTCCTCATTCTTGCTGTCGTGGCCGCTCTCGCCCTAGGCGGCGGCGCCTGGCTCTATTGGCGCCACGACGGCGCAGAGGGAACGGACACGCTCACCCTCTACGGCGACGTCGACATCCGGGAGGCGCAGCCGGCCTTCAACGACTCCGGGACGATCGTGACGATCCTGGCGCAAGAAGGCGCGAGCGTGAAGCGCGGCGACCTGCTCGCCACGCTCGACGACAGCCGATACGCCGACGCGCTCGCGCAGGCGAAGGGCCAGACGGAGAACCTGCGGCAGGCGCTGGCCAAGCTCGTCGCCGGGTCGCGACCGGAAGAGATCGCGCAGGCGAAGGCGACCATGGACGCCTTGCAGACGACCTATATGAACGACGAGGCCACCTACAAGCGCTACGCCGACCTGGCCGCCAGCAATGCTGGCACCGTCCAGCAGCGCGACGACGCGAAAGCGGCGTTCGAATCGGTGCGCCAGCAATACGAAGCGGCGCGGCAGGCCTATGTCCTCGCGGTCGAAGGGCCGAGAGTCGAGGACGTCGCCGCGGCGCGCGCGGCCTATCAGGCGGCTGAGGCCGCCACCGCGCTGGCGCAGCGGCAGTTCGACGACACTCGTCTCTACGCGCCGTCCGACGGCGTGGTCGAAGACCGCATCCTCGAGCCCGGCGACATGGCCTCTCCGGCCACGCCGGTTCTCACCATGGCCTTGCTGGACCCGCTGTGGGTCAGAGCCTACGCGCCCGAGAGCGAACTCGGCCGCATCCGGCTCGGCATGAAGGCGAGCGTGACCGCCGACAGCTATCCCGGCCGAACCTACGACGGCTGGATCGGCTACATCTCGCCCACCGCCGAGTTCACTCCCAAGGCGGTGGAGACGCCGGAGCTGCGCACCGCGCTGGTCTACCAGCTCAGGGTCTACGTATGCGACGCGCGCGGCGAGCTGCGGCTGGGGATGCCGGCCACCGTGCGCATCGATCTGACCCAGCCCGCTGAGGCGCCGCGGCCCGGTTGCGGAGCGGGCGATGCCGCCGCCCGATGACGGCGCGCCGGCGCTACGGCTCGAGGGCGTGCGCCGCAGCTTCCGCTCGGGCAAGCGGGCGGTCGCCGCGATCGATGGCATCACCGCCAGCGCGGCGCGCGGCGCCGTCACCGGGCTGATCGGCCCGGACGGCGCCGGCAAGACCACCTTGATGCGGTTGATCGCCGGCCTGCTGCTCCCCGACGCGGGAACGATCGAAGCGCTCGGGATCGACGTCAAGCGCGATCCGCTCGCCGTCCAGGCGCGGATCGGCTACATGCCGCAGCGCTTCGGGCTCTACGAAGACCTCAGCGTGCGACAGAACCTCGATCTGTACGCCGATCTGCAAGGCGTGCCGGCCGACGAACGCCCCGCCCGCTATGCCGAGCTCATGCGCATGACCGCGCTCGGTCCCTTCACCGAACGCCGGGCGGGACGGCTTTCGGGCGGCATGAAGCAGAAGCTCGGCCTCGCCTGCACCTTGGTCCATCCGCCCGATCTGCTGCTGCTGGACGAACCGACCGTCGGCGTCGATCCGGTGTCGCGGCGCGAGTTGTGGCAGATCATCGACCACCTGGCGCGCGCCGCCGGCGTGACGGTGCTGTTCAGCACCGCCTATCTCGACGAGGCCGAGCGTTGCGACGCCGTGCTGCTGATCTATGAAGGCCGGCTGCTGGGCGCCGGCCCACCCGGCGTTTTCACCGCGGAATTGGCCGGGCGGAGCTTCTTCGCCAGCGCCGACGTCGGCCGGCGGCGGCTGCAGGAGCGGCTGGCGCGCGCGCCTGACGTGATCGATGCGGTGATCCAGGGCAGCAGGGTCAGGGTGGTGACGGCCGCGCCAACGCCGCCCGACGTCGCCGCGCTTGCCTCGGACCTGCCGGGCCTGACGTTCGCCTCCACCCCGCCGCGTTTCGAGGACGCCTTCGTCGCCCGATTGCGCGCGCTCGCCGCCGTGGCCCCGTCCGCTGCGGCGCCGGCTGCGCCGTCGCCGGCCGCCGCGTCGCCCGCCGAGGACATCATTGCGGTGAGCCGCCTCACCCGCCGCTTCGGCGACTTCGTCGCCGTCAACGACGTCAGCTTCCATGTCGCCCGCGGCGAGATTTTCGGCCTGCTCGGCGCCAACGGCGCCGGCAAATCGACCACCTTCCGCATGCTCTGCGGCCTGCTGCCGCCCTCGGGAGGCTCCTTGCGCGTCGCCGGCTTCGATCTGCGCAAGGCCGCCGCGTCGGCGCGCGGGCGGATCGGCTACATGGCGCAGAAGTTCTCGCTCTACGGCGATCTCAGCGTGGAGCGGAATCTGCGCTTCTTCAGCAGCGTCTACCGACTGTTCGGCGCGCGGCAGCGTCGACGCATCGACTGGGCGGTCGCCGAGTTCGACCTCGCTTCGCAGATGAGCGCGACCGCGCGCGATCTGCCGCTCGGATTCAAGCAACGGTTGGCGCTCGCCTGCGCGCTGATGCACGAGCCCGACATCTTGTTCCTCGACGAGCCCACCTCCGGCGTCGATCCGCTCGCGCGTCGCGACTTCTGGCGGCGCATCAACGCGCTCGCCGAGTCCGGCGTCACCGTCATGGTGACGACGCACTTCATGGAGGAAGCGGAGTACTGCGACCGCTTGGCGATCATGGCGCAGGGCAGCGTGCTGACGGCGGGGGCGCCGGAGGCGATCAAGGCCGT
>Ga0187875_10003390_pt1 | contig 11313 bp, 10 predicted proteins | sample June2016WEW_17_1_2_FD_132978 | JGI IMG/M metagenome (GOLD analysis project Ga0187875, IMG submission 132978) | Peatland microbial communities from SPRUCE experiment site at the Marcell Experimental Forest, Minnesota, USA - June2016WEW_17_10 | ecosystem: Environmental > Terrestrial > Soil >... | reverse complement strand
CCCGAGAATGTCGCACCGGATAGGGTGCTGAACGAGATGGTGTTAGATCCGAGGATGTTTCCGTAGATGTTCGCGAAGACGCCGTTGTTCGCGGCGATGTTGTTTGCTCCTACGATGTTTCCGAATAAGGTCAAGGCGGCGACGTTCCCTGTGAATACCGCGTTCTGTCCTATGACGTTTCCGTAGTGAGTGGCGAATAGGGCGTTGTTCCCCTGGACGTTCATTGTGAATACCGCGTTCTGTCCTATGACGTTTCCGTAGAGGGTGACGAAGACTGCGTTGTTTCCGACTATGTTCGATGTCAGGGTTGTTCCTGTAGCTGTTGAGAACGCAATAGTGTTCGACCCTATTATGTTGCCGAAGAAGTTAGCGGCTGCAACATTGCCGGTGAAAATCGCGTTGTTCCCTATGAAATTCCCGTTGAATGTGGTTGCGTACAATGAGGATAGCCCAAGCAGAAAATTGGCCGTTATCACGTTGAAGATGCCGTTGTCTGCCACTACGTTCTGGGTGAATATCGCGTTCTGGCCCATGACGTTCCCGATAAGAGTGCCGAATGTGATGGAATTGGTGCCGCCGTTCACCACATTTGCTATGCTTACCGTATTGTTGTTGTTATTGGCTACGTAGACGTAAAAGCCGTTCGGGGAGGCCGAGACGCCGTAGGGGCCGTTGAACCCGGTCAGCGTGCCCACTATGTTGGATGCGATTGACGAGGTAAGAATGAGGGTAAATAGCACCGCTGCCAATAGCAATGAAGATCGTTTCACCATAGATACTCCTGGATTACTGGGCTCACCCTAAATGTGCCAGTTTTCTTGCTGCCTCCCCACGAGGCATCCGTCTTATTAACGTGGTGATTCACGCAATTAAGCCTTAAAAAGCTTCCTTTTTGGCGTTTATACTTAATTCTTGGGGGAATCGGGGCCGTGGACGCCCTCATTATGCAGGGAGAGAGATTTGAACTCTCGAACCCCTACGGGAATGAGCCCTAAACCCATCGCATTTGGCCATGCTTTGCTATCCCTGCACGTATAAGGTTCTCCTTCTGGGGATTATAAAGTTATCTGTTATGCGGCTTGGGACACATATTTTATATGCTTTTAGATGGAACTATAATGGTAACAAGGGTTTCATATGTTCACTGCTAGGTACGTCAGGGAGAATCTAGAGGCGATAAGGGAATCGCTCAAAAGGCGGAACAGCAAGTACCCCCTAGATAGGCTTCTTGAAGCCGAAAATGGATGGAAGGAGGGCAAGGATACGCTCGGGGCGCTTCAGGCGAAGAGAAACAAGGCGAGCCTTGAGATATCCGAACTCAAGAAGAGCGGCAAGAAGATAGAGGCGCAGGTTGAGGCGCTCTCATCCATAAAGGAGCAGATAGAGGAGCTCGAGAGGAGTGTGGAAAAGGATGAGCAGGAGATTGCCAAGCTGCTATGGGATCTGCCCAACACGCTTCACAAGTCCGTGCCAACGGGAAAGGACGAGGATGACAACAAGCTTCTCAGGAGCTGGGGAACGCCCAACAAAAGCCTGAACAAGGGGCATGAGGAGATACTTGTCAAGCTTGGCTTCCTTGACGTAGAAAGAGCCGCAAAGACCGCTGGGGCGCGCTTCTATTACCTTATGGGGGACCTGGTGCTCCTTGAGCAGTCGCTCAGCAGGTTCGCGCTCGATGAGCTCGCAAAGCGCGGCTATACGACAATACTGCCGCCATTCATGCTGCGCGAGAAATATTACAAGGGCACCTCCCCGCTATCCATCTTCGAGGATGCGCTCTATGCGGTCGCCGAGCCGAAGCAGGCAAAGGCGAAGGATGGCATCGAAAGGCTTGACGACGAGCTCTTCATGATAAGCACCGCTGAGCACGCGCTCGCCGCAATGCATGCGGACGAGGTGATACCCGAGGAGGCGCTGCCGCTCAGGTATGCGGGCATCAGCCCGTCGTTCAGGAGGGAGGCGGGCAAGCACGGGAAGGACACTACAGGGATATACAGGGTCCACCAGTTCAACAAGGTGGAGCAGTTCATATACGCGAAGCCGGAGGACGATGACAAATATTTTGATGAGTTGCTCTCGAACTTCGAGTATCTGCTCCAAAAGCTCAATATACCTTACAGGGCGATGCTGCTCTCCACCGGCGACACAGGCCACCAGATGTCAAGGACCGTAGACCTGGAGGGCTGGTTCCCGTCCCAGGGAAGATACGGCGAGCTCGGATCCTGCTCGAGCGCCACTGACTGGCAGTCTCTTAGGCTCAACATAAGATACGGCAAGCATGGAGGGGAGCTGAAGCAGGTCTATACGCTGAACTGCACCGCGATAACCGTGGAGCGCACCCTTGCCTGCATTGTCGAGAACTATGTGAATGCCGATGGCACCATAACTGTCCCTGATGCGCTTGTGCCCTACATGGGCAAGAGAAAGATAGGTTAATTAAAGGGCAGTATGATAGATATTAGGTGCTAGTCTGAAGAATATATACGACGTCAAGAAGGAGCTGAAGAGGCTTTCCGGGATAAGGGGATCCGGCACCGAGCTAATAAGCATATACGTGCCGCCAGACTACCAGCTCAGCGACGAGATAGGCAAGCTGAAGGAGGAGCATGGCCAGGCTGGCAACATCAAGTCAAAGAGCACCAGGCAGAACGTCCAGGGCGCTATAGACAGGATAATACAGTACCTCCGCTTATACAAGAAGCCGCCGCCCAACGGGTTTGCGATATTCGCCGGCAACATATCAAGCGTCCAGGCGAATCCCGACATTGAACTCTTCTCGATAGAACCGCCGCAGCCAGTCAAGGCGAACATGTACAGGTGTGATTCAACGTTCCTTCTCGAGCCGCTAGAAGCTATGCTCGAGGCGAAGGAGATGTACGTGCTTGTGGTAATGGACGGGCGCGAGGCAACCATAGGTGTGCTCAAGGGCACCTACTTCAACATGGAGAAGAAGCTCCGCTCCTTTGCGCAGCAGAAGGCGAGGAAGGGAGGGCAATCGGCAGGAAGATACGAGCGTGCAGTGGAGGAGAGCATAGATGACTACTATAAGGTAGTCGCAGACGCGGTGAATGACGTTTATGTAAAATACCAGAACAAGCTGAGCGGACTTGTCGTCGGAGGGCCCGGGCCAACGAAGGAGAATTTCGTGAAGTCAAAGACGCTCAACTACCAGGTCAAGATACTCGGCACCTTCGATACGGGCTATACCGACGAGCATTCTGGCGTCAGGGAACTGCTGGAGAAGGCGAAGGACATACTCTCAGAGCAGGCGGTCGTCAAGGAGAAGCGCATAATGGAGAGATTTCTCGACGAGGTCTCTAGGAACGGGCTGGCTACCTACGGCTACAAGAACGTAAAGAACGCGCTGATGGTGGACAACATCGTAAAGCTGATAATCAGCGAGGATGTCGAGCTTACCGAGGTCGAATACAAGTGCACGCTCGACAACCAGAGCGTCAAGTACCTGGAGCCCGGGAACAGCAGGCACGCTAAGCACGAGGAGGACGGTGGAACCCTAGAGATAGTCAGCCAGAAGGACGCGGTGGAGGAGCTCATAGACATGGCTGACAAGAAAGGCCTTGAGACGCTCTTCATCTCTGTTACTACGCAGTACGGCAACGAGCTTCTCCTGGGATTCCAGGGAATAGCAGCGATGCTGAAGTATAAGAAGTAGGATGCGTTGGCTAATTTTACTAGATTAACCTCTCGGACTGTTTTACTATTTCCACAATAAGCCTTTTCGTCTCTTCCAATTCCTTTATCCGGATATACTCCATTTTAGAGTGTGCCAGTCTGCCGCCCTTTGAGAGGCCCAGTACGGCGTAGCCTTTTGCCGAGAGGTTGTTTCCCTGTATGGTTGCAGGCAACGTCAACAGCGAGAACTTTATTCCTGCCGCTGCGGCCGCTTTCCTGGCAAGCGACACTATCCGTTCCGTCTCCTTGATGTAGAGAGGAGGATCGCGGCCTTTTTCGATTAGCTTGTATCTGCAACCCGTATCCTTGCATGCGGCTTCCGCGGCTTTTCTTATGTTGTTCAGCATCCCTTCCGCCTCTGGCACTGTAAATGCCCTAACCTCCCCAGTTAGAATGCAGTGTCCGGGTATGACATTGTCCTTAGTTCCCCCTGATACCGTGCCTATGTTCAAGGCACGCCATTTTGAGTCCCTGCCCAGTTTGAGCTTTGATATTATTATTCCGGACGCCTTTATTGCGTTCAGGCCATTTTCCGGATTTGCTGCGGCATGTGCCTCCCTCCCGTATAGCTGCAATTCGAACCTGATGTTCCCCAGTGCCTTGTTTATGAACTGGCCCGGAGGGCTGGATCCGTCGATATCAAAGACGAAATCTATATCTTTGTCCAGATTCAGGTAATTTACACCCATTATACCGTTCTCCTCTCTTATCGAAAAGACGCAGTATATAGTAGGCAGGCTTTTCTCCCTGACCATCTCTTTTATGCCGGCCAGGAGCGCAGCTACCCCCGCCTTGTCGTCAGAACCCAGGATCGTGGTTCCGTCGCTCCTTATTACCCCCTTGCTTATAACCGGCCTTATCGCCTTCTTGCCGTCCTCAACCGTATCGATGTGGGCTACGAACATTATCCTCGGCCTGCCCTTGCCGAGCTTGGCTATCACGTTCCCAGCGTTGCTGTTGCTAAGCCTTCCTGCGCCGTCGATATGCGATTCCACGCCTAGGCCCTTGAGGTATCTTTGCACATACCTCGCTACATCGAGTTCGTACCCGCTCGGAGATGGTATCCTCACAAGCTCGCAGAAGGTATTCACCAGGTTTTTGTCCAAGCAACCACTTAGCAATATTTCACGCCCTCTTTATAAAATAGTACCTGCTGTTATATTCGGGGTCGTTAATCGCGGAGTTTTCATACCCCAATCTTTCATACAGCGGTACCATCTTGCTGTTTATGTCGGTCCTGCCGACAAATATGATGCCCTCCCTGGGCGAATCCTCGAAGCTGCTGAACCTGCGCCCCATCAGCATGCTGCCTATCCCTAGGCCCCTGAATTCGCTATCCACTGCGAGCTCATCGCCGTATACAATAGGCATCCGGAACTGCGCCAAAAGCCTGGTCAGCCTGGGCGGAAACGCTTCGGGCTGGGTTTCATAGGCGACGCTGAACCCGACAAGCGGGTTTTTGGAACCGTTTCGGGGCAGTGTTGCCAGAAGGAAGTTTAGGTTCTTCTTGTCTTCGTATCCCAGCACCTCCTTCCTGACAGCCGCTTCCGTCCAGTTCTCATTCCATGGGGGCTCTGCGAATACCTTCGCGTACAATTGATAGAAGGACCGGAAGTCTTCAGCCCTGTACGGCCTGACCTGGAGTCCCTCCGGAGCTTTCCTCAAGATTTTCTGTATAGCTACAGAAGTGTCTATTACTTCTTTTGGGTTTGGTTTTTGTGTTCCAAGAAATCACCTTACATTAGTATAACTTATATTTTTCGAGTACCGCACAACTTTGGCGGCGGCCCCAGCACCAGGGTTGGAGAAAGCTACGACTATCCTTGATCTTTCTGCCGAGAGAATGGCGAGCCTGACCCTACTGTTTTTAGCTATGCCGAGTGCTTCCCTGATCTCAATTGGTAGGACTAGCCTTGATTTTGAATCAAGGACAATGAATAAGATCCCTGCTGATGAAGTACACCACTTGGCATTTTTACACCTTGTAAGTATATTACGGCTTTCCCACTATATAATGCTTTGCTGCGGCTTTCCCACTATATAAGCATTATCATTCCGCAGAGGCTGCCATCAGTACTTTACTAGGGAGATTACATCGTAACCCTTTAATCTTTCCCTCCCCCTGAGCTCCGATAACTCGATGATGAATGCTATTGCTGAAACTTTCGCGCCAAGCTCGCTTACGAGCTCCGCCGCCGCCCTTGCTGTGTCTCCGGTTGCGAGCAAATCATCTATTATCACTACGCTGCTGCCCCTCTCAAGCGCGTCCCTGTGCATCTCCATCGCGTCCCTCCCGTACTCCTTTTCGTATTCCTTGCTTATGGTTGCGCCTGGCAGCTTCCCCTTCTTCCTTATGGGTACGAAGCCCTTGCCCATCTTATATGCTAGCAGTGGCGCTATTATGAAGCCCCTTGCCTCTATGCCCACCACGTAGTCTACGCGTTTCCCCTCCAGCCTTGCGGCAAGCTCGTCTATGCACATCCCGAATCCCTTCGGATCCTTTAGTAAAGGGGTTATGTCCCTGAAGAGTATTCCCTTCTTCGGATAGTCGGGAATGGGCCTTATCCTTTCCGTTATGTATTTTGCGTCAAACATAGAACATGCCCTCTGTTCTTTAATGCCCTTTATACTTAAACTTCTTGTTGTAGGCCTCATAGTCTATAATGTCTAGTACGAATGCGATTATTTCGACCTCTTTTTCATCATTTGTTAAGGTATACAACATTCTCCAGAAATTAGATAATTCAACATGAAATAGGTTTGTTATCTCATACTCTACCTTGTATTCATTGGGAATTAGTTCTTTTGGCACTGGGTCGCCATAATGTGTGTTCATCTTTATCAGTTCTATCTTGCTGTTAACCGATCGCAGTATGCTCCTCTCTATTTTAGAATCAGACGCCCTATTGTTAAGATATTCATAAACCTCCTTTGCATCTTCTGAGAGTATTACTCTTACGGGCTTCATATTTCCATTCCCCTCTCAATGGCCCTTTTTAGGTTGGGGTTTGCATTGTGTATCCAGGTTATGCCCTTCATCGTAACGGCTATCTTATTGCTCTCCTCGAGGTACTCGAGTATTATCTTAAGCTTTGTGTGGTTTACCTGCCTTGGTAATGCCCTTTTTATCTCCGGTATGGTTATTAGGGAATTCCTAGAATTTTTTATCGCATTTTCCACCATAATAACCGTATTGAGCGTTGGTGCATATCTAAGTCTCTGTACCATAACCATTTTTGCCATTTCAATCAACTTTATTTACTAATTAGTAACATATATGTACTAACTAATATATAAACCTTTGTTACTTCTTGACGCACGACTTTCGCCGGCGGGGCTTTTAAGAAGCAGAAATATGTACATATCCGATTATGTGCTTATTGTAGAACGTATGCATTCCTTCTTGATGTTCTTGATTGAACTTCTTCCCAAGAAGTTCAGCTTATCTCCGCGGCTATGCCGCACTGCCTCAGGAATGTCGAGGTCCCGACTATGTAGAGAAGCCTGGGCTTTATCACTGTGTTGTTCATGGTTGCGCTGTAGTTGATGTATATCGCCGGCTCGCTAGTGGTTAGGTTTACGCAGTTCTGCACGCTTGTAGTCGTGTAGTTCGGGTTCGGGCCGTTGCCCAGGAGGCCCTTCGCCTCGAGGCATGAGCTCTGGTTTATTATGCCGAAGTCTATGGTGCTGGTGTTCCTGTGCGCATTCGGGTTCGAGGCTATCTGGAGTATTATCGCTGTGGCGCACCCCACGGTGCCGCTCAGGACCGTGCCGTTGTATGCCGTGACTACTATCGCGACCCTCTGCGCGGAATTGAAGTTCGCCTTGAACGCGTCGAAGCTGCCCTCCTGGTTCTGGCTTGCGTACAATCCGGCGAATATCGCCGCGCCTATTATCACTACCACGATTATTATCGCCGCCGCATACTTCAGCATGCCCGCCTTTGCGCCGCTTCTGCTTTCCCCGACTGCCTTCTGTGCGGGCTTTTTCTGCTCTTTTGATGGCGCTTTTGTTTTATCTTTCGGCATTCTTTCACCTCTTTTTATGGCATCCTTTACATCCTTAAGCTTATACCGTCGTTACCGTTCTCCGGGATGCTCGTCCTTGGTTGCAAACAGTATCCCCATTTTCTGCCCCCGGTGCGGCCTGTCCTCAGTTCTGTACCCCAAGCCGTTGAGCCTGCTGATTAAAGGCCCTGGGCTTCCGTTGTACCCGCCTACGGCGCTGTACTCTAATATGATATCCTTAAATGCTAATAAGGTTTTGTTGCTGCTCTTGAGTATTATGTTATATTCGCACCCGTCGCAGTCCACTTTCAGGCTGCCGTCCTTTATGTTGTGCCCCTTCACGATATCGTCGAGCGATATGCAGCCCTTATCCGTCTTTATGCAGACCGCCTTTTTGTAGACTTTTATCCTATTCGAGAATCCGTTGTACTTTGTGTTCTTTTGTGCCATCCAGAAGTGTTGCGGCTGGGGCTCATAGGCATATACGCGCCTTGCCCCTTTAAGTGCGAAATAGATCGATGTATCGCCGATCGCGGCGCCCACGTCCACCACGTCCCTGCCCTTTACATCCAGGGGCTTGTATGCCTCTTTTATCAATATGTCGTTAATGAGCTCCAGAGTGAACCTTTTCTGCTCCTCGTTATTAAAGAAGAACTTTAGCCGCCTTGAGGATCTTACGATCTCTACGCTGTTCGGCTTTAGATTGGATATCTTGGAGGAGAGTTCTGACAGCAGTATGTTCTGCTCCACTCCGAAAGCCCAGCCCGGAAAGTATCTGTCAACAAGACCAAGGCATCTGGTTATCGCCTGGCTTGTTGCACTGTGGAAGGTCAGTTCCTTTTGGTGCACTCCGGAGATCCAATACCTGTAGACAGCTGTGCCTAATCTGACCGTAATGCCGAATTTGGCTTTGTTTTTGTCTTTGTCCATGCAGCTCAATATGGTTTGTATATTAAAGTTATGCCCTTTTGCCCTCTATATGTTCAGGTTTATCGGATGTCCGGTTCAGTTCTTGAAAAGAGTGCCCAGCAGGCATGAGCTTCCCGAACTCGCGTTCCCGCTCGCATAGAGCACCGTGCCGTAGAGCCCTTTGTAGACTATCTGGTCCTGCTGCGCCTGGCTCATGAATATCACGGGCTTGCCAGAGCCCAGCATGTCGTTGTAGCAGCTAAGCCCGATATTGCCCCCTGCGATGCAGGAATAGTTGGTCAGCTTCACAAGCTGCACGCTCTTGCCCGCGCTTGCGAGGTAGCCCTGCGTTGCGTTGGCACACGAGAGTATCGATGGGTTGCTGGCTGCGCTGCCGTTGAGCGCTATGTATGCGCTGGCGCTCGCCTTCATGGTGTTGACGTAGTAGTTGAACGGGAGGAAGATGTTGGCGTTCGATGCGTATGCATAGGTGGCGTAGGTGTATATCAGCACAAGCGCTACCAGCACGACGAAGATTATGGTCCATGTCCTCTGCTTCTTCTTGTTGCCCTTAAGCTTGCCCTTCCTTATCACCCTTATGTAGGTGATTATGAATATGACGATTATGAGGAGCACCCCTATTATGAGCGATTCAACTGCCGCATAGAGCGGCGCAGTGGAGATCAGCTGTGGCGCGGGGCTTGAGGAGCCTGCGAGGAGCGAGCCTATGAAGGGCGCGTCGAGCGTCTTTATCATGTAGCCTATCGTCAGCGGCGCCACGAAGACCGCAGACTGCACCCTTATGCTCTGCGCCGAGTTCACAAGTCCCGGTATGTCGTTGGAACCTATCTGAGAGTTGAGCTGCATGTTTATCGTCTGCTGCTTGTTAGCCAGCATTGCGAGCTTAGATGGCACTTCCTGGTAGCTGAGCTGGTCCGCTATTATCGCCTCGCTGTTGTTCTGCGATATCCCGTAGACCTGCGCGTAGGATGCGCTGGCGTTGGCGTATATCCTTGTCGTATTGGCTAAGAGCGAGCCGAGTATCGTGTTGGCCACGCCTATGCTCTGGTTGACCCCAAGGGTCTTTATCGCATGGAACTCGGTCTTGAGCACCTGCACCGAGGAGTTGAGCGTTATGTTGTTGTACTTCAGAAGGAGAGCGCTAGCCTTCATCACTGTCGAGTTGTACTGCGGATAGTAGCTGTTTATCAGCGCTGTGAAGCCCGCGCCGTTCTGGGTCTGGGCCGAAAGCGCCATATACTGCCTTGCGGTAATCGATGAATTGGCGCTTATCGATGCAAGCGCGGCAGTTGTTGGTAGGTTTGCCTTTATCCCAGAGAGTGTTGAAGTTATGCCGCTCATCGCAATGGAATTGAAGGGGATTGGCTGGCAGTATTGGGCGTAATTCGCTATGCAGTTTGGCGGCTGGTCGGTTGGAGGGAGGTTCTGGTTGCATGCAAGTATCGTCGCATTTGGAGGTGGTGGGAATACGGGGTTTGCGTTGATGCTGCCTGCTATCGCGGATATGTTAGCGGCTATCGACGATAACTGGCTTATTGTTGTGCCCGCATTGGTCACATTTATCTTCGAGAGCAGCAAGAAATATGAGTGGTAATCGTTTGATAGCACATAGTTTATTACCGAGAGGTTCTGTACGCCGTTTGAGAACGGGCTTGGAGTGCCGAATGCCTGCAACTCCGACTGTGCTGGAGATCTCAGGTGGCCGCCGCATATGGGCACTGTATCGCAGGTGTTCTGCAGGCAATTTGTTATCGTTGTTGAGGTTATGGTCGCGTTGCATACATATGATGTCTTGGTCATGGGGTTGTATATGCCTGTCGCCTGGAGGCAGTTGGTAAGGTTGGCGCTGCCGTATGCCTCATAGGCACTCATAGTGGAGTTCAGGTAGCTTATTGTCGCCGCGCTGGGCCGGTAGTTGACTACAAGGAATGGGGTTAGCACGCCCTGTATAGTGCTTGTGTTTGTAATGATTGAGTACTTGGAGCTCTGATTGGCTATCACTATGTAGTTGTTGCTCCCGGGAAGCTTCATTATCACGTAGCTGTTGCCGTTCAGGACCTGGTTGCCGAAAAATGTTGAGCCGCTTATCGTGATGTTGGGGATATAGTTTGACAGGTATGTGGTAAGCCCCGAATTTGCAGGAGGGGAGAAGCTGCTCAGGCTGAGTGCAGACTGCGTTAGGTTGAGGCTCTGCGCACTGGCGAGCATAGGCATTGCAACAAGCAGGATTACAGCAAAAGCGTATAGGTTCCTCACTGCCGCACCAAAACAACTGACACTAAATATTATATGGCAAGGTTTATAAATATGCTGAATGGCACAGTATTATGACGACGGTATTCACTTTTGCGTGGATTACGTGGCAGAATTCCTGCGGCTTGGATGGCGGACAAATAAAATAAACGAAGGCTCAAACGAGCCTTCCTAGCCTTTGATTAAACTTTCACTGAAAGTTTAGTGCGCCTGCGCATAGAGCTGCTGTATGAAGCTGTTTCCTGCCTGGACTGTCTGTGCTGCCGTGTATCCAGCCACAAGTATCTTGTTGTTGCCTTCTGCCTGCACTACTGGGTTTGCCGTCGACGGTGTTATAGATACGTTGTATGAGTTCTGGACCTGTTGCGACAGAGCGTTTACGTAACCGCTTCCTATCAGGATCAGGTTGCTTCCCGGGCTTGCCTGCGTG
>Ga0187875_10003380_pt1 | contig 11320 bp, 14 predicted proteins | sample June2016WEW_17_1_2_FD_132978 | JGI IMG/M metagenome (GOLD analysis project Ga0187875, IMG submission 132978) | Peatland microbial communities from SPRUCE experiment site at the Marcell Experimental Forest, Minnesota, USA - June2016WEW_17_10 | ecosystem: Environmental > Terrestrial > Soil >... | reverse complement strand
TTTATAAATAAGAAATTTTTTATTAAATTTGTATTATACGGCAACCATATAACCAGTAGTTAATTTATAAAATAATTATATCAGAAAACTTCGCATACAATGGTTGACGAAACAACAGCATATATTAAAATTTATTTGACCAAAGATGGTCTGAATAAACTATCCAAGAATCAAATGATTAGCATTATGCAGTTGTTGCGGATCACAAATGGGTTGCGATTTCAAATGGCTTTACTGCTTCACACAACAAATGAGGAAGACAGTATCTTTAGGCTGAGGTCGCAGTTGGAAATATATGCAATTCTTGCTAGTTTATTAAAGGAGGCAACCAAGGAGTTTTACAATAATCTGTTCAAGACATTGGGACCGCTTTCGGATGAAGAAAAATTAAAAAATGAATTGGCAGAGTACGATAACATAACGATGAATTATAAAGATAATGAAATACTCCGGATAATAGATTATATAAGAAATAATTTTAGTTTCCACATAAAGCCAAGGCTCTTTGATAACTGCATCGTTGATGGCAATGTGAAGGAGGATTTGCTAATAGGGATTGCCAAATCCGAGAAGATTATCGATTGGTGTTTTCTGACAGTATATGATGCACTTATCTTTCAAGTTTCTGTAATGGCAGAAAGCCTTATGGACAAAAGCAAAATTGCTGACTGGCTATTTGATAAGATACTGCATGAAACAAACTACTTTTGTGATTTACTCGAGAAGTTTGAGGCGTCTATTATGAAGAAATACGGCTGCAAAAGACTCTCATGAACTGTAACATTTGAGACCTCATAAGATATGTTATGTGACAAAAAAAGGAATAATTCGCATGGCTCGTATTGACATATCCAACGATAATGAGTTCTCTATACTTCTTGATGCATTAAGTTCCGACATAACTTACGCCCATTTTCACTACAAGCTTCTTCGCTCTTTGCATGGTGCCATAGAGGGAGATCAGTATCGGGAAGTATTCAATCAGAGCTGGACTTTCTGGCATCTCACGCTAGAAGCCCACGAAGTTGCAATGCTTTTAAGATTAGGACGTATCTTTGACCAGGGAAAAAATGCTTTAAGCCTTGGTAATTGGTTGCAGACCATTAGATCCAACTTGCACTTTTTTGATGAGCCGAACTTTCGGAGAAGACTTCAAGGCAATTCATTCGTCGAAAGTTTGGCAAAGGATTCCCGAAAACCAGACGAGCATGAACTGAAACAAGATATTGGCTCAGTTGTGGTGAACTTAAATAATGGCATCGATAGTGTCGTCAAAAAATTTAATAATGTAAGAAATAAATATCTAGCACACAAAGACCCTAATGTCTTACTGCCTTCACGTGGGCCTAAAATGGTTGCTGATTTGTCATGGAATGATATTGAACATCTATTAAGTCTAGCGAATAGGCTACTAAGCAAATATAGTTTACTCTTTACCGCATCGGTTTATTCAACCACTATGGTAGGGCAAGACGATTATAAGTATGTGCTTGAAAGCATAAAGATGAGAATTGAATCCTACAAAGCTACTATGGCGGCTGAGATGGAGAAATATTTAGGGAAATAAAAGAAAGACAAACCACATAATAATTCAATCCAGTCGACCTCATAGAAACAGCGACAGCTTTCTATGTTGGTTATAAAACAATTACTTAAATGGTCAACCTTTCAATTGGCAATCCTCAATTTTGACAGCTGTCCTCTACTGAAACTTTGTAGGTAAAAGAAATAAATCCGGCCAGATTGGAAAACAGGTTGTTGTTTCTTCCTTGAAAGTCTTGTTTCTCCGTTTTGCCGTTTTATGCTACATTATAACCGATAATGGTTGATGTTTGTGACGCCAACAGAAAAATATATAGAGGTAGAGACATAATGATAGATGGCAAGGATAACCTGCTTGATGCTGTTACCATCAAAAAACTGATACGTGCCGAAGGCATAGACCTGGTGGGAATAGCTGACGCGCGAAATCTTATTGTGGCTTATCCGCCAAGGCCCGCTACGGCTCTTATGCCGACGGCGCGAAGCGTGATCGTTATGGCCGTCGCGCATTCTTTAGGCGCTGTTTACGCGCCGGATATCATGATCTGGACACGCAGCAAGATGCAGACGTCGCGGCTGCTGGATGAAACCGCTGAAAAAATCGGCCGGATGCTTGAACGCGAGGGCTTCCTGTCTCTGCCGGTTTCCGCGGATAAGCCCGTTGAGATTGTAAAAATCAATCCCGAAACCAAAAAGCGGTTTCGACAGACCAGGACAGTGGGATTTCTGTCTCATAAACATTGTGCTGTGAGTTGCGGTATGGGCGAAATCGGCAGGAACAATCTTCTGCTTACTCCCGAGTTCGGACCTCATCAGAGGCTGTGCGCCATTATAACAGAGGCGCCGCTTGATGCCGATCCCATACGGGAATTAGGCCTCTGCACCGAATGCGGCCGGTGTATCAGCGCCTGTCCTTCCGGCGCCCTGAAAAAAGACCGGTACGACGTTGATCCGTGTTTTGTATATTGGTCCTATGGTTTCAAGAGTCTGCCGCCGGTCAAACTCCGTGAGTGGCCGGGGTTTCTCCGGATGATTCGCGAGCACGCGCGGCGGCGTGATATGCTAATTGAGGCCGGACAGACTTATATAACCGATGTCGACAACTGCATCGAGTGCATGCGTGTTTGCCCGGTGGGTGAAAAATGGGAGAAAATCCGGAAGAAAGATTTCCCGCCCCAGAGATCAGGAAGTACAGAATAGGGTTAAGAGTCCTTTAATTCATACTGGAAATAAATATCTTTGTCGCCCGCCGCAAGACTCCTGATTCTTTTGGCTGTAGATTTCTTTCCAAACATTTTTATGGCCTGCTGAAAGTAACCCATTACAAGGTATTCAAAATAATTATATTTAATTGGAAGTCCGGTGATTTTGACATGAGCAACGTTGTCTGCAAGAAGCGCGGTTGCCGTACCGCTGTCAAAGTACGTAGCCCAGACTTTCGGCAGCACCGTCTCAATAAATTGCTTTAAATCCTTTGTGAGCATAAATGACCTGTAAGGACCATCCTGAGAAAGGACGGCTTTAGCGCCTCCCTTCCCGAATTTTTCATACTGCATTTTGTCGTTGTTGAAATATTCCCTGCACATCTCATCAAAAAAAACGATTAATTTTTCCACAGGCATAGGGGTAACGGACATGATAACCGCGCCGAAATAACTGTCCTTTTTCGCCAGTTTGGTCATAAAGTCCGTCCATCTTTCCTCACCAAAAGCCGCGATCATATTATTTTTTGTTACAACATAAGAAATGCCTTTTGCGTTCATATTCCGATCTCCCCCAAAATATCAGCATAAATTAAATTTCTGATGGATTATATTCCAAGGCACATCAATTTGCAATATTTGTTTTAATAGAAATGTATAGTATTTACTGCTCGACGAGCCAATCCATGGCTTCTTCCTTTGAGTTCTTTAAAACGAGGCTTTTATTTCCCGTGAACATAACAATGGCATTGTGTATTATTTTCATAAGGCCTTCAACGCCAATGCTTGCGGATACTTTCACATACGGGTCGCAAAATTTGGCAAATTCTTTGATAGTCTGGCTTATTTCATTATTGAATTTTCCACCTTTGACGTCTACCAGACACAATACGGACTTTGGAGGCTCATTTATGATAACTTTTTTAACGCGTTCTGTTATGTCTGTTAACTCTTCGTTCGACGAGGTGGCAATATCCATGTAAAGAATTCTTTTGCCTTTGTGTTGAATCCATTGATAACTCGGCATAATAAACCTCCCTGAATTTTCTTGCATTATAACACTATAATAAATGAGAAGCAAATGGGGAAGGGGTGTGTCAATTGTTCATTTAAGTCATTGACATACAAGCTGAACTTCTCTATATTTTATCCGCGACAAAGGAATCTCTTACAAAACAAATCCGGCAAGAATGTCATAAAATATAAAAGATAAAGGAGTTGAAGATGAAAAAACACAGGGTTGGAAGTGCGATTGTAATCCCAATATTATTTATCTTTATATCTGTTATGTGTCTTGCAATGCTTTTGCCTTTTAATGCTATTGCTGCCGCCGGTACAACCGCCAGGGCAAACACCGGGGCAGCCGCTGTGGCCGCCGTTCAGGAATCGAAGAAAGAAATTGATCCCCATGAGCTTGTCTTTATGCCGGCAAGTGAACTGGCCTGGAAAATAAGATCGCGACAGGTTACCTCTGTGGAAGTCGTTGAGGCGTATCTCGCGCAGATAGCCAAATACAATGGTAAGCTCAATGCCATTGTCACCCTCGATATAGAGGGCGCGCGACAAAGGGCAAAGGAGGCGGACGCGGCGATTGCCCGCGGCGAGATATGGGGGCCACTTCACGGCGTTCCCATAACGATCAAAGACAACATCGCCGTCGCGGGGATGAAAACCACCAGCAGTTTGCCCGCCCTTGCCAATTATGTGCCGGACTTTGATGCCCCTGTCGTTTTGCGCCTGCGCAAAGCCGGGGCTATTATTATGGGAAAGACAAACCTTCCCGCCTTTGCCATGGACATACAGACAAACGGCCCCGTATTCGGCCGGGCGAATAACCCATGGGATCTTGATAGAACGCCGGGTGGCAGCAGCGGCGGCGCGGCGGCGGCGTTGGCAGCGGGTCTTACAGCGCTCGATATTGGCAATGATCTGGGCGGTTCCATTCGCATTCCTTCCCACTTTTGCGGCATCTACGGGCTCAAGCCGACAGAATACATGGTGCCGAAACTCGGTGTGTTTCCCGGCTACCCTCTGCCGGATATGCCTAAATATGAGTTTAACTCATGGCGGTATCTTGTTTATCAGGGACCTCTTGCCCGTTCCATTGATGATCTGAAGCTGGCCCTTACTATCATTGCCGGCCCTCATCCGGATGAACCCCTTGTCCCGCTGGCGAATCTTACCGAACCCGGGGAAAAGGAGTTGAAGGATCTGCGCATCGCCTGGACAGATGATTTCGGCGGCGTGCCCGTAACGGCGGATACAAAGGCGGCGATGAAGGACCTCGCGGACAAACTGGAGAAACAGGGGTGCAGGGTGGAAAAGATAAACCCGGTGGGGTTCGATTTTACGCTTGCCTGGAAGACCTACAACGAAATATTAGACCTGCAAATGGGTCCCTATACGCCTTCGTATGCCCGCTTTCTTCAGTATGTTCTGGGCGGGTCGATTAGAAAGAAAATGGGGATAGGAGAAATGGTAATCCCTCAAACCTACGAAAAATTCCTGCGCGCGTTGACGCAAAGAGAAAAGCTTATGGCGACGATGGAGAGGTTTGTCGGGCAGTACGATGCTTTTTTATGTCCCGTTACTGCTTCATCTGCCTTCCGGCACATAGCGCCCGACGGGTACGTGCCGCCGCTGAACTTTCCTTACTATACGAAACCGGTAATGATTGATGACCAGCCGGAAACTTACATGGCCGCGAATATGGCCTATACGACCATATTCAATCTTACCGGCAATCCCGTGGTGATCATACCGATGGGTTATTCCAAAGAAGGCATGCCCATCGGCGTACAGATTGTGGGAAAGCACTGGCGTGATATGGAACTCCTGTCCGTTGCCAAACAGATAGATGGCGCATCCGGAGCATTCAAACATCCGCCGGGATATTAATTGTACGTTACTCAGGTTTAAAACGTAGTTCGGGTCTTCAGACCCGCTAAAGCGCGGCTAAAGCAACGCACCATATTATATATTTATCCTCCCCCGTCTTCGCTTGCCCCCTCTAAAGGGGGACATAAATTGTAGGGCGCGTTTCCCAAACGCGCCGCTCAGATCGGCAGGCGTTCGATCCCTACATTATGACGGAAGAAAGAGCAAGATCAAGATTACCACGCCGCATGAGATGCGGCAATGACAAACAGGATGTAGTTCGGGTCTTTATATCCGCCCAAGAGAGGCGAACCTGAAGGTTCGGACTACGAATATATTATTTTCAAGAGACACGAGGCAATTCTCCCCCGAGTCTCTTAACGCACATTAACTTTGAATCGAAGAGATTAGTTTGCGTCTTCGACTTTTTCTGCTGCTTTTCTTTCTTCTTTGAGTTTCTTCGCTTCAGCTTTCTGTTCTTCTTTGAGTCTCTTTTGTTCTGCTTTCTGGTCCGGTTTAAATCTCTTCTTTTGTTCTTTCTGTTCTGCTTTGAGTCTCTTTTGCTCAGCTTTCTGTTCCGGTTTAAGTCTCTTCTGTTGGGCTTTAATATCTTCTTTGAGTTTCTTCGCATCAGCTTTCTTCTGTGCCTTGTCAACCTTAGCGTCGGCTTTCATTTCAGCATTTTCAGTCTTTGCGGCGGCGGCTTCTTCCTTTTGCTCTTCATTATACGCGGCCATTACCGTAGTGGAAAATACGAAAACCAGTGCGATTATAAACAATCCTAAACGTTTCATCTAAAAATCCTCCTTTTTAAATTTATTTTTATTTTAATATTATGCTTACTCCTTGTCACAGTCTTATGTTGTTACAAGGTTTCTATTTCATCGTTTGCCTTTATCCTTTGACTATAAGAGACCCGCTTGGCAAAAAATATAAATGCTATCAAAATAATGGACGCAATAAACGCAAATAACACCCAGACAGACCTCTCAAACAGATTCATAATTTCCTCCAATTTCATTTAAAGGTTTTCTACTTGTGCAGGTTTAAAGATTTCCTTTCTATTCAAAGTCACACATGGCAGCATCACTTAAGAATCAATGACAACTGTTTGAAAGTCACTTCATGCCTGCCGAAAGGATTCACTCTGCCGTTATATATTTTCATGGCCTGGGGATACGGAGAAAAAACCAGGAGAGCAATGCCGCCATCGAAAGAAAAAATCCCACCACGGCGAACCAGACTGGATGAATAATCAATGTGCCCTTTGACTCTTCCAGCTCTTGTGTCTTCTCACTTTGTTTCTTATCTTTGTTGTCCCGCTTTCTTTCTGTCTTCTTCTGCAGGTCTTTTTTTTGTTTATGATCCACGGATTCACCTACCCGGGGGATGATCTTAGTTCATTACAGAACATGACTTCGGGCTTTCGTTGCATTCCTGTTGTTTAAATTAGGTTATGAGCCACGAAACTCATTTGCCGCATATAACTGATCGGGTTGATATCTTTCTGCTGTTTAAGTAACATATTGTAAGTTCGTTTAAGTCCCTTTTCATTCATCCATGATAAACAGACTTTCGCATAAGACATATAATCTGAATAACTCTTGAATCCCTTTAAAATATTCTTCATTATCATTCTCCCTTATTTAAATGAGCCTCTAGACTCACTTTACGTATATAACTGATCGGGTTGATATCCAATTGCCGTTTAAGGAGCATATCGTAAGTTTCTTTATGCTCATGACTATTCATCCAGAATAAATATATTTCAGCGTAAGTCAGATAATCCGTGTAATCTCTAAATCCTTTCAATCTTTCTCCCATTTTTTTCTCCTTATACAAATAATAGCTGCAAGTAGCCTGCCAACAACTTAAAACAATAAGAAGATTTAATTCATCCTTTAATAGTATGTGGTTAGAGTAATAAAAGGGGGTAATGGAGATGCATGAAATGATTCGTGTGGCCTCAACATGCGGTGGAACCTCAGCATGCTGAGGGATACTTTGACGGGAGGTGGATAGTATGGCCGGGTGTTTGTCGTCCGGCGTGAATTGTATCAGAAAAACTACAATGCCAACTGAAATAAAATATTTTCATCCAAAACAACTTTCTTCATACCCCTTCCTATTAAATAAATATTTACAAATAAAATGTTTTATGGATTACAGAATTAAAGTTACCGTTAAATTAGAAACTGAGCAACTGAAGATTACCCGACAGTATCCACAAACATAGACTTCCCGCATTTTTACATAGGGATCCACCCTGGCAAAATTTGACGTCTTGAAAGAACGGAATGATTAATGAAAGAATAGATTTTTTTGCTCTTAGTTAGACAAGACCAGAATGACTTTGTTCCCTAACAGGGATGATTTGCCCAGGACTACTTTCAAATATTCCAGCATCAATTCTTCAACGATCTGTTCTTTCGGGGTGCCGGCATATGAATTCTGCTTTTTAATTTTAGTTGTCTCAATTTTGCCGCTTTGAACGGCCAGTGACTGTTTGGCTTGCTGCAAGGCCGTATATTTTTCCAGTAAATCACTTTGGGATAATGATGAAAGCCGTTGATAAGCCGAGGCTATCTGGTTTGGCGCAGGCAAGTTTGGCGATTCGAGGATTGATTTTGAACTTTTAGCATATCGTTTTATTCCCCCAATGATATGCCTGGGTTCAACAAAATTAATTCCCGAGCATCCCGCCCGAATCCATTGAAAAACGCCGGTTCTGAACATGGGTGATGAAGAGCCTGTCTCAACATAAACGGCCACGGAAAAATAGTCATAGATATAGGATTTAACCCAACCTAAAAATGCTCTGGCCGATCCGGGTTCGCCCGAATAGTAATAATTCCAGTCATCGTCATTTCCTAAAATGACACCTTTTTTACCAATATCAGATATGTTGATCTGTTTAGATACGGTAATGAGTGTTTGCCGTCCCTTGTGATTAAGAAAGATAAATGTTTTATTCAGATTGTATTCATAGTAGATACCCGTGGTGAGGTCCGGTGTGATAGCGTCACGCTGTAATCCGCGAATGATTGTAGGTTTGCTATCTGGCAAAGCAAATATCCAATTGTCGGGCAATGTCTGTAATTTCCCCTGTCGGCTGTTCCATAGGGAATAGCGAAGAGATGACGGGCTTGTGAGTACCGAAGGAATCCGGCTGCTGTATGAATACTGCAGGAACCTGGATATACTTATTCGTGTATCGAATTCATAATAGGCTCCTGGAGCTTTATTTAATGACGGGAGATCGGTTTCTTTATTCGGTTTAGCGCCGAGAACATAATCCACAAGTGTGGCCACGGCCGGGATATCGAGTTGGGCTTTGGGATCGGATCCGAACGCAACAAGCTTCATTGCCGCAGCGGTAACAACCTTGTTATTATCTGAGAGGGGCAGGGCAAGCGCCGGTTGAAGTTGAAATATTACCGGCAGTAAGATTATAAGAGGTATCGCCAGCCGCTGAAAGCCCGCGGATGATTTTGTGGTCATTTTTTTTGTTGTATATTTTCCCATTTATTTCTTAAGCCAAGGACATATTAAGAGGTCAATGAATTGTATAAGCAAATAGTCTGCCAACAATCGAGAATAACAAGAAGCTTTAATTCATCCTTTGATAGCAGGCGGTTAGATAAATAAGGGAACAATGGAGATGTCTAAAAAAATAATTTAGCCTCAATATGTGGTGGAACCTCAGTATGTTGAGGGATACTTTGATGGGAGGTGAACGGCTCGGCCAAAGTCCATCCCCAAAGTCAAGAGGCGAGCCTGAAGGCTCGGACTATGAATATAAAAAACATCGTGTCTGTTTTTTATCGGAAGATTTACCGCAGATTTATCAGTTTGGGAAAAAGTTCGCTGCGGTTGTTGACGCCTATGACGCGAAAGATTTCTTTCATGTGGTCTTTTACGGTATTTTCACTGATGAAAAGACTTTCGGCAATATCCCTGTTTGAAAGTCCTTTTGCCAGTAAAACAGCCACTTCTTCTTTCCTCGGCGTCAATTTGAACGGTTTGAGTATTCCCTTCACAAACTTGTCATTCATAAAAGTAATTTTATAAAATTTATCATCTTGAAACGTTGTTAGGGTCGGTTTGTGATTGGAAATAGCATGTGCGAAACAAAGTAAAAATTCTTTTTTCCCCATCTTAACCGGATATACGCCATAAAGAATTTGGAGAACCTCTTGATTCTTGATATTAAGTTCTAATAGAATATTTCTTGCAAATCCGTGTTTTTTTAGTTCATCAGCAAGCAAATGTCTTTGTTCCTTCGGAAAGTATCCGAGATCCGTCGCTCTTCGTCCAATCATATCTTTACGTTTTAATCCGGTGTATTTAAGAGCGGTTTCGTTTACCTCGACATAGGCGCCGTCGTTCATCGTGACGAGACACATGGGAATCGGTGATTTTATGAAAGACGCGTATACCAGGTCTTTTAGAAAAGTTTTCCCTGTTCGTTTTTGACTTTTCATCATCAAAACATTCCTCGCGAAAGTTATTTTAAATATTTCAGACAATGCAACCGCTTTTTCAGGAGGATATTTTAACAGAAATCGCGTAAGCGTTGCATGAAAATCTTGTTTTATGCAACTCATACCAAAATAACAATGTTTATAAAACCACTCTTTCGGGTGATTGTCAATTGTTTCAGAATGGTTTATTATAAGTTGGTAAGGTAAATAACAGTATTATCTGCCGGGTTTGTGAATTATTTGTAAGAAATCTGATCCTGTGGGAGTATCTTCCCCTGGAAGAATTAAGAGGAAGGACTATCCTCCTATTTAATACAATGTATAAGTATTAGATGTTACTCCCACGGGACTTTTGAACCATAAAGATGAAAGTCTTTTAACATAAGGCAACAGAAAATACACTCTTCCGATCGGAATCCCTCTTTCGAGGGATTGACTTTTATTAGCATCGTAAAGATAATTACAATATAAATCGATAATAGATTCGATATTTTATCTTTTGCCGCTATTTGATGGACAATCATCCTGTTCTTGTATAAAATAGGGAAAATGGTTCCGGAGGTTCTGGCAGTGGGGAGAGTAGGATACAAAACCAGGCTGCAACTTATTGACGAACTGGAAGCGGCTCGCGAGGAAATAAAAAGTCTTCAGGCGCAAGTCCGAAAGGATGAACAGATCGAAAAGGAGCTGACTCATTCGAGACATTTTTATCAAACCCTGTTCGAAAATTCCGGCACGGCGACCATTGTCATAGAACAAGACACGACCATCTCCATGATGAACAACGATTTTACGAATTTCACAGGCTACACGCGTGAGGAAATCATCGGTCAAACGTGGACCATGTATGTGGATGAAGATGACGCCGATCGCCTTCTTTCTTTCCACAGGAGTCGGCGCGATGAGCAGCTCTCAGCGCCCAGGAATTACGAATTCAAGATCCGTAACAAGAACGGCAATCATCTCCATATTTTCATGACCATTGCCATGATTCCGGGGACTACACAGAGCATCGCTTCCATGGTGGATATTACGGAAAGAATCAAAGTCGAAAAGGCGTTGCAGGAAAGCGAAAAGAGATATCTGGAACTGAGCATCATTGACGACCTCACCCGGTTATACAATTCCAGGCATTTTTACGCTCAGCTCGAAAAAGAAATAGAACGATCGAATCGCTATGAACAGCCGTTGACCATTTTGATGTTGGATATCGAC
>Ga0187875_10003379_pt1 | contig 11321 bp, 8 predicted proteins | sample June2016WEW_17_1_2_FD_132978 | JGI IMG/M metagenome (GOLD analysis project Ga0187875, IMG submission 132978) | Peatland microbial communities from SPRUCE experiment site at the Marcell Experimental Forest, Minnesota, USA - June2016WEW_17_10 | ecosystem: Environmental > Terrestrial > Soil >... | reverse complement strand
TCACCCGTTTCTTAAGAAAGAGTTCCCACCGCGCCCCCTGGAATTTAACATCCCGCGCGAAGCGACCGCGAGTGGCAGTTTGAGTTTGAAATGGTTCGGAACGCCCGGCCTGGGTGGCAATGGGCGCGGCAATCAAGTGGCGGAAGTATGGCTCATCCGACAGAACAACAACCCTGGACCAACCCGGTAAAAGCACGTCTCGCAGCCGGCGAGCTGGCTTTCGGAATCACGATCACGACCAACAGCCTCGACTCCGCGGCGCAAGCCGCGGCGCTGGGCTTCGATTTCCTGTGGATTGAGATGGAGCACTCGCCCATCACGCTCGAAACGCTGCGCAACATCGTGCTGGCGACTCGCGCCGGCGCGGCCGTACCGTTTGCGCGCGTGCCCGTGAACGAGTTGTGGACCGCCAAGCGCGTGCTGGACGCCGGCGTTTGCGGCGTAATATTTCCATTCACGACGACGCCGGAGCTGGCGCGCCGCGCCGCCGACGCCTGCCATTATCCGTTGAACGGACGGCGCGGCTCGGGCGCTGGTCTAGCCGTGCGCTCGTGGCCCGGTACGGATGACTATTATGATTCCGCCGACACGAACGTCGTCGTGATCACCGTGGTAGAGGAAGCCGCCGCAGTGGAACGGATCGACGAGATCGCCGCGACGCCGGGCCTTGACGTGATCTTCATAGGCACCAGCGACCTTTCGTTTTCGTTGGGTCTGCGGGGCGAACAAGGCCATCCGCGGTTGAACGAAGCGGTTGCGAGGATCGTCGCGGCTGCCAAACGGCACGGTAAATTCCTCGGCCGTCCGCTTCGCGACCCGGCGGAGCTCGAAGCGTTGCGCGCGCAGGGCTTTCAACTTTTTCAAACTCCCACCGATCTCGATTTCCTCACCGCTGGCGCTCGCGCATACCTCGACCGGACGGCGAGAAAGTGACCATGCCACTGTTCAGACAACTTGCGCTGACGACGCTCACCGCCGCCGCTGTCCTGGCGCAAGCGGTTCATCTCACACCGTATCCGCAGAAGTTCCGGACCTTTTATTCGTTCGACGATCCGCACGTGCCGGCGGCGTTGAGACAACCCGCTGCGCCGCTGCCGGTCGGCGATGTGACCGCACTCGCGGTGGCCTCCGACGGCGCCGTCTGGTACGGCACGGCGCAAGGGCTGACGCGCGTCGATACGCGCGCCGATGAGCGCGACCGCAATCAGTATTTCGCGGGCAAGCGTTACTTGCCCGACGACGAGATTGTGCAGCTCGCTGCCGACCGAGTCGCGGGCATGTGGGTGCGGACCAAGACCGGCGTGGCGCATATCGAGCTGCGGCCAATGACGCTCGCCGCGAAGGCCGAGCTGTTTGAACAACGCATCCGCGCGCGCCACAACCGGCACGGACTCGTCTCGCCGTCGGACCTCACCGTCGCCGGCGATGTGGCGTCGAGCCACACGCGCGACGACGACAACGATGGACTGTGGACTTCGATGTACGCCGCCGCGGAGTGCTTCCGCTATGCCGTGACGAAGTCGCCGCAAGCCTTGGCCAACGCGAAGCAGGCCACCGAAGCCGTGCTGTTTCTCGAAGAGGTCGCCGGCAAGCGCGGCTTCCCGGCGCGCTCCTATATCCGCAAGGGCGAGCCGATGCCCACCGGCGGGCGGTGGTATTGGACCAAGGACGGCGAGTATTACTGGAAGGCCGACACGAGCTCAGACGAGATCGTTGGTCACATGTTCCTGTACGGCATTGCGAGCGATCTGTTGCCTGACCCGGGCTTGAAGAAACACATCGCCGAAACGACGGCGCGCATCATGGACCACATTCTCGATCACGGTTACTACTTGATCGATTTGACCGGCAAGGCGACGTTGTGGGGCCGCTGGTCGCCGGAGTACTTCAAGCAGGCGCCGTCCGACAGCGCATTGAATAGCCTGGAGCTACTCAGCTTCTTGAAGACCGCAGCGCACGTCACGGGCAACCCGAAGTATGAACGCGAATACGAGAAGGTCGCGCTCGATATGGGCTACGCCCAGATCACGACGCGCTACAAGGAGTTGCGCGAGGAGATCAACTACTCCGACGAAGAGCTCGCCATGCTGCCCATCTACGGCCTGTTCCGCTATGAAAAGGACGAGCAATTGCTGAGCCGCTACTACCGCCCGGCGTTGAACGGGTGGTGGGACAACATCGTGCGCGAAGACAATCCGCTATGGACGTTTATTCACGCCACTGCGCTGCCGACGCCGGCGGCGGGTTTGGCTAACGCCGCGCATACGCTCTATCGCATGCCGGTGGATACGATTGAATGGACCGTGAAGAACTCGCAGCGCAAAGATATCGAGATCGACAAGGCGCGCGACCGTTTCGATGAGCGGCAGGCCACGACGCTGCTGCCGCGCGACGAGCTGCCATCGGCCAAGTGGAACTCGAATCCGTTCGTCATCGACGGTGGCAATGAGGGCCGTAGCGAGGACGACGGCACTGCGTTCCTATTGCCGTACTGGATGGGCCGCCACCTCGGCTACCTCGCAGGCGAGTAATCAAGCAGGCGAGTGCATACGGCGCTGGCGCGCACGCCGTGGAAGGATCCATGAAAGACGTGGTCGCGCACCGGTTAGAATACGAAGTCTTACGTTTTGCACCGGCGGTGTTTGCGCTCAGGCCGCTGAGGCGGGTTGCGCCAGCTCTGCGTTCATCCGCTCCACATCGCGTCGCAAGGTCGTGCTCATGGCGAGCAGCAGCAGCCCGGCGGCGATAAAGAGCGCGACGGCCGCCAGGGAAATCGCAAACCCGAGGCCGGCGCGGAGCGCCACATAGCCGGTTAGCACGGGCGCGGTGGCCGCGCCAAACAGCCAGCCGGTCATGTTCATGAATCCGACCGCCGTGCCGCGCGCTTCGGGCCGGATCACGTCCAAAGCGGAGGCATAGATATTCGCGTCGTACATGCCCTTGAACAGGCCCCAGGCGGTGAGCGCAATGACGAGCGAGGAGACCGCCAGCGTCTGGCCACACCAGATGACAAACGGCGCCGCGCCGAGCAGCCCGAGCATTTGCACGGCGAGCCGGCCGCCCACGAAGCGCCGCCGCAAGCTATCCGCCGCCCAACCTCCCAATGGCGAGCCGACCATACTGGCGAGTTGCACGAAGACCGTGGCGGTAAGGCCGGCAACGGCGAGCCCCATGTGGAAGCGATCGTAGAGAAACATCGGCATCCACGACAGCAGCACCATCGCCACGAAGTTGGCCAGGCAGAAGGTCCCCATCAACAGCAGCAACGTTGGTGTAGTCCACACTACGCGCAGGAGCTCGCCCAAGGCCATTCGCGCCGCTGCGGTTGTGGCATGCGAACCGAGGTCGTCAAGATCGGCCGAGCCGCGCACGGGCTCCTTCAGAAAACGGTTCAAGGCGAAGCCCAACAGGACGCCCAGCCCGCCAAAGACGATAAAGGACGAGCGCCAGCCGTAGTGTTGGCCGATCAGACCGCCAAAGAACCCGCCGGCGATGGTGCCGATATAGACGCTGGTCTGGTGCAGTCCCATCGCGCGCGAGCGCGTGCGGCGGCCGTGATAGTCGCTGATCAGCGACATTGACGCCGGGAAGTAAAACGTCTCGCCCAGTCCCTCGGCCGCGCGGAAGAAGAGCAGTTGCGGGAAGGTGCGCGCCAGCGCCGTTGCCATGCAGATCAGGCTCCAGGTGAGGAGCCCGCCGAGGATCGCGAGTTTGCGTCGGACGCGGTCCACCACGTTGCCCGCGAGCGGGCCGCAAATGCCATAAACGAACGCGAACGACGAGCCCAGCAGCCCGAGCTGGGTCAGGTTCAGGTGCAACTCGGCTTGCAGTAACGGAAAAAGCGAGAAGACGGCTTGGCGGTCGGCGTAGTTGAAGAAGCCGGTGAACCAGAGCATGCCGACGACCTTCCACTTGTAGCTGGCGTCGACGCCGCGCGGCGCATCCGTGCGCCTCAGGTCTGGTTCCAAGGCCGACATCCTCTAGCTTCTCCCTTACGGACAACACCTCACGCAGCGGACGGTGCGCGCGCGAATCCCTCGCTCTCGGACAAGAACCCCGGTGCCGCAATGGCTAGCGCCACGCAAACGGATCAAACTGAAATCCGGCGCGAACTTTTCAGTTGATGCAATGGAATTCCGCTATATTTTCATCCTCAATGAAATGACGGTTCAGTTTTTTATTTGACGTTCCAATCAATTGCCAATATTATACAGAATTGAGAGCCATTGGCGAGTCCAGCGTGCAAGAGAACCGCTTACGGCCTGAGATATCATGCCTCGAAATACGGAGTTTACGGGAGTTATTGCAGCGTTGCTACTCCCGCGGGATAGCGCCGGCCAAGCGGCCTGGAGCGATTTTGAGCGTAACGCGAGTTTCGTTCTCCAGGCGGGCGCAAACGGCGTATGCGTGAACGGCGCGACCGGCGAGTTCGCCGGAGCGACGCGGGAGGAGCGCCGCGAAGCGGTCGAGCGTGCGCGGCGGATCGCAGGGCAATCCGGCACGGTGGTGAGTGGGATTGGCGGAACGCGCTGGGCCGAGATCGTGGCCATGGCGCACGATTCCGAGGACGCCGGCGCGGACGCGCTGCTGGTACCCGTGCCGCACTTTTTCCATTACGCGCCAGACGATCTGGCCGAGTTCTACCAGCGCTTGGCCGAGGAGCTGCATGCTCCGGCGTTGATTTACAACCTGCCGGCGTTTGCGGGCGGCGTGGAGCCCGAGCTGGCGTTGCATCTGATTGCCGCGGTGAACGGCATCGCGGGTGTCAAAGACAGCAGCGGCGATTTGGGGCTGTTGGCACAGCTTACGGCGGCGAACCACGGCGCGGCCGTGCGGCTGGTCGGCCACGACGGTGTTCTGGCGGAGGCGCTGACGCGCGGCCTGTGCGATGGAACGATTTCGGGCGTAGCGGGCGTCGTGCCTGAAATCACGCTGGCGCTGTGGAAGAGCGCGAAGAGCCAAAACTGGACGCTGTTTGCAGGCCTTCGCGCGCATCTACATCGCTTGCTAGAAAAGCTCGACGCGTTCCCAACTCCGTGGGGGTTGAAGCTGGTTGCGGACTTGCGCGGCCTGGGTCCTGTGTCGATCGGACTTCCGCTATCGGCTGAGCGGGAACAGCAGGCCGAGGAGTTCCGGCGCGCGTTCCCCGTCTGGTGGCAGGCGGCCGAGGCCGGGATGGCGCAGGCGCTCGGCCGGACCGCGCCGTATCGCTTGGATTGATCGGCTCACATGCGCCAAACTCACGCTAGAGCCGCGAGAGGACTTATGCGTACCGTTGCCCGCATTGGCATGATTGCCATTTTAACCACCGTGGCCTACGCGGGTGATTTGTTCACCGAACGGCTTTTCGGACCGGAGGTGCCCACCGGGCGCTACAAACATCCGGCCTGCATCACGGAGCTCAATAACAGCGACCTGTACGTGGTTTACTACGGCGGAAGCGGCGAATACGCGGTGCGGACGGGCGTGTTCGGCTCGCGCTACGACCACGTAACCAAGCAGTGGTCGGCGCCGAAGTTGATCGCCAGCGACCCGTTTCGCTCGGTGGGCAACGGTGTGATCTGGCAGGCGCCGGACGGGGTAGTGTGGTTGTTCTACGTGGTGCGCTGGGGTGATACGTGGTCGACGTCACGTATCCAGGCCAAGGTCTCGCGCGATAACGCCGAAACGTGGTCGGAGAGCTTCGTTGTCAGCGAACGCGAGGGTATGATGGTGCGCGGACGGCCGATTGTGCTCGCGTCGGGCGAATACCTGCTGCCGGCGTATCACGAGACGGGTTACGACCAGGAGCTGGTCGGCGCGACTTCCAGCGGCTGGTTTCTGCGCTGGGATGCCCAGCGCCAGCAGTGGATCGAGAGCGGGCAGATCCATTCGAAGCAAGGCGACATCCAGCCTGCGCCGGTGGAGATCTCGCCCGGCCATTTAATCGCGTATTGCCGCCGTGGTGGCGGCTACGAACCGACGACCGACGGCTACATTGTCCGTTCGGAATCGTCCGATGGCGGGCGCACCTGGAGTGAGGGGCAGGACACGCAGTTCCCCAATCCCAATGCGGCGGTGGATTTTCTAAGACTGCGCAGCGGAAACCTCTTTCTCGTTTTCAACAACTCGATGAACGATCGCGACCCGCTGACCGTGGCGCTGTCCGCAGACCAGGACCGGTCGTGGCCGTGGCGTCGCGACGTGGCGACGGGACCGCACGATTACGCCTATCCGGTGGCGATCCAGACACGCGACGGCAAGATCCACCTTGTGTACACTTCCGAGCAGCGCACCGTCGTCAACCACGCCATCTTCGACGAGGAGTGGATCAAGACGGGGCGGTAACACGCTTGTGGCTGTGCGCCGCGGCACTGAATGCGCCCCACGCGCCGGGCGCGGCCAGCGTCGAAGCCTCCGCGGCGTTGAAAAACCCTGGGTTGAATCAGTAAAAGTGAATCATTGTTTCAGTTTTTTATGATAATGCGATAGATTGGGTTCAGAGGCAATGATCCCGCAGAGAAGACTAGTCTCTTCCTGCACCTGGTCGGCCGATGCGCGGCAAGCCAAGCCATGAGCGGCGGCCCGTTCCGCGCAGAGCTGGATTCGCGACCGAGGGGTGACATCGATGCGTTGGCTCGCTTTTGTTCTACTGATGGCCGGGCCTACGCAGGCCGCGCAGGTATGGTCGGTGCGCGTGGAGGAGCCGACCGGGCTGTACCGCCGTACCGGCGAGGTCGTCGCCGTGCCGATCGGGCAGGTTGGCGGCCGGACGGCCGGGTTCATGGTCGTCGACGCGGCCGGACGCGAGTTGCCGTGGCAGGTCTCCTCCGGAGAATTGCTGTTCCCGGTGTCCTTGATGCCCGGAGAGCTGCCGGTCTACCGCGTGGCGTGCTGCGACGACAAACCCGCGCCGCGCTTCCAGAATTCGATCGTGCTGCGCCGGATCGGGATGCGCCGCGTGGAATTCGGCAACGCGCAGTTCCGCGCCATCATCGACCTCGGCGAGGCCGCATTCGTCGAGGTCTACTCACTGCGCACGGGGCCGCAGCGCATGCTCAATCTGGTGGAGACAACACCCGAGGGGCCGGACGCGCTCAAGGGCGATGTCCATGAGACGACGCCAGCCGCGGCGACATTTTCGCCTGCGCCGGTGACGGGCGTCGACGGCCCCAATGCGGGCTGGACCACGCTCGGCGGCAAGGGCGCGTTCAGCGGCGTCGAACTGCTCGAGACGGGTTCGTTGCGTGGGCGCTTGCGCTTGACGCGCGTAGGCGAAAGTTGGGAGATTACGTGGACTGCCTCAAGCGCGTGGTTTCGATGGAGGGCAACCCGCGGCTTCCGCTTCGCGAGCATCTCCGCGTCGCCGTATCTGCCGTTTGACCGCTGCGTGAGCGGCTCGGAGTACACCGGACCCAACGGTCCCGGCGAAGAGGAGTCCGAACCCGCGCAGATCGGACCGCGCGACTGGACCACGCTACCCGGCGGCCACATGGTGTATTACCAACGCGCGGAGGATTACGGCGCACTGGGAATTGCCGCCCTCGACGGCGAGTTGCGCTGGCGCGGCGCTGGCTCGCGTCGATTCATCGCCGAGAAACCCGGCGGCGAAAGCGAAATCGCGATCACGTTTCCGGCCTGGGCCGGAGCCGACACCGCGATCGAAGCACGCCGGGAATATCGCATGTTGCACCAACCCGTGCTCCTGCAGGTGTCGCCGGCAGGCGCTGATCATCTCGATGTGACAACGCCAGCCGCGCGCGAACTCAACGTCGAGGTGCGCCATGCGGCGGCGGCTCCCTTTCGCCGTAACGAACTGAGCCTGGACGGAGCGTGGGCGTTGGCGTTCGCCGAGAAAGGAGCGGGGCCGCCCAAGTCAGGCTGGCGCACCGTGCAGGTGCCGGGTACGGCGCACACGCAATGGCTTGAGCCGGCGCAAATCTACACGCATGCGGCCGAGTGGATCAGCGGCAAAGAGTGGTGGTACCGGCGTCGATTCCATATTCCCGAGAGCTTTCGCGGGCAGCGGTTGCGGCTGCAATTTGACGCCACCGATTACTACGCCGACGCCTATGTGAACGGCGTTTCCATCGGCCGGCACGAGGGCTACATCGACCCCTACGAATACGACGTCACGGAGCAGGCGCGCGTCGGCGAAGACAACGAGATTCTGGTGCGCGTTTGGACGCCCGTGAGTTACTATTGGCGGCATCGGCCCTTCACGATCAAGGGCGCCTACGGCGCGGTGGACCAAAAGCCGGACGACATTACCGCGGTGGGAATTACGCGCTCCGTGCGGCTTGTGGCGAGCACCGGCGCGGTGATCCGCGATGTCGCCGTCGATACGCGGCTGGTCGGCGACGGCGCCTCAGTCGAGGTGGGGTTGCAGGCTGAGCTGCCCACCGGCGAGAACGTTCCCGGATACACTTGGGAACTGACGCTGACGCCGCGCAATTTCACGTCGGACGAACGCTATCAGGTGCGCGCGCCGGCCGATGGCGGACCAGCGCGACTCGCAATCGCGGTCGACAAGCCGCGGCTGTGGTGGACCTGGGATCATGGCAGTCCCAATCTCTATACGCTGGACGTGCGGCTGCTCGACAGCGCCGGCCAAGCCGTGGACGGACAGACCCTGGCCGTGGGAATCCGCGAGATCGAAAAGATCGGCTGGGATTTTTACCTGAACCGCAAGCGCATGTTCATACGTGGCACGAACTACTACGACAAAATCTACATGTCGGAAATGGACCGCAAGCGGTATGAGCGTGACATGCAGTTGATGATCGGCATGAACGTGAACATGATCCGGCTGCACTGCCACTTCAGCAACCGCGAATTGTACGATCTGGCCGATGAGCGCGGGGTGCTGCTCTGGCAGGACTTTCTCGAAGCGTGGTACCCTCACGACCGCGGCTTCGCACAACGCGCCGCGGCGCTCTACGACAACCACCTGCGCTACGTGCGGAATCATGCGTCGGTCGCGATCTGGATTACGTGCGACGAGGAGGACTTCGGCAACTACCACGAACTCACGAAGCATCTCGCACCGCGGCCGTACCTATTGGATCCCCAACACCGGCCAGTGCACCGCTCCACTGGGCGCTTCGGCGACTCGCATGTCTACCACGGCTGGTACGACGGCAGCATCTGGGAGTACACGCAGATGCAGGAGCGCTTCGTGTCGGAGTTGGGTGCGACGAGCCTGCCGAACTACGAAACGCTGGTCGAATTCATGGGCGATCAATGGCCGATCAAGGATCACGCCGCGGAATGGGTTTGGCGCAAACTGCAAATCCCAGAGGCGATGCGCGCGTGGGGCGATCCGGGCGATATGACGATGCAAGCCTACATTCCGCAGACGCAGGCGTACGTCGCGCGGCTGTTCCAAATCGCGCTCGAGCGCATGCGCGAGCGCAAACACGAAGGCGCAGGCGGCGTCCTGCATTTCCACGCGATCGACATCTGGCCGTCGGTGACGATGGCCGCGATCGATTTCGAACGCCGTCCAACGAAGGTCTACGACACCGTGCGCCGGAGCTTCGAGCCCGTTGCGGCGCTGTTCCAATACGATCGCGATCAGTGGAAGAGCGGCGCCGCGTTCACCTGCGGATTGTGGGCGGTGAACGATCGTTGGGAGGCGGTGAACGGAGCGACGGTGCGGTGGAGCATTCAGCGCTCCGGCGGCGCGGTCGTGCACAGCGGATCGTATGCGATCTCGCTCGCGGCCGATGCGGCGGTGCGGCTCGGCAATGCAGAGTGGACGGCCGGCGAGCCCGGCGGTTACGAACTGCATGCGGCCGTCGTCGACGCGCAGGGAAAACCGATTTCGGAGAATATTTACGAATTCCAGGTGGTGCGATAGACGGGCGGGTTGCCGTCAGCGGTGGATGCCTCGCGCGCGCAGATACCGCACCAGCTCCGCCGGGTGGTCGGTTTGAATGCCCGTCGCACCGGCGTCGAGCGCGGATTGCCAGCTCGCTTCGTTGTCCTGCGCGCCGAGACGATCGACATAGATGTCGATGCCCGCATGGCGCGCAACCGCGATTGTGGCGACGTTGAAGTCGCTGTCATCGAACGCGGCCACTTGCAGGTGCAGCGCATCGATGAGTTGCTGCAGTTGCTTCGCGTTATCGGCCTCCGGCATCATCTTCCACGTGGGTTGCAGCGCCTGGATCTGCCGCGCTTCGGACGGGCTCGCGTAGATCAGGACATGAGCTCCCATGCCGGCCTGCTCGATGGCAGCGACCAGCGCGGCAGGCTTGGTCTGCTTGTTATCGACGTAAACGCCGATGCGACCCTTGGCCAGATTGAGCGCCTCTTCGAAAGTGGGGACGCGATTGCCGCCCGCATCCAGAGCGCGGATTTGAGCGAAGTTTAGCGCGGAGACGCGGCCCTTGCCATTGGTCGTGCGATCGACAGTAGAGTCGTGCATCAGCACGAGACGGCCGTCCGAAGTGGTGCGGACGTCGCACTCAAAGTAGTCCGCCCCGGCGTCGATCGCGGCCTGGAAGCCGGAAAGCGTGTTTTCGACGTGGCGGAGGTGTTCGCCGCGGTGTGAGATCACGACGACGCGTCTGTCCTCGGCGGCCGAAGAGACCGCCAGCAGGAACGCCAACAAGAGTGCTGCTTTCATGGAGTAAATCCTCTTTGAAGAAGCGTCGCAAAGCGACTTCGAGATTGGCCGCAAGCCTGGCGGAATTGCCGGTTCAGCGCGCCCCGCATCTCCACCATGCCTGTCCTCCCGCCGGCCGCCACGTCCTTCTCGCTTGTAGGACATCGTCCTTCCACGCTTTGGCCGTCTTTGGCCAAAATGCGCACGGTGCGACGCACTCTGGCATCCCGCTCAAGAGATCTGCTGGCGTGGAAAGTCTTCCAGTATTGACAGCGTACCAAATTGGTGCATCATGCTTGCATGCACTCGCTCGCGTCCCGCACCGGCAGCACCCCGCTCTTTCGTTGGCCCGCCGTCCTGCTCGGCATGCTGTCGCTGTCCATTGGCTGGGGCATCCGGGGCGATTGCGGCCACGAATGCGGCGCGACGATGCCTGGGCTGATCTGGGCCGTCGCGGTGTGCCTGTTTTCGTGCCACCACGGCTGGCGTGAGCTGATGCTTTTTTTCGCGTTCTTTGGCTCGATTGGTCGGGAGATCGGGGGCCGGAATCTGCGGTTTGGCCTGGAGGCCGATTGGCGGACCGCGCCGCTGCGAGGCGACCGGATGCACCCATAAGGGAGGGCGGCGGGCAAGCGCACGATGAGGCGAATTGGTTCGATTCGAAATCGGCGGCGACGCGCTCGCGGCATCGCCCTGGGCGCAATGTTGTGCGCGGTCATCGCGGGCAGCG
>Ga0187875_10003378_pt1 | contig 11321 bp, 7 predicted proteins | sample June2016WEW_17_1_2_FD_132978 | JGI IMG/M metagenome (GOLD analysis project Ga0187875, IMG submission 132978) | Peatland microbial communities from SPRUCE experiment site at the Marcell Experimental Forest, Minnesota, USA - June2016WEW_17_10 | ecosystem: Environmental > Terrestrial > Soil >... | reverse complement strand
CCGGAATCGCGGCGCATCGAGATTTCTCCTTAGTGCGAAGTATGCACCACGGAGCCCATTGCGGCAAGCCCAGATTTGGATTTTGCCGGCACTCAGGCGCTTTCAGCTCCGAAAACGCCGAAAAACCTCCGGCTCGCAGGGTATCGGACGCGCTCCGGCGCAGCATTCGGCCCTGAGCGCCGGCGAAAAACGCAAAGACATGTCCGGGTGTATACTGACACAACCGGCGTTCAAAGGAAAACCCCGGTCCACGCAAGACTGCCAGTCTATGATCGGCACAACCGTCACCCATTACCGCATCGTCTCTAAGCTGGGCGAGGGCGGGATGGGCGTGGTTTATGAAGCCGAGGACCTCACCCTGGGACGGCGCGTGGCGCTCAAGTTCTGTTTGAGCGGCCACGACGACGCGAAACTGCGCGCGAACCTGCTCAAGGAAGCGCGCGCCGCTTCCTCGCTTTCGCATCCGAACATCGCGCACATCTACGAGTTCGTCGAGGACCCCGGCGGCGACGCGTTCATCTCGATGGAGCTGGTGTCCGGCGCCAATTTGGCACGCATCCTCAGCCAACGGCGCCTGAGTATCGAAGAGACGCTGAAAGTGGCCACCGGGGTGGCGTCGGGGCTGGAAGAAGCGCACCGCCACGGCGTCATCCACCGCGATATCAAGCCCGGCAACATCCAGATCACGTCGGAGGGCGAGGTGAAGGTGCTCGACTTCGGCATCGCGCGGCCGGCCGCCCTGCACGCGGCGGGCGAGGCCAAGACGGACATCACCCGGACCATCGAGGGCTTCTCCGGAACGCTGCTGTATATGTCGCCCGAACAGGCGTCCGGCGAAGTCCTGGATGCGCGCTCGGACCTTTTCTCGCTGGGCGTGGTGCTGTATGAATGCCTGACCGGCAGGGCGCCGTTCGCGGCGGACGCCCTGCCGGCGGTGATGGCGCGATTGCTGACCTGGGCGCCTCCGCAGCCTTCGCGGCTGAATCCGCAGTCGCCGGCCCACCTTGACCGCATCATCCTCAAGCTGCTCGAAAAGGACCGGGAGAAACGTTACGCATCCGCCGACGAACTGTTGGCCGATCTGCAGGCTCCCGGACGCGTCCACTCGCGGCGCCGCGCAGTGGCCGCGCTGGCTGGAGGCCTGGTCTGCGCCGGAGGCGGCGTTGCCGCGTGGTTGTGGAATGCGAAGCGCCACCGCGACCCCGCGCCGGCCGCGGTTGGGTGGTATCGCGACGGCCTGGCGGCGCTGCGCTACGGCAGCTATCACCGGGCCAGCAAGGACCTCGCCCGGGCGGCGGCGATCGACCCATCTTACGCCATGGCGCACGCTTACCTGGCCGAAGCCTGGTACGAGCTCGACTACCTGGAACGCGCCAAGGACGAATTGCTGAAAGCGATGGCGTCGCTCGATTCGCTGCCGGCGGTCGAGCAACTCCATCTCGACGCGATCCATCAGACCGTCATCGCCGAGTTCAAGATTGCGGTGGGGAAATACCGGGAAATTTCGAGGATGGTGGCGCCGGACGAGCGAGGCGGCGCGCTGCTCGAACTGGGGCGTGCGCAGGAACGCAACCACGATACGAAGCAGGCCATGGCGACGTATTCCGAAGCGACTCGCCTCGGCGCGCAGAACGCCGCGCAGAATGCCGCCGTCTGGATGCGCCTGGGCGAGCTGCAGGCCAGGACCGGCGCGCGGGAGGACTCCGCCCGCTCGCTCGACCGCGCGGAGAATCTGTTCCAGGCCGCTTCCAATCTCGAAGGCGCAACCGAGTGCCTCTACATTCGCGCCCGGTATGCCGCCACTCCCGCCCAGGCCCGCGACCTGATCGGCAAGGCGCTGGCGGCGGCCCGCGTCACGAGCGACGATCAGCAGCAGATCAAGCTCCTGCTTTTATCGAGCAACGTCTCTCTCGAGGCCGGCGAGACCGCCGAAGCGCTGGACGACGCCAACCGCGCCATCGCCATCGCACGCGCCGACGGCATCGAGAACCTGGTCTCGCGGGGGCTGATCGACCTGGGCAACGCGCTGTTCGTCAAGAACCGCACCGCCGAGGCCTTGCGCACCATCGAGGAAGCGCTCGACATCGCCCGGCGGAACGGCGAGAAGCGGAGCGAAGCGCGCGCGCTGGTGAACCTGGGCAGCATTCGCATCCAGACGGGGGACATGGCGCAGGGCTGGCAGGACGTGCAGACCGCGCTCAACTACTACCGGCAGGGCAGTTACCGCACGGAGGCCGCGCTGGCCCTGATCCTGCTGGGCCGTGCCGCGCGCGACAAGGGCGACTACGAGGGCGCGCACCGCGCCTTTACGGAGACGCTGGCCACGCTGAAGCCGGCCGAATCGTCGCTGCCGCGCGCATTGGCACAGGAAGGGTTGGCCTCGCTTGAAATGCTCCAGGACCAATGGCCGCAGGCACGGCGCCTGTTCGACGAGACGCGGCGCGTCTTCGAGGCCATCGGCAATTCCTCCGGCGTGGCCATCAACCAGCTCAATGTGGCCCTGATCGACGCCATGCTCGGCCACAAACTCGACGGCACGGCGGTGCCGCGACTGGCCGCGGAATCCGATCCTGTGAGCGCGCTTAAAATCGTTTTGCTGGAGGAACATTTCGGCGAGGCCCGCGCGAAAGCCGAGGCCCTGCTCCGCGGCGCCGATGCGAGCGACCTGGATACGCGGTGCGAGGCCAGCCTGGTGCTGGGCCTCGCGCTGGCCCGCTCCGGCGCCGGAGCACGCGGCCTGGAGGTGTGCCGCAAGGCGTTCGAGCTGGCCCAAGCGACGGGTAGGCCGGCGGAGGAAGCCGACACGCTGCTGGCCTCGGCGGAAGCGGCGCTGGCCGCCGGCGATCGCGCGGCGGCCGCCGAGAGCGCCGGCCGCGCGCGGGCCTTGCTCGAATCGGCCAAGCAGCCGGAATCGCTCTGGCGCGCGTGCGTGCTGCTGCTGCGGTCCGGCGCAGCCGGGGGCGCGGTGGCCGCCGAGGCCGCCACGGCGCTGGGCGAGCTGAAGGCCTCCTGGCCCAAGGAGGATTTTCGATCTTACTTAGACCGCCCGGTCATCCGGCGCCTGCATGCGGAACTGCTGCGCGTCAACCCGGCGGCGCCTACAATCGACTGATGGAAAGGAACAAACCAATGACACGGCTCACACTCGTAACTGCTCTCACCCTCGCGGTTCTGCTGCTGTTCGGCAGCCCATCGCAAATACAGGCTCAAAGCGACACGAAGATCGTGATTGGAGACGGAGGTTCCATCCTGCTGCATCTGGATGGACTGGATGCAGGCAAGACCTGGAAGTTCAGCCGGGACGAAGTGCGGCACCGGAACTCGAAAGGCGTGCTGACCAGCTTGCAGATCGTCGATGGGACCACCGACCGCTGCGCGGGCTCGGCTACGTGCGGCGTCGACCCAAACCAGCCCTGGACGATCCTGGTGACGTACGGCGCCGGATCGGTTACTATCGCATCCGTCTCCGCCAACAAGGGCGTGCACCTCACGCACGTCGCACTCCCCTTCGACCAGTGGAAGCGCACCGCCAATGCCGACGAACGCGAGTTCGGCCATGGCGACGGCAAGCGCATCACCGGCATCAAGGTGAATCATGGCGCCAGCCTGTGCTCCGGCAACGGCTGCGTCATCACCGTGCACTTCTCGCCCCGCTAGCCGCGCGCCGCTGTAGGGGCCGGGCATGCCCGGCCCGGCGTCGGAAATTGCCGCCGACATCATTCACGAAGCGCCCCGGCAAAGTTTTCTCTTGCATCCGGGCTGTACTAGCAGTAATAATACAGTTGTGATCCCGTTCCGCCTGGTCTTCCAACCCGGCGTCGCTCTTTCCGAACAGATTATCTACGCTGCCACCAAGGCTATCGTCTCCGGCCAGCTTCGTCCCGGAGACCCGTTCCCCAGCGTCCGCGCGCTCAGCAAGGAGCTCAAGATCAATCCCAATACGGCCCACAAGGTGGTCATGCAACTGACCGCGCAAGGGCTGGTCGAGGTGCTTCCCGGCATTGGGACGGTGGTGGCTTCGGCGCTTCCCAAGCCAACCGCCGCTGCGCGCGCAGGCCTGCTGGGTGGCGAGCTGGAAGGGCTGGTGGTGGAAGCCAAGCGTCTCGGCATGCAACTGGAAGACGTGCTGGCCGCCGTCGCGCGGCACTGGCAGAGCCTGGGCGGAACGGAACCGGCGCAACCCGCCAAAGGGGGACGCAAAACCAATGAGTAGCCCCATCTCGACCGACAACCTGTCGAAAGCCTTCCGCCGCACCGAGGCGGTCAACGCGTTGAACCTCGAAGTACCCGAGGGCAGCATCTACGCGCTGATCGGCCCCAATGGCGCCGGCAAGACCACCACCATCAAGCTGCTGATGAACATCCTGCGCGCCTCGGCTGGGAGCGCCGAGGTGCTGGGCGTGGATTCGCGCCGTCTTTCGCCCCGCGAGTTCGCGCGCATCGGCTACGTTTCCGAGAACCAGGAAATGCCCGAGTGGATGACGGTGGACTATCTTCTCAGCTACCTGCAGCCGTTCTACCCTACGTGGGACGACGCGCTGGCTGAGGACCTGGTCCGCCAGTTCGAGCTCCCGCGCGACCGCAAACTGCGACACCTCTCACGCGGCATGCGGATGAAAGCGGCACTGGCATCGTCGCTGGCGTACCGTCCCGAACTGGTGGTGCTGGACGAGCCGTTCACCGGCCTCGACGCGCTGGTGCGCGACGAGTTCACCAAAGGCCTGCTGGAGCGCGCCGAGCGAACCACCATTCTGATCTCCTCGCACGATCTTGCCGAGATCGAGAACTTCGCCAGCCACGTCGGCTACATCGAAGAAGGCCGTCTCAAATTCACCGAAGAAATGGCCACGCTGGCCGGCCGGTTTCGCCAGGTGGAACTGATCTTCGAAGCCCCGCCGCCATTGCCCGCCGATTGGCCGGCCGCGTGGATGCGGCCCGAGACTTCCGCCGCCGTGGTGCGCTTCATCGACAGCCGGTTCGACGCTGAGCGAACGCCGGCCGAAATTGAGCGCCTGTTTCCGCAGGCGCGCAATGTAGCCTTTCATGCCATGTCGCTGCGCGAGATCTTCGTCGCGCTGGCGCTGGCCGGCCGTCACGCGAAGGCAGCCTGACAGCGAACACCCCATGCGACAAGCCATCCATATATTCCGCAAAGACGCCAGGTACTGCTGGCCATTTGTCGCCGCGGTGATGGCGCTCACCGCGGTCCACGCCTGGCAGGCGTCCGTTGACACGCCATTGCCCGAGAATTATCGCCTCTACACTTCCGATTCTCTCATCGTACTTCTGATGGTGCTGGCGTGGTGGCTCGCCATCGGCGCCGCGGTCCATGGAGAAAGCCTGACGGGGGACCGCCAGTTCTGGACCACGCGGCCTTATTCGTGGAAAAGCCTGTTGTCCGCCAAGATACTGTTCTTCGCCGTATTTCTCGCACTGCCGGTTTTCATTTCCGATTGCATCATTCTTCAGACGAGCGGGTTGAACCCGCTCGATCTGATTCCCGGTCTGCTCCGCCGTCAGTGCTGGCTTCTGGCGTTTCTGGTCCTGCCGTTCATCGTGGCCGCACTTACCCGGGCGACTCGCGAGTTAGTCCTGGCCATTCTCGTATCGTTCCTGGCTTTCTATACTGCCATGAGCGTGCTGACCACGCCCCTCGTCAATCCGACGGGGATGGTACGTCCGGCACCTGAGTGGATCGGGGTCGCGGCTACCTGGCTCGCGCCCGTACTGGGACTCCCGCTGGTCGTCTGGCAATACGCGCGACGCCGCACCATCCTGGTGCTGGTGCTCGCGGTCGCCTGCTTCGGGTTGGTGCCCGTCGTCGCAGGTTTGTGGCTGCGAGTGAATTGGCGCCCTTACCCGGATCCAAAATACAGCAACGTAGCAGTCCGGTTGGCTGCTGATCCCGGACCAGCGGATCCTGTCATCGTGGAGGGGCGGGCACGGGGTCTGATCGGTATCCCGGTGACGTTCAACGGCTGGCCGCGGGACATGATGATCCCCCGGCTAATGGGAGTGGGAGTCTGGCCGGAACCGAAAGAGGGCGCCCCCTACGTGTCATCAGACGTCAGCTTGACCGCCTCCAGCGACGGGCGTGAGTGGGTTTGGGTCCCTATCCGCGATCTTCGGTATTGGCCAAAGGTCGACATGGCTGTGACAGTCGAACTTGCGCTCTATGATCGCCAACGCAGGGCCGACATGCTTTCAGGGAACGGCTGGACCCGCGTCCCGGGATTCGGCAATGTCCGACTGTTGGAGGGTGTCGGCAGAGGATACCCGGTGTGGCGTACCGCCATTCAGCCCGGTGAGCTCGGCTGGACCTACGGCCTTCGCGACGCCGAGAGACAGCTTGCCAGCGACGCAATGTGGTCCTTGGTAATGGATGACCAGTTCGCCTCCCCCGCGTGGTTCCAGGCGAGTCCTGTCTATACGTACGCGGGGAAGTTCATGTCATACGTTGCCGGTGGGGCGGCGGCCGGAACGAACTGGGGAATGCCTGTGGTGCGCCATCCCAGTCAGGAGCCGCTGGTTTTCACCGCCCGCCGCCAGGTCGCCACCCTACACCCCAAGTTGATAATCCCGCACGTCCGGCTGACCGGCTACGAGTTCCCCGACCGTTGAGAGCACCCCATGCGACAAGCTATCCACATATTCCGCAAGGATGCCAGACACTGCTGGCCCTATATCGCCGGGGTGATCGCCCTCACCGCGGCCCACGCGCAGGGACGGGGATCTCTTGAGCCGGCAGATCCCGCAAAGCCATCCGTAACCGTGTCGAATCAGCGCCCCGCGTTTGAAGTGGCTTCCGTAAAACTCAACAGTAACTGCGGCGGCGGGGGCATCCCCGGCGGTACGTCGCCGGGCAGACTGAATACCACATGCGCCACGCTTCGGGATCTCATTCGGATGGCGTACGGCGCATTTGCCGGCGGAAGTGTGCGCCCGCGCGTCGCCGAGGTCCTGGGTGGGCCCGCCTGGCTCGATAGCGACCGCTATGAGATCTCCGCGAAGGCCGAAGGCGACCCGCCTCGCGCACAGATGATGGGCCCGATGCTACAGACACTTCTCGAAGAAAGATTCCAAGTGAGAGTTCATACGGAGTTCAGAGACACACCTGTCTACGCCCTGACCGTCGCAAAGGGCGATCCCAAGTTGCGGCCTTCGAAGGAAGGAAGCTGCGCTCCGATGGACCTCACCAAGTTGCCGGGCACGCTTGCAAGGCCGGGCGAGCCCATTCCGAAATACTGCGGCACGCCCTACGCTCATGGATACGGACTGAATATGACCAGCGACGGTTACGGCATGACGATGGCGGAGCTTGCCGGCCGAATGCTTTCCGGGTTCCTGGATCGTCCCGTCGTGGATAAGACCGGACTCACGGGGCGCTACGATATCCACCTGGAGTTCGTGCGTGGCGACGGGCCTTCCGTGCTGGCTCGCGTCAACGGTGTGTATAGTCCCGATTCGCCGGCGGACACATCGGCAGAGGCCACAGGGCCTTCGATATTCACTGCGGTACGGGATCAACTCGGACTGAAGCTCGTGCCGGACAAAAGTCCTTTGGAAGTCATCGTTGTCGATCACGCGGAGAGACCGTCCGGCAATTGATCGGTAGAGCCCATCATGCGACAAGCCATCCACATATTCCGTAAGGACGTCAGACACTGCTGGCCCTATATCGCCGGGGTGATTGCAGCCACCGCGGTTCACGCTTGGCAGGAATCTCTGGAAGCATCGAATCCCCCAGGGCAAGTCGACATGTCCGGTGTCCTGCTCGCACTGCTCATGGTGCTGGCGTGGTGGTTGGCAATCGGCGCGGCGGTCCATGGGGAAAGCCTGATCGGCGACCGTCAGTTCTGGACCACGCGGCCTTACTCGTGGAAAAGCGTTCTAGCCGCCAAGTTACTTTTCGTCGCAGTTTTCCTGATGCTGCCGCTGTTGATTTCCGATTACACCATCCTTCTGGCGAGCGGGTTTAACCCGCTGGATCTGATTCCCGGCCTGCTCTGGCGTCAATGCTGGTTCCTGGCTTTTCTCGCCCTCCCGTTCGCCTTGGCCGCGCTGTCTCGCGCGACTCGCGAGTTTGTGCTGGCCGGCATTGTGTTCTACGTCGTTACTTGCCTTGGCTTGGCCGCGTTATCAATTCCAGCCATCGGGATCCGGTTGACGCACTTGGAAAGACCTTCGCGGATTTGGGACTTCGCGCTGTGGCTGATGCCCGTGGCAGGATTCTCGCTTGCCGTGTGGCAGTACGCGCGCCGCCGGACCGTCCTGGTCCGCGTGTTCGCGATCGCGCTCGGCGGATTGGCGCCGGTCGTGGTGTGGATGTCGCTCGCGCGAATGAATTCGTTCAATCCCACTGCCCCGCAAGATGACCCAAGGTATCGGAGCGTCACGCTCCAGTTAGCTGCCGATCCCGGACAGGCAAACCCAGTCGAGGTTGACAGCCCGACAAAAGGTTGGGCCACTATCCCGGTGAAGCTCAACGGCTGGCCTCGGGAGCTGGCGAATTGTATGGTATCGGGAGTAGCCACGACCGCGCCGGGGACGGTACACGCGCGAAAGGAGAGCCCAGGATACATATTAGGCACCACGACCAACGCCACCATCCCCGGGTGTGAGTCGCTTGTGTTCTCTATCGACGACACTAAGACACAGCCTGCGAAGAATGTGGACGTGTGGGTGACTGTTTTTCTTAAGCTCTACCAACGCCATGCGACGGTAGACATACAGCCCGAGGGTGGTTGGACCCGCGTCCCGGGATTCGGCAACGTCAGGTGGCTGGAGGGCGCCCTTGGACCATATCTTATCTGGCGTACCGCGCTCAAGCCTGGCACGCCCGGATGGGCTTACAGCCTTAGCGACGGCAAGTCCGATCTTGTCACGGATGCCGAGTGGTTTTGGTTGGGGAATGTCTGGCCCGCTTCTCCCGCCTGGTTCGCAATGAGTCCCGTCTACTCGTACGCGGCTTCCGGCCTGACGGTGGTACATGGCGGTTCGGTAACCGTCGTGCACGCCGTTCCGCGGCCGCTGATCCTGACCATCAAGCGCCTGGTCGCCACGCTGCCGCGCGAGTTGAAGGTCCCCAACGTCCGCCTGACCAAGTAGGACGGGCCATCGGTTTTCGTGGCCTGTCATTCTTGCGCCGTGTCGCTGCCGGCGAAAGACAGGCGACAAAGACCCATCGCCTGTCCCACCACCACGCTCGGCATTTCCAATACAATTAGCGGTGCATGGCATTCCCTCTGAAGGTTTTCACCGCCCTTATGGCACTCGAAGCTTTGGGCGCGCAGCCCTACACGCGCGGCGTCGGCGTGTATCCGGGAGATCCGCGGCAGGACTGGTCGCCGACGGCGGAAATCGACTCGACCACCTATCGCAACCTGGCGCTCCACCGGCCGGCCTACCAGTCCAGCAGTTACGACTACAACCTCACCGCGCAACTGATCACCGACGGTATTCGGGAAACCGCGCCGCCGCGCTTCTTCCAAGTCACAACCAGCGAGCAGGGTGTGGTGCCGAAGAATCAGCGCGAACTGATGTTTGACGGCAATTGGGCGACGGCGATCGCCATGACCGGCCGCCATGTCTGGGTCCAGGTGGAATGGGGCGGCGCGCCGCCGCCGGAAATCGACCGTCTGGATGGGCTGGCCACGCTCACGGCGGGCGGCGACAATCAGGAATGGACGTGCATTCTCTCGGCGTCGGCGGATGGGCAGGCGTGGACCGAACTGGGCCGCGCGTGGGGCATGGCGCATCCCGGCGTCGAGATCAAGCCCTCCATCGCGCTCCGTCAGCCCAACCGAAGCCGGTTCTATCGCATCGATTTCGAAACCGGGCGCCCGCTCAACTGGCGGATTGCCGAGCTCTCGTTCAGCGATGGCAAGACGCCGGTGCATGCCGGCGGCCCGTACGAATTCTCGAGTGCCTGGATGAGCGCCGCGGCCGGCGAACAGTGGGTATCGGTGGATCTGGGCGCGCCTTGCACCTTCGATCGGATCGCGCTCTACTGGATCCGCCGCGCCGCCGAAGGAGCTATTCAAATCTCCGATGACGGGCGCGACTGGCACACCCTGCAAGCCCTGCCCGCCGCCACCGGCGGCGTCGACGATATCCACCTCGCCACTCCCGCGCATGGCCGGTGGGTGCGTGTGATGCTGACCAAGGCGCAAACCGACGAACCGTACATCCTCAGCGAGCTCGAAGTGTGGGGCAAGGGCGGTCCCGTGCCGCGCGCGAAACCAGCCGCAACAGCCACCGCCGATGGCCGCCTGCCGCTCGCAGGCGGCGCATGGCGCGTCGAGCGCTCTTCGCGGGTCGATGCCTCGGGCAAGCAACTCTCCACCGCCGGATTCAAGGACGCCGCTTGGTTGATCGCCACCGTGCCCGCCACCGTGCTCTCCAGTTACTTCAACGCCGGCGCCATTCCCGCTCCGAATTATGGCGACAACCAAAACGCCATCTCGGACTCTTTCTTCTATTCCGATTTCTGGTACCGCACCGAATTCGCTGCACCGGCGGCCGTCGCCGGCCATCACGTCTTTCTCAATTTCGATGGCGTGAATTGGAAAGCGGAGGTGTTCCTCAACGGCCAGCGGCTGGGCCACATCGATGGCGGATTCATGACCGGGCGCTTCGACGTCACCGCGCTCGTGCGCGCGGGTCAGCCCAATGCGCTGGCCGTGCGCATCCTCAAGAACGCCAACCCGGGCAGCATCACCGAAAAAGATTTTCAGAGTCCGGGCAAGAACGGCGGAGTGCTGGGCGCGGATAATCCCACCATGCACGCTTCGGTTGGTTGGGACTGGATTCCCACCATCCGCGGACGCAACACCGGCATTTGGGGCGATGTGTATCTGAGCTCGACCGGCGCCGTGAGCATCGAAAATCCGCAGGCCGACACGATTTCGATCGCGACCGATGGATCTTCGGCGGAAGTTGCGCTGGAGGCCACGCTCACCAATCATTCGGCGGCTGCCGTCACTGGCAAGCTGCGCGGGCGCTTTGGCGAGGCCGCGTTTGAGCAGACCGTCACGGTTGCCGCCAACGCCTCGAAGACCGTGAAGCTCGATCCCGCGGCCGAGCCCGCGCTACGCCTGCGCAATCCCAAGCTGTGGTGGCCGAACGGATACGGCGATCCCAATCTGTATCGCGTGGAACTGGAGTTTGCCGCGAACGGCGCGGCTTCGGATAGCAAATCGTTCAACGCCGGTGTGCGCCGCTTCACTTACAGCGAGGAGGGCGGCGCGCTGCGCATCTTTATCAACGGGCGCCGCTTCGTGGCGCGCGGCGGCAATTGGGGCTTCCCGGAATCGATGCTG
>Ga0187875_10003375_pt1 | contig 11333 bp, 9 predicted proteins | sample June2016WEW_17_1_2_FD_132978 | JGI IMG/M metagenome (GOLD analysis project Ga0187875, IMG submission 132978) | Peatland microbial communities from SPRUCE experiment site at the Marcell Experimental Forest, Minnesota, USA - June2016WEW_17_10 | ecosystem: Environmental > Terrestrial > Soil >... | reverse complement strand
GGGGGCTTGTAGTCCGGATTCATCACCGTGGTCTTCACGTCGATGAACGTGCGCAGGCACTTATTCTTGCAGAAGTAACAGCGGGTAGCTTCTTCGCGCGTGGTCTGGTAGCTGATCTTCGAGATGGCGTCCATCCCGATGAACGTGGACACGCGGCCGTGGTCCCACAGGCGGCCCGCTTCCAGCGCCGAACCGATGGCGCCGGCTTCTCCGCAGTGCTCATGCACGATCACGTCGGCCTTCTGCTCTTTGCCCTTGAAGCGCGACTCGATGAAATCCACCTGGGCCTTCACCGCGGCCAGATTGTATTGCGTGCCGCCTTGCAGCAGGAAGCGCCGTCCGATGGCCGAAAGATTCGGAATCTGCGCAACGTACAGCCAGATGTTCTTGGGCAGCACGTTGCACAGCCCGGCCATGATCTCTTCGGGCTTCCAACCCTGGCGCTGAAAATCCACGATGTCCGACTGCATAAACACCGCGCAGCCGTAGCCGAAACTCGGGTAACCATTGGCGGCGAACGCCGTATCGGCGTACTGCTCCACAGGCACGTTGAACCCTTGCGCCGTGGATTGCAGGAAGTACCCATTGCCGGCCGAGCACTGCGTGTTCAGCTTGAAGTCCTTTACGCGGCCGTCCTTCAGGATGATGATCTTGATGTCTTGCCCGCCCACGTCGCAGATTACGTCGACGTCGTCGTAGAAGTGCAGGCCGGCCTGCGTATGAGCCACCGTCTCGACCAGCGCGGCATCCGCGCCGATCACGTCCTTCAGGATGTCCTTGGCGTAGCCAGTGGTGCCCACGCCCAGAACCTTGAGTGTGGCGCCCTGCTCGGCGATCTGCTTCTCCAGCTTGCCCATCACCTCGATAGTGTCCTCGATGGGGTTGCCCTTCGAAAGCTGGTAAGTCTTGGCCAGGATGCGCCGCTCTTTGTCCTTCGAGAGGAGCACGGCCTTGGTGGATGTGGATCCGCCGTCGATGCCCACGAAGCCTTCCACCACTTCGCCCGGTTGGAACGTAGCCGCCACGAATTTCTTGGTGCGGTATTTCTCTTTGAAGCGCGCCAGGTCGTCGGCGTCTTTTGCCAAGCCGCCCGTGCCGCCGCGCTTGGACTTCTCTTCTTCGCGGCCCACGGTTACGTACCATTCGAGCTTGTCGAAGCCGATGTATTGGCCGACCGCGGCGTCTTCAGTCTTGCCGAATTCCACCGATCCAATGGCGGCAAAATACTGTGCATTATCCGGCGTGCGGATCAAATCCTCCGGCGGAACGCCGGCCGGCAGCTCCGTGCCGCGCTCTTCCCAGATTTTCGGGATGTTGTGCTTCCAGCAATCGCGCATGCCCTTGATGTAGCAATTGGGACCGCCCAGCAGCAGCACCACGGGCAGCAGCGTATTACCGCGCGTCAGCACCGAGAGATTCTGCATCACGATGGCTTCGAACAGCGACGCCATCAACTGGTCCGGCGGCACGCCCATCTTCTGCAAGCCGTTGATGTCGGTCTCCGCGAACACTCCGCATTTGCCGGCCACGGGGTGCAGCTTCAGCCCTTTGTAGCCCATCTCGCAAAGCTGCTCGGTAGGGATGCGCAGCTTGGCGTTGATCTTGTCGATGACCGCACCCGTGCCGCCCGCGCACTTGTCGTTCATCGATGGCAGCTTCTTCTTGCGGCCGGTTTCCGGATCCTTCTTAAAGATGATGATCTTGGCGTCCTGGCCGCCCAGCTCGATCACAGAGCCGCATTCCGGGTACAGCTTCTCCACCGCCAGCGAAACGGCGTTCACTTCCTGGACAAACTTCGCGCCCAGATACTTCGCCATGCCGTTTCCGCCCGAGCCGGTGATAAAAATGCGCGACTGGCTGGCCTGGAAACCATCGATCTCGGTCTCGAAGCGTTTTAGAAACTCCAGCACCTTCTCCGGCTGCTTGGTGTCGTGACGCTGGTAATCCGACCACAGTATCTGGTCGGCCTGGTCCACCACCACCGCCTTCACGGTGGTCGAACCCACGTCCATTCCGATGAAAAATTGTTTGTCCATGGATCCCCGCTACGCTACTGAACTGCCAGCGCTTCTTCACGCTCGGGCGCGACACCCTGGTTCTTCATCTGCTCCGCGATGTGCAGCACGAAATTCGCGGCCAGACCCACCACGCCTTTGCTGTGCGGCACGTGATACAAGGGACGCTTCGATTCCGGGTGAGCTTCCACCCAGGCGCGGCATTCGTCCAGCGTTAAGCCGGTCCGCTCCAGGACTTCGGCCATTTCCTTCTTGGCCTTGTTCTTGGCTTCGCCCAGCGCCATCTGCACGCGCGAATGGGCGTTGATCTCGCCTTCGCCGGACGTCTCCACCGGCAGGTAAATCATGTCCTTGTAATTCGACACCACCGCCGATTGTGCGCCGTCGGATTGCGTCGAAGGCATGCAGCCGAACGGCTTCACCGACAGCACCATGTGCGCCAGGTCTTTGTTCGAATAATAAATGTTCTTGGCCACTTCCAAGTGACCTTCGCCGCCGCCCGCGCGCGAGTTGTAGAACGGATGGCCGAGGCGTTGCAATTCGTACTGATCGGCGAGGTGATGCGCAACATCGCCTAGCGCGCCGACGATTTTGTGGTATTCGTTCTTGAAGATCGCTTCCGCCAGCTTCAGCTTCGCGACTTTATTACGGAAACTCCACTCGATTTTGGCGCGCTTGTCCAGACGCCACAGCGGCGGCAGTACGGCGCCTTCTTCGAGTCCCTTGAAGTCCTTGTACTTCTGCACCACCTGATGAATCATGTACATGATCCACGTGCCAATGGGCTCCACCAGCACCTGCGCGCCCTCGCGCTGCAGGAAGTTGAACATGTTGAAGTTGCCGTCGCCTTCAGTCGTCTGCGCCCAGAATTCGCCGGTGATCTTCACGATGGGCTTCACCCGCAGCCGGTCGATTTCAATCTCGTTGAACGCGTCGCGGCAGCGGTGCAAAGCCGGGATGTAGTCGTCCCCCTTCAACTGGTTGACGAACTTGCCGATGTACTCCGCGGTGTCCTTAAAACCGCCCAGGTACTTCGTCAGGCTGTCGCCCAATTGCCAGGGCTGCTTCTTGCGAAACACCTCGTGCATGTAGTCCATGCACTCGTCGAGTTTCTGGTCCGTCTCGCCGGCATTCACTTCGTACGGGCGCACCGCATAAGCGACTTCGTTCAAAACGTCGCCGCAATTCAGCGCGTTCAGAATACCCAGGAAGAAGTCCAGGTTCATCTCCAGACCGGCTTCGGCGTCGGACTGGCTCAGCCCGCCGGACTGCTGGAATAGCAGCACGCGGAAGCCGTCGAAACCGGCGTTGCGTAGCGCCAGGCGATACTCGGCTTCGTACATGCCGAAGCGGCACGGTCCGCAGGCGCCCGCGGTGAAGAACACGTAGCGGTCGATGATCTCCTGCTTGGTTAGCCCTTGTTCTTCCAGGCTTTGCAGATACTGCACCAGGTTGCCGACGGTGAAGTAAGTCGGGTTGCACTGGCCGTTGTTGCCGTATTCCTTGCCGGTTTGAAACGCGCGCACGTTCGGCGTGGGCACGGCTTCGGCGATGTAACCGAGGCCTTCCAGCGCGCCGTGTACCAGTTTCTCGTGCTTCCAGGTAAGGCCGCCGAACAGCAGCGTGGTCCGGCTGCGCTGTTCTTTGGTGAACGGATGCTCCACCGGCTTTTTGAATTGGTGCACCTCGCGTTTCACCACGCCGGCTTCGCGCTCCAGGCGCGCGCGCTCCTCCGCCAGGCGCTTCTGAATGACATCTTCGATGCCGGCGTTGATCTGGACCAGACCGGCGGGAGGTGCAGGCTTCGGTTCAAACGGCTGAGTGCTCATAGTGCTCCTCTGCATCGGGGCTGTTTAGGGACACCTCTCCCGATTGAGTGCATCTTCGCTCTTTAAGCCGTTGGAAATAAAGAGGGACGCATTGAACGGCGGGTTTTTCAACAGGAATGGCGCGTAATGCGTGTGAGCGGGAGGGTACGGTTTGGTACGGGTGGCGGGGGCTGGTTCAATGGCGGCCGGTCAGGAGGGATAAGAGGTAGCCCCGCGCGATCGTTTCATCCCGAATCACGTGCCGGATTCTGAAGGCTGCGGCGGCCTCATCGACATGGCTAAACGTCTCGGTGCCGCGACCATTTTCAACCTCTTGGATAATTCCGACTCCACGCGCTTGGTGACCTCACGCCGCCTCTCCTCCCGGCTGGCATCGTCGGACAAAAGGATTCGGAAATAGATCGCTTCGTCGTCGGTCGAATCCAGAGTTATTTCGTATCGGATCCGCACCACGCATCCAGCCGCTTCGCCGATGCTTGCGCGGCTCTCCCAAATACGGTAGCCTCTCCTTTCATGGCCACGCAAACCGCGGATGTCGCCATCGTCGGAGCGGGCATTCTCGGCCTCGCGCACGCCTACGCGTTGGCCCGGCGCGGACGCTCGGTGGCGGTCTTTGAGCGCAGCCCGCAAGCGGCGGGCGCGTCGGTCCGTAACTTCGGCATGATCTGGCCCATTGGGCAGCCCGCCGGCCGCATGCATGAAATGGCGCTGCGTAGCCGCGATTTATGGCTCGAAGTCTTGACGGCGGCGCGCCTACCCTACTTTCCGACCGGTTCTTTGCACGCGGCCTACCGCGCCGATGAAGCCGCCGTGGCCCGCGAGTTCTGCGAGATAGGCCCTGGCCTCGGCTACCAGTGTGAATGGTGGAACGCGCCGCAGGCCGTCGGCGGTAGTTGCGCCCTGCGGCCGGAGGGTCTGCTCGGCGCCATCTGGAGCCCTACGGAAATCACCGTCGATCCACGCGTGGCGCTCGCGCAACTTCCCCATTATCTGGCCGAGCGATTCGGCGTCCAGTTCCACTGGAGTACCGCGGTCCACGCCGTCGATCTCTCCGCATTCGGAGCCGCCATCGTCTGCACCGGCCACGACTTCGAGACACTTTATCCGGAACTGTTCGCAACCAGCGGCGTCACCCGCTGCAAACTTCAGATGATGCGTACGCATCCGCAGCCGGAAGGATGGCAGCTCGGTCCCGCCTTGGCCGCCGGTCTGACGTTGCGTTTCTATGAATCGTTCCAGGTCTGCCGGACATTGCCCGCACTGAAGGAGCGCATCGCCGCCGAGACCCCGGAATATGACCGCTGGGGCATTCATGTGCTGGTCTCCCAGACTGCCGGTCGCGAACTGACTATCGGTGACTCGCACGAATACGGCGCAGCGGTCGATCCCTTCGACCGCGCCGAAATCGACGATCTCATTCTGCGCTATGCGCGCGGCTTTCTCCAGGCGCCCGCGCCCGAGATCGCGCAGCACTGGCACGGCGTGTACGCCAAACACCCGCACCAGCCGTTCGTCTCGCTATCGCCCGCGCCCAATGTGCGCGTGGTCACGGCCACCGGCGGATCGGGCATGACGCTGTCGTTCGGCCTGGCGGAAGAAACCATGCAGGAGATGGGATTCTGATGGGGCGCGTCACCGCCGTCATCTTCGATTGGGCGGGCACCACCGTGGATCATGGCAGCCTTGCGCCGGTCCGTACGCTGCAAAAACTGTTTGCCGGCCACGGCATGGCGTTCAGCGAAGAAGAGGCCCGCCGCGACATGGGTGTCCACAAAAAGGACCATATCCGGGCGTTGCTGCGCGCGAAGGCTGGTGCAGCGCCGGATGAAACCGAAGTCGATGAACTTTTCGCCGCTTTCATCCCCATGCAGATGGGCTGCCTCGCCGCCTACTCAATGGTGATCCCCGGCGTGCCAGAGACGGTCGCGGAACTCCGCGCGCGCGGCATCAAAATCGGCAGCACCACTGGATACACGCGGCCCATGCTCGACCTGCTGCTCGCGACCGCCGCCGCCCAGGGCTACCAACCCGATTGCGCGCTCTGCCCCGATGACACCATCGCCGGCCGCCCCTGGCCGTGGATGTGCTACCTTAACGCGATTCGCCTCCGCACTTACCCCATGCACACCATGATCAAAGTCGGCGATACGGTCAGTGACATTCAGGAGGGATTGAATGCGGGCATGTGGACCGTGGGGATCGCGCGCACCGGAAATGAAGTCGGGCTGACGGCTGAGGAATTCGCCGCGCTTCCGGCCGCCGGACAAGCCGCCCGCCTGGAGGCCGCGCATGGCCGCCTAAGCGAAGCCGGCGCGCACTACGTCGCGGATGCCGTCGCCGATTGCATCCCGCTGGTTGAACAAATTGAGGCGCTCCTGGCCAAGGGCGAGCGTCCATGATTCGCGAGAATCGCCGCCTGGCCGCCTGGCAAGCCCTCACCGTCGCGCTGCTCTTTATCGGCTACGCCGGGTACTATCTCTGCCGCTCGGACTTCTCGGTCAGCCTGCCCCTCATAATCGACGAACTGGCCGCGCACGGCATGTCTCCCGCCCAAGCCAAGATTCGCCTCGGCGCAATCACCTCGGTCGCCGTGCTGACTTATGCCATCGGCAAGTTCTTTCTGGCAGGCATCGCCGATTTCCTGGGCGGCAAACGTAATTTTCTGATCGGCATGGGTGGCTCGATCCTGTTTACGCTTCTGTTTTCGCTGGCGGGCGGTTTGCCCGTCTTCACCCTGGCGTGGATCGGCAATCGCCTGGTGCAATCCACCGGCTGGGCGGGTATGGTGAAGATCACGTCGCGTTGGTTCTCATATTCCTCCTATGGCGCGGCGATGGGGGTCATCAGCCTCAGCTATCTGTTTGGCGATGCTGCGGCGCGCCAGTTCATGGGCTTCCTCATCGGCCACGGTTTCGGCTGGCGCGGCGTGTTTCAAGTGGCGGCGGGCACGCTTTTCGCCATCTTCATTGCCAACCTGCTGCTGTTGAAGGAATCGCGCGCGCAGCTAGGCCTCCCGGAGCCGGCCGTGAATCCGCTCAACCTGTTCGGCGCGGAGGGCAGCGATCCGAAGCCATCCGGCCTGCGCGACTTGCTCGCCCCGCTGTTCAGCAGCCCGGCATTCTGGATCGTGTGCGCGCTGTCGCTGGGAACCACGCTGGTGCGCGAAACCTTCAATACCTGGACGCCCACCTACTTCAACCAAGTGGCCGGATATAGCAAGGCGGAGGCCGCCGGAATGAGCGCAGTCTTCCCTTTCTTTGGCGGCATCGCGGTGCTGCTCACCGGTTTTTGGAGCGATCGGTTAGGCCGCACCGGCCGCTCGGCAATTATGTTCTATAGCCTGCTGCTGTGTTCCGCCGCGCTGTTTGCCCTCGGTTCCCTGCGCGCGGGCGGCGCGCACGGATTGCCTGCCGTACTGGTGGGCCTGGTCGGCTTCCTGGTGATCGGCCCGTATGCTTACTTGGCAGGCGCCATCGCGCTGGATTTCGGCGGCAAGCACGGCAGCGCCACATCTTCCGGTATTATCGATGGCGTCGGCTATCTTGGCGGCATCCTCGCGGGCGACACTGTGGCGCGCATTTCTGAACGTTTTGGCTGGACCGGAGCTTTCCTGGTGCTGGCAGGCGTCGCCCTGCTATCGAGCGGGGCAGCCGCGCTGCTGTTCATCGGCCAGCGGCGGACTCCCGTAGCACAAGGAGCGTAATGGTTATGCAAATCGGCGACCGAATCGTCGAAATCTTCGAAGCTAGAGGCGGCACGGCGTACTTCGGCGAGCCGGTCTCGCAACTGGAGCACGCGTTGCAGGCTGCCGATTACGCCGCCCGCGACAAAGCACCCGACTGGCTGGTGGTCGCGGCGCTGCTCCACGATATCGGTCACCTGCTGCATGACCTGCCGGAGTATGTCGCGGACCTGGGTGTCGACGCGCGGCATGAAGACATCGGCCATGCCTGGCTGGCGCAGCATTTCGGCCCCGAGGTGACCGCCCCGGTGCGCATGCACGTGGACGCCAAGCGCTATCTCTGTGCTACCGACCCCCAATACTTGAGCCTTCTTTCACCCGCTTCCGTCCAAAGCCTGCAACTGCAAGGCGGACCGTTTACCGCGGCGGAAGCACGCGTCTTCGAGCAACATCCGTTTGCGCGCGAAGCGGTGCGGTTGCGCCGCTGGGACGATCTGGCCAAGGTTCCCGGAATGCCTGTGCCGGGCCTGGACCACTACCGCCCAATGATCGACGCGGCACTATTGCGCGCCGTGTAATAGTCTCCCATAATAGACAATAGGATATGTTTATCTTGGAAGAGGTGTCCGTTGCATCGAAAAATTGTCATAATCGCCGCCGCCGGACTGATGTTCGCGTCCCTAGCGGCAGGTCAGAGCCCTGTACAACCGGCCAACGCCCTGGCCGATAGCCTGGCTCGACGTTTGAGCGACGATCTGCATGTCAAGACAGTCGTTGGCGAGCCCATCAAGGTCGGTGCGATCACTCTGATACCGATCATGATGATGGATGTCAGTTTCGGGGGTGGCGGCCTGGCTGCTCCGGGCGCCCCGGCGGCCGCGGCCTCGCCAAACCCCACGCCCCATGTCGATGGGTTCTTCATGAGCGGCGAAGCCCTGCCTTTGGGATTCGTCGTTATAGGCAAGAAAGGGACCCGCTTCATCAGCCTGGCCAAGCCTGCTGCCAAGTGAAGGAGATCATCATGAAAACGATACGAGAATCCGGTCTGTTCGTGGCCCTCTTCCTTCTCTTGGGGCTGGTGGCGCAACTCGCGGTCGCGCAGGCCCCCTTGGCCCAGCCGTTGGCGGATTTCGACAAGCTGGTGACGCAATTGAAAATCGGTAGCGTGGTTGGCGAACCCATTCGCGTCGGCGATACCGCGGTGGTTCCCTTCGCCAAGATCAAGTTCGGGCTTGCCGCCGGCCAAGCCATGATCGGTTTCGGCGGCGGCATGGGCGGAACGACCGTCCCGCTCGGAGTGCTGATCGTGGAAGGCGATGACGTGCGCGTGGAACTGTTCCCGGAGCGGGAAGAAAAACCCGCTGCTCTCGATCAGCTAATTCAGGCCATCCGGGATCGCAAGCTGGTGATTGTCGGTAACGGTCTGAACATCGGACACACCTCCGGGACGATTCAGGACCTCGCCCCGCTGATCTCCGCGATGATGGGGCAGACTACGTGGGTGGGCAACGCTCTGAACCTGGGCGGACTGTCCGCGCCTACAGCCCCGAAGTCATCCGTCGGTGAACTCAAAAAACTCTTCGACGCCGCCAAGTATGAGGACGCCCTGGCCATGGCGGAAGCGCTAATCGCCAAGGATCCCAAGAGTGCCGGCCTGCACGTGTGGAAAGGCCGTATCCTGGGCAGCCTGGCCCAGGCGAGTCCGGCCGACCGGACGAAATATGAAACTGGCGCCAGGGAGGAATTTGAAAAGGCCCTGGCGCTCGATCCGAAAAATCCGGAGGCCGCGCAGGCTTTGGCCGCGATCGGAAAAAAGTAGACCAAGAACAGGTTTGCTACCATAAATCGAAGTGACCGGAACCGTTCCAGACGTACTCGCCCGTATTGTCGGTCACAAGCGAGCGCAACCCTCGCCGGCTCCAGGTGTGCGCAAACAATGGGAGCGGCAGGCGGAACAGGCGCGCGCCGGCCGCCGGGATTTTCGGCAGGCGTTAACCTCTCGCACCCCGGCCATAATAGCCGAGATCAAGAAAGCCTCCCCTAGTAAAGGACTGCTGGCAGCGGATTTCGACCCCGTACGGCTGGCCCGCCAGTATGAATCCGGAGGAGCCGCGGCGTTATCTGTGCTCACCGACGAAGCATTTTTTCAGGGCAGCCTGGCGGACCTGGCGGCAGCGCGCGGCGTCTGCCGATTGCCCGTCCTGCGCAAAGATTTCACCCTCGACGAAAGCCACGTGCTGGAAGCCGCGGCCGGCGGCGCGGATGCGATCCTGCTGATCGCGGCTATCCTGGAGACAACCCAGATTCGCAGTCTGGCGGAAATGGCTGCCACCTTCGGGATGGCGGCGCTGGTCGAGGTCCATGACGAGCGGGAACTGGCGAAGGCCATCGAAGCGGGCGCTCAAATCGTCGGCGTCAACAACCGGGATCTGAACACCTTCCAGGTGGCCATCGAAACCTCGCTGCGTTTAGCGCCGCGCATCCCCCCCGGGGTGCTGAAGGTAAGCGAAAGCGGCATCGGCTCCGCGCGGGATATCGAACGGCTGCGCGCGGCTGGCTATAGAGCTTTTCTGGTGGGCGAGCACCTGATGAAGTCGGCCGATCCGGCGGAGGCCTTGCGGGCTCTGCTTGCGCCTGGGTAACGGCATGATGGTGAAGATCTGCGGCATCACCAATCGCGAGGATGCACTGGCGGCCATAGACGGAGGGGCTGCCGCGTTGGGCTTCAATTTCTATCCGCCCAGCCCGCGCTATGTCTCGCCGGACCAAGCGGCGGCCATCGCGGACGGCCTGCCGGCGGGCGTCTGGAAAGTGGGCGTCTTCGTGGACGAGTCCCCCGAGGCCGTGCTGCGCACCGCGACGCAGGTGAGTTTGGATATCGCCCAGTTGCACGGCAGCGAGCCTCCCGAGCAGTATCCGCACGGCATCCGTGTATGGAAGGCGATTCGGGTGGTGGGGCAGGCAGTCGGCCTGCCTACTGACAACCCAGCGGAGGCTGTACTGCTGGACGGCCCGGCATCCGGACAGCCTTTCGATTGGGCCTATGGGGCGCGGGCAATCCTGCCCGCGAACGCCAGGCTGATCCTGGCCGGCGGTCTGGACGCGGGCAACGTCCGCGCGGCCATCGAACAGGTGCATCCATGGGGTGTGGATGCCTGTTCCCAAATCGAAATCTCCGCAGGGCGCAAGAATCGCTCAAAAATGGCGGCGTTTCTGAAAGCCGCACTGGAGGCATCCCGATGATGGCGGCTCAGCCGGACGCCGGCGGACACTTCGGGCCATACGGCGGCCGTTTCGTGCCCGAAGTTCTGATGGCGCCGCTCGAAGAGGTGGAAAAGGCCTATTTGGAGGCGCGCGGCGACCCCGCGTTCCAGGCGGAACTGGGAAATCTGCTGCGCAACTACGCCGGCCGCCCCACCCCACTGTACTTCGCGCGGCGGCTCACCGATCATCTGGGCGGCGCGCGCATCTACATCAAGCGCGAAGACCTGCTGCATACCGGCGCGCACAAAATCAACAACACCCTGGGGCAGGGGCTGCTGGCGCGGCGCATGGGCAAGCGCCGCATCATCGCCGAAACCGGCGCGGGGCAGCACGGCGTCGCTACCGCTACGGTGTGCGCGCGGCTGGGCCTCGATTGCGTGGTCTACATGGGCGAGGAAGACATGCGCCGGCAACGGCTCAACGTGTTTCGCATGCGCCTCCTGGGCGCCCAGGTTGTGCCGGTGAGTTCCGGCAGCCGCACCCTGAAAGATGCCATCAATGAAGCCATGCGCGATTGGGTGACCAACGTCGGCACCACTTATT
>Ga0187875_10003369_pt1 | contig 11342 bp, 8 predicted proteins | sample June2016WEW_17_1_2_FD_132978 | JGI IMG/M metagenome (GOLD analysis project Ga0187875, IMG submission 132978) | Peatland microbial communities from SPRUCE experiment site at the Marcell Experimental Forest, Minnesota, USA - June2016WEW_17_10 | ecosystem: Environmental > Terrestrial > Soil >... | reverse complement strand
GTGGTCCGGTGAGGTCCGCACAAACGGCAAGCCGAGCGTCAGGTTCACCCCGTCGTCGAACGCGATCAACTTGAGCGGCGCCAAACCTTGATCGTGGTACATGGCTACCACCGCATCGAACTGTCCGTGCGCAGCGCGATAGAAGAGCGTATCCGCCGAATGTGGCCCATTGACCACAATGCCGCTTCGGGCCGCGCGCTTGACGGCGGGCGCGATCACCCGTTGTTCTTCATCACCGAGCAAACCGCCTTCGCCCGCGTGGGGATTTAGTCCCGCAACCGCGATTCGAGGTCGCCGAATGCCAAATCGGCGGCAGATCTCGTCCGACAACTCGATCACCTCAACGATCTTGCGCGTGCGAATGAGCTTCGGGACGTCGCGCAAGGGAGCGTGGATGGTCACGAGTGCCACGCGCAACGGTCCGCCCGTCAGCATCATGGCAAATCGCTTCGTGCGTGACAGGTGCGCGAGAAGTTCCGTCTGACCAACGAACGGATAGCCGGCGCGGTGCAACAACTCCTTGGTGATGGGCGCGGTCGCCAGCGCCGCCAATTCGCCTTCGAGGCAGCGCTTCGCTCCTTCCACGACCCAATCCGCCGCATCCGCGCGGCGTTTCGTGCGCGGGTTGCCAATGACTTCATAATCGAACCGCCGGTCGAGTCGGCCGGATTTCAATGCCTTGGCCACGACCTCGGGGCCGATGCCCGCGGGGTCGCCAAGCGTGATCCCGATACGGGGGCGATTTGGCATCTGTTAGAAGAGGCGAATGTACGCCTTGGCGCGAAGATCCTTGACCCAGGCTTCTTGCATCTGGGCACGCTGCTGTTGCAACAGGGTCCTTTCGATATCGTCGCGCACCTCGGTTAGCGGAGTCGTGTGCGACGGCTTCACGTCGTCGACCCCGAGGATGTAGTAGCCTTCGGACGTCTCGATCACGCGGCTGTGCTGGCCCGGCTTCAAAGAAAATGCGGTCTCGTTGAGTTCCTTGCGCAAAATGTCCCGCCCGATCCAACCCCAGTCGCCACCTTCCTTGGCTTCTTTGCCTTCGGAATATACGCGCGCCATGTTCTCGAAACTGTCGCCTGCGTCCAGCTTCGCCAGAATCTCGTCAGCGAGCTTGCGTTGGAGATCGACGGATGGCGGCGCCGGCGCGACGGCGGCCGCAACCGTTGCCGAACCATTCGTCGCCACGACTTCGGCTGCGTTCGTCGTGATTGTCGCTGCCTCGACCATTGCAGTGGTCGAGACAGCGACCGGGGCCCCTGAATTCGTTAGGGGAACTTCTGCGGTATTTGTCGCAGTCGTCGCCGCCTCGGCAATTCCCGCGGTTGAACTACCGGTTGTCGCCTCGATATTGGTGACCGCCACAGTCGCCTCCGAATTCGTCGACGGGGCCTGATTGGTTGGGGACGCCGAATCCTGTCCGGCGGCCATAGCGCCCGCCGCGACCGCCGCGCCACGCTTGATGTAGATCATGCGGACTTTGACCTGGTCGCCCACCTTGAATTGGTCGATGTTATCCTGGTAATACTTCTCAATCTTGTACGGGGAGACCACCATGGTCTTTCGCGCCCGTTGATCCCGCATGACCTCGATGATAATGCGCTCGCGTTCCTGGTCGCGGAATTGTGACAGCGTCAAATTCTCCGCCTCGAGCGTCCTGATGAAGGCCGCGCGATTGCCGCCGAATTCCGTGGCGATGCGGTTGTTGATTTGACCCTCAACGTACGTCTCAGGAATCTTGTATCCCTTGGCATCAAATTCTTGAACGATGAGCGCGTGCTCGATGAGCGTGTTCAGCGCGTCCACCTGGGCTTTTCGTCTCTGCTCTTCCAGTTCCTGGCCCGAAAAATTCCGCCGGAGTTCCCGGTCGACGGGTTGGACCAGCATCATCATTTCGCTGTAGGTAATCACCTTGTCGTTCACGATGGCCACGACACCATCGATGACGTCCGCGGCCCTCGCCATCACGCCCAGGGCCAACAGCCCCCCCGCCAGAATTGCCACCCGTCGGTTCATCATCCGTTCTCGTTACGCCCGGCGCTGAGTTTCCGCAACACCCGCGGGTTCTCGCGGAGAAATCGCACCAATTCTTCGATCCGCTCCACGCTCGCCGCGCTCAGATGATGCTCGATCCCCTCCAAATCGCGCTGGGCCACTCCGCCGTTAACTCCCAATAATGTAAAGAATTCCTCGAGCACCTGATGTCGCCGACGCACCGCGCGTGCCACCCCCTTGCCTTTCGAAGTCAATACCAAGCCGCGGTACTTCTCGTACCGCACGAAACCGGTCTCGCCCAGTTTCTGGACCATCTGGGTCACCGAAGCCTGACGGATGCGCAAGGTGCGCGCGATGTCGATCATTCGCGCGTAGCCCTTGTCCTCAATCAGTTCGTAAATGCGCTCCAGATAATCCTCGGCGCTTTCGGAGGTTTTCGGCATGGAGCCACAGTAACCGAAATTCATGCGTTGGCGCAAGGCTGGAGACCGATCCTACGACCCGGCACACCCATTCTTCGCGACTTCGACAATCACACCTTCGGACCCGCCGCGACGATTTCCGGCGACACTCCGCGGAACTGCTCAAAGTTCTTCACAAACTTCGCCGCCAGGTCTTTCGCCCGCCGGTCGTAATCCGCCGGGTCCCCGGCACCGTAGCGCGGCGCCAGCAGTTCCGCGGGGAACTCCGGCAGCGCTTTGGGGACCTCGAAGCCGAACGTCGGGTCTTTGTGGAACTGCGCCTTGTCCAGCGTGCCATCGAGGATGTGCGTAACGTTGTGCCGATTGTGGACGAGCGGGATGCGCGGGCTCTGGCCAAACGCGTTGCCCACCCACCCGGTGTTCAGGAGGTAACAGTGCACCTTGTGTTTGCGCATCTTTTCCGCCAGCATCTGCGCATACGTCTGTGGTGGCAACGGCAGGAACGGCGCGCCAAAACACGTCGAAAACGTCGGCGTCGGGTCCTTCCCCATGTTCGCCTCCGTGCCCGCCAGCGCCGCCGTGTACCCCGCCATGAAATGATACATCGCCTGCGCGGGATTCAACCGCGCGATCGGCGGCATCACCCCAAACGCGTCGCACGCCAAAAACACGATCGCCTTCGGATGCCCCCCCATGCCGCTCGGCACAGTGTTGGCCACGTAATCCAGCGGATACGCGCATCGCGTGTTCTCCGTTACCGAATCGTCCATGTAATCCGGCTCGCCCGTCGCCGGGTCCACCACCACGTTTTCGATCACCGACCCGAACCGGATCGCATCCCAAATCAACGGTTCACGCTCTTTCGTCAGTTTGATGCACTTCGCGTAGCAGCCGCCCTCAAAATTAAACACGCCGTGATCGCTCCACCCGTGCTCGTCATCGCCGATCAGGTCGCGGTCCGGGTCCGCCGACAGCGTCGTCTTGCCCGTGCCGCTCAACCCGAAGAAAATCGCCACGCCGCCGTCCTTGCCCACGTTGGCCGAACAGTGCATCGGCAACACGCCCTTCGGCGGCAACACGTAATTCAGCACGGCGAAAATGCTCTTCTTCATCTCCCCGGCGTACTGCGTCCCGCCGATCAGCACCGTCTTGCGCGCGAAATCCGCCACGATGAATGTCTCGCTGTTGAGCTTGTGCTTCTTCGGATCAGCGGCAAATCGGCAGGCGTTGATCACCGTCCACTGCGGCACGTGCGACTTCAGTTGCTCCGGCGTCGCCCGGCGGAACAGCTGTTTCACAAACAGATTGTGCCACGCAAATTCCGTCACGATGCGGATCGGCATCGTGTACCGCGGATCGGCCCCGGCATAACCGTCCATCACGAACAATTCCCGCCCCTGCAGGTACGCCAGCACTTCCTGCCGCAGCCCCAGATAATTCTCCTCCGAAATCGGCTGGTTGACCTTCCCCCACCAAATCTTATCCTTCGTCGACGGCTCTTCCACCGTCCACTTGTCCCGTGGCGACCGACCCGTCCGCTTCCCCGTCATCGCGTTCAGCGCCCCACTGCTCGTCAGCATCCCTTCCCCGCGCTTGATCGCTTCCTCCACCAACCTCGCCACTGACAGGTTCCAATGAACCTTGCCCGCGCCTGTAATACCGTGGTTTTCTAGACCGTAATTGCTCATGTGATGACTTCCTCGCCAGAAGCGCCTACCCGCGCTTTGCACGGATTTACACGGAATTTTGACGAAGCGCAACAAGAAAAACCTCCCTCGACGGGCGCAAAATTGGGTTCGTTTTTGGCTTTGTCTTTTCAGAAACTCAAGCCGGCGTGCAAAAAAATGGGTTCGTTTCGCAATTTTCCCTTTTTCGCAGCCCCCTCTCCCCTTCACCCAAGCCGAAGGGTGTCCTGACTGCACCCCCATAAACCATCAACTATGAGCTATTTCCCATCCACCATCTCCCATTTTCAAAGAACTGCCCCCGACTCTACCACCAACCCCATACCCCGTCCAGCAAAAAATATCGGTTACGGATAACCAGCCAGCCTAAGCTTGGTGGCGCGGGCTGCCTGCCCCGATTCTGAGTAGCAACATCCATCTGTGTTGTGCGCCGGTCTCCCGACCGCGCACTGATCCCCGCCCGCAACGCCTTGCGACCGTCGTTGCTCCAGACCGCGTGGCCGCAGAAGCGACCCGCGCGGCACTCTGTGGCACCCGCCACATCCATCGCGCACCCTAAGCTACTTGATGAGTCAGATCAGCGAATCGCAACGAAGCAGCAGTAAGGTATCTACTGCAAGTACTACGACTGCCCATAAAAACTCTCCGCCTTCACCCCCGCTTCCTTCCGCACGCGCTCGGTAATCGCATCCACTTCAGTATTCGTCAGGGCCGACACGAATTTCCAAGCCGGAACGCTGTCCACCACCGTCATCGCTTTCCGCGCGATCGTGTACACCTGCACCAGCTTTATCCCGCGCCGTGCAGGGTTGATATTTCCAATCTCGCGCAGTCGCTGGCAATACGCGCCGATCTCCTCGCTCGACGGACCTTCCCCGCGAATCTTCAGGAACAAACTCTGGATGACCATTGGACGAACCTTCGCCGTCTCGGCTATGTTCTTCAAAATCCGCGCAAACGGTATCTTCGTCCGATTGATCACCTTGAAATACTTCTCCGTTCCCGCATCGAGTTTGGCCCACACTTCACCATTGTTCGCATCCATGATCTCCAGCCCGCGCTTCACATCCGCCCGATCCAACCCGCCCGCGTCGGTGATCAACACAATCTTCGCGTCCGGCGGCTTGATCCGCGCCACCATCGCCATCGTCTCGGCAAAATTCGGCAGCGTCGTCGGCTCGGCATCACCGCTGAGCGCAATGTCGTTCAACCGCAGCAGTTCGCTCCGGACCGAATTGAACGGCGCATGCTGCGCGATCTCGCCTGATCGCACCATCTCCACCATCTCCCGCAGCTCCTGTTCCGCCGCCGCCACATCGAACTTCTTCACCGCCGACTCGGTCGTGCGGTCCACCTGGCAATAAATACAGTCGAAATTGCACACCTTGTCCGGGTTGACATTCAAGCCGATGGAAATCCCATGACTCCGCCGCGACAAGACGGGATAGACGTACTTGAAGTCTTCGAAGCGCCGCGAATGCTGACGATGTGCGTTGAGAATTTCCACGCCGACAGAATACCCGCGAATCACGCGGATTTCACGGAGGATTTATCGCTGTGTTCTCACTGCGCGCGGGCAGGCGTCCGTAGTGTCTCCTCTCCCCTTGGGGGAGAGGCAGGGTGAGGGGTGACCTTACCCGCGACTCACAACAAACGCCAACCGCTCCCTTGAATCGGCTGCCGCCTGCGGAGCCAGCTTCGCCTTGCCCAACGTCCCGGCAATTACAGGCTCAAGCTTCGCCCGAGACGCCGCGTCGTTCGGGGCCAGCAGCCGGTCGTTGGCTACCACAAGTATTTCATCCGTCTTGAACTTGATCCCCTTCAGCTTCGGTTCCGACTCCAACAATTTGCATGCCTGCAGCGCCGTGTTCGTCACCGTTCTCAAGTTCGCTTCGAGCCCGTGCGGAAGCGGCCGTTTCCGGTAATAAAACAAACCGAGCCGCCCGCCGTCCTGGTCCATGCTGAAATTGCCTTCGTGCGCCACCAGCAGGATCCCCGGACCATTCGCGACGTGCGAGTAATCATGCACGTCAATCAGCAGATGGCCGTCGATCTTCTGTTGCTGGATCCAACCATGAAACACGGGGACGAATTCGCGGATGTCCACCTCCTGCGGATTAGCCACGAAGATTTTGACGCCGATTTTGTAGAGGTCCATGCAGTGTCGGCTTCCGTTACTTAAGAAGTTGGCTCATCTGCGCCGCCTTTTGTTCGCGCAACTTGTCGGCGCAGGCGTGCGCCGCCTCGATAAACAATTGCGACTCCTCAATCAGACGATGGACTTCATCGGAGTCATACCGCGTCGGCGGATTCTCGTGCCGACGGAAAAAGTCCTGCGCGAACTTGCCGCCCACAAACCGGTCCCAAAACAGCTTCGGCTCGTACAACCGCGCGCGAAACTCTTTCGCGATCACATCGGGATCGTTGGGAACGTCGTACCACAGTTCCTTCACCAACCCCTGCGCCGCCTGCAGTATTGATCGGTACGCCAACTCGTCGGCCCTGGCCAAATCCTTCGCCTCCAGTTTGAGTTGCGCCTCGAAGCACAGCCGTTCCGCCGCCTGCAAATCGAAATCCAGCCGCGACACGACTTCGCCGGCGCATTCGCCCATGCCCATGTCGCCCATCGTAAACTCGCGCGGATCGCCCCAATCCGAGTACAGCGCCGGGCTCAATTCGTACGCCGGCACTTCCATCAAATCCTCCAGCATCTTGCGGCTCTCCGCCTTGCCGATGCGCGTGATGAAATCCTGAAAACTCTCGTTGCCCTTCCGCTCTTTCACGAACCGTTGCGTGATGCGCTCGACCACCGCCGGTACGTTCTTCGACGGCACGGACCCTATCGCCAACCCATACGACCCCGCATTGTCCCGCCATTTGCCGCCCAGCAACACCTGGAAATGCGGCACCTTGCGATTGCCCAGCGTCCGGCTGTTCCCATAAAAACCGATGTCCGCCAGGTGATGCTGACCGCAGGAGTTGAAGCACCCGCTCATCTTGATGTGCAACCCCTTCACCGCCGCATCCAGATTGAAATACTGGGCCGCCAACCGCTGCCGTAATTCCCGCGCCAAACCCCGCGACGACGCAATCCCCAGTTTGCACGTGTCCGTGCCGGGGCACGCGACGACATCGAGAATTGTTCCCGCGCCGAAATCGCCCAGCCCGATCGCTTTCAACCCACGATACAACTCGGGCAAATCCTTCTCCGCCACCCAGCGGAACACGAGGTTTTGTTCCACCGTCGTGCGGATGTTCTCCCCGCAATACTTCCGCGCCAGGTCGGCCAGGTGCCGCGCCTGGGACGATGTGAGATCGCCAATCGGCAATGAAATCGTCGCCACCGCATAGCCCGGCTGAAGCTGATGATAGACATTCGTCTCTGCCCACGCGGCGTAGCCGTCGGGCTTTGTCGCGCCGTTGAGCGACGCCGGCGGTTTGAGCGCTGCTTCCTTGAACCCGTGCGCTTCGGGAATGTACGCCGTCCAGCGCGGGTCGTGCGGCAAAAGTTTGCGCTCTTCCATCACCAGCCGCTTGAATTCATCGATGCCAAGTTTCGCCACGAGGAATTTGATGCGCGCCCGCGCGCGGTTCTGTTTCTCCCCCAGCCGCGCAAACACGCGCGCGATCGCCTGCGCGATCGGCAGCAATTCTTCCTCGGGGATGAAATCCGCAAACACCTTCGCCTGATACGGCACCGGACCGAGCCCGCCGCCGACATAGAGCCGGAACCCGCGCTGGCCGTCCCGTACCAACGCCAGCGCGCCCAAGTCGTGCATGTTGACCAGCCCGCACGCTTCCTGTTCGCAACCTGAAAACGCGATCTTGAATTTGCGCCCGAAATCCTGCGTGTCGGGATGCCCCAGCAAAAAATACGCGGTCGCCTTCGCGTAGGGCGTCACGTCAAACGCCTCGGTCCGGCACACGCCCGCCAGCGGACAAGCCGTCACATTCCGTATCGAGTTGCCGCACGCCTCGCGCGTGGTAATCCCCACCGACGCCAGCCGTCGCATGATCGACGGCGTGTCTTCGATGTGCACGAAATGAAGTTGAAAATCCTGCCGCGTCGTCACGTGCAAAATGCTGTCGGAATACTCCTCCGCGCAAGCCGCCAGCGTCTCCAACTGCGCCGGGGTCAATCCGCCAAACGGAATCTTGATGCGCTGCATCCCGGGCGCGTCCCACATCGTCTCCGGGCCTTTGGTCAACGAAGCCGCGGGATATTTCAGATGCTGCGTCCGGGTCCCGTCATGCCGCTGGCCATTGTCATACCGCTGGCCATACGCACCGCGTCGCAACCGCGTCTCGGCGAATAATTTCTCGTCGATTTTGCCAAGCTTCCGCAATTCGAGTTGCGTCTCGTAGACGTCAATCTCGTCCGCCAGTTGACGCGGGATCTTGCCCGCCAGTTGTTCTTTCCAGGTCATCGCCGGGCGCAATTTGTATCAATTACGATGAATCGCAACAAGAAAAGATGCGCCGCCGCTGGCTTAACCTTACCCTGCCACCAAAGATTCGTGTCCATTCGCGTCGATTCGTGGTTAAATTAGACCGTGGAACAGAATCCTGGGTTCAAATCCGGTCTCGCCGTGCTCGTCGGTCGCACCAACGTCGGCAAATCCACGCTCCTCAACGCTCTGGTTGGTACCAAGATCGCCATCGTCACGCCGAAACCTCAGACCACGCGCGACACCTATCATGGCATCGTCCATCGCCCTGAAGGCCAGATCGTGTTCGTGGACACACCCGGCATCTTCAAGACGCAGCCGAGCAAGCTCGTGCAGAATCTCCATCACAAGGTGCGCGACGCGCTCGAAGGGATCGACGTCATCGTCCATGTCGTCGACCCCACGCGCGCCATCGGCCCCGAAGACCAGCGCGTCAACGGCCTCGTCGACCACAGCCTCCTCCCGAAAATCTTGGTTCTCAACAAACTCGACCTGTCCGACCGCTACTACCGCGACACCTGGCTCGAACGCGGCCTGAAATACGTCTCGGTCGTTGAAGTGTCCGCGTTAAAGGCCAAGAACGTCGATCTGCTCATCAACGCCATCTTCCGCCACCTGCCCGTCGGCCCGCCGCAATATCCGCTCGGCCAGGTCACCAACGTCACCAACGAATTCTGGATCGGCGAACTCATCCGCGAAAAGCTCTACCTTCAGACCAATCAGGAGGTTCCTTACACCGCCTCGGTCCAGGTGGAACAAATCGAGGACCGCAAAGATAAGCAGGGCAAACCGCTCGTCTACGTCAAAGCCGCCATCCTGACCACCGACGACCGACACCAGCGCATGCTCATCGGCCAGCACGCCAAGAAGATCAAAGAGATTGGCTCCGCCGCCCGCAAAGAACTCGAAGTCGCCATGAACAAGAAGGTCTTCCTTGACCTCTCCGTCCTCATCGACGACGAGTGGATGGACAGATTGAGTTAACCCCAATGGTTAGGGTGAACCTGCTACTGATCGCAGAGGAAGAACAGCGTAATGGAAGGTCACATGGTCATCTTCGCTGCCTCTGGCGTGGTGAGGTCGGCTACTTCTGACTGAAATAACCACGCTGAAGTTTTCCCCGATGTCCTCTTCACGAACCCTGACGGCAAATGAATTCTCTTTCTGCCAGGGATTCCCGAGACCGAAGAATGGTTGACTGAGCTTGTATTCAAGCCCACCGCCCATCGGGTCGCTTGCCGTGACGACGTATTCAACCACATCGCCGGGGTGGAGTGTCATAGATGTATCCAACCAGCGCAAATCGGCAACCAAGTGACTAGGAGTCCACATATTGCCCAAGCTGTCCCGCGCACTCTCGATTCTCGGGAAGTAAGCATCCGTAGTCTCTTGTTGACTTCTGTACCGAATGATCCGGCTTCGAATATCCCCGGCAATGCCTGCAGCAAGATGCTTCTGATGTGGCATAAGCTCCCGCCGGTGTGCATCTGGATCACGGAGCTTCTCCAGCTCACCGAGATAGACATCCATGGTTCTCCAATCCCCTAACGCCGGTGCGAACTTGTCCCAGTGCTTCTTCAAAATCGTGCTGATGTCATAGAAGTCTGCGTAGTAAAGAAGACGCTCTTCTACGGCCCCGCTTTCTTGCCGCTTCGATTCCTCAGCTTTGCGTTGCCTCCATTTTTCAACTCTATCTGAAGAGACGCCGCATGAATCAATCCAGTCCTTGCCGAGCGTCTTCTCAAGAATCATCGCTATGAAATCACGCAGCGCGTTTTCCGTGTCCTTGAGCGCTTGCGTAATGTCTGGCAGCATGCTGCTAAGGTATCAATCTCGACCTTTCAAGACAAGCGAACTCCCCCGCTTGCCAACCCGCCACTTTGCGCTACAGTAACGCCGCGGGTATGGGGGCAAACACAGGCGAATTCATCCTTGTCGAGGGCGCGCGCCAGAACAACCTCAAGGGCATCAATCTCAAGCTGCCATTGGGCGAGTTGATTGTCGTGACCGGCGTCAGCGGCTCGGGCAAATCATCCCTGGCGTTCGACACGATCTACGCCGAGGGTCAGCGCCGCTACGTCGAGACGTTCTCACCCTACGCCCGCCAGTTCCTCGACCGCATGGATAAACCGAAAGCCGACCGCATCGACGGCATCCCGCCCGCCATCGCCATTGACCAGACCAATCCTGTCAAGACCTCGCGTTCCACCGTCGGCACGATGACGGAGCTGAACGACCATCTCAAACTCCTCTTCGCCCGCGCCGCCCAATTGTTTTGCCGCCACTGTGGCAAACCCGTTCGACGCGACACCGCAGATTCAATCTACGAGCAGCTCGCGTCCGATGCGCAAGTCTCCGATTCCGAAACGATCATTTCATTCCCCATCAAGATTCCGAAAAACTTTGCCGAAGCCGAAATCCGCCAACTTCTCACCCGGCAGGGCTACCACAAAGTCGAAAGACGCGGCGACTCACTCGAAGTCATCCAGGATACCGTCCTGTTTGCCGAAAAGAATCGCGGCCGCATCATCGAGGCCCTCGAAGCCGCGCTGAAAGTCGGTGACGGCCGCGTCGCGGTGAACGGCCGGAAGTTCTCCAGCGATCTGCACTGCGCCGAATGCGACATTCACTACCGCGATCCGGTGCCGAGCCTGTTCTCGTTCAACTCCCCCATCGGCGCCTGCGAAACCTGCCGCGGATTCGGTCGGACCATCGGCATCGACTACGATCTGGTGATTCCCGACGAGACGAAATCGCTCGCCGACGGCGCGATCAAACCCTGGCAGACC
>Ga0187875_10003363_pt1 | contig 11353 bp, 10 predicted proteins | sample June2016WEW_17_1_2_FD_132978 | JGI IMG/M metagenome (GOLD analysis project Ga0187875, IMG submission 132978) | Peatland microbial communities from SPRUCE experiment site at the Marcell Experimental Forest, Minnesota, USA - June2016WEW_17_10 | ecosystem: Environmental > Terrestrial > Soil >... | reverse complement strand
CTTCGCTGCGCACGCGCGTCACCTTTGAGGTCGGCATCCAGAGCATGGGTGGCGATGTTGTTTTTCTTGATCACACGCAGGCGCGCTTGGGTGAGCGCGAATCCATTCCCGACGTGGCGCGCAACCTGGAGTGCTGGGTGCAAGGCATCGTCGCCCGCGTTTACGAGCAGCGCGTCCTGGAAGAAATGGCCGCCAGCATCAAAATTCCCGTTGTCAACGCGCTTTCCGACAAGTTCCACCCGTGCCAGGCGCTCGCTGACTATTTCACGCTCGAAGAGAAATTCGGTTCCCTGAAGGGTTTGAAGATCGCTTACGTCGGCGACGGCAACAATGTTTGCCATTCGCTCATGTTCCTCGCTGCGCGTCTCGGCGTGAATCTGCGCATCGCCACCCCGGCAAATTACGCGCCTGCGCCGGACGTCCTTGCGGACTCCAAACGCGTTGCCAAGGACACTCGCGCGCGCATCGAGTTATTCACCAATCCTTCCGAAGCAGTCGCCGGCGCGCAAGCCGTCTACACCGATTCCTGGACCAGCATGGGCTTCGAGGCGGAAGAGAAGGTGCGCCGCAACGTCTTCAAGGCCTATCAGGTCAATCGCAAGCTCATGGAACAAGCCGCACCCGGCGCATTTTTTATGCATTGCCTTCCGGCGCACCGCGGCGCGGAAGTGACCGACGAAGTTCTCGACGGACCCACGTCCATTGTGCTCAACCAGTCTGAAAACCGTATGTACGTGCAAAAGGCCATTTTGCACGCGTTGTATTCCTGAAGTTCATTGGTCCACCTAGGAGAAAATTCAGTGACCCCGCAACCTGTGAAACCCAAGAAAGTCGTACTCGCCTATTCCGGCGGCTTGGATACGTCCATCATCATTCCGTGGCTCCGCGAAAATTATGGCTGTGAAGTAATCGCCATGATCGGCGACGTTGGCCAGCAGGAGGATCTCGAGGCCGCCCGCAAGAAGGCTCTCGCAACCGGCGCGTCCACCGCCTATGTCGAAGATCTCCGCGAAGAATTCGTTCGTGACTACATTTGGCCGACGCTACGAGCTGGCGCTGTCTACGAACATACTTACCTCCTCGGCACCTCCATGGCGCGGCCCGTCCTGGCCAAGCGTCAGGCTGAACTTGCCCTGCAACTCGGCGCAGACGGCCTCTCGCATGGCTGCACCGGCAAAGGCAATGACCAGGTCCGTTTCGAGTTGGCCTACAAAGCCATTGCTCCACACCTTCCCATCATCGCTCCTTGGCGTGAGTGGGCCATTGACTCGCGCGAAGACGCCATCGCCTATGCGCAAAAACACAAGATCCCGGTGGAACAGAGTCGCGCAAATATCTACAGCCGCGACCGCAATATCTGGCACCTGAGCCACGAGGGCGGAGATCTGGAAGACCTCGCGAACGCGCCAAGTGAATCCATGTGGCAATGGGTAGTCTCGCCGGATCAAGCTCCCGACAAGCCGGAAGAGGTGGTGATTGGCTTTGAATCGGGCACACCTGTCTCCGTGAACGGCAAGAAACTCGCGCCCATCGAACTCCTGAATACGCTGAACGACATCGCCGCGAAGCACGGTGTCGGCCGCACGGACCTCGTCGAAAACCGCCTGGTGGGCATGAAGTCGCGCGGCGCCTATGAAACCCCCGGGGGAACTCTCCTGGTTACCGCGCATCGTGAACTGGAGCGTCTTACTCTCGACCGGGAAACCTCTCACTTCCAGCAGGCTCTCGCCGTGCGCTACGCCGAACTCGTCTATTACGGATTGTGGTTCTCCTCGCTCCGCGAATCGCTCGATGGTTTCTTCAACGTCGCCCAGCAACGCGTCACTGGCACTGTCGGCCTGAAACTCTGGAAAGGCACGCTGAACGTCACCCAACGCCTTTCGCCCTTTTCTCTCTATCGCGCCGACCTCGCCAGCTTCACCATGGGTCGTTACAATCCCAAGGATGCCGAGGGTTTCATCAACCTTTTCGCTTTGCCGGTCACCGTGCGACCAAAAGCCAAAGCCGAAAGCCAGCATTCTTGAGAGAATTCGCCGGGGCGTGGTTCCGTCTTGGGAGAGTTTCTGACGGCCGCGCCCCTTTCCATCGCAGCGCGATAGTTTAGAATCTGGTGCAAGCTCTATAGATGTTGCAGTCAAAGCACGGCTTGGTTTCTCTATGACCGAACGCAAAGACGATCGTCTGTGGGGTGGCCGCTTCGAGCGTCCGCCGAACGAAGAGTTCGACGCGTTTCAGCGCTCCTTTGCGTTTGACCGGCGCCTGCTCCCTTACGAACTTGCCGTCGATCGCGCCTGGGCCAAAGCCTTACAGGGTGCGGGAATATTCACAGAAACGGAAGTGCGCGAGACCGTTGCCGCACTCGACAAAATTGCAGACCGTGCCAAGAGCGATCCAGATTGGATAGACAAATTCGGCGCAGAAGCCGAAGACGTTCATCATTTTGTTGAAAAGGCTCTTGTCGACGAACTCGGCCCGTTAGGCTGGAAACTCCACACCGGCCGCAGCCGCAATGAACTCGTCGCCACGGATTTCCGTTTGTTCGTCATGGACGCCGTTTACGAAGTCGAACAAGCTCTGTTCCGGCTGATAATGGCGCTTCTCAAGCAGGGCGAAGATAATCTTGAGATTCCTATGGCGGGCATGACGCACATGCAACATGCCCAGCCGATTTTGCTCTCGCATTTCCTGCATGCCCATGCCGAAGCACTGTTTCGCGATACCAAGCGCCTCACGAGTGCCGTAAGGAGCGCGGATTTCTGTCCTATGGGCTCCGGCGCTCTTGCGGGATGTTCTTTCGCCATCGATCGCCTGGCCATTGCACGAGAATTGGGTTTCTCCCAGATCACTGCGAATAGTCTCGACGCTGTCAGCGACCGTGACTTCGCTCTGGATTATCTTTTCGCGATCAGCGGCATTGCCACGCATCTCTCTCGCCTCGCCGAAGATTTCGTGCTGTTCGCGTCTCAGGAATTTTCGTACGCCATTCTTCCCGACGAATATTCCACTGGAAGCAGCTTGATGCCACAGAAGAAAAATCCCGACTCCTGGGAGCTCATCCGTGGCAAAACGGGCCGAATCACAAGTTCGCTCTTCAGTCTGCTGACCACTCTGAAAGGATTGCCAACCAGTTACCAGCGCGATCTCCAGGAAGACAAAGAAGCGCTGTTCACCGCACACGAGCAAATCCTGGGCATGATCACGGTCGCCACAGGCGCGCTTGCCACCACGAAGTTCCGCGAAGATCGCCTTCGCGCTGCGGCCTCAAGTCCTGTTCTGCTCGCGACGGAGGCGGCCGACTATCTCGTACACCGTGGAATTCCCTTCCGCCAGGCGCACGACCTCGTTGGAAAAGTTCTCAGAGAAGCCGAGCGGCAGGCCAAGCCATGGGTGCAGCTCTCGCTCCAGGACGTCCACAAAATATCGCCACTCTTCGACAAAGATTTTCTGCAGGGGCCATCGGTCGAAAATGCCATCGCCAGCAAGAAAGTCCCCGGCGGCACGGCGGTCGAATCCGTGCGTGCGGCGATCAACAGTTTGCAGGAAAAACTTACTACACGAGGAGCCACGCCATGAGTCTTAGTTCAGCATTCAGCATTTTCGAAGCCGCATCGCATCGCGCGGAGGATCGGAGGTCGCTTCCGTGAGCGTCATCCCCGCCTCTCGGATTCTGATCCCATGAAGAACGTCCTCTCCGAAGCCGCTCTCCCTCGCGGATTCCGTTTCTCGGCCACGGCTTGTGGTCTGAAGAAGACTGGCGCGCTCGATCTGGCCCTGCTCTCCAGTGACGTTTCGGCTTCAGCCGCCGCCGTCTTCACGCAGAACCTCGTCGTGGCGCCACCCGTTGTGGTCTCCAAGGAAAATCTGCGCGCCTCGAAGGGCCGCATGCGCGCCGTGATCGTCAATGCAGGCAACGCCAATTGCGCCACAGGGCCAGCCGGCCGCGCTGCTTCGCTGAAAACCGTGGAAGAGACCGCGCGCCGTCTCGTCTGCCATCCCCACGAAGTTCTTGTCTGTTCCACCGGGGTGATCGGCGTTCCATTGCCGCTCGAAAAAATTCTTCGCGCCCTAAGCGGCATTGCCCGTAATCGCCGCCCCTCCGCGCGCTCTTTCGCCGAATTCTCTCTCGCCATCTGCACCACGGACACTCGCGCCAAGACCGCCACGGCAACTTTTAAGATGGCTGGCAAGCGTATCCACTTCATCGGCTGCGCCAAAGGTGCGGGGATGATCCACCCCAACCTCGCTACCACCCTTGCGTTCGTCGCCACGGACGCCGCCATTTCTCCTTCGCTGCTTCAGAAAACGCTTCGTGACATTGCCGGGCGCACTTTCAACTCCATCAGCATTGATGGCGATACGTCCACCAACGACACGCTTTTGGTTCTCGCCAATGGCCAGGCGGGTGCACCCTCCATTCAAGCTGGAACTTCCGCCTATCGCGCCTTTGCCAAAGCCCTCGAGGAAGTTTGCCACTCGCTGGCTTTGCAAATCGTCGCAGATGGTGAAGGAGCGCAACGCGTCATCGAACTCGAAGTCCGTCACGCCAAAACGGAAGCCGATGCCCGCCGCATCGCCCAGACCATCGCCACCTCCCCGCTCGTCAAGACCGCCTTTGCCGGCGGCGACCCCAATTGGGGCCGTATCTTTGCCGCAGCGGGACGCTCCGGCGTCAAGTTCGACCCGGGCCGAGTGGACATTCACATGGCCGGAATACCTGTGCTGCGCCGCGGCCTGCCGCTGGATTTCAATGAGCGCGCCGCCAGCAACCGCCTTCTGGAAAAGCAGGTTCAGATCATTGTTGATCTCCACGCCGGGAGCGAATCCACGCGCTTTTGGACCTGCGATTTCACCGCGGAGTACGTGCGCATCAATGCTTCGTACCGCACTTAAAACCGGCGGAGCGATATTTACGCAGATTCAAAATATTTTTCACACCCCTTTGTGTGTCCCCGTGCCAATTTGGAGCCAGACCCCGGCCCAGTACCTCCCGCCACCCTTCCCGCCGCGATTTATTGTTGCAAAACCAGTCAATTTTCGAGACCATGCACGGGACCACACTGAAGGTTCCTCCGCCCTCCTCGGCACGCCCTCGGGTTTGCTGCGTGGGCGGTTTCGATTCTTCGGTGCGCTCCGCAATCGTGGTTAGGTTCCGGGCAGAAGGAGTCCGCTGGTGAAGAAGCTTTACGTGGGTAATCTTCCGTTCAACGCTTCGGAAGAGCAGTTGCAAGAATGGTTTGGGCAAGTTGGTGTGAATCCCTCCGCAATCAGTCTGATCCGAGATCGCTTCACGGGACAGTCGCGTGGCTTCGCCTTCATCGAAATCGCCAACGATGAAGACGCCGATCGCGCTGTTACCAGTCTCAATGGTCAGAACTTCGGGGGCCGGAACCTGGTTGTGAACGAAGCGCGTCCGCAGACCGAACGCTCCGGTGGTGGTGGTGGGCGGGGCGGTTACGGCGGTGGTGGTGGCGGCGGCCGCGGGGGTGATCGTGGTGGTCGCGGCGGCGGTCGCGGCGGCGACCGCGGCGGCGATCGTGGTGGTGATCGCGGGGACCGCGGTAACCGCTGGTAGATTCTCGTTCTCTCTTTTTCTGAGATAGGTGCTTCGGGCGCACACTTTCGCCCGAAGCACACTTTCTTCTTGTCGCGTTTTCTCCGGATTCGTGCCGGGCTCGCGCTTGCACTTCTACCCGCTCGCCCGCCCTTTTTCACAGCGGTACTAATTTCTTCTTCCCATCCCCGTCTTTCCAATGTACCATCGCCGCGGTTAAACCAGTGGCCTCTGACTGCGAGGCCCTTTCCGTACGGTTCTGCGTTTCGGTGCAGCGCTCACCGCTCACATCCTGTGGCCGAAACTTCACACGGGGTTACGTGTTTGATACACCAGGCGAAGTTTTTCTTTCGCTCCTGTTCGCTTAGAGTATATGAGTAGAACGGCTTGCGCTCTGTCTTGCGTGCAAGCGCTGAGTTCGAGACCGTTTGCCGGAGTAGCGAACCTTCCTGATTGAGTTCGCATCCAACGAATGGCACTGGGTTTACGCATTCGATGAATACTTGGCACAAACGCGATTGGAAGCAGTTCTACGAGCTGGCGCGCCGTCCCTGGCAGCGTCATCGCCCGCCGCGCCCCGTCTATCCCGCGGGCCTCAATCGCGTGCAGCCCGCCGCTGGTTTCAGTCTTTCCGAACTAGATGACGCGGGGGTGGATCTCGAACTCGCCGAGCGCCTTGGTCTTCCCGTGGACGCCGGCCGCATCGGTGCCTACGGCCCCAACGTCACTGTTCTCCGCGATTTCGTCCGCTCCTCCCGCCAACCCGTGTAATCTTCTGGAATCTTTGCAACGTTTGTCGAACCCCAGTTTCCTGCGTAAAATAGGTATGTCTGGCGACATTGGAAACCATGGCCTCTCCCTTTAACATCATCACTACTGGCAACCAGGCGCCCGCACTGGCGCCTGACGTCCATCCACGGCCAGACTGGCTGCGCGTTAAATTTTTCGGTGGCGATCGCTACCACAACCTGAAACGCATCATGCGCACGCTGGACCTACACACCGTTTGCGAATCCGCGCGCTGCCCCAACATGGGCGAATGCTGGGAACACGGTACAGCCACCTTCATGATTCTCGGCGATATTTGCACGCGTGCCTGCGGTTTCTGCGCGGTGCCTTCCGGCAAACCCGCTGGCCCTCCTGACGAGGAAGAGCCTCTCCGTGTAGCCGAAGCCGCTGCGCGCATGGGACTCCGCTACGCCGTCGTCACCAGCGTCAATCGCGACGATCAGCCCGACGGTGGCGCCCGCATCTTCGCCCGCACCATTCAGGAAATCCGCAACCGCGTTCCCGGCTGCAAGGTCGAAGTCCTCATCCCCGATTTTCGCGGTGACTGGGACGCCTTGGACATTGTCCTCGCCGTCAAGCCAGACATCCTCAACCACAACACGGAAACCGTGCCGCGCCTCTATCGCCAGGTGCGTAAGGGCGCTCTCTATGAACGTTCGTTGGAATTATTGCGTCGCGCGAAAGCAACTCATCCTGATGTGCCCACGAAAACTGGCGTGATGCTCGGATTGGGCGAACAGCGGGATGAAGTTCTGGAGACCATGCGCGAACTCGCTGCTCAGGGCACGGACATCCTCACCCTCGGTCAATACCTTCAACCCACCCGCGACCATCTCCCAGTAATCCGTTTCGTCCATCCCGATGAGTTCGCGGAATACAAGCTTCTCGGCGGACAGATGGGTTTCAAGCACGTGGAGGCCGGGCCGCTGGTGCGCTCTTCCTACCACGCCTTTGACCAAGCCGAATCCGCAATCCGTTAACAGACCCAGGCGCTCTCAGTCCAGCCGTGCTTCGCAATCGTTCAGACACACCCCTGCGCCATTTCTGGCGCGACTTCCGGGGTTACTTCAGGCGGGACTTTCTTACTTTATTTCGCGGCTGCCGCAGCTTTCTTGCCGGCTTTCGCTATGGTCGAGGCCTTGCGCCGGCGCTTGGTCTTGGGCGGAGTGGCTGGCGGTTCGCCGATGATTTCAGCCGTGAACATGCTGGTCACAAAAAGCTTTTGCCCATGATCGTCAAAATCGATCGCTGTGCGTTCCGGATCGGAGGCCGTAACAATACCCAGGCCGTAAATCCCGTGCTTGATGGTTTGTCCTTCCTGCATTACTTGCACAACTTCCTCCTTGGCTTCACGTCAGCGGATTCTTATCTTTCTTCCACTCCCTTTTGGGTAAGGTCCCCGACCCCTCGGGGACCTCCCCAAGTCTAAAGGCTAGAGGCTTGTGACGTTCTCAGCCTGAAGGCCCTTTGGGCCCTTCTTTACTTCAAATTCCACCGCCTGACCCTCATTCAGGGACTTGTAACCGTCCATCTGAATGGCGGAAAAGTGTACGAATACATCTTCCCCGGTCTGGCGTTGGATGAACCCATAGCCCTTCGAAGCATTGAACCACTTCACTGTTCCTTGTTCCTTCACTGCTGAACCTCGATGTTGAAATTGCTTTGCCTCTCTTGGTCCCGGTCGATGGTTTCCCAGCCTCCGTGACTGCCTCCAGCCCGAAAAAAAGGGCTGCGAGTTTGTTCTCGCAGCCCCCTGAACGAGTCAAAAGGTAATACAAGAGCAACAAACGCTATATCTAACACTATCACAGGAAAGGGCTTATTGTCCACAGTACTCTGTGGTCCTTCTTTTGCCTTCCAAAAATTGTAAATTATTTAAAATCAGATAGTTAACGATTTCGGGCCCATTTCGACACGCTCGCCTTATTCTTCCAACGATTCCGGCTCCAGGCTCAGATTTTCTCCACCGGAAGCCTTCTTTTCCCAATACTTCTTCACCCAGGCCTCCCAGCTCTTGCCAGCCGCGGTATCCCGCCCCGAAAACGCCAGTGCGGCAATTTCCGCATAACCGATTTTGACTCTTTGATTGGAATCCCTCGGCAGTACTCGTACAAAAGAACTTTGCAGGTTCTTCCCGCTCACCCGATCAAAGATGTAGCCCTCGAACTTTGCTCCGTCTTTTCGCGTGATGCTCACATCCCCGCGATAATCGAACGCCTTTTCCAGGGCCTCGCGCAGTTCTTCGTCCGACGCCAAGCTTGGGACCCAACCTTGCAGCGTCTCTCGTTCAATCCCAGGTGCTACCTCGAGTTCGTCGGGATGCAAAGTGTGCTCCGGACGATCGGCATGCCGCGGCCCGGTCACGCCCGCGTCTCCTCAAGGTTCGTTGGCTTGGCATCGATCTGCACCAGCGGGTTGTAGGAATGCACGGGCTTCACATCTTCGTTCAGCAACTCCAAAGCGCCGGCATCTTCATAGCGGGATGACAACGTTGCTCGCACCGTAGCCACAAATCCCTTCAGCGAACTAAACGTGTAGTCCACCGCCGAAGCCTCGTACCCGCTGTGCACCATGCAATTCGCGCACTCCGGATTACCGGATTCCGTGCCGTAGTTGGCCCATTCCGTTTCCGCCATCAGCTCCGAAAACGTCTCGGCATATCCGTCCTGCAGCAAATAGCACGGCTTCTGCCAGCCAAAAATCGAATACGTCGGCATTCCCCAGGGCGTGCACTTAAACTCCTGCTTGCCCATCAGGAATTCCAAAAATAGCGGCGATTGGTTGAATTGCCAGGTCTTCTTCCGGTTTGCCAGCATCGCGCGGAATACCCGCCGTGTCCGTGCCCGGCCCAGAAAATGCTTCTGGTCGGGTGCTTTGTCATAGGAATAGCCGGGCGAAAGCATCATGCCTTCCACGCCAAGCTCCATCGTCTCGTCAAAAAACGCGCGCACGCTCTTCGGGTCTGCACCGTCAAACAGTGTCGTGTTTGTAGTCACGCGAAATCCACGCGCTAGGGCCGCCTTGATACCCTCCACGGCCAATTCGTATCCGCCTTCACGACACACAGAAAAATCGTGGTGTTCTTTTTGCCCGTCCAGATGCACCGAAAATGTCAAATATTTGCTGGGCTCGAACAGATGCAGTTTTTCCTTCAGCAGCAGCGCGTTCGTGCACAAGTAGATGTACTTCTTCCGCGCCACCAGCCCTTCCACGATCTTCTCGATCTGCGAGTGCATCAGCGGTTCGCCGCCGGGGATGGACACCATCGGCGCGCCGCACTCATCCACGGCCTTAAAGCACTCTTCCGGAGAAAGCTCGCGCTTCAGCACGTGTGCCGGATATTGAATTTTGCCGCAGCCTGCGCAAGCCAGATTGCAGCGGTACAGCGGCTCCAGCATCAGCACCAGCGGATACTGTTTCCGCCCGCTCAGTTTCTGCTTCAGGACGTAACTTGCCACCGTCCATGCTTGGGATATAGGTACAGGCATTCGCTCCCCAGTTATCTCACTCCACTGCATTCAAATCGCGCCACGCGTCTCGCTGAAGGAAAGGACTTATTGCGTCTCCAAGGCAAACCTCGCCAGGCTTGTGTGCTTCCCCCAGCCCAGAATCTACTATTTTACCCGAGAAGAGCCCTTCCCGGTTACCTTAGATTCTACGGGCCTTCTCTGAATTCCCCTATTTTGATGCAGCGAAAGGTGCTTAGGTGGCACCCGACGTGCTCCCCTTCCTTCTGAATGGCATACCACTCTGACGCTTCCATCCGGCGTATGATGAACTCGCGACACGCGGAGCCCCTCTGATCATGTCCCGCTCCAACCTCCTCACGCTTTTCAATTCGTTCTTGCAGCACGGTGGAGATACGGCTGTCGTCGAAACCCTTGGCTACCGCCGGAAAAAGACGACATATGCCGAACTCTCCGAAATGGCGCTCTTGTGGAGTCACGCCTTATCTGGGCATGGAATCGGCCCCGGCGATCGCGTCCTCCTCTGGGGTCCCAACTCTAGCGACTGGATTGCTTGTTTCTGGGCCATTCAACTTCGCGGAGCCGTTGCCGTTCCCATGGATTCTGGCGCCAGCATCGATTTCGTACAGCGCGTGGTTCAGGATGCCCAGGTCAAACTCGTTCTGCGCGATCAGCAACAACCGGAATTGCCGCGGGGAGTTCCTTCGCTTGTCATCAACCATTTTCATGATGTAAGCGCGAGCCTTCCTCCTGTTTCCGATGCCCAAGTTGATCCCGGCGATCACGCTTCGCGTTCCGACCTCGCCGAAATTCTCTTCACCTCTGGTACGACCAGCGAACCCCGCGGCGTTGTTCTGACGCACGGCAATTTCCTCGCGAATCTCGAGCCGCTCGAAAAGGGCATCGCCGAATATCGCAAGTACGAGCGCTGGTTTCATCCGTTGCGTTTCGTTTCGGTTGTTCCGCTGAGCCACGTCTTCGGCCAATTCATGACTCTCTTCGTGCCACCGCTCCTCGGCGCCACGGTCGTCTTTGAAAACTCTCAGCAACCTTCGGAGATCCTTCGCACCATCAAACGCGAACGCGCCACGGCCCTCATCGCCGTTCCACGCATGCTCGACGCCCTGCGCGCAGCTCTTGAACGCGAGATCGACTCGCGTGGCTGGCGTGCTTGGTTTTCCTCTGCTCACGCCGCTGCCGCACAGGAACCCTTTCTCCGCCGCGTCTGGCGCTTTCGCCGTCTTCACCGCCGCCTAGGCTGGAAATTCTGGGCCTTCATCTCCGGTGGCGCGGCCCTTTCCTCTGAAACCGAGGATTTCTTCAAGCGCATCGGATACGCCGTCGTCCAGGGCTACGGCATGACAGAGACCGCCTCACTCATCAGCCTCAATCATCCCTTCCGCGCTGCTCAGGGCTCCGTCGGCAAAATTCTTCCCGGTCGCGAATTCCGACTTGCGGAAGATGGCGAAATCCTCGTCCGTGGTGAGAATGTCTCCTCAGGTTACTGGGAAAAGGGCGCGCTGCAGCAGGCAACCGGCGAAAATGG
>Ga0187875_10003362_pt1 | contig 11354 bp, 9 predicted proteins | sample June2016WEW_17_1_2_FD_132978 | JGI IMG/M metagenome (GOLD analysis project Ga0187875, IMG submission 132978) | Peatland microbial communities from SPRUCE experiment site at the Marcell Experimental Forest, Minnesota, USA - June2016WEW_17_10 | ecosystem: Environmental > Terrestrial > Soil >... | reverse complement strand
CGTTATCGGAAAACGTCGGCCGCACGTAGCGATTCTCCGCGGCCACTTGCGCGAGCGCGACGGTTACATCGATTTCGGCCACGGCAGCGGCGGTCGAGCGAATGCGCTGCGCGTGCGCGGCGGCGAATTTGCGCACCTCGGCGAAGAGTTCCTTTTCGAGCGTGAGGATCTTGTCTTCGGCGTCCAGGACCTTGCGCTCGTAGTCCTTCAACTCGGGCGTGGTGAAGCGCTCGGCGTTGACCAGGGTTTGCTTACGCTCGTAGTCCGCGGGGGCGAGGTGCTGGTTGGCCTTGGAGATCTCGATGTAGTAGCCGAAGACGTTGTTGAAGCGGACCTTCAGCGATTGGATGCCGGTGCGGGCGCGCTCGCGGGCCTCGATCTGGGCGATGACCTGGCGGCCATTGCGGCTAAGGTCGCGCAGTTCGTCGAGATCGGCGTTGCAGCCGGCGCGGATGGTGCCGCCATCGGCCAGGTTGATGGGCGGCTCGTCGGCGATGGATTGCAGGATGCGGTCGCGGGCTTCGGCGACTTCGTCCAGACGTTCGTGCAGATCGCGCAGGCGGGCGGCTCGCTGGGTTTCGAAAGTGGCTTTCAGCGTGGGGATCTTTTCGAGCGAGCGGCCCAGCGCCAGCACGTCGCGAGGGTTGGCGACCCCCATGGTGATCTTGGCCAACAGGCGTTCGATATCCAGAATGCCGCTGAGTTGCTTGCGCAATTCGGCGCGCAGGATGGTTTGCTGGAGCAATTCGCCGACAGCATCCAGACGACCGTCGATTTCCGCGCGATCGAGCGAGGGACCGAGCAAACGCTGGCGCAGCAGGCGGCCGCCCATGCCGGTCCCGGTTTGATCGAGGACGTGCAGCAACGTGGCGTCGGTGCGCTCGCCGGCGAACAGCGGCTCGACCAGTTCGAGGTTGCGCACGGTGACTGCGTCGAGCAGCATGCTTGCGGCGCGGTCGTAAAAGGTGGGACGGTCGAGGTGTTCGAGGGCGGCGCGCTGGGTTTCGCGCAGGTAATGCAGGATGGCGCCGGCGGCGCACACGGCGGCTTGGCGGTTGGCGAGGCCGCATCCATCAAGCGAGAGCAGGCGGAAGTGATCGCGCAGGGTGCGGTCGGCGTGATCGAAGCTGAAGACCCAGTCTTCGAGGTCGGTGCGGAGATAGCGCGGGCCTTGATCTTCGGGGGCGAGCAACGGCAGATCGGCGGGGTAGAGGACCTCGCGCGCGCCAAGCTGTTCGATGGCGGCGTTGACTTCGGAGGCGTCCATTTCGGTGACGCGGAACTCGCCGGTGGAGACATCCACGTGGGCCACGCCGGCGCGATGCCCGATGCGCGAGACGGCCGCGAGGTAGTTGTTCTCGTGCGAGCGGAGGGCGAGCGAATCGGTGGCGGTGCCGGGCGTGACCACGCGCGTGATTTCGCGCTTGACCAGTTTCTTGGCGAGCGCGGGATCTTCCATCTGGTCGCAGATGGCTACGCGGTGGCCCTTCTGAATGAGGCGCGCGATGTAGCCTTCAGCGGCGTGATAGGGGACGCCACACATGGGGATGGGTGCGCCCTTTTCCTTGTTGCGGGAGGTGAGGGTGATCTCCAGCTCGCGCGCGGCGAGGATGGCGTCTTCGAAGAAGAGCTCGTAGAAATCGCCGAGGCGGAAGAAGAGAAGGGCGTGGGGCACCTGCTGTTTGATGGCGTTGTATTGCCGCATCAGCGGGGTGGATGGGTCGGTGGTCATTTATAAAGAGCGGGGCTGGGAGCCCCGCGCAGGCTGAGAGCCTGCCCCACTAGGCGTAGATGCCTCGCAGCTTGATGGCTTCGGCCACTCGGTCGAGGGCCAGCATGTAGGCCGCGGTGCGGTTGTTCACTTCGTGTTTGAGGGCATATTCCACGACCGCGCCGAAGCTATCCACCATGATCTCCTGCAGCCTTTCATTCACCAGTTTCTCGTTCCAGAAAAACCCCTGGCGGTCCTGCACCCATTCAAAATAAGAGACGGTGACGCCACCGGCATTAGCCAGGATGTCGGGAATGACGAAGATCTTCTTGTCGGCGAGGATCTGGTCGGCCACCGAGGTGGTGGGACCGTTGGCGCCTTCGCAGAGAATCCGGCAGCGGAGCCTGTCGGCGTTTTGCGAAGTGATCACGTTCTCGGTGGCGGCGGGCAGCAGGATGTCGCACTCGAGGAACAGGGCCTCGGCGGGGTCTATGTTTTCGCCGCCGGGGAAGTCGCGGATGGAGCCGGTATCCTGGCGATGGTCGAACAAGGCGCGGGTATCCAGGCCATTGGGATTGTAGACCGCGCCATCGTACTCGATGATGCAGATGATTTTGAAACCTTCGCGGGACATCAGCTTGGCCGCCATGCCGCCGACATTGCCGAATCCCTGGATGACGACCGTGGTGGCGGTGCGCGGCTTCTTGAAACGCTTCAGCGCCTCAAGGGAAACGATGAGGCAGCCGCGGCCGGTGGCTTCCGGGCGCCCGCGCGAGCCGCCCAGCGCCATGGGCTTGCCGGTGACCACGGCGGTGACGGTGTGGCGGGCGTGCATGGAATAGGTATCCATGATCCAGGCCATGACTTTGTCGTTAGTGTTGACGTCGGGCGCGGGGACGTCGCGCTCGGGGCCGAGGAATTCCATGATCTCGGAGGTGTAGCGGCGGGTGAGTTTTTCCAACTCGCTGAGGGAGAGCAGGTTGGGATCGCAGATGACGCCGCCTTTGGCGCCGCCAAAGGGGATGTTGACGACGGCGCACTTCCACGTCATCCAGGAGGCCAGCGCGCGCACTTCGTCGAGCGTGACATCGGGACCGAAGCGGATGCCGCCCTTGCCCGGGCCGCGGGCGATGGAATGCTGGACGCGGTAGCCGGTGAAGACCTCCAGGCGGCCATCGTCGAGCTGGACGGGGATGTGGACGGTGATTTCCTTGGCCGAGGTGCGCAGGACTTTGCGCAGACCGTCGTCCAGGTTGAGGCGGGTCGCGGCCTCGTCAAAGCGGGCTTCAGCGGCCAGCCAGGGGTTTTTCTCTTGTTCGAGCGACAACGTGGTGCTTGCCAAAAGTGAGACCTCCGGTTTCATTATGCCATTTGTGCGGAGCTGGGGTGGACGCCCGGAGTGGTGGTTTCTCGGCGGGGCGGGGTGTTCCCGGTTTCGTGTTGCATCGCGTAACATTCGTTGCATGGCAGGGCGGCAGTCCGGACTTGTGTCTTGGGAGTGGCAGGCGTTCATTTTGTGACGAACGAAGCCAATAAGTAGCTTGTTTATAATAGTTTCCGAAAATGACGAAACCAATTCGCGGCGCCGCGTCATGCCTGCTCCAATAGATGGCTTGCTTGCTCGGAAGGCGCGGTTTGGGCACTTGGGTGATTGCTGCGCGTTTGGCCGACGGCCTCGGGATTTTCGGTAGTGTATCAGTTTGATACACTACCGGATTTTCGGAAGCAGCAAATTCTCCGATTTCGGGTTCAGGCGGGCGTGAGCGTGGAGACACGTCGGCTGTTCTCGGTTCCAGTAGAGTATGAGTGGAGGCAGGAGGAGACCCTTGGTGAAGGAATTGGGAATTTTCGTGGACTATTTTGGTGACTGGCGGCCGCGGGGTGGCTTGTGGCCGGGGTTTGGCGGCTGCCAGCCACCCCGCGTCAATGGCGGGACGGATACTAAGATCTTGCGGGACAACAATCGGCCCTGGACTCGAGCTGGTATTGAGGAACTGCGCGAACAATGTAATATCCGCCTTCGCGCTGTTCGACGTATCCGGTCGGCATACGGCCCGTGGCGCGGATTCCAAGAGCCGCCTAATCTAAATAGGATGCTGAAAAGGCTCTCACAGGCTGAAGCCTGTGCCACCAACTGCCGCTAATTAGTCTGTGGCCCGAATGAGCTGTTATTGCCTTTTTCAGCATCCTGCTAAGGATGCCGGATGAACGTGCCGCCCTTTGGATTGGGGTCCTTGGTCATCTTGAAGTCGCCCGTCTTCGCCTCATCGGCGTAGTCGATCAGCACGTTATCGCCGATATCCTTGATGTGGTGATAGAGCCACTGCTCGACTGGATAATTCGTCGCGGGTTCGCCGCCTCCGGCTGGCCGGCCGGAAGGATGGGACTCGATCTCGTCCGGCGGGCCGAACATGATGTAGATCCGGCCGCGATCGGTCTTCCAGCCCGGATCCGAGCGCCAGGCGAAGTGCCCGTTGGCGTATGCGATGCGCCGATAGTGTTCGGTCTTGAACTCGTTTTCCGGAGTGCCAGGCGTGGGATCGCGGCGCAGCCAGAATTGTTCGATGAAATGGGCGCGCTCCGCATCGGTCCGCAGGCTCTGGAATGCGGCGCGCTCCCGGTCTTCGATGATGTAGACCACATCTTCTTCCAGCCATCTGGTGTAGGGCGAGACTTTCGGCTGGGTGGTTGGTGGCTGGTTCTGCGCCGGGACGCTGGCCTGCCAGGCGACCAGCGCGCCGGCCACGGCCATGGTCAAAATGCCGGCCGACACGAATGGCGCCCATGCGAGCCCTTCCGGCTGATAAAGCAGACGGCGAATGCGTTTCACAAGACTTCCTCCTGTAGCTGCCAATGCGGCTCGATCCGCCGCACAGCGGGTTTGTTCCAAAGCGGCCAGAGCGGCGGCGTACTCCCGCGCGTCGACGCTGGCCTCGACTACCAGATCGTCACAACAGTTTTCGCGCTCGGCGCGGATCACGCTGGAAATCCACCAGATTGCCGGATGGTAGAACAAGAAGCCCTCCCCCACCGTTTGCAGCAGATTCGCCAGATAGTCGCGGCGCCGTACGTGCGCCAGTTCGTGCAAGAGAATCGCTTCCACTTGGGCGGCGGGCATTCCCGCCAGCATACCGACGGGCACGAGAATCACGGGGCGGAGGTAGCCGATGACCACTGGCACATCGGCGAGACATGTCTCCAGCAGCGCAACCGGCTGGGAGACTCGCAGCCTGGCGGCGAGATGTTGAAGGCGTTGCGGCCAAGGATCGGGTGCGCGACAGACGCCTCGACGCCGCACCCGCCCGGCCGCGATCCAACCGGCAACACTGCGCAGATGGAAAACAATTACACCTGCAAGCCAGAAAGGCGCCAACCATGGCAGCACATCGTCGATCGGGAACCGCGCCGGAGGGCCGGGTGGGGACTGGTCCTCAATCACTGGCGCTGGTGGGATGGCGTGAGGGATGGTCGTGCCGACACCACTTCCTTGCGACCAGAGGAGACAGAACGTGAGCGCGAATGCCGCGAGCACGCCGGACGTTGCCCCGCAGGCCCAGGCGTAGCGGGCGCGCGGCGATCGTACGACGAAGAGGACCGCCAGCAGGACGAGCGCGGCCAGCGCGCCTTCCCACAGGGAGTGAAACAATGTCCAGCCGACCGCCTTCGCCAAAGGCGTGTGTACGAGGCGCTCGAAGGCGGTCATGGCGTCCTCTTTCGATACTCGTCGAGCAGCCGGCGCAGATCCGCCAGCTCCTTCTTTGAAGCTTTCCGGGCGGATAGCGCTCCTAACAGGAGACCTTTGGCCGACCCATCGAACGCGCGGTTGAGCAGGTCGCCGGCCAGTTGCCGCTGGGTCCATTCGCGGGGCCGCGCGGGCCGGTAAACGTGGGAGCGCTCGGTTTCGTCGCGCCGCACCAGCCCTTTCTCGGCCATCACCTGCAACTGCTTCAGGACGGTAGTGTACTGGGCGGGTTTGCGGGTGGCGATGATCTCGTGCACATCGCGGACGGTGCTGGGCCCGCGGCTCCAGAGCACGGTCAGGATTTCCAGCTCGGCATCGGTGGGTTTGGGCGGCTCGCCGGGCATCTACGATGAATGTACTACGATGATTATCGTATGTCAAGCCCGAAAAGGGGCCCGAAAGAGGCGGGCTGAGAGCCCGCCGCAGGCCGAGGGCCTGCCCCACGCGGTAAGATAAGGGACATGGCTGTCGCGGAGAAGCAGTACACCACCATCAGCGGGGTGCCCATCGAGCCGCTTTACGGGCCGGGGCAGTTGGGGGATTTCGATGCGAGTGCGCCGGGGGAATTTCCTTACACGCGCGGCATCCACGCGACGATGTACCGCGGGCGGCTCTGGACCATGCGGCAGTTCTCCGGATTCGCCACGCCGGAGGAGACCAATCGCCGCTATCACTATCTTTTGCAGCAGGGGCAAACGGGCCTGTCGGTGGCTTTCGACCTGCCGACGCTGATGGGTTATGACGCCGACCATGCGCTGGCGGAAGGCGAAGTGGGGAAGTGCGGCGCGGCGATCTCGTCGCTCGAAGACATGGAGATTCTGTTTCGCGGCATCCCGTTGGGGGACGTGACGGTCTCGATGACCATCAACTCGCCGGCCGCGGTGCTGTGGGCCATGTACCTGGCGGTGGCCGAGCAGCAGGGCGTGGACTGGCAACTGGTGTCGGGCACGCTGCAGAACGACATTCTGAAAGAATACATCGCGCAGAAGGAATACATCTTTCCGCCGCGGCCGTCCATGCGGCTGGTTACCGACACCATCGAATTCGGGGCGCGGCACACGCCGCGGTTCAATCCTATTTCGATCAGCGGATACCACATTCGCGAGGCTGGTTCGACCGCGGTGCAGGAGCTGGCGTTTACGCTGCGGGACGGCATGGAATACGTGGAGTGGGCGCTGGAGCGCGGCATGCAGGTGGACGAATTCGCGCCGCGGCTGAGTTTCTTCTTCAACGCGCACAGCGACTTTTTCGAGGAGATCGCGAAATACCGGGCGGCGCGCAAGCTGTGGGCCTACGCCATGCGCGACCGCTTCGGGGCGAAGGAAGAGCGCAGTCTGAAGCTGCGCTTTCATTCGCAGACGGCGGGATGCTCGCTCACGTGGCAGCAGCCGTACAATAATGTGGTGCGCACGGCGATTCAGGCGCTGGCGGCGGTGCTGGGCGGGACGCAATCGCTGCATACGAATTCGCTCGACGAGGCTTACGCCCTGCCGAGCGAGCAGGCGGTGACGATCGCGCTGCGCACGCAACAGATTCTGGGATACGAGAGCGGGGTTGCGAACACGCCCGACCCGCTGGGCGGCAGTTATTTCGTGGAGCGGCTGACGCTGGACATGGAGCAGGGCGCCGCCGATTACTTCCGGCGCATCGACCAGATGGGCGGGATGATTGCGGCCATCGAGAAAGGCTTTCCGCAGAGCGAGATCGCCAACGCCAGCTACGACTATCAGCGCGCGGTGGAGGCGAAGGAGAAGCTGGTAGTGGGGGTGAACGCGTTCCAGTCGGAAGATCAGCCCATCGAACTGCTGCAGATCGATCAGGCGGCGGAGGAGCACCAGGTGAAGAAGCTGGCGGCGTTGCGCGCGCGGCGGGATAATGGACGCGTGCGGAAGGCGCTGGACGCGCTGCGGTGGGCGGCGGAGGGCACGGAAAACACCATGCCGTTCATTTTGGATGCGGTGCGCGCTTACGCCACGTTGGGCGAGATTTGCGACGCATTGCGCGAGGTGTTTGGTTCGTATCAGGAGACGGCGCATGTGTAGTGCAGGGGGGCGGGTCCTGGAGGACTCGCGAGGGAGGCCGATTGACAATCGGCCTGCAGGTTGCCAACCTGCCCCACAGAGCAGCGCAGCCGCAACCAGAAGAGGCGGCCTGAGAGGCCGCCGCAGGCCGAGGGCCTGCCCCACGAAAAATCGGCGCTTGGTGCGAGGATTCCGACCAGTTGTAATACAATTACCGCCGGACAGTGGCACAGAGGCTAGGGGATGACTGCGCCGATTCGCGTTTTGGTGGCAAAGCCGGGGCTGGACGGCCACGATCGCGGCGCCAAGGTGATCGCGCGGGCGCTGCGGGACGCCGGCATGGAGGTGATCTATACCGGCCTGCGGCAGACGCCGGAGATGATCGTGAACGCGGCGCTGCAAGAAGACGTGCAGGTGATCGGGCTGTCGATTCTTTCCGGCGCGCACAACGCCATCGTGCCGCGGGTGATGGATCTGCTGCGGGCGAAGGACATGACGGATGTGAAGGTGATCGTGGGCGGCATCGTACCGGACGCAGACGCGGAAGCCCTCAAGCGGCTGGGCGTGGCGGCGGTGTTTCAGCCGGGCGCGTCGCTGGAGGCGGTCGTGGATTTCATTCGGCAAGCGGGGCTAAAGCCCCGCGCGGGCTAAAGCTCGCCCTCCATGAGCGTGGGACGCTTACTGATCGTCGCCGGTATCGTTCTGGTGGTGTTGGGACTGTTTCTCACCATCGGGGAGAAGTTGCCGTTGCGCCTGGGCCACTTGCCGGGCGACATCTATGTACGCGGCAAGCACGGCAGCTTCTACTTTCCTGTTGTTACCTGTTTGTTTCTGAGCGCGGTGCTTTCGCTGGCGATGTGGTTTTTCCGCCGCTGAAAGCATCACGTCAGCGGCAGTTGAATTGCAATGCGACCGGCATGGATTTACGTACTACAATTGCTGAACTCTATGCGGAGAAGACGAGGCTCGACAGGGTGATCGCCTCTCTCGAACAACTTGGGGACGACCTACTTCCGGTGACCATCACCGTTACCCGGCGGGGCCGTAAGTTCATGAGCCCACAGGAGCGGCGCGAGGTATCTGAGCGGATGCGAAGATACTGGGCTGGGCGCAAGGCGGCGACGGAAGGGCAGCACCAAAACCGGGCGATCGCCACAGCTTCGGCGGCCTAACCTGGGTCGAAGGGACGTGGCTGGTTTGTGGTTTTCGCCGTTCAATTGCACTTAGGTACTTTTTACCCTGGATTTTCTACACATCGGGGATCTTACCGTGTTCCTATTTCCTACGCCCTTTAGTTAACGGACGCGCCCCATTTGATCCAGCGGCCAATAAACAAAAACCGCTTTGCCATAGATGTTCTGGCGCGGCACGCTGCCCCAGGCGCGGCTATCGTTGGATGAGCTGCGGTGATCTCCGAGAACGTAATACTCGTCCGGTCCCATGCGCAGGGGCGGGTGCGACTGGTAGTCGCGGTATTCCTCCGGCACGTAGTCCTCGGCCAGGAGCTTGCCGTTCACAATCACCACTCCGCGATCGATTTCGACTACGTCGCCCGGCAGCCCGATCACCCGCTTGATATAGGACTTCGAGATATCCATCGGGAACCAGAAGACCACCGTATCGCCGCGCTGGACGTTGCCGATGCCGAAGCGGTAGGTGAATTTGTTGATGAAGATGCGCTCCTGATCGCGCAGGGCGGGCATCATGCTGGTGCCCTCCACTTTGACGGGCTGATAGATGAAGACGATCAGTACGACGGCGATGAGGACGGACAGGGCCAGATCGCGTATCCAGGAAATCGGGTTGAAACCACCCGGGCGGCTGGCGGGCGCTCCTTCAGGCGATTGGGTCGAGAGCGGCGGCTGATTGTCTGGCATCCCTCGCGAATTTCCCTTTTGAGGACATTATAAGGCACCGTGGCTGGTGGTTGGTGGCTGGTGGCTGGTGGATGGTGGATCACGGCAGGAGGGGAGCAAGCTCGGTTAGCGGTACGGCGCCCTGCTTGAGAGCCGCATCGTGAAAATCCGGCAGGCGGAACGCGGAGCCTTTCGCCTGTTGATATTTGTCGCGCAGCGCAAGCCAGCCGCGCCACCCAACGTAGTAAGCCGGCAACTGCGCCGAGGTGAGCTTGGCGCGCTGCAGTTTCGCGGCGGCTTCCTCGGCTTCCTGAAACGCTTCGTTCCGCATGAGATCCAGCGCCTCGCGATCCGTCATATTCAGCATTTGCATGCGGATGTCGAGGATGGCGTTCGAAATCACACGCAGCTCTTCCTTTTGAAAGGTGAGGCGCAGTTCCGGCGAGTTATCGAGGAAGCCCTGGTCCAACATGGTTTGGGTGGCGTATTGCGCCCAGCCCTCGATATAGGGCGTGTTGCCGTAGAGCGCGCGCAGGAGGCGGCGGGTGGCGGGTTGGATGGCGTTGGCGTACTCGGCTTGGACGTAATGGCCGGGGATGGCCTCATGCAAAGTCAGCAGTTTCAGCTTGTAGAAGTTGTACTCGCGCAGCTTGGATTCGATGCGCGGCTGGTCCCATTCGGCCGGTATGGGGGTGACCCAATAGAAGGCGCCAAGCCGGGGCTCGAGTGGGGGCGCCGGGTCGAAGCCGCCGACCGCGTAGGCGCCGCGCATGAATACGGGGGTGGGGATCACCTGCAGGTTCGCTTGCGGCGGAAGCGTGACCAGATGCTTCTGGGCGACGAACTGACGGGCTTCGTCGAGATCGCGGCTGGCGTCATCGAGAAAAGCCAGCGGCGTGGAGTGCCGGGCGGCGATGCGGTCCAACACCTCGGAAATTACCTGATTCTCGCGCGCGGGGCCGGCCAGGTCCGCATGGTCGCTATGGTTGGGGAAGAATCGGGCGTGCAGCGGAAGAGCCAGAGCCAGCATGCGGACGCGCACCTCTTGCAGGCTGCGCGCGGCCACTTCCAGAATATCGGTGGGGTCGGAGCCGGAAGCCAGCGCATAGCGGAACTTGCGGGTGTACAGGTCGCGTCCCAAGCGCCAATCATAGTTGTCGCGCAGGGCCAGTCTGCCTTGCATGTAATGCTGAAAAGCGGATAACGCTTCGAGGGCGGGGCGGGCCGCGCGATCGAATTCGGCGCGCTGGCTGGCGGGCACGGCGGCGCGAATGGTCTTGTCGACGAGCGCGATATTGCCCTCGTTTTCCTCGATCGCGACCTGGGTCCAGATGGCCGGGGACGATATGAGATTGGTGCGGGCCTGGTCGAGCAGCAAGGGCAGAATCCTGAGCCGTGCGACGATGTGCCGGATGCGATCGGACAGCGGCGCGTACTCCAGCGTCAGAGGGGTGAACAGCGCGTTGCCCGCCATTTCCACGTACATGGTGGGGTTGTGCAGATAGGATTGGGTTTCTTCCAGATCGAGCAGGCGAAGCGAAACCTGGTCCTGAATGATGCGAAGATCGGCGCGGGACTGGGCGGACAGCGCCTCGGGTTTCACCTGGTTTTGGAGGCGCTCGCGAAAGCGCCGGTAGTATTCGCGTTGGTGGTCGAGGGTGGCCGGGCTCATGTCGTCGAGCTGCTCATCCAGGTTGCGCCCCTCAAATCGATGCAAGCCGGCGGCGGTGGCCGCGACGGGCGAGAAAGCCAGCGTGGAGTAGACGAATTCGTCGGCGAGCTTGGAAAAGCTTTGCTCGGGGGAGCCGCATCCGGTGACGATCAGAGTGGACATGAGGAGAACGAGGTTCGCCGCGAAATGGCGCATGGTTTGATCTTACAGGAGTTTGCGGTGAGCGACGCCGGGCTGGACCGGCGAGGGCGCCCGCGAAAGGCCGATTCACAATCGGCCTGCAGGTTACCAACCTGTCTTCATGGCCCTGCGGGCCACCAAAAGTGATGAAAACGCGCGCCATGCGTGAGCT
>Ga0187875_10003360_pt1 | contig 11360 bp, 5 predicted proteins | sample June2016WEW_17_1_2_FD_132978 | JGI IMG/M metagenome (GOLD analysis project Ga0187875, IMG submission 132978) | Peatland microbial communities from SPRUCE experiment site at the Marcell Experimental Forest, Minnesota, USA - June2016WEW_17_10 | ecosystem: Environmental > Terrestrial > Soil >... | reverse complement strand
GGCTTGGCCTTCATGCCTTGAGCAAGCCGGATGACGACACGGGAACATGGGGAAAATCTTGTCACGGCACTGGTATGCCAAGATCGCGGCAAATTTTTCGCGCAAGAAACTTGTTGATCTCAGAGTGCCGGGGCACCGCAGAGCGCCGATTTGAAGCCGGATTGCCCCACCATGAGTGGTCGCTGCCTTCGCGGATTAAAACGCATCCGTGGGCGGTAAGATGGCGGATGAGTTCCCGCCGTTTCACAGAAGGATGGCTTCCTCCTGGTATCCTTCCTGCGCGGCGGCCAGAGCGTCGTCGCGATTAAACTCCAACGCCTCCTTTAAAGCGGAGCGCAAGTTTTTCTGGAGCTCGGCGCGGGTCCTGCCCTGACAATTGACGCCGGGGATTTCCTCCACCCAGCCAATCCACCAAGGGCCGTCCTGTTTGATTACTGCCGTAAACTCACGATTCATGTTCATGAACAGTGCATGAAGATGAGACCGAAATCAATGTGGAAATAAATTCGTGATTCCAGACGCACAAGACTTTTCTCAGAGGTAAAGCGCTTTCCGGTCTGTGCTAGTATTTGTGCTAGAGTTGCCTCCATTTTGGAGACCTGCGCGGGCATTAATCGAAAGCGTTGAAAATGCATTTCAGCCAATAAAATCAAGGTGTTCATGGCAGTGGTGAGTGATGGAGAGTGAGGGGGAGAAATCGTGAAAAGTGCAATTTTGAGTCTAGCGCGTCTGCCAATTCCGCCACATCGGCCACCATTTATTATCAACCACTTACAACAGAGCATTATTTCTTTTTTTGCTTTATATCCCAGCTTTGTATCCCGTAACTTTGGGCCGTGAATCGAAAACAAAATGCTCAGCCAAACAAACGGAAGCGAGAGGAAAACTTGTCCAAGGATGGCAAGTGGCACTCATTTCCACGAGTGCCGCATCTGCTTCAATACGTCAGCAATGGAAATTACTATGGCAGAATAAAACTCAGCGGCAAGTTGATTCGAGAAAGTCTCGAAACTACCGTCTGGACGACGGCCAAACTCAGACTGGCGGATTTCCTCAAGGAGCGATTGGAGGGGCGAAACAAAGTCTCTCCTCCCCTTTTCAGCGAAGCGGTCGAGTTGTTCAAGAGGGGGCTTGAGAGCGACACCCGTATCAAGCCGCAGAGCAAAAAATACCGGCTGTGGTGCCTCAAAAGAATTGAAAAGTCATGGCCGGGCCTTTGGGAACATAGCCGGACACAGGCGAATTCAAGCGAACCGGTTTTGATTCAAATCCACTCATTGAAGCCATTTTGTTCCATTTGGACCGGCCAAAAATGAACCGAAATGGGTTCGTTTTAACGCATCTTGGAACCATCAAAAATTACATAAGTGCCTCAAGTTGAACTACTTCGGACTTTTTTAATTTGGGTTCGTTTTGCAAAAATACCTTTCTTGGCCCTCACGCCCTTTCCGACACCTCCATCATCATCGGGGCGGGAACGGCTTCACCCTGCCGCATTCGCTGCATCCGCTCCAATTGCGCCAAGGCGCGGTACAACTGCCGCTGCAACGTGGTCTCGTACCGCATAATTTTGTCCAGCACCGGCAGCGATGGAAGCACCGCCGCCGCCTGCCGCGCCTCCTCCTCTGCCGCTTCCCGCTTTTCGCAGTTCATCTTCTGCCATCCAAGCATACCCAATTGTCTGTCCAGGAAGGCCAGTGCTTGTTTTTTATTCCGCTCACGCAGCGTCGGCGCATCCAAACCGTCCTCATTCGCCTTCAATTTCACAAGGAGTTTTTCCAGGGACCGCGTCAGATGGTTTGGCTTTCCCCCAAAACCGTTGACTAAATCTTTGATTGCGGCCTCGGTCAATTCTCCCTCCGTCTCCACCCGGCTTCGGATTTCGCCGATGAAGGTTTGAAGGAAACGAATTCCCCACACCGACTCCTCCATGCTCGTGCTGGCATCTCCTGAAGAGTCCCAAAGCGCCCATCGCAATTGCATTTGCGGCCGGCTGCGCTGCCATGCTCCCTCGTCCACGCTCAGGGCTATTTCGCCCGATTCCGCCCTCAGCACACGGCGCAGCCGCCATTGCGCGGTGACTATCTGGTCCACCAGTATTTCCTCCACCGGGCCGATGGGACCATACTGCTGCCATAACCGCTCATAAAGCTCTTCCAATTCCCGGCGGCTCTCCTTGATATTCAAGCCGCTCACCAGGACCTCCTTGGAGAAAATGCCGTGCTTGAGCGCGTTCATTTTGGAGACTGCCCGGCCCTCCGGCGTTTTCGGCCCGGTGGATTTCTGGGCGTTGGCCCGGTTGGCGGCAATTTGTTCCGGGGATGTTGTTTTGTTAATAGCCTCACCGATATTTTCCGGTCCGGATTTGCCATTTTTGCCGTTGGCGTTGTCGGAATCTGAATTTAAATTTTTCATGCCACAAACTTTAGCAAAAGTAGTAATTTTTTATCGTATTGTCTCAAGTGAGACATTTACAACAACTTGGGTACAAATGGGATTTTCCAGAAAGCTCTGCAATGGCTCTGCAAGCGTCTTGCAATGGCCTTGCAACCAAAATGGCGGAAAATAGCTTGTCAAGGGTTTTTTGAAAAAAAACGACGATTTTTTCGCCCAACTATTCTCATTGCGGCCGAGTCTTCAAAAATGACCGCAGCGATGCCCGTTTTACCATCACCTTGCGAGGGCCAAGACTCTCAGCCTCCAGTTGTCGCCGGCGAATCAGATTGCGCACCGTCTGCTGGCTGACTTGGAGGATTTTAGCCGTTTTCGCCGTCGAAAAGAATTCTCCAGTCGGCAGCCTGACGACAAGAGGTTGCGGGCGCGCCGGCGGCATGCGGATCAGCCTTCCAAACACGGGGCTCCCACGCAAATCCTCCGCTTTGACCGCCCAACGATTCCATGGTCGGCGCCGGAGTTGCAATTTGCCGCAAAAAACCGCTCGTTTCACCGTCGTTGCGCTGCAAGAGAAAACAGCGGCTATTTCCTTCGGAGTGAACGTCTTTTGCTTGGGCAATTCTATTTTCTGCCTAGACTTGCGCAACTTGCCAAAAGGCATGCGCCGGTGCCGCTCATACGGCAATGCGAAGTTGGCTGCGTCAATGAGTGTATAAATCTCCTCTTTAGGAACGAATAGTCGTCTCGCCTGCCTGATTGCTATAAGGTTCTGGTTCTTAATCCAGCGCAGCACGGGTGTTTTGGAAAAGCCAAGCCAGATGGCAAGTCTTCGGGCGGTCACCCGCGGCGGCAACGCGCTGGTTGCCTCCATCAGCGCGTCGGCCCGCTCGCGGATGGAATCCAGCGCGGGACAACTCTCCCATCGCTCGTTTGTTGACACGTTACGTCCTGATTGCTGTTCAGCAGGGCCCGCTTCTGGTTCACGGGACGCGGCCACTCTGGCAGCCGCGGTTTGAGTTGTCAAGTCAGCGTTTTGCGGTTTTTCCTTCACCGCAACGGCGATGGCCGTGGCGGCCCGGCGCTTGCTCAGGCGCTGCTGGCGGGCGCCCTCCAGTTTGGGCTCCCGCGCGGCGAAGATTTCTTGCTCACGCGCGGCCAGCTTGTCGGTCGGCGTCATGTAACCGATGTTCGCGACCCCATCATCCGAAACAACGGCTCCAAGATGTTACTGATCTCCCTAGTCTCCATTGCCTTTCGGCTTTTTGTCCCCTGTCACCTGCGCGTGAACCACTTTGATCCGCGAGCCGCATATATATAGTCTCCATTGCCTTTCGGCGTTCTGTCCCCCCGTCACGTTTCTGATTTCATCGCCTCGTTTCCAGACAAGGGGTCTCCATTGCCTTTCGGCGTTCTGTCCCCCCGTCACCTAAATGTTTGGATGGTGACGCTTTGGGGTTTGGTTCTCGTCTCCATTGCCTTTCGGCGTTCTGTCCCCCCGTCACCTGAGAATCCGGTTGAAGGCCGATCCGGGCCTGGTTGGTCTCCATTGCCTTTCGGCGTTCTGTCCCCCCGTCACTTAATCCTGTCAATCCTGTCAATACTTTATTGGGTCGCGGGTCTCCATTGCCTTTCGGCGTTCTGTCCCCCCGTCACGGGCGCGGGCTGGCGCGGTATTGGGGGCGGTCGGCGTCTCCATTGCCTTTCGGCGTTCTGTCCCCCCGTCACTCTTTGACGATTCGTGGAACGACTTCAGGGTGCTTTTTCGGTCTCCATTGCCTTTCGGCGTTCTGTCCCCCCGTCACACAGATTTCGAGGGTGGCAGTTGGTAAAAAAAGTCGGAAGTCTCCATTGCCTTTCGGCTTTTTGTCCCCTGTCACCCTCGCACCACTTCGACCTAATCACCATCCGGCAGAATTGTCTCCATTGCCTTTCGGCTTTTTGTCCCCTGTCACCAACCAATGAAAAACCAAGAACTCGAAACAATGCTCAAAGTCTCCATTGCCTTTCGGCTTTTTGTCCCCTGTCACCCTTGGAATGGAGCGACGCGGTGAACCCAGCGCCCACTGTGTCTCCATTGCCTTTCGGCTTTTTGTCCCCTGTCACCATCCGGCTCCTACTCCAAGCTCGCGGCATCCGGCTCCTGTCTCCATTGCCTTTCGGCTTTTTGTCCCCTGTCACCGGTCAACGAATTGAACCGGCACTCCGTTAAGCCTGCATTTGGTCTCCATTGCCTTTCGGCTTTTTGTCCCCTGTCACCGGGCTTCTCCTCGTGTTCCGCTGCGCGGAAATCACTGAAGTAAGAGGTTGAATAGTTCTCAATGATCAGGGAGGGCTTGGAAGCCTTTCCGACAATAGCGTGAAGCGAATTCTGGGGTGACAGCCAAAGATGGGAGGCAAACGATGTTGAATCGTTGTGCGGGGTGCGATGGCGCAGGCTGCCGCCCCGTCTCTTGCACCAGGAAGTTTTATCCGGTTGATCGAGTGGCTTTGATTTCGCGGAAGAGCCAGGCGCGGGCGTGGGTCCAGTAGTTTTTGACGGTGCGCTCGGAGAGGCCCAGGGCCTGGGCGGCTTCCTCGTTGGTCATGCCCACAAAATAGCGCAGCTTCACCACCTCGGCCTGGACGGCGTGGATGGCGGCAAGCTTTTCGAGGGCATCATTAACCGCCAGGAGTTCGTCGTCGTCAGATGACACGGCAATGTCCAAACCCTCCATTTCAACGCGTTGCTGGCCGCCGCCGTGGCGCAGAGCGCGTTTGCGACGGGCGTTGTCAATGAGAATGCGGCGCATGGCCTCGGCTGCGGCGGAAAAGAAATGGGCGCGGTTGGCAAATTGCGGATTGTCCTTTCCCACCAGACGCTGCCAGGCCTCATGTACCAGGGCGGTGGGCTGCAAAGTTTGATTGGGCGCTTCGCGCGCCATTTTGGAGGCCGCCAGTTTGCGCAGTTCGCCATAGACCAGCGGCAGCAGTGCATCGGCGGCTTGGGGGTCGCCATGCTCGATGGACTCCAGAATGCGGGTAACGTCGCTCAACCAGTGACGATTACCAAATTCTCCGGCATTGCGCCAGAGAATTGGGCATCCGCGCAATCCGCACCATTTGGGGGCGGCCTCGTCAGTGCATGAGCCGGAAGAAACCGTTTCCGTCCGGCAGTGGAAGGACGACTTGATTTTGCAGGTTGGTGAGATTGAAAACGGGCAGGTTCGTCACGTCCGTCCAGTTGGTCGTGGTCAAGTCGGAATTTTGTTGCAGCCCGAAATTCATTGAGGGAATGAGCCACGAAAGCATGAGATTCCGGTCGGAAGAAGCAATGCCCAAATGCGGCACTGGCGTCGTTTGCGAAACGTAGATACCGCCGATCGTTGATGGATTGCCTATGGATGCGATGATTTCATTTCCATCGGCTGACATGGCGGCACAAGTCCATGCCGCGCTTGGCACATTGTTGGAAACCCAGGTCGCGCCTGAATCCGTCGAAGTATAAACTTCGCCGTTGCCAGCGCCAAGGTCTGATGAGCCGCTATTGGCCAGCGCCACCAATTTCGTTCCATCCGCCGATTCAGCGACACTGTACCAGTTATTTGCGGGCAGGCTTGTATTGGTCCAGGTCACTCCTGAGTTTGTGGAGAGATAAACGTTGCCGGCGTAAGCGCCCGCCGCCAAGGTCGTCCCATCCGCTGAGGAAGCGACAGAATACCAGTACGCCAAAGGCGCGTTGGTGGCCTGTGTCCAATCGGCTCCAAAATTTGTGGAAGTGAAAATCGGACCCTGGTTATCGTATCCGGCTGCCGCCACCAATTTGCTTCCGTCTGCCGATGAGGCGATAGAACCGATGCCATAAAATTGCGGAACTCCATTGGTTTGGAATGTCCAATTGATTGCTGAATTGGTTGACGTATAAACCCCAATCGAATATTCCGCGACCGCCGCCAATTTGGTGCCATCCGCTGACATAGCAACCGCATTCCAATTGGCGTTGGGCTCATCACCGGCTCGTGTCCAATTGGCTCCTGAGTTTGTCGAAATATAAATTGCCTCCCCATCCATTACTGCCGCCAGTTCGGTTCCATCCGCTGACGAGGCCACCCCCGCCGGCCGGATCGGACTCGCAGGAGCCCAAGCAGAGCCTGAATTTGTTGAAGTGTAAATGCCAGAGGATCCTCCGGCTGCCAACTTGGTTCCATCCGCCGATGAGGCAACAGAATCCCACTGCGCGGGCGGTGCGCTGGTAAAAGGCGCGCTAAAAAAATAGAGCGGGCCGTCGTATGTTGTGCCCAGATAGTTCGAAGCGATCACATAAAATTCGTATTCTGTGGCCGGAGCCAGGTCGGTGATGAAACTGCTGACATTCAGCAAGTTCGTGCCAGCGCCTACATCCATGACCGGCGTCGAATTGGTTCCCCACCAGAAATAAACTGTCGTATCCCATCCATTGGGATTGACCGTGGCATTCAAGGTCGAGCCATTCGTGCCGTTGGCCGCTGGAAGGGTCGTGGCGGCTGGAGCGAAGCCCACCGCGAACGATTGGTCATCTCCATAAACAATCCCAAAGTCATTCGCGGCCACGATCCGATAGTGATAAATAATGCTCCCGCTCAATCCACTCAAGGCCGCGCTGATATTGGTGCTGGCGTTGCCGCCGGAAACGACACTCGTTCCCACGACATTTCCATAGTCTGTGTTTGTGCCCCAGTCAAACCAGACCACCGTGTCATCCGGGCCGAGCGTGACCGCACCATTCAGCACCGCGCCGCTGACGGAAAGGCCGCTGGCCGGCAGGGTTGTTGCGAGCACAGGCAAGACGGCGAGCACGGCATTGCTGCTTAAAGTGCTGCCCTGGCTGTTGCTGACCAGCACGGCATAAGTGGCGGAGTCGGAGACGCTGACATTGGTCAGTGTGAAACTGGCATTCGTTGCGCCAGGCACGGCAACATTATTGGAAGTCCATTGATAGGCATACGTGACGCCGACAGGGACGCCGACACTAAAAGTCACATTGACGCCAGTCGGAACAGTTTGGTTCGTTGGCTGGCTGCTAATAAAGGGTTGGACGATATTGATATTATTAACGAAAACCTCAATCCGGTCGTTTCCATTATCAGCCACGTAAATATAATTCCCTCTGCTGTCCACCGCAATCCCAGAGGGACGAATGAGCTGGCCATTACCGCTTCCATAACTGCCCCATTGCGTCAGATAGCCGCCATTGCTGTCAAACTTCTCAATGCGGCCGTTGACGTCATCAACGACATAAACGTTGTTGCCGCTGTCCACCGCAAGGCCTTCGGGGAAATGGAACTGGCCGTTGCCGCTTCCATAACCGCCCCACTGCGTCAGATAGTTGCCGTTGCTATCGAACTTCTCAATGCGGTCGTTAGATTCATCGGCCACATAAACGTTGTTGGCGCTGTCCACTGCAACGCCTACGGGGCCGTTGAACTGGCCGTTGCCGCTTCCACTACTGCCCCAATTCGTTAGATAGCCGCCGTTGCTGTCGAACTTCTCAACGCGGTCATTGCCTGCGTCGGTCACATAAACATTGTTGCTGCTGTCCACCGCAATGCCTTCGGGATAATAAAACTGGCCGTTGTTGGTTCCATTGCTGCCCCAATTCGTTAGATAGTTGCCGTTGCTGTCGAACTTCTCAACGCGGTAGTTGCCGTAATCAACTACATAAACATTGTTGCTGCTGTCCACCGCAACGCCTTCGGGGTATTGGAACTGGCCGTTGCCGTTTCCATAACCGCCCCAATTGGTCCGATAGGTGCCAAAGGCGGTGAATTTAACGACACGGCGGTTGTAGGATACGTCGGTCACATAAACGTTGTTGCTGGCGTCCAGCGCCAGGAATAGGGGTGAAAATCCGCCGGACACGGCGGAAGAATCAATCTGAAACAAATATGCCGGTGTAATGAATTCCGCCGCGGGCAAAATCGCCAGCACGGCATCGCTGCTCACGTTGCTGCCATAGCTGTTGGAGACCAGCACGGCATAAGTGGCGGCGGCGGAGAGGCCGACATTCGCCAGGGTGAAACTGGCATTGGTGGCGCCGGGCACAGCAACATTATTGGAATTCCACTGATAGGCAAACGGCGCCGTGCCAACGGCGCTGACACTAAAAGTCACATTGGCGCCAGGCGGAACATTTTGGTTCGTTGGCTGTTGCGTAATGAATGGCGGAATAGAATTGGTGTTATTAACGAAGACTTGTATCCGGCCGTTTCCAGTATCCGCCACGTAAATATAGTTCCCAGTGCTGTCCAGCGCAATACCTTGGGGACTGTCCAACTGGCCGGCGCCGCTTCCCGCACTGCCCCATTGCGTCAGATAGAAACCGTTGCTGGTGAACTTTTCAACACGGCCGCTGACGGCGTCGGTCACATAAACATTGTTGCTCCTGTCCACCGCAATGCCTGCGGGATCATCAAACTGGCCATCGCCGCTTCCAAAACTGCCCCAATTGGTCAGATAGTTGCCGTTGCTGTCGAACTTCTCAATGCGGCAGTTGCCGGCGTCGGTCACATAAACATTGTTGCCGCTGTCCACCGCAACACCAACGGGATCAAAAAACTGGCCGGGGCTGCTTCCCGCACTGCCCCATTGCGTCAGATAACTGCCACTGGAGTTAAACTTCTCAACGCGGTTGTTTTGGAGGTCGGCCACATAAACATTGTGGCTGCTGTCCATCGCAAGGCCCCCGGGGTAATAGAACTGTCCGTTGCCGCTTCCATAACTGCCAAATTTCGTCATATAATTGCCGTTATGGAACTTCTCAACGCGGTAGTTCCCGCTGTCGGCCACATAAACGTTGCTGCTGCTGTCCACCGCAATGCCTTGCGGTTCTTCAAACTGGCCATTGCCGCTTCCAGGACTGCCCCAGTTGGTCAGATACGTGCCATCGGCGGTGAGTTTTATGACGCGGTTATTGGCGTCGTCGGTCACATAAACGTTGTTGCTGGCGTCCAACGCCACCCAGCCCGGATTAAAGGAAGAAGATCCTCCGGGCAAGGTGGAAGAATCAATCTGAAACAAATATGTCGGTGTAATGAATTCCGCCGCGGGCAAAATCGCCAGCACGGCATTGCTGCTGAAAGCGCTGCCAAAGCTGTTGCTGACCAGCACGGCATAAGTGGCGGCGGCGGAGAAGCTGACATTGGTGAGCGTGAAGCTGGCATTGGTGGCGCCGGACAGGGCAACCCTGTTGGAACTCCATTGCCAGGCAAGCGGCGCGGCGCCAACGACGCCGACATTAAAAGTCACATTGACGCCAGCCGGAACAGTTTGGTTCGTTGGCTGCTTCGTAATGAATGGTGGAATAATACTGGTATTATTAACGAAAACCTCAATCCGGTCGTTTTCAGAATCCGCCACGTAAATATAGTTTCCAGTGCTGTCCACTGCAACGCCTTCGGGGTCTTGGAACTGGCCGTTGCCGCTTCCATGACTGCCCCATTGCGTCAGGTAGTTGCCGTTGCTTGTGAACTTCTCAATGCGGTAGTTCCCGCTGTCGGTCACATAAACGTTGTTGCTGCTGTCCACTGCAACGCCTACGGGGAATAGGAACTGGCCGTTGCCACTTCCATAACCGCCCCATTGCGTCAGATAGTTGCCGTTGCTATCGAACTTCTCAACGCGGTCGTTATTTTCATCAACCACATAAACGTTGTTGCTGCTGTCCACCGCAAGGCCTTCCGGATAAACAAACTGGCCGTTGCCAATTCCATAACTGCCAAAGTTCGTCACATAATTGCCGTTACGGAACTCCTCAACGCGATAGTTGCTGGAATCGGCCACATAAACGTTGCTCCTGCTGCCCACCGCAATGCCTTCGGGAACCTCAAACTGTCCGTTGCCGCTTCCATAACTGCCAAATTGCGCCACATAATTGCCGTTACGGAACTCCTCAACGCGGTTGTTGTATTCGTCGGTCACATAAACGTTGCTGTTGTTGTCCACCGCAATGCCTTGCGGTTCTTCAAACTGGCCATTGCCGCTTCCGTAACTGCCCCAATGGGTCAGATACGTGCCAAGGGCGGTGAATTTTACAACGCGGGCGTTTTGGTCGTCGGTCACATAAACGTTGTTGCCGGCGTCCAGCGCCACGTAAACGGGTACAAATCCGCCGGGCACGGCAGCAGAATCAATCGCGAACGCAAAGGCCGGTGAAAGGAATTCCACCGCAGGCAAAACGGTCAGCACGGCATTGCTGCTTAGAGCGCTGCCATAGCTGTTGCTGACCAGCACGGCATAAGTGGCGGAGTCGGAAAGGCTGACATTGGTCAGCGTAAAGCTGCCATTGGTGGCGCCGGACACAGCAACATTGTTGGAACTCCATTGCCAGGCAAGCGCGCCGCCAACGACGCCGACATTAAAAGTCACACTGACGCCAGCCGGAACAGTTTGGTTCGTCGGCTGCTGCGTAATGAATGGTGGAATAATACTGGTATTATTAGCGAAAATCTCAATCCGGTCGTTTCCAAAATCCGCCACGTAAATAACGTTCCCTGTGCTGTCCAGGGCGATGCCTTGGGGACTCGAAAATTGGCCATTGCCGGATCCATAACTGCCCCATTGTGTCAGATAGCCGCCGTTGCTATCGAACTTCTCAACCCGGTCGTTGACTTCGTCGGCCACATAAACATTGTTGCTGCTGTCCACCGCAATGCCTTCGGCATAATCAAACTGGCCGTTACCGCTTCCAGGACTGCCCCATTGCGTCAGATAGTTGCCGTTGCTGTCGAACTTCTCAACGCGCTCGTTGTAGGTGTCGGCCACATAAACGTTGTTGCTGCTGTCCACCGCAAGGCCCACGGGGCCGTTGAACTGGCCGTTGCCGCTTCCAGAACTGCCCCAATTGGTCAGATACGTGCCAAGGGCGGTGAATTTTACAACGCGGGCGTTGCCTTCGTCGGTCACATAAACGTTGTTGCTGCTGTCCACCGCAATGCCTGAGGGATTATAAAACT
>Ga0187875_10003353_pt1 | contig 11377 bp, 10 predicted proteins | sample June2016WEW_17_1_2_FD_132978 | JGI IMG/M metagenome (GOLD analysis project Ga0187875, IMG submission 132978) | Peatland microbial communities from SPRUCE experiment site at the Marcell Experimental Forest, Minnesota, USA - June2016WEW_17_10 | ecosystem: Environmental > Terrestrial > Soil >... | reverse complement strand
GGGACGGAATGTCTTAAGCTATGATGGGTGCGACGCCCGCATCCATGAATCGGTACGCTGTGGAGTCCACTACTCTGGCTTGCATCTCCTACGCTGCTGAGCAATCCGTACTCGAAGCAATTCTAGGACGGTGTTCTTTATCGCTTCTTCGCTGTTCCTGCGATCTGCTTTCAAGAACTGCTAACGTCCGATTCCAAAGGCCGCTACTTCAACGGTAACATTCGTAAGCGATTCTTTTTTCAACGCGTTACCGACAGAAATCGAAACGATACACAAGAAAACTTAGTGGCATTGGCAGGATTGCTCGCCCCACGGCCTACGGCTCCGCGGCCTTGGCCACGGACCAGTGCGAATGAATGACGCGCCAGCCGTCTTTCTTCCGTTAGCTGGGGTGGCATTCCACCGGGTTGTCACCGTCCCGATGTGCCTCACCAGGATATAGCTCGGGACCGCGATATCGCCGCTCGCTTGCACCTTTGGATCCGCCATCTCATAGCTGTCGAATAAGGGCCGGCCGCGGTACTCCTCGAAGATCGCCCTTAGTGCCGGCAGTCCATCGACTCTCTTCTCCGTAATGGCATGGAAGTAGGTGATATCGGGGTCTGACATCGCCAGGGCCGGACGCCCCACCGAACGCTGACGCGCACGCGAACATTAAGATCAGCTTCTGCATTTGCTTACCTCCACGGGTGGCACGAATGTCCTACGGATCGACTGAGCGCTACTGGCCGGCCGCCTTCCGCTTCTCCTCCAGCAGCTTTTGCGCTTCCTCCCGCACCCGGCGCGCCTCCGCGCTCTCTTTATCCCCGTCGGCGGTGCGCTTCAGCCGGTAATACGCGGTAGCCAGCGCGGCATGCGCTTCAGAGAAGCTCGGGAAGTCCCGAAGGAGTTGCTCCAGTTCCTGACGCGCCCGATCGGTGTGGCCTTGCGCCAAATGAATCGACGCCCGCTGAAACAGCGCGCCTGGATCGTTGGGGCGCACCTGCAGCGCCAGCGCGATGTGTGCCTGCGCCTCGTCCAGCTTGGCATCCTGCCTCAGCAGCAGGGCTATCTCGGTATTGGCCGTAAAATCGTAAGGGTTCACCTTCAACTCTTCGTTAAACTGCGCGGTGGCCTGCGCCGGCTCTCCGGCGGCCTTCAGTGCCTGCCCGTACAGCGTATGCGCCCACGGCATCTTCGGATCCAGTTCCACGGCGCGCGCCAGGTGTTCAGCCGCGGCTGCCACGTCGTTCCGGATCAATGCGCTTTGACCCAACAGAAATGCCGATTCCGCCGACTCGCCGTCGCGCAGGATGGTGTCCAGCAGGACCTGTGCCTCCTGGGTCCGATCCGCCTTCATCAGCGCCATGCCTAGCTCGTAGATCAGCGCGTGGTCTTCGGGGTACTCCGCCCGCAGTGGTGCGAGCACTTCCACCGCTTTGCGCGGCTGGTTGGTTTCGAGCAGGCAATCGGCCAGCAGCAGCGCCGGTTTCAGCTCCAGCGGCTGCAGTTTGTGGAGGACTTCCAGATGCGGCACCGCTTCGGGCAACCGTCCCAGCTTGTAGTAGGCCAGCGCCAGGTTCATCCTGATGTGCGGATTGTTGGGCATCTTCCGCAGCGCCAGGTTGTATTCCGCGATGGCATCCGCGAACCGGCCTTCCCGTACCAGCGCGGCGCCCAGGTTCGAACGGATCTCGGCGGCGTCGGGATAGCTCTTCAGGAACTCACGGTAGAGCCGGATGGCGGTGGCTGTGTCACCGGATTGGAGCGCCGCGTTGGCCTCGTGCAGACGGCTTTCCGGCTCGTCGGCCCAGAAGGCGGCGAGTGCCAAAGGCAGCGACAAAACCAGAGCGGCGAGTCTCACCCGATCAAATTATAACGTGCCGTGGGACAGGCCTCCCGGCCTGTCCAGACGCGCGCCGATCTACTGAAAATTGACTCCCACGCCGTTGTAGAAGATGTCGGTGACGATCCCGCTAGTCAAACCCGTCGCGGTAAACGACGTCGGCTTATTGTACTGTCCAATCTGGATCCACCCCCCGGGATAGCTTCCATACACATTGGAGAACGTACCGGAAGGAGGCAGCGCCGAAAGCACCCATGCGGGAATTGTAAACTTCTGGGCCGCCACCGGCGCGGTACACTGCAGCACTTCGTACTGGTAGGTATTGCTCCCCGTTTGGCTGTACGATTGGGCACTGATCGTTAGCTGGCCATTCCCCAGCGTCGGGTCGCCGCCGGTCCACTGAAGCGTAAGGTCGCCCGACACTGGCACGGTCGGAGTGTTCTGAAGTCCTGTAAGTGTCGCAGTAGGAATGCTGGTAAAGTCGTTCACGGAGAAAGCACCGACCGCCGCTCCACCCGTCCCGGCTAAGGGGTAGGTGAGCGCACTATAAAGGTATCTTCCGTTTTCCCCCGACAACAGGGCAGAGTAAAACCCGGGTTGGCCCTGCGACTGACTCAGGGGGACGGCTGGTGCGTATTCGACAGTCACCGCCCCGGCGTCGAGTTGCGCCGGGCTGGAATCCGAGAGGCTAAAACCAGCTTGGTTAGCGCCGCCGCATAGTGTTGAACAATCCACCGCCGCGCAGTAGCCACTGGAGACCCCGTATTGCGCCAGGCCCGCGGCCCCAGGAGTGTATTCGCTGAAGGTGGCAAAACCGAAGTCTTCAGTGGCATTGGCCTCCGACCCGGGCACATACTTTGCGATCCAGCTTTCCAAGCGGATATAGCCAAAATCCACTGTCTGCCCCGCGGCGAGCTGATTCACCAGATCCTGTCCCATCACGGAATCCGAGCAGGTCTGGCCGCTGGCCGATATGGCGATGGTCGGGAAATTACCGATATTACCCAGGGTGGGGCCGGCCTGGACAGCCACCGGCACGTAGCATCCCGTCAATCCCGCCGGAATCTGGAAGTCGACCTGATCCAGCCCCGCATAGCCCGACCGCCCGTAGTATGTAACATTAGAAGCCGTGGTGTTGCCCACGTATACCGTGACGGTACCGATATTGCCGAAGGGTGGCACTCCCGCGTCGCTTCCATTGATGGCCCCCAGCCCGGTGCCCCACAGCGTGACATAGTCACCCGGATGAAACGTGTGGATGATGGAGTTGGATAAATAGTCGATATCCGTGGCGCTGGCCTGTCCGGCGCCCTGCGAGTTAACGGTAAAGATTCCGAACGCGCTGCTGACAACCTGGATGTCCGCCGACGCACTCGTCTGGCCATTGTAGGTTATAGTGAAGCTCCCTTTGCCGACAGGCGTCGTGGATGGCAATATGGCGGCTATCGCGGAGCTGACAGTGTAGAGCATGATCGCGGATACCTGGGTGCCCCCCACCGTGACGGTGACGGAAGTGCCTCCCAGCTTAGTGGGCAGCGGGAATGTATAGGCCTGTAGCAATGAATTGGGGCCCAGTCCGGTTCCGTAAGTGAAGAAGATCGAACCTTGGGCTACCCCCGACCCCGGCATTCCAGGCGAGCGGTAACTGGCGGCGCTTACCGCCGGCGACTCAATAACGGGCTGCGCCTGAGCGGCACCAATAAACAAAAGAGAAATGGCCAATAACCCTGCGAAGCGTTTGTGCATGATGGTTCCTTCCGTGATTCGGTCCGGCGCACGGCGGCTGCCGGCGGGCGAGTCGATTTAAGACTCGAACCACTCCTATTGTACGTTGCGGCACCGGTCGTGGTTTCAGTTCTTCCCCGTATATCCAAACGGGTGCAATGCCGGCACGCCGAGGGGGTCCTGCTGGGCCTTCATCTTCTCGAATTCGGTGCGTTCTTTCTCGGCATCCGCCTTGCGCCCCGCCTGGCGGTAGGCCTCCGCTAGAAAGAAGTGCACATTCGCGTTCGAAGGCATCTGCCCGGCCGCAGTCTCCAGTTCGCGGATGGCGGCGTCCGCATTGTTAGCGTCCAGATCCGCGCGCCCCAAGTCCGTATGGCACAACCAGTGGTATTTGGCGGGAACCACCTTCAGCGCTGCGCGCAGAGTCTCGATGGCCTGCTCCGGCGCTCCCTGCCGGATCTGAAGAGAGGCGATCGTCAGCATCGCCGGCCAATGCTTAGGGCTGATCTGCAGTTCTTTCTGGAACTCGGCCAGCGCCGCCACAGGGTCCGTTTCCATCAGGTAGAGGCCATACGCGTAATGCACGCCGGGCTCGTTTGGATACTGTGCCAGCAATTGCCGGTAGCCGGCGCCCGCCTCGTCGGGATGCTCGCTGGCAAAAGCCCACGCCGCCTTCCCCGCCAGGTCCACCACCGCGCGCTTCGGCGGAGGAAGCTGGGCCACGTCGTCCGGGCTGCCCAGCACGCACAGCCCCATGGCTTCCACCACCGCGGGAGGGTTTTCGTGGTGCTTCGAAAGCGGCTGCAACTGCGCCAGAGCTTCATCGAAAGCCGAAGACCGGATCAGCAACTGCGCGGCCCGCGCGCGCACGGCGGTTTCAAACTGAATGTTCGTGCCGAGACCCAGTTCCTCACCCTTGCGGATATCCGCCAGCGCCTGGTCCTGGTCTTCCAGTTGGGATTCGCTGAGCCCCAGCAGAGCCCACCCCGTCCCAATAATCGGCGCCAGTCCGACTCCTTTTCGCAGCGCATCGGTTGCCTCGGCGTAGCGGCCCAATTGATAAAGGGCGCCCCCCATATAGAGCCATCCTTCCGCCCATTCCGGCCGCAGTGCCAGGGCCTTTTTGTACAGACCAATGGCCTCCTCGGGACGGCTGTCCAGGGCCGCCTCCGCGCGGTGTTGCAGATCTTCAAACTGATCTTTGGTAGGCGCTTGCGCCTGCACCCACGACACTGTGAGCAGCAGGCAACAGAGGGCTGTCGTGGGGCGGGACTCCAGTCCTGCGGCGGGCCTCCAGGCCCGCCTCTTCGCGAAATTCCTCATACCTACCCCACCATAACGCAACTCCGCTATCCTGGAAGCGATGCGCATCGTGGCACTGCTCATCGCCGCCGGCGCAGCTTTTGCGCAATCCTCCGGCCCCGAACAGCTCTTTAGGGACGCCGTGGCGGCCCAACAACATGGAGACGATGCGCTAGCCGTCCGCAAATACCAGGAACTGCTAAAGACCTATCCGGATGCCGTCGAAGTGCACGCCAATCTGGGAGCCGCGCTGGCCAAACTGGGGCGCTACGACGAAGCTATCGTTGAATACCGCGCCGTCCTGCCCAGGAAAGACAATGCCGGTCTCCGCCTCAACCTGGCGCTGGCGTATTACAAGAAAGGCGCTCTGCGCGAAGCCGTGGAGCAACTCGCCGTTCTGAATGGCGCGCAACCGGACGACACGCGCATCGCCACTTTGCTGGCCGATTGCTACACGCGCCTCGGGCAGGATCGTCAGGCGATAGCAGTCCTCACGCCCGTGGAAGCGGCGCACCCGGACGACCTTGCGGTGGCGTGGCTCATGGGATCGGCACTGATCCGGGAAGGCCATAATCGCGACGGCTTGGAGCGCGTCGATCGCGTGGCCCGGCAAGGCAACCGTCCCGAGGCATACCTGCTGGCCGGCCAGACCGCTCTCAAAATGAGCGATTTCGAGCGCGCCCGCGATTATGCCGATGCCGCCCTGCGCCTGAATCCACGGCTGCCCGGCGCGGACACTTTGCGCGGTACCGTGTTGAGCTACCTGGGCGATACCCAAGGCGCCATCGCCGCATTGCGCAAGGCTGTCGAAGCCGATCCCAACGACTTCGAGGCGCAGGTTGCCCTGGGCGCCGTTCTGCACACCGAACGTGACCTGGACGGGGCTCACCAGCATCTCCAGCGGGCACTGCAGCTCAAGCCCGATTCCAACCTGGCGCGCTATAAATGGGCGCAACTGGAACGCACCGAAGGCCACATGGAAGCCGCCGCGAAGGACTTCGAAAAGGTCGTGCACGACGATCCGAACTGGGCGCAGCCGCACGTCGAGTTGGCCGCCCTGTATTTCCGCCTGAACCGCCAGCAGGACGGAGAAAGGGAGCGCGCCACCTTCGACCGGCTCACCGCCGAACAGCAGAAACCGTGATCACCTCCGACTCGGAACGCGACTTTTACGATGGCCACTACGCGCAATTCCTGACCCCGCCGGACCACGCGCTACGCGTCGATCGCAAGGTCTTGGAAGCCAGTCTGGACGACCCCGCCCAGTCGTTCTACGAACGCCGTCTCTTGTACCGAGCCACCATGCGCGCGCTCGAAGCCGAGCCGTTGCGCGGCAAGAGAATCCTCGACTACGGCTGCGGCCCGGCGGATTTTGGACTCTGGCTGGCCGCCGAGGGCGCCGATGTCACTCTTCTGGATCTTTCCCCGGCGGCAATTGAGCTGGCCTTGAAGCGGGCGCGCGCCTCCGCGGTCGCCGTCCGCGGCATTGCCGCCGGCGCCAGCCGCCTGAGTATGTTGCGCGACCGGGAATTCGATCTGGTGTTCGCCTGCGCCTCCCTGCACCACACTCTGAAATATCCCGGTGCGCTCGAAGAGCTCGCGCGCGTCATGAAGCCGGGCGCGCGCCTGGTGTTGGTGGAAACCTGGGGCGGCAATCCGATGTTGAACGTCGCGCGCAAGCTGCGTGCCCACATGGCGGGCGAAGCCGAGGAGCAGGGCGAAGGGATCGTCTTCTCGCGCCATGAACTGCGGGCGCTCGACCCGTTCTTTGCCGGGCTGCGCGTGGAACCCGTGAACCTGCTGGCGATGACCAAGCGGGTCTTTCGCGGGCGCTTCGAGAGTCCGTGGGCACGGTTTGCCGTACGCACGCTGGAAGCCATCGATAGGGCGCTGCTGGCCGTCGCGCCGCCTTTGCGGAACTGGTGCGGGGAGGCGGTCGTTACGGGGCTGCGGCGCGTCAGCGCGCCGACTCCATGACTACGCAAAACTTGTCCGCGCTACGCCATTACGGCGCACCCGGTCACCCAGAACCACTCAGAACGTGGCGAATGCGCGAACGTCTCCGTATGTGTAAACGCCGTTGTTGGTATCCTCAAAAACGATCGCGAAGTAGTACTTTGTGTTCGGCTGGAGATCGCCCGCCGTACAGCCGAACGGCTGCGTGGCGTACGTTGTCGCAACCTGCTCGGCATAGCAATTGCTGTTCAGGCTTGTGGCTGACGTGCCGTAATAAACATACACGTATCCAGGCGGGCCATTTGGATCGACCGTGCCGTTCAGTACTGCGCTGTCGCTGGTGATAGAGGTGGCCGCCTTCGTGACCAGTTTTGGCAGCGGCACGAGAAAGCTCAAAGTGCTGCCGGATGTGTAAACGCCGTTGTTGGTATCTTCGAAAACGATCGCGAAGTAGTACGTTGTATTCGGCTGAAGATCGCCCACCGCACAGCCGAACGACTGCGTAGTGTGGGTTGCCGCAACCTGCCCGGCATAACAATTGCTGTTCAGGCTCGTGGCTGACGTGCCGTAAAAAGCATACACGTACCCGGGCGAGCCATTCGGATTCACCGTGCCGTTTAGCACCGCGCTGTCGCTGGTGACCGATGACGCAGCCTTCGTAACCATCTTTGGCAGCGGCACGAGAAAGCTCAGAGTACTGCCGTAAGTGTAAACGCCGTTGTTGGTATCCTGGAAAACGACCGAGAAGTAGTACGTTGTATTCGGCTGGAGATCCCCCGCCGCACAGCCGAACGACTGCCTCGCGTGGGTAGCCGCAACCTGCCCTTATAGCTGTTCAGGGTCGTGGCTGACGTACCGTAATAAAGATACACGTACCCAGGCGAGCCATTCGGATTCACCGTGCCGTTCAATACTGCACTGTCGCTGGTTATCGATGAGGCAGCCTCCGTGAGCATCTTTGGCAGCGGCACGAGAAAGCTCAGAGTACCGCCGTAGGTGTAAGCGCCGTTGTTGGCGTCCCGGCCGCCTCTCCTTGGCCAGGTGGCTGGGAAACGCGCATCCTTGACATGTGAAGCGGCGGGAGTGGGCGGAGGGTGGGCGTCAGGGAGGGTGAACAGCTTCCAACGCAAAGGATATTTCATCGGCGTTGAGCGTCGCCTAGGGTTGCCCATGTGGGGCCTGTCCCAGCAAAATGGCCAAACTTCAGGGCCGACTTTCAAGGCGGCCATGCCTCGCTGAAAGCCCTCCCCACGGGATCTCAGAGCAGAATTGCCCATAACTTGCGCAGAATCGGGTCCGGATCGGAAAAGTAAACGACACTGCGCTCCAGAGAACCACTGTACATCACTGATCTAGCACTAGCGGGACTATAACGTCCTGCTGCGCGAACTGAAGTTCGCCCCGGCACGCTCAAGCGTGCGCCACAAGTTAAAGTAGGTCGCATGCGAGCTCTTTTATGTGCCGCCGTGGCGAGCGCAGCGTTGCTGACCGCGCAGACCGCGGAGAAGCGCACTCACCAGTGGTGGAACGACCGGCCTGTGGGCGGGCGGCCGTACACCGTGAATGCTAAGAAGATGGCGTTGATCTCGGTCAAGGGCAACCACTTCGTCGACCCCCAGGGCAAGACTGTCCTGTTTCGCGGGTTGTCCATCTCCGATCCCGACAAGCTGGAAGGCCAAGGCCACTGGAACAAAGACCATTTCGTCAAAGTGAAAGAGATGGGCGCCATGGTGGTGCGCATTCCCGTGCATCCGGTGGCGTGGCGCGAGAGGACGCCGGCCGAATACCTGAAGCTGCTCGATCAGGCCGTGGAGTGGTCGACGGACCTGGACCTTTACATCGACCTGGATTGGCACTCCATCGGGAATCTGACGACGGGGTTGTTCCAGGATCCCATGTACGACACTTCGCAGCAGGAAACGTACAATTTCTGGCGCACCATTGCCCGGCATTTCGCCGGCCACAACACGGTGGCGTTCTTCGAGCTGTTCAACGAGCCGACCACTTACCGAAATCAACTGGGGCCGGTCAACTGGATGGAGTGGAAACGCATGCAGGAGGACCTGATCGCCGTCATTCGCGCGTACAATGCGCAGGCCATTCCACTGGTGGCGGGATTCGACTGGGCGTACGACCTGACGCCTTTGCTGATGGCTCCAATTGCCGCGGATGGAATTGGCTACGTGACGCATCCCTACGCCAACAAGCGGCCGCGGCCATGGGAGCCGAAGTGGGAGGAGGATTTTGGATTCGCCGCGGCCAAGTATCCCGTGGTGGCGACCGAATTCGGCGGATTTGCGACGCCGAATGCCAGCGCGCCCGATGCCTACGGACCGGCGATTATCAAGTATCTGGAAGGCAAGGGGATCAGTTGGATGGTCTGGTGTTTCGATCCGGAGTGGGGGCCGACGCTGATTAGCAACTGGGAGTATAAGCTCACGCCCTCCGGAGAGTTCGCCAAGGCAGCCATGACGGGCGGCGTAAAGTAGACCGCACTGTGAATGTGGTGCAGACCGTCGCCTTTTGTGGTCTGCCCCTTTTGCGGCCAGGCAGACGACACAATACGTTTGTCTGCCCCACGGAGATGCCTGGACCAGCAGGGCTCGCCTTCGGCGTTCCATCGCAGTAAGATCAAGGGCGGAGGCCGTCATGTTCCCAATCGCGAAAATTCTCCTTCCCGTGGATTTCTCCGAACGCGCCAACCAGGCCGTTCGTTTCGCCGTTCCCGTTGCGAAACGGTTCGATTCCGAAATCATCCTGCTGCACGTGCTGCCACCCTACCGCGAGTACGGCGCCATCGAGATGGCCACCGTCATGACCGATATACTCGCCGTCCGTCGCAAGTCTGCCGAGGAGAGCCTCGCCGGATTCCTGGGCGAGGAACTCGCTCACCTTCGCGTGCGGCGACTGATGCTGGAGGGCGATCCAGCAGGCGAGATCGTGGATTGCGCCCGCCGCGAAGAAGCCGGGCTGATTGTGATGCCCACCCACGGCTATGGCCCGTTCCGGCGCTTGCTGCTCGGCTCGGTCACCGCCAAGGTGTTGCACGATGCCGATTGCCCGGTCTGGACCACCGCGCACGCGGAGGCGCCATCTTCGGGCGAGACCCGTCTGAAGCATATTCTGTGCGACATCGATCTGTCGCCGTCCGCCATCCGCGCCCTGAAATGGTCCGCGCAAATGGCTGCGGAGTTCGGTGCGCAGCTCAGGCTGGTTTATGCCATGACCGAACTCGATCCGCGCACGGAGGAGTACTATTTCTCGCCGGAGTGGCGTAAATTCCTGGTGGACAATGCCGAAACGGAGATTGCCGCTTTGCAGCAGAAGGCCGGCACGCAGGCCGAAGTGACGCTGACCATGGGACCGGCCGCCGAGATGATCTGCGAAGAGGCTAAGAAGGCGGAGGCGGACCTGCTGGTGATCGGCCGCGGCGCGGATGCCGGTATTCTGGGCCGCCTTACCGGCCACGCCTATTCCATCATCAGGCAGTCGCCGTGTCCGGTAGTGAGTGTGTAGCAGGGCGGGGAGCTTGCCAGTATGGTGCGGACCTTCGACAGTCCCTTGTTCATTCTCTGCTTGCTCGCCTGGGCGCTGCCCGCGTCAGCCCAGGACAGCAAGCCTCCGACCGCGATCCCTCCGGGAAGCTTTCAGTTCGAGGGCGCATGGGATTGTGCCGGCGCGATGGGCAATGGGAAAACGCACAGATCGGTTTTTACCGGCAGCGTCATTCTGGGCGGAAAGTGGCTGGAACTCACGGAGCGGGATATTGAGCCGGCCACCGGCTATCTGGCAAAGTATCTGATCGGCTATGACCCGCAGCAGAAACGCCTGGTCGAGTTCGATGCCAATAACTTCGGAGCGGCCACTTACTCCAGCGTCGATGGGTGGGTGAACGGAGCGCTCACGATGACATCCGCTGTGTCTGAGGGCGCTAAAGGATCCTACGCGGCAAACCGCTTTTTGTACTCGATCGCGGCGCCGGATACGTTCACCATGGACTGGCAGATCAGCAAGACCTCCACCTTGAACTGGACTCCAGCCGATCATTTAGTTTGCAAACGCGCGGGCCATACGTAGAGCTTTGCAAGAGGAGTCAGGCAGAGCCTCGCATGATCGCCCGCCGCACCGCGGCCAGCGTCGCGCGATCGTCGAACACGATCTTGCCATCCTCCCGCCCAACCCCCAGTTGCTTCCATAAATCCGGCAAATCCACCATCGCCGGCTGCGCGCGCATCTTCCGGTACAGATCCATCAAGGTCTTGCCGTCCGTGGCCTTGTCGCCAATCTCGAATGCGCGCTCCAGCGGCCAATCCGCCTCAATGGTGCCGCCCGCGCGGTTGATCGCGCGCAGAGCATCTTCCAATCCCTTGGCATTTGCCGTATTCTTGCGAATCCCGATATCGGCTAGCAGGCAGAAAAGCGCGCCGCCCCAGTAGGTCCGGCCCCACGTGTGCGTGTTGTCCAGACCGCGATCGCCTTCCTCGGGCAGGCCCTGGTGCATGTCCCGGAGCATGTCGCTCCACACTTGCGCGGCGGTCAGGTTGCCGACTTGAACCCGCGCGATCGGCT
>Ga0187875_10003350_pt1 | contig 11386 bp, 12 predicted proteins | sample June2016WEW_17_1_2_FD_132978 | JGI IMG/M metagenome (GOLD analysis project Ga0187875, IMG submission 132978) | Peatland microbial communities from SPRUCE experiment site at the Marcell Experimental Forest, Minnesota, USA - June2016WEW_17_10 | ecosystem: Environmental > Terrestrial > Soil >... | reverse complement strand
TGGCACATCAATGCGATGCGACATTCGTTCGGCTCCTACGCATTGGCGCAATGGCAGGACGTGGCGCGGGTCAGCTACCAAATGGGGAACGCACCCGCCGTTTGCCGTCGCCATTATGAACAGATCGTGAAAAAATCCGAGGCTGCCCGGTTTTGGGCGCTGCGACCGGCCGCCGCCGGAAAGATCGTGGCGATGAAAGCCGTCAACGAATAGGCGAACCGATGAAACGGAGAGAGAAAAAACGAGCGCGCACCGGCAAGGTAAAATTGCCGGCTTCGTTCACGAGGCTCTGCAAAACACTTATCGCGCGCGAATACTCTGCCTTTTTGCCCAGTGGCAAGCACGAGACGCTGAAACATGCTGGCGCAATTATGGGTCACATCTTCTGCGACCTCGACCAACTCCATGAAGACTACTCGAAAGCGCAACCGACCGCGCAAGCTCGCGAAGACTTTGACAAAAGACGGGCCTGGCTGGCGGTGAATGTCGGCAAGGCCATGTACATGTCGAAGACTGATGCCGTCGAGTTTTTGAGCGGCCTCTTGTCGGAGTTGAAGCGCCGCAAGCCGCGCAGGGGGCACGGCTACGCTGCCGTTGCTGAGCAGGTCTTCCTAAACCACATCGCCGCTGCGACCCGCTGTCACACGCAGAGAGAAGTCGCCGACTTGGTAAAATCGCACCTGCCGCCGGAGATTGTGGAGCGGTGGAACAAAAACCAAGAAATCGCCTTCTATGCGAGCATTAGAATGTTCTGCAATCGCATCGGCTTCACACCGGCGAGGCGAGGCCGTCCCGCCAAAAAATAGCACGTCACGCAGTCGCGTTGTGTTCGTATTAAGGAGTGTCGCTCCGTGCTACTGGATAGTCACGGAAGGCAAATTGTGCGACACAACACCATCAAGTCAGCGGCGGCCAAGATCGAACCGGCCGTAACCCCGTCAACCGTGGCGGCGTCGTACCTTCGAGCTGACCAAGTCATTCAGCTCTTGCCGATTTCGCGTCGCTCGTTGGGTAATTGGACTCGCACGGGTGTCTTGCCCTGCTATCGCATCAAAAGAGTTTTGCTCTTCAAGCGCGCTGACATCGAGGCGGCATTGGAGAGGTTTCGCACGCCGAATAGGAAGCGCTGGGCAGGGCGCGTGACCGAGTAGATCACGATGAACTCACCGGAAATTTCTGCCCCGACTCCAACAGCCTCAACCGTAAGCACAGCGGTCAAATTGCTTCGCCCTTGCGAGATAGCCGAGGCCGGGGGCGTTCACCCAACTACGGTCAAACAGATTGCAGAGCAGCTTCGCATGGATGTTTTGCGGCTGACCGACGGGAGCAGGTTATTCACGGAAGACCAACAGGCCAAGATTCTCGCCGAGATTGAGCGCCGACGACAGGAGGCGATGCGCCGATGAAGTCCACGGCATACGCACGGCTCGACGTGGCGGCACTGGCCAACGTACCGGCGGAACTCCGCGAGAAAATCCGTTTCGTGTGTTGGCGTGAGGAAGTCCGCAACGGCAAGCCGACGAAAGTGCCTGTAAATCCGCACAGGGGGCAGGACGCGGAATCAGACAATCCTGGGACATGGGGAACGCTCACTGAGGCCGTCGCCTGCTACGAAGTGCATCCCGACACGTTGCATGGCGTGGGCCGCATGTTTGACCCCGCCGACGGTATCATCGGAATCGACTTCGACAAGTGCCTTGACGATCACGGCGCAATCAAACCCGGCACCCTCGCCGCCGAGTGGTTGCCGAAACTGAATAGCTACTCCGAAGTTTCGCCGAGTGGCAAGGGGATCAAGACATGGATTCGTGCCACGCACGTGCTTGACGGCAAGACCGGCAGAAAGAACCCCAAGCTGGGCGTGGAAGTGTACCGCTCGCACCGTTACTTCACGGTCACGGGGCGACGGCTCCCGCAATTCTCTGGCGACATCGAGGTGCGGCAGTCAGAGGTTGACGATTTTGTCCAAGCCGTTTTTCCCGCGAACAAACACGCCGTTGCAACGCCTTCGCTGCGCGTCCCGTCCACGTTGAATGATGCCGAGATTATCCGCAGGGCCAGTGAAGCCAAGAATGGCCCGAAGTTTCTTGCGCTATGGAATGGCAACATCGAGGGGCACGGCAGTCAGTCGGAAGCGGATGCGGCGTTGTGTTCGCTGTTGTGGTTCTGGACCAACGACCGTGAAGCCGTGGACAACCTATTCCGGCAATCCGGTTTGATGCGCCCGAAGTGGAATCGTGCGGATTATCAGAAAAGCACGCTCGACTTGGCATGTAAGGGCGAACTTTATTCGCCAACAAACGCACGGCCACGACTGCCAACCGATGCGATGGGAGCCGCGTTGAATGACCCGCGTCCGAAGATTCGATTGCCCGGCGACGATAGGTTGCTGAGTGATTTTTCCTCAGAAGTCGGAGCGATCCTCTCCCCGAAAGAGGTCTATATCCGCAATGGCGAGATCGTCATGCTGGACGGGAGCGAGCTTCGACTTGTGACGCCGCAGATGTTTCGGACGCTGGTTGAACGACACTGCATCTGTTACCGCCAGCGGACGCACAAGGAGCAGACCTACCAGATCGGGCTGACCATGCGCGATGATGATGCTCGTGGCGTTCTCGCATCCCCTCAATTTGTGGCGCAACTGCGTCGCGTGCGTCGGCTCAATTCGTGTCGCCAGCCAATCCAACGAACGGACGGGAAGATGATATTGTTGCCAGTAGGATACTATGCCCCATCGCAGACATTGACCCTGCCCGGTGTCGAGTACGTCGAGGAGATGGCGTTGACCGAAGCCGTTGAAGCTGTCAACGACTTGCTGGGCGAATTCGTTTTCACGGACGCCAGAAGTAAGGCCGTTGCGGTCGCTGCTCTTGTTGGGTTGTACGCCGCTCAGCTATTGCCAGAAGGCGCACTACGCCCATGTTTCATCGTGACCAAGAACGCGGAAGGCGCGGGCGCGACCACGCTGGTTATGTGCAGTGTTGTCCCGGTGTTGGGCGTGTTTCCTACGGGCGTGAAGGCCGATGATGATGCCGAGACTCGTAAGGCCCTGACTGCCGCTGTCCGTGAAGCGAAGCAAGTCATACTGCTGGATAATCAGCGATCACGGCTCGCATCGGCCGCATTGGAGGCGTTTCTATCGTCGCCGCAGTGGTGTGACCGTGTGCTCGGAGAAAACTCCACTTTCACCGGGCCAAATATCGCCACAGTGTTCGCCTCAGCCAACGGATGCACGGTCAACCCAGATATGAGGCGACGGAGCTTGTTCATCGAATTGCACCTAGACGTTGAACGCGCGGAAGATCGTCAATTTCGGCGACCGCTGGACTTGCCGACGCTCTTATCGATGCGCCCGTCGATTCTCGGTGCGCTGTGGGCATTGGTGCGTCACTGGGACACCCAAGGAAGGCCAGCGCCAACCCGCAGTCATTCCGCGTTCGCGTCATGGGCCAAGATCGTCGGCGGCATCGTCGAGGCCGCTGGATTCTCTTGCCCGTTGGAAACTGCGACCGTGGCCGCCGTGGCCGACACAGACGGCGAGGACATGCAAGGGCTCATTGCCGTGATGGAAGTCGAGAGACGCTACACCTTCGCGGAGATCGTGGAAGTGTGCCAGGCGAACGGATGCTTTGAGGGACTGGTAGGCGAGACCGGGGACGAACTGAAAAACGCCAGCCGTGTCGCCATGTCGAGGCTGCTCCTGCGATATGAGTGCCGCTTGGTTGGGGAGCGTCGATTCCAGATCGAGGGCAAAGGACATGCTCGACGATACCATGTTGAGTGTGTGTCACCAGATGCACGCTCGCATGCTGAGCACGCTGTTCCAGCCGACAAAGGAAAACAATCACGCACGCGAGATGGACGGAAAGAGCGTGCGGAGCGTGTTAGCGTGCAACCCGAACTCGCGCCAACCACAACCACCGAAGGGGGGCACGATGAACAAATCCTGTGAGCAAGCCATTGCCCTCGTGCGCCATCTGAAGCTTGAAGGCGTCTCGTTGTGGGCTGACCAGCAAGGGGACATTCACGTCGCGCCCGCGATACTCAGGCCCGAAGATCGGGAGCTTATCCGCGCCCACAAGCGCGAAGTCGTCCGCTGGTTGCGCCAGTACGCGACCGAGCATTGCCCCAGTGACGACGAAATGTGGCGGCGGGGCTGGTTGCCGGGAGATCACGAGCAATGACACCCGCCACGACCACCCTAGTAGAACAACCTGTCCGCGTGATCTTGAATCAATTCCTTGAGTTTTTGCCACTTGGTTGGTTGCGGCGCGGGCGTAATCCACTGCATCATATCGGACGGTTCGGACGCTTTGATTGGCCCCTTCCGCTTCTCGTTGCTCAAGGCGACTGCCCCATATCGGTGCTTTGCGATAGTGCTAATCATTATGGGCATCGAGATTCCAGCATACAGCGCCGCGTAATAATTGACCGCCGGAAGTATCACGGCCACCACCCCGCCAAGACCCATATACACAATGCTGATGAGGAAATATGAAGCTGGAAAATCTCTGCGCCTCAATTTCAGCCGTTTTCCGTAGAGCCGAACGATTTCTGGGGCAACTGAGCCGAGAGACCCTAAGAGAAATACGCAAATGGGATTGGGGTTTTCAATCATACTCAATTCCTAGCTTTCTGGACGATATTCGGAAGCAACGGGCAATTAAGAGGCGAAAATGCGAAGAAAACCAAGCAAAAACAGGCCAGAAGTGAAAACGAGTCGCGCCGCGAGAAAACCATGAGTGAGACACCGCCAACGATCACACCGGCACCGGCTGCCAAGCCGGACGCGTCGCACCCGATACCGGCTCGACGTGGAAAAATCGGGCGGCCTACGAAGCGCACCCCGGCCACCATGCGAAAAATCTGCCGGGGCATCGCGGATGGTCTGCCGAATAAGTACGCTGCCGCTGCCGCTGGTATTTCTTACGAGACGTTTTGCAAATGGCAAGCGGAGTCCCCCGAATTCGCCGGTGCCGTCCAGCAAGCCGTGGCCTCTGGTATCAGGAAACGACTCGCCCAGATCAAACGCGCCGGGGACGAAGGCGACTGGAAAGCGTCGGCGTGGTGGTTGGAGCATGTTGTTCCTGAGCACTTCGCCCTGACCCGGATTCAGTTGGAGCATATCGGTCAAGTCGATCACACGTTCACCGTGCCGTTGAAGGTACTCGACGAGATTGCGGCGGCACGGAAATCGCAAGAGGAGAAGCGCGTTGAACCCAACCGAACTTGAGGCGCTGTCCACCTGCAACGGTTTCGTCCGGGCCGTGCTGCAACTCGAAAGCTACCCGTGGGCGCAGCGGGTTTTCGTGGACGTGGACCGGCGCGGCGCGGCGGTCGCTCTAAAGGCGGCCAACGGCGGGGGCAAGACGGTGCGCGTGGCTGCTCCCGTCGCCTTGTGGCACGCAGCGGTGTTCCCCGGCTCGTTGACCGTCGCAACAGCGGGCGTGTTCCGTCAGGTGAAGGAGCAACTCTTCCCAGCGATTCACGCGCACGCGCACAGGTTCACCGGCTGGACGTTCAACGAAACCGAAGTCATCACGCACCACGGCTCGCGCATCCTTGGTTTCTCGACTGACGACCCTTCGCGTTTCGAGGGATGGCACAACGAGAACCTGCTGATGATTCTGGACGAAGCGAAGTCGATACCGGACGCCATCTTTGAATCGGTGGAACGCTGCCAGCCGACGCGCCTGCTGTTGGGGAGTTCGACGGGTGGGTGCAACGGGTTCTTTTTCGAGGCGTTCAACAAGCGCCGGAAGTTTTTCCGGCAACACACCGCCACCGCCTTTGAGTGTCCCCACATCTCCCCGGTGTGGATAGCGGAGCAAATCGAAAAGTACGGTGAGAACCACCCGCTCATACGGTCGATGATATACGCGGAATTTATGGCCGGCGACGAAGACGCCGTGGTGATTCCCGTCACGCTGTTGGAGCGATGCTTGACCAATCCGCCAGAGTTCGCCGACAACGGGGAGGTTCAAGCGTTCTGCGACTTCGCCGCCGGTGGGGATGAAAACGTGCTCGCCATCCGGCGTGGCAACCGCGTCGAAATAGCAGCGGCGTGGTGTGAGCGCGACACCATGAAAGCCGTGGGCCGTTTCATCCAACTGTTCCGTGAACACAACCTGTCCGCGTCCGACATTGCTGGCGACGAAGGCGGCTTGGGCAAAGTCATGTGCGACGCCCTGAGCGAGGCGGGGTTTGAGATTCGACGGGAAAACAACGGTGCGCCCCCGGTCAACGCCGACGCCTACGCGAATCGTGCGGCGGAAATCTGGTACGAAGGCCGCACAGAAATTGAGAGGCAGCGCATCATCCTGCCCAACGACAACGTACTCGTTGCTCAACTCACGACCCGGCGCGGCTGGCCGAACAGCCGGGGGAAGATGGAACTAGAACCGAAAGCGGCCATGCGCGCACGCGGGTTATCGTCTCCAGACCGGGCTGAGGCCGTTTTGGGAACGATGGCGAAAGCAGCTTGCACCGGCGCAATCGGCGAGCGTGAGCTTGCCGGTATCCGCGTTGGCCGGGCTGACGTGAGCGGCGGCGACGTGCTGATTTTCAACGATCCGCCGTTGAACTTGTGACCCGCTGGCCAGTGGCGTGGGGCGGCCATCCTGAGCGCACCCGCGCCCGATTCTACAGCCTTGCCTGCGGCCCGCGCCCGGCGGTAGGATGCGCAACAACGAGAGGCGTCAGCATGGACATCACCTTCGCGTGTGAATCTTGCGGGCAAGGCGTCGTGATCGACGAGGCGGGCGCGGGACAACTCGTTGACTGCCCGGGATGCGGGGCACAACTTGAGGTGCCGTACAAGTCCAAGTCTTTGGACGGGTCGGCGCGGGCGAACCTACGCGCGGTGACCACAGAGCCGCCGCCGAGCCCTTCAGTCCCAACCAGCCACACAAAAAAGTGCCCATTCTGCGCTGAGACGATTAATGCCGAGGCCATCAAGTGCAAACACTGCGGAGAGTTCCTCGATAGCAAGCCGCGAGCACAAGGTTTTTCACCAGCGACCAAGAGCATTCATCAAGCGACACCTGTTGAGGCTGCGACCGTCAGCCAAGGAAACATCATCGCCGGATACTCCTTGGCCATCATCGTGCCCTTCATTGGTTTTTTCGTCGGCATTTACTTGCTGGCCAAGAAGCAGCCCGGACATGGAGTTGCGTGCATGGCTATCAGTGTGGTTGCGTGCTTGTTCTGGATTGCTTTGATGAATGGCTGCTAATCGTGACGCACGCGAGGCCGGTTCTACAGCCTTGCCGCACACCCCCGCCCGGCGGTAGGATGCCGACGCCGTAACCAAAAGGAGAAACCGCGATGAATCGCGTGCGAGTTTGCCTTCTGTTTTTCGCCTTCGCTGTTATCGCGGCTCGTGCGGAAGAAACCAACGCGCCCGCTGCTGTCAGTGCAACCACCAACGCCGCGCCCAGTGGCGTCACGAGCAACGCTCTACCTGTCAGCATCACAATCGACGGCATCATCTATTCAAACGTCACATGGCGCACTGTCACGGCTGCGACTGTCACCGTTTTCCACAGTACGGGTATTGCGGCGATTCCACTGTGGAAGCTGCCACCCGAACTTCAGAAGCGATTCGGATACGACCCGCAGAAGGCGACTGCCTACCTGAGCGTCGAGCAGGAGCGTGAGAAGGCGGAACAGGAAAGGGCCGCCGCTCGGCGTAAGGCTGAACAGCAAAGCGCGCAGTTGGCAAACTTGAGCGAGACACTGCTCACCGATCCTTTTAAGGCGGGCATGGTGGGGGTTTCTCGCAACGGCCAGATCACCGTGCTTCAAGTAGTTGGCCCAAATGATATGCGGGCGGAGGTTTATACTGAGACAACGGCTTCTGTTGAAGATGGCTATTATCAATATGACCCTTATGTAACCGGCTACCAAGCGCCTGCCGTAAAATACAAAAAGGTAACGGTCTCGATGCCGCACGAGGTATGGATCAAGGGGATTCCGACGACCGGATTGGTGGACGGTCAACCTATATCCCGCAACGATGTGCTGAAGGTCACCGGGACAAAAACTTTTACGACTACGGAGGGAACACCCAGGACAATTTTCCTGCTGGAGCCGCTGGCATCGGTGGGTCCTCCGTAGGCTGTCGGTTCTCCCATGCAGACTGGATAGCGGCAGCGGGCGGCGGCCCGCGAAAGGAGTGAGACTGTGGACATCACGTTTAACTGCGACAAGTGCGGCCAATCTCTCACAATTGACGAAGCTAGGGCCGGACAACTCGTTGACTGCGCGAAGTGCGGAGCGCGCGTTACGGCTCCCACCAGGCAGCAACCCGACCCACTTGAGATGTCTTTCAAAGAAATCGAACTGCCAGAACTCACGGCTTTGCCTGACGTGTCTTTCTCTGACGCTGACCTTCGACGGATGCTTGACGAATGCGCGACGTTCGAGGGGCTTTCACCCGCCGATATTGAGCAGATGTCCAAGGACTTGTTGTCACCTGATTCAGAACTCAATAGCATCCTGGCTTCCTCTAAAGCAGAACTGGACGAGCTGATGAAGGGGGTTGATGTTGATGGTTTGGAGTGGCTGCTGGCTCAGGAAAAGGAGCCAATCCCGGAGCCTGACCCCAACTTGAGGGCAGCGGATGTCGCCGCATGGATGCTTGAGCAAGTTCAAGCGCATGGTGTGCTCGAACAGGTGCGCGCGGCATACCACATCCGCCGGCATTTCGGGAGTAGGTTCATCTATCTGAACAGGAACTCCAATCCTGCTATTTCGCTGGACGTGTTAAAGGAGTTTCTCGCCATCTCTTTGCCAACAGTCGTGTGGAATCGGCGCGAACGTCTTTGGCGGACTCGACGACCAAACGACCCGGCAGGGCGTCGCATGGTAGAGGATTAGCCCTGCTGGCATAGAAACACCTGACCGAAAGACCTGACCACCGACCAGCGGCCATTCTGACGCATCCCCTTGCCCCGTCCCGACACGTGCCGCCGGACCGCACCTGTCGCGTTGCCCGTAGCCTGAATTCCCCGCGTCCTACCTATTTTCGTGCCGCATCGAGATCGTGGCGCAAATCGAATCCTACGAAGCCGCTTTCACCTGATACGGGTTCCCGATGACGTTTTCGGCAGTCCAGGCTGGCGGGGGAATCATTGGCGCATTGGCGGGGCGTACAGGTGCGACCGTGGCGACTTGAGGAGCATTGCCACCGCACCACGCCCGGCGTTAGGATGCTGCTGCAAGCAAGGCTACACCGATGGACATCTCGTTCCGTTGCACCAATTACGTTCCGGGACTGGTCATCACCGACCCGCACGGGGCTATACCGATGGACATCTCGTTTCGTTGCACCAATTGCGGGCAGAGCATCGTGATTGACGAAGCTCAGGCTGGCACAATCATTGTTTGTCCGAAGTGTGCGGCCCGACTCACGGCTCCGAGGAAACTGGGTACCAAGCACATTAGTTTCGCGTGTGGCAATTGTGGGCAAGACCTTGCGGTTGATGAATCGCGCGGTGGAATGTCTGGCCCATGTCCGTCCTGTGGGGTAACGGTTAGGATTCCACCCAAGCCGGTCTGGTCCCCCGGTATCAACGACAGGGCATACAAGACCTCTTCTACCGGCCAGCGTCGGCAGGAGCGAGAGGCGCAGAGACGCCAGCGCGAGTTGGAGCGCCGCGCCAAGGAGCAAGCCAAACTCTCTGCAATCGAACAGGCGCGTCTGGAGGTCGAAACTTACGAGAATCGCTTGGAAGTGCTTCTCTCGGTTCACAGGCAACAGGGCGAGATTTGGGATTGGCACGCAATCGTAGCCGCTCTGGCTCCCGTTTGCCCGCAGAGGCTTTCAAACCACGAGTTCAGAGCAAGGCAGCAATCAGCAATTCTGGCTGTCGCGGATCTCCACCCAAGTCAGGAAGAAGATCGGGATGCAACGGTTGAGCAGGCACGGTTGCGGGACGAGGAGGAATTCCAGACCGCGCTTCAAACCTATACGGAAGAGAAAGTGGAATGGGAAAAGATGAAGAGCTTGGCCCGAGGAATCCTCGCGGGTGAGCATAAGGCATATATCGAGGCCCTGGTGGACCTCAATCCGTTTGGCGAGATTGCTGACCTTGGCTCATCAATTCAGTTCACAGTTCACAACGCGAGGCTACTGGGGTGCGTGCTCAAAGTTAACGGCCAGCAGGCCATCCCGTCAGATGTCAAATCTCTCACGGCTACAGGAAAGGTGTCTGTCAAAACGATGCCCAAGGCGCGGTTCCATGAAATCTATCAGGACTACGTGTGCGGTTGCGTGCTACGCGTGGCCCGAGAGGTTTTCGCTTTGTTGCCGGTCGAAGCCTTGTTGGTCACGGCCTCGGCAGACACACTCGACCCGCGCACGGGACAGATCGTCGAGCAACCTGTTCTATCGGCAGCGATTCTCCGCACGGTGGCTGCACGGCTCGATTTTGATCGACTCGACCCATCTGAGGCGATTGAGAATTTTCTCCATCGCGGGGACTTCAAAGCGTCCCGCAAGTCTGGTGCTTTTGAGTCTGTCGCGGCACTGACGCCCGCCGACCTCCCGCAAGGGTCGTTTGGAGGCACAGATTTTCGCGATATAGTCGCAAACGTCCGACGATTGCGCGATGAATTGCGGTCAGAGATTGAACGACTAACTCCGCAGCCAAATGCCCCCGAGTTATCAGTCAAGGAATCGGTATGACAACTATTATCTTCGCCATTCTTGCCCTTGTTTTTCTCGGACTTTACATTGCCCTTCTTTTCAAGAGCGACCGGCTGGAAAAGCTGGTCGCTGATCGGGATGCGGAAATCGCCGGTACGAAGCAGGAATCTGAACGCATCCGCCAACACTACGAATCTGAGGCCGCTCGCATCGATCGTGAGGCACAAGCGGCCCTTGGCAATGCCCAAGAATTCGTTAACCAGCAGCTCGCGGCATTGGGGCAAGAGTCTGAGCGCGTGCGCCAGCATTACGAGTCCGAAGCAAGACGCGTACAAGCTGAACTTGAGCCACTTCGGAGATTTGAGGGACTGCGGGATGCGGAGGTGGAGACGCAGCGTATCCTCGCCGAGGCGGTGAACGAAGCGACGGCTTTGCGCAAGGAAGCCCAAGCGCTGCTGGAGCAAGCTCGCATCGCCGGAGCCGATGAGCGGAATCAAGCGCATGAGATGGCCACGTCTTTACGCGAGCAGGCAGATGCGCTACTCAACCAAGCGACGCGGGATGCTGGCCGCATCATGGCAGAGGCGGAAAAGCGGGCGGAGCAAATTGGCGGCGACGCCTATCGTGCCTTGCGCGAAAAGGAACAGTTGGAACAGGCTGTGGTAGCCATGCGCAACGCCGTGGAGGGCTACGGTGATCGCTACCTTGTTCCGACATACAGTTTACTCGACGAAT
>Ga0187875_10003349_pt1 | contig 11387 bp, 11 predicted proteins | sample June2016WEW_17_1_2_FD_132978 | JGI IMG/M metagenome (GOLD analysis project Ga0187875, IMG submission 132978) | Peatland microbial communities from SPRUCE experiment site at the Marcell Experimental Forest, Minnesota, USA - June2016WEW_17_10 | ecosystem: Environmental > Terrestrial > Soil >... | reverse complement strand
GGCTTACTATATCCGCCGCGCGCTGAAGCTGTTCGAAGAGTGCCGCAAGCAGCTTGGCGATGACGTCGAGCTGCTGCACGACGTGCACGAGCGTGTCTCGCCCAACCAGGCCGTTCAGTTCCTGAAGGATGCCGAGCGCTTCAAGATGTTCTTCATGGAAGACCCGCTCTCGCCCGAAGACATCGCCTATTTCCACCAGATCCGCAGCCAGTGCGCCACGCCCATCGCGATGGGCGAGCTCTTCAATAGCCCGCACGAGTGGACCCCGCTCATCACCGGACGCCTGATCGATTACATCCGCATCCACGTGACCCAGGCGGGCGGCCTGACGCCCGTGCGCAAGATCGCCGCCATGGCCGAGATCCACGGCGTCAAGACCGCCTGGCACGGCCCCGGCGACGTCTCCCCCATCGGGCACGCCGCCAACGTGACGCTCGACCTGGTTTGCTACAACTTCGGCATCCAGGAATACTCGCCCTTCAACGATCGCTTGCAGGAAGTCTTCCGCGGCTGCCCGGTGATGAAGGACGGCTACTTATACGCCAACGAGGCGCCCGGCTGGGGCATCGAAGTGGACGAGAAGTTGGCCGCCAAATATCCCTACGGCAGCTTCGAGCAGGGTGAGCGCCAGCGTCTCAATGGCGGATGGGGCGAAGTGCGCCGCCGCGATGGCGCGGTGATTAAGCAGTAATGGAGGGCGGACTTCAGTCCGCGCGGGGCTTCAGCCCCGCCCCTGCTGGCTCTACTTCAACGCCTCGTTGATCTCAATATCGAACCTCGGTCAGAAGTTCCGATAGTGCCACGCCCCGCTGCTCAGCACCCTCGCGCCGGGCGGGATGTGGTGGAGACCGCGGATACCTTTACTAAAGTCGATCTCAGCCGGCATGTCCACGTCGTCGATCGGTCGATCCTTCATAGGCTCTCCTGATACTGGCGGATTTCAGTGTATGTCGCCTTTCGAGCTGAGATCATGCGGACCTTGCTCGTGGCGGCATCACCCTCAAACCATAGGTAAACAACTGAAAGCATCATACCATTGCTGGCGTATCCAATAGAAACCAGCGCTCCTCTGCTTCGCTGTGTTCCAGATCGGCGACGCTGAGGAGTCGAGGGTCATTGAAGACCGTACGCGCGAGGTCGAACGAAATCCCGTGTTTGCGTACATTAGCCGCGGCCTTGATTTCGTCCCATTGGAAGTGAAACTGCCGCTCGCTCACAGCCTATTCTCCCGTACTCGACTCTAGCCGGCAACCCGTCGTGACACCCGTCGTGAACCCCATTGACAGCCATCCCCATAAGAAAGACAATAAGACCTGAATAGCAACTGCGCGCCCCATCGCGCGCCGGAAAGAGAACAAGGAGTCAACCATGGCAGTAATCGATCTCGCCAAAGAAACCACTGTCCAACATGCCGTGGACAGCCTGCATGAAGCCGGAGTTCACACCCGGTACGGCAACTACATCGGCGGCCGCTGGACACCGCCGGTCCATGGCCGGTACTTCACCAGCCATAGCCCGATCAACACCGAGCCCCTCTGCGAATTCGCCAAATCCACGCCCGAAGACGTGGAGAAGGCCCTCGACGCCGCGCATGCCGTCAAGGACCACTGGGGCCGCACATCCCCCGCCGAACGCGCCGCCATCCTGCTGCGCGTCGCCGACCGCATGCAGGAAAACCTGCAAGTGCTGGCCCTCGCCGAAACCCTCGACAACGGCAAGCCCATCCGGGAAACCCGCAACGCCGATGTGCCCCTGGCCATCGACCACTTCCGCTACTTCGCCGCTTGCATCCGCGCCGAGGAAAGCGCGGTCAGCGAGCTGGACGAAAACACCGTCGCCTATCACTTCAAGGAGCCCTTGGGGGTGGTGGGGCAAATTATTCCCTGGAACTTCCCCCTGCTGATGGCCGCCTGGAAACTGGCGCCGGCCATCGGCGCGGGCAACTGCGTGGTGATCAAACCGGCTTCCAACACGCCACTGAGCCTGGCCGTGTTCGCCGAACTGACGCATGACATCCTGCCCCCCGGCGTTCTCAACGTGGTGACCGGTCCGGGCGCGGAGATCGGCAAGGCGCTGGCCTCCAACAAGCGCATTGCCAAGATCGCCTTCACCGGCGAAACCGTCACCGGCCGGCTGATCATGCAGTACGCGTCGGAGCCCATCATTCCGCAGACTCTGGAATTGGGCGGCAAATCGCCAAACATCTTCTTCGCCGACGTCATGGACCACGACGATGAGTTCCTCGACAAGGCGCTGGAAGGATTCGCCCTGTACTGCTTCAATAAGGGCGAAGTGTGCACCTGCCCGTCGCGCGCGCTGGTGCAGGAATCCATCTTCGAAAAGTTCATGGAGAGGGCCGTGGCTCGAGTGCGGAAGATCAAGGTGGGCAACCCGCTCGAACCGGCCACCATGATGGGGCCGCAGGTCTCCCAGGACCAGATGGAGAAGATCCTCAACTACGTTCGGATCGGCAAGGAAGAAGGCGCCGTGTGCGTCACTGGCGGCGCACGGGCGGAGATGCCGGGCGACCTCGCGAAAGGCTACTTCCTCGAACCCACCGTGTTTACCGGCCATAACAAGATGCGCATCTTCCAGGAAGAGATCTTCGGTCCGGTGCTGGCGGTGACTACGTTCAAGACGCTCGACGAGGCCATCACCATCGGTAACGATACAGTCTACGGCCTCGGCGCCGGCGTATGGTCCCGCAACATCAACAACTGCTACCGCGTGGGCCGCGCCATCAAGGCGGGCCGCTGCTGGACCAACTGTTATCACGTGTATCCGGCGGGAGCCGCATTCGGCGGCTATAAGGAATCCGGCTTCGGCCGCGAAACCCACAAGCAGATGCTGGAACACTATCAGCAGACCAAGAACGTGCTGGTGAGCTACAGCACCAAGGCGATGGGCTTCTTCTAACAGGCTGTTCGCATGCTATCCTGAGTAGAGACCCAACCGGTTCCCAACGGAGAGATGGCCGAGTGGTTGAAGGCGCACGCTTGGAAAGCGTGTATAGGGGAAACTCTATCCAGGGTTCGAATCCCTGTCTCTCCGCCATAATAGAATCAACAATTTAGCCAGAAATCCTCTTTCCAGCGGGCAATACCGGGCAATAGTGTTCGGGTGAGGTGTGTCCGTCAACCTGTATCGTCGCCATCGCAAGGAGTGCAAGGCTGGTCATTCCGTCGAGTCTCGGTCGGGCGAATTTGACGAACGGCGCAAGAGTTGGAAGAAGTGCGCATGCTTGATCTTCATTTCCGGTACGCTGGCCGGCGTCTTCCGGAGGAAGTCTACGGGCAAGATCAACTGGGATGAAGCGAGGGCCGTAGCCGCCGAATGGGAGAAGGCCGGGTCGTGGACGGGAGAGTTCAAAGAACCTGTTCCGGCCGCCCCGGTCCCTGATGGTCGCATCACTATCGACCGAGCTATCCAGGGTTTCATCGCCGAGTACCAAGGACACGCGGCCAATACCCGTAAGACTTACAGGCTGCAGATCGCCAAGCTAAAGGCGTTTTCCGACAGCCGAGGATACATCATGCTAGACCAGTGGGGACCTGTGGACGTCCGGGAGTTCCGCGCGTCCTGGCCGGTCAGTCCCCGGACGGCCGCGGAGAACATGTCCACGATCAAGCTCTTCTTCGAGTTCTGCCTGTCCAACGAATGGATATCACGCAACCCGGCGCGGCTGGTGAAGAATCCGCGCGGTCGTGACGCGGCAGACCTGCGCGGAGGTCAGAAGCTGCCCTTCACGGATGCGGAACTGGAGAGAATGTACCAGGCCTGTGATACGAAGTACGGCAAGCAGGAGATCCGATGGTCCCGCGTCATCCACCATCAACGGGTCGACGGCGAGTACACGCGGTACAACTCCAAATGGACCGGGCAAGACCTTGCGGACTTCATCTCCATCTCCACGTACACCGGCCTACGCATTTCCGACGTGTGCACCTTCCATATAGACCGGATGCAGCCGACTGGAGAAATCCACATCGGGACCACCAAGTCGGGTGCGCATGTTTACACCTGGGTACCGGAGTGGTTGCAGGAACGCATCCGTGCCCGTGCCGAGAAATACGGCCCATTCATCTTCGGCGCACACAAAACCACAGACATGAACGTCGTCACTGATGTCTGGAGGCGCAAGTTGAAGCGGCTCTGGAAACTGTGTGGACCCTGGCAGGAGAAACCGACACCGCATAGGTTCCGGCATTCGTTCGCGCGCATCCTATTGCGACGTCCCGGTGTGACGGTGCGCGATGTTGCGGAACTCTTAGGCAATACGGAACAGATGGTGCGGAAGCACTACAGCGCCTGGATCCCCGAGCGGCAAGAACGACTGACCGCTATCTTGAAAGCTGCCTTCAGTGAGAAGCCCCGACCAAACGTGATAGCGATTCATTCCAAGACGGGAACAAAATAGCAGGCGGAACTAGTCCAGCACGAGCCTGGAGTGATCCAGATTCAAGTGGGTAGGAAGAAGTGTCACGCGATGTGTTCGGTCCGTGAGTCCGTGCCAGCGATACACACCCGGTTCCTAGCGGTCGCCAGCCGGCGGTTGAACGCCGATGGAGCGCGAAGGGCCGGCTTCGTCCTGGGAGCCAAAGGCGTATGGGGTTTCGACGGTATTGAAACGCTCTCGCCTCGATCGACCAATCCCAGAAGTCCTGCCGAGTTCCTGAATGAATTTCGGCGAGTTTAGCGGCGCACTCCTCGTCGCGGCCTGTGGCGGTTCGCAAGAGTTGACCACAATATTGTGCCGAGGAGAATCGGCCCCTTGCCGGTGAGCGCTTTCTCGAGAGCCGACCACTTTGCAGCAAAGGCAGGCAGAGAAGCGAACCAACGACCATGGCCCCTTCCTGTCAGGCTGCGTTCACTAGCCGGGCATGAATGAGTCTGGCTACCGATTCCGGGACGCTGTATGTGGTATTGGACTGTTTCTTGCCCATCCGGATTTTTGCGACTCCGGGCTCGTCCTTTACAAGCTTCCTGCCAGTCTCTCTGCCAACGCCCCACTGGTCAGCCAGCTCACTGACTCGGAGATGAGGCTCGAAGGTGCTGTCGTCAGTCATGCGGCCCTCGCGTGTTGTACCGGGGACTGATCTCCGATCTTGGTCGGATACCTGCGAGTTGGCGCTCACGCGCCGGGTCTTGCCGGTGCTCACGAATCGCCCGGTGGAGATCCCATCGCCTTGAGCGATCGTCTGCCCCGCGTCGTGGGGCTTATCGTTGATGATCATTTGGGGTTACCCCCCGCCTCCAGGCGCCCGAAGGCGGCGGAGGTTTCAATAGAATTGCCCGCCATTAGCCGGCGGGAGCGTCCCCTCTATCTGCGCCAGGCTGACGGCCGTAGGGTGCCCGGTCTGCTTCCGCAGTATCAACGCGGAACGAACTAAGCGCTATCAGTGGCGCGCTCTGCCATCTACTATCTTGGAGTCTCACCGTGGATACGATGTCCTGATCGACCTGGTGATTCGGGGCGGTGCGAACAACCCGCCTACGATACGCTGCGCACGCAACCACCGCTGCCGGCGTTTTCCTCCCGTTTCTCATCCATACTTTGCATGTGCCGCGCTAGAAATCTGGCTCAAACAGCTCCGGCATTTGTTCCTTCCGTTTCCTTGCCCCTCGGAGTGCGGCTTCGATGGAAGCAATTGGCAGCACTAGAAATCGCGGCATGTCCGACAACGGGATAGCTCCGTAGGTGGCAAACCATTTTGCCGCTCGTTCCTCCCTGACGGCCATCAGAAGCAATACGCCGCCAGGTTTGATCGATGCTAACAGGCAGCGTCGGCCGGCCGCGAGCAGCAGTTGACCGCCCAGGCCCCGCCTTTGGACCCTCCGGTCAACGGCCAAGTACTCCAGGCGGACGCCCAGTTGTTTAAGTCTGCTCACTCCCCACCGTTCATCATTCTGCGTACATGTTTCAATTGACACCGGGCCCAAGCTGTAGAAGCCCATGATTCTATTGTCTTGGTCGTCGATTGCCAGAAATGTTTTCAGACCGCCCCACTCATGGCTCCTCCGTGCGTGACGGATTAGAAATTCGTTCAGCATGTTGTTGTGACAGTCAAAAGCCTCCAGATCGTGATTCTTACCGATGGTCTCTTCGTGCCATGCCATCATGGTAATTGCCTTGGCAAGTCGTGGGCGGCGGAATCGAGTTTCAAATTTGGCTTGGGCGGATTCTCCAGCAGGTCCAAGACCCGCAAACTATCGCTCTCCGAGACATTGCCTTATCTGCTGCTCACGACCCAATTGTAGCGCCGCGCGGGGGGGCTCTGCCGCAGCTTGCGGCGGTCGCGATTGCCGAAGTGCTTCACGGCCCGATTGTTTGGAGGGAATCGGGTAGTGGCGAATTGACCCACTACCGGGAATCGCGGCCTGATTATCGGGCGCGCCTTACTGCTACGGCCCATTTGTAGACTGGATCAAGAATCTCTCGCCGTTCTCGCCACGGCGCATACTGCAACACCGCTTCACGCCGCGACCCTATTGTTGTTGTTGCGGAGTCGCGGCTGATTTTGTCGGGTGCCGTTACTGTCACGGACCCCCTTTGTAGTGCTGCGCCAGGATCTCTGGCGCAGTTTCACGGCGGCCCGATTGTCGATGTACCGCACGCCCCAAGTGCCGTTTGGTGTCGATGGCGGACACATTATCGCTGGTCGCGGTGCCTCAATGGAATCGCTGGACTCCGCGACCCTATTGTTGTAGAGCGCCGCGCCCTCGTTCGACCACCGTTCGATACTACCGCCTTCGTGCAACAGCGGTCCCTTGTCGCGGCTAGCCACCACCGGATTCGGGGGCTCTGCTCGCGCACACCCTGCGGCACCCCACCTGCACGGCCTTCTTGTCGCGCTCGCGCCGTTCCGGACCGTCTTCAGTCTGCAATATCCCTCATCCGCGGGGCACCCGGATTTCCCGCGTTGGAGCGGATTCCGGTTGCACCCGCCGTGATCGTTGTCCTGCCAGGGGTGCGCCGGAGTCCTCGTAGTGCTACAACAGGATTGGCGGTTTCTCTTCGGGTTGACAGTGGCTCGATTCAGATGCCGCCGGCTAGGCGCGCATGGCATTTCGATCAGGCGCGAGCAAGTCGAGGGGAGCGCTGAACCGCCAGCGCCAGCCTGCTTGAAAAGGGTAACGTCCAATGTCCAAGGATACAATCCACCGCATCCGACCACATAAATGCGCTTGTGGATCCACGTGGTTTCGAGAGGAGTCATTCGTCGAACTACCCAAAAAGCACTGGGAATACGATCCTGAGGATAGCGTGAACAACGCGCCCAACCCAATTAGGCTGTTAGTCTGCGTGTGCGGCCGACCGGTCGCGCACGTGCCGCAGGGCGTGCATGGACGGACTGCAACCGCGATGCCAAACAGCCTGAAGCGATCCGAAGGACGGTCGAACGCTCATGCCCTGGACGTATTCCGGCAACAAGCCGCCGTCAAGCGGGCACAGTTCCGCGAACTCCAAGAACGCGTGCAGAAGCTGAAACTTTGCCGTGGGGCGGATGCTGACCAAACAGCAGTCGGCTGCCGGCAAGCATAGCCGGCAGGGGCAGCACTGGCAGCCACCACGGAGGCAGTCCGCCAACCAAAGCGGAAGCAAGGGCCGGGACTGGCTGGCGCTGGAGTTGCAACGGAAGGGCTTGACGTTTCGCAAAGCCCGCGCCGCGGTAACAGCACTTTTTGCATCCATGCGAGAAGGGTTGAGACGCGATAAGTGGGTCGAGACGCCTATCGGCGAATTTGAAGTACGCTCGCGAGCCCAGCCCTTGGAACGCAAGCGCTTCGGTCGCAAGCAGTACCTGTATCTGCAACCCACCGTGGTTTTCAAACCGCATCCGGAGTTGCTTGGAGACAACAGAAAAGGACACCAGAAGTGACGCGGTTCAGGAACCCATACCCAGAGCCCTCTCGAGATCCTTCAGTTCCCCCGGACCGGTGTCCGCGATGTCAGTCGACACATTTCCACATGGCGACATTCTCGCAGTACCAGGTCTTTACAACCGGCGGGTACCGCCTTCTAGGGAATACCCGCCAAGCGATTGTCTGCGTCTGTGGCCAGCCAAAACCGGTAAGCAAAGAGAACTCGCGCGATCAAGAGGATCAAGAATTCAAGGAATCGTTGAAAGTGGCAAAAGACTACCACGAGCGGACTGGTCCGGAGCGGCTTATGGGGGAGTTGAAGCGCGACTATATCACCCTCGTGGAATTCCAGGCACTGAGCGATCAGGTCGGCGCACTGGAAGCGGTTCTGCAGCAACTAAGCAAGAAGGATAAGAAGGACGATCAGAAGGCGCCGGGTTGATTCGGTTGCTCTTCTGCGCATTATGGAGTCGGCCTGGCGGACAGCCCTACTGCCATCGCGTCGGCCATGGCGAGCTACAGGTCGTGCCCAGGATGACTTTGTCGACACTTTGACGAGTCTGCCCTCTCCCTTAATAAGACCTGAGACCCGGACCCGGAAATCATTTGTTGGGCCTCTTCATACCCTCGAACTCGCTCACGACGTCCGCTGCGAAGCAATGACTTACCCGTTTATCTCCCGTTCCAGCCCAGCCAGAGTTTCCATAAGCTTGTCGAACTTTGGTGGCTCACCGAAGATCATCACGCCCATACTTCGGTAATCCCGCTCCAGTGCAGCGAGCCGGGCCTCCGACGGCACGAGGCGGAGATTTCCGGGGCGCGCCACGTCGTAACGAGCCCACGCCGAGGGATAGAACACTTCTTTATGCCTGACCACCTGGGCAAGGAGAGGCAGGTCGGACAGCGCTTCGGCCCGCATCGGGCCTTCGGCCAGCAGGGCAACGTCGTAGTAATGACGGGAGTAGCGCTCGGGGAGCGGCTTTTGCGAGGGGCGGTGGTACTCGGCGTGAAGGATTGTCGCCTTCTCCCAGAAAGTCCGCTTGGCGAGCAGCGCCACAACCGCCACCTGGCCTTCGGCAATCAGCCCAGGAAATTCCTCGGCAGCGAAGGAGCGAATGGTGAACTGGTCGCGCGGCACGAATTCCGCATGGGTTCCCAGCTCAAGCACCACCTGGGGAACAACATAAGCCAGGCCCTTAATTGTGGCAGTAGGGTAACGAAATCGGACCACGTTCGGGTCCTGTGCACTGACAGCCAGGCTCCACGATCCGCTCGCACCGAGTACCTCCTCGAACTGCATGTTTACGGCATGCAGGAATTCACCGGCTATGTACTTCCGGCATGCGGTCATCATCTCCGCGAGAATACCGGCCCGCTTCGTCTTTGAAATCTCTCCGCGTCGGGGGTCCATCTCTCCGATGAAGCCGAGCGCCGTGTAGTCCACCGCCAGATCGATGTCTTCGGAGAAGCGGTTTATAGCGTGGAAGACCTTCGACAGGGAGGTCCCGCCCTTGAACAGGAGCCGGCCGGAGAGTGCATCGATCGAGAAAAGCTGCTTCAGCACCCAGCAAACCCAGAAGTCCTTTTCGATAATGGGCTCGGGCAAGCCCTTGCGTTCCGCTGTTTCGGCGAACAGTTCAGCGCGCTCGGGCGCGGGCATCTGAGCGATTCGGTTCAAATGGTTTTCTCCGCTATCGTTTTTGCCACCTCGTAGATCCAGTCTGCGCCGAATCGCGTGTCTTTCACGAGCTTCTGCTTTTCCGCCGCAGATAGCGCCGCCCGCAGCGTCTCAATCTCGCGCGGACTCACGCTTTCCTTGCCGAGATAGCGGAGCGCCTGCACCACGAGCGCGTACTTGCCCTCCAGCCCGGCCATCGCTTTCGGGCGAGCGTGTTTGAAATGAATACTGCGGCGTCCGATGGGCACTTCTTTATTCGGGCCATCGGTCAGGTAAATGATCTTGGCCGGCACCTGCGTCGAGAGGCCGAGCAGATTCGCCGCCCACGCACCTTCTGGCACGATCTTCCATCGTTGCCGGCGCGCGATGGCGCGCGCCGCTTCGTCAATGTCCGGACTCAGCTTGCCGCCAAGCGCCGGATTGACCTTGGGCATGTCATAAAGTCCTCGCCGGAGACGGCGGATCTTGCCACCGAGAGTGAGGCTCGCGAGAGTGACGTCGATAGTCGTTCGGCTGGCGATGTCGAGAAAATCCTTCGCCGAGAAGGCTTTCCCCTCGCCGAGACGCTCGATCCTCGCAACTATCCGATCGCGCATGGTCTGCATGAATGACTCGCCTCATCGATTAAGAAAAACTGTACTACTTTTTCTTAACGTTTGCAAGCGCCATGGTTCCGAGATGTCATGGTTCCGATGTCGAAAACCGCTTTCACTTTAGATCCTAAAGTCGACGACCGGGTTGGCAGCCGGACCTGAAATCAGCGCTGCCACTACCCCACGTCTGCCATTCTGCATCAATGCGTACATCGCCCCAGTTCCATTGCTTCGGGGCGTTTCAGTCTCCAGATCCAGGTGGCAATGTTTGCCCTTCAGCGGGCAATACCGGGCAATGTGCGTCGGCAAAGATGGCAAATATGGTAAGTGGAGCAACGAAGAATCAGCAACTTACACATTCGATTACCCGTGTAAGGTACCCGAATCCCTGTCTCTCCGCCAGTTTATTGAAAATGAACGCTTAACGTTCGATAGATGGCCGATTCGTCAGCTGTCTCTCCAGACCTTCCCTTGCTTGAGCCTGAAAGAGTTGGGCGGCCAGCATCCTTCTAGACCTCGTAATTCGGGCCGTCCACCGATAGCCGCTCAAGCAAGTCGCGCCGCTTGGCATCTCCCGCCTGACACCCGCCTAAGAATTGGAGGGCCGCCAGAAGCGGGAGCCTTTCGCCGGGTTCATGAGGTCCGGCCAGGCGGCCCTGCATGAGGCCGGTCACTTATGCAATGATTCGTTTATCGTGCTCCGACATGACTTCACTGTGATTGCTCGTCGTGTTGTCGAAACGACGGTCGGAGGGAAGTTCCGTCCTGTTGGTCCAGGCGCGCATCGGATTACAGCAATCTTGATATTTCTCCTACTGACGTGCCAAGCCGCCCACGGTCAGGATTGGCCCCAATTCCTGGGACCGGGACGCAACGGCGTTTATGCCGGCCAGTTGCCGGCAGCGTGGCCGAAGCCAGGGATCGAAGTGCTGTGGAAGGTGGACGTGGGCCAGGGTTTTAGCGCTCCTGTGGTGGCGCGCGGGCGGGTCATTCTGTTCCATCGGCGCGAAAAGCAGGCGATCGTGGAGGCGCTGGAGGAGGACACCGGAAAGCGCATCTGGTCGGCCGGGTACCCGACCGATTATCGCGATGATTTTGGCTTCGATGAGGGACCGCGCGCGGCGCCGGCCGTCGCCGGCGAAAGAATTTACACGTTCGGAGCGGAGGGCGTTTTGCAAGCTCTCGATTTCTCCACCGGCAAGCGCCTCTGGAGCGTGGATACGCGGCAGAAGTTCGATGCGCCGAAAGGCTTC
>Ga0187875_10003347_pt1 | contig 11392 bp, 9 predicted proteins | sample June2016WEW_17_1_2_FD_132978 | JGI IMG/M metagenome (GOLD analysis project Ga0187875, IMG submission 132978) | Peatland microbial communities from SPRUCE experiment site at the Marcell Experimental Forest, Minnesota, USA - June2016WEW_17_10 | ecosystem: Environmental > Terrestrial > Soil >... | reverse complement strand
GTGGACGGAAAGACCACGATTTACTTTGCGAATTTCGGCGGGTTGGTGCCGAACAAAGTGGGGGTGCCGAGCGCGGCGCAGGGTGTGGAAGTGAGCGTGTCGGAGGGGAAGGGCGAGACGGCGACATTTCTGCCGTTTCTTGGCGAAGAGAAGATGGTAAAAGGCATAGTGTCCGGCAACCGCGTGATTTTCAGTTTGCCATCGATTGATCGAGGGGCCGTGGTGCAAATCGAGGCGACACGATAGGAAGCGAGTAGGCGAGTGAAGCTTACGGAAGGCAAACGAAAAGGGCTGGAACGCGTGGCGAACGCGAGGGGCGTGATTGCCGCGTTGGCGATTGACCAGCGCGGCGCGCTGCGCAGCCTGTTTGCGAAAGCGAAAGGAATCGAAGTTGCTGCGGTGCCCGGCGAGTGGCTGGTGCAATTCAAGGAAGCTGTAAGCCGCATTTTGACAGTGGAGGCGAGCGCGATTCTGCTGGACCCGGAGTATGGCTTGCCCGCGGCAAAGCAGCGCGCGAAGAACGCAGGTCTGCTGCTAGCGTACGAGAAAACGGGCTACGACAAGACGGTACCAGGGCGGTTGCCGGAGTTGCTGGCGCACTGGTCGGTGCGGCGGTTGATCGAGGCGGGCGCGGATTGCGTGAAGATTCTGCTGTACTACGCGCCTTCGAGCGCGGCGGAAATCAACGATCAGAAACATGCCTGGGTGGAACGGATTGGAGCGGAGTGCGTTGCGGCGGATGTCCCTTTTTTTCTGGAACTTGTGAGCTACGCGGAAGGTATGGACGAAAAAGGGCGGGAGTTTGCCAAGTGCAAACCGGGAGTGGTGACGGCGAGCGTGGCGGAGTTTTCCAAACCGCGCTATGCGGTGGACGTGTTGAAAGTGGGCGTGCCGGTGAACATGGCGTTTGTCGAGGGATCGCCTTCGGCGGGAGCGGAGATTTTGTACAGCCGCGAACAAGCGAAGACGTACTTCCGCGAGGCTGCGGCAGCGGCGCGCCTCCCGTTCATCTACCTTTCCGAAGGTGTGAGTAACGAAACCTTTGAAGATGCGCTAGAGCTTGCGGGCGAGGCTGGAGCGAATTTTTCCGGCGTGTTGTGCGGCCGCGCCACCTGGAAAGACGGAGCCGGCGTTTTTGCGCAACAGGGAATGAATGCGTTAAAGGACTGGCTGAGGAGCGAGGGGATCCGCAACATCCAGCGCGTGAACGCGAAACTATCGGCAGCCTGCCCGTGGGCAGAGAGCTACGAGAAAGGACAAGCGGCGAGACTGTCCGGGGAAAAATCGTGACGGAACTCTCTCATCCACGCGCACAACAAATGGATGCCTGCGGGCAGCTCTTCCGCATTGTTCAGGAGAATCACAGCGGAAAACATGTGGGCCTCTATTCCATTTGTTCGGCCAATCGATTTGTGTTGGAAGCGGGGATGGCGCAAGCCCAGCGAGACGGCAGCCTGCTTTGCATCGAGTCGACTTCCAATCAGGTGAATCAATTCGGCGGCTATACAGGACAAACCCCGGCTGAGTTCGCGGCGTTTGTAAAGGAAGTAGCTAAAGCGGAGGGTTTCCCACAAGAAAACATTCTCCTGGGCGGCGACCATATCGGGCCGCATGTATGGCGCGCAGAGAAGGCGTCAAGCGCCATGGCGAAGGCGCGGGAACTGGTGCAAGCCTACGTGCGCGCCGGATACACGAAAATTCACCTGGATGCGAGCATGCCGTGTGCCGATGATCGTGCAGACCCGCAGCGGCCTCTGCCGGATGAATTGGTAAGCGAACGGGCCGCGGATTTGTGCAAAGCAGCGGAGGAAGCGCATAAGGAAATCAAATCGGAATTGCCCGCGCCGCTCTATGTGATTGGAACCGAAGTTCCGATTCCGGGGGGCGAGCAGGAGGGAGCACAAGCGCCGGCGGTGACGAGCACCGAGGACCTGGCGCGCACGCTGGCAACGGCGAGACATGCGTTTTTCTCACGCGGTTTGGGGGAAGCGTGGGAACGCGTGATTGCGGTTGTGGTGCAACCGGGCGTGGAATTTGGCGACTCGAGCGTGTTTGCTTACGATGCGGCGAAGGCGAAGCCGTTGGCCAACTTCGCTTCGCAAAAGTGGAATCGGGTTTTTGAAGCGCATTCGACAGATTACCAGACACGCGGCGCGCTTCAAGAAATGGTGCGGGACCACTTCGCGATATTGAAGGTGGGGCCGTGGCTGACGTTTGCGTTTCGCGAGGCGGTATTCGCACTGGCGGAAATGGAAGAGGAATGGCTGGGGGCGCGACGGGATGTGACGCTCTCGAACGTGCGGGAAGAGTTGGAAGCGGCGATGCTCGAGAATCCCAGTCACTGGAAAAACTATTATCGCGGCGGGGAAGCGGAGTTGAAGTTCGCACGCAAGTACAGCTACAGTGACCGCTCGCGATACTACTGGCCACAGCCGAGCGTGGCTGCCGCGCTGCAGAGGCTGCTGAACAATCTGGCAGCGCAGCCCCCGCCGGTGTCGCTGGTGAGCCAATACCTGCCAAATCAGTGTGAAGCGATCCGCGAGGGGCGGCTCAAAAATCATCCGCGCGAGTTGATTCGTGCAAAGATCCTGGAAGTTCTGAATACTTATGCACACGCCTGCGCTGCGGGAACTTGCGCAAAGGACGAACCCGCGGCGGCAAGATCAGGAAGCGCCCATGCTCAGTGAAGAACGGCGGCGTGACATTCTGGAGCTGTTGCAACACGATGGCCGCGTGCTGGTGCGCGACCTGGCAAAGCGATTTCGCACGTCACTGATTACCATTCGCAAAGATCTGGAGCATCTGCATCATCAAGGGCAATTGGAACGCACGCACGGCGGGGCGCTGCCGCTGAAGGTGGGAGCGCTGAATGACAAGACGCTGCAGGAGAAGGAGCATTTGCACCGCGGGGAAAAGACGCGCATCGCCGCGGCTGCGGTGCGCATGATCCGCCAGGGGCAGGTGGTCATCCTGGATTCCGGAACGACGACGACAGCGATTGCGCGCGCCTGCCGTCATTTCCGGAGCCTGACGATTATTACGAACGGCACGAATATCGCGGAGGAACTTGCGGGGACGCCGGTGGACGTGATTTTAACGGGTGGAATTCTACGCAAGAATTCTTTTTCGCTGGTGGGGCCCTTGGCGGAAGAGTCTTTGCGGAAGCTCAGCGCCGACCTGCTGTTTCTTGCAGTGGACGGCTTTGACGTGGGTTATGGGTTGACAACCCCGAACCTGTTGGAATCGCGCGTTAACCGGGCCATGGCGGAAGCCGCGCGGAGAACGGTGGTGGTTTGTGATTCCAGCAAATTCGGGAAGCGCAGCCTTTCGCTGATTTTGCCGGCTTCCGCGGTGCACGAAACGATTACGGACAAGGGCATTCCGAAACGCGATTTGAAAGCGCTGCGCGAGGCGAAGATAGACGTGACGTTGGTCTAAACAAAACGGACTCGAGCGCACGCAAAAGAACGAACGCTCGATTGACGGTCGAGAGTCAAGGAAGAAACCGAATGGATACGAAACAAATGAATGTGCAACGGTCTGCGACCTTTGAGGAAATTTTGTCGGAGCCGGCGGTGTGGCAAACGGCACTCGCCGGATTGCGCGAGGATCCCACAATCGCCGGGATTGTCGAGCAATCGCGCAGCCGCACGGAATGGCTCTTCATCGGGTGCGGCACGAGTTTTTATCTTGCGGAAGCCGCGGCGAATTCCTGGACGCTCTTGACAGGGCAAACAGCGCGGGCGCTTCCCGGGTCGGAGCCGCTACTCTTCCCGGAATTGGCGCTGGCGAAAGAGCCGAATCTGCAGGCGGTAGTGATTTCCCGTTCAGGAAAAACATCGGAGGCGTTGCGTGCGGCGACGGTGTTCACAAGCGAATTCCATGTGCCGACGATCGGAATTACTTGTGCAACAAATACGCCGTTGGAAGAAATCTGCGATGTAACAATTCGGATTACCGCCGCGGACGAAAAGAGCACGGTGATGACGCGGTCGTTCACGTCCATGCTGCTGGCGTTGCAACATCTGGCGGCGCGCACCGTGAAGAATGAAGCCTATCTGAAATCGTTGGAAGGCATGGCCGCGCAATTCGCTCCGCAAATCCAGGGGATTGCGGAGAAGATACGGGAATTCGTGGCCAACCACGATTTCGAGGACTACGTGTTCCTGGGGCAAGGGCCGTTTCATGGAATCGCTCGCGAGGCTTCGTTGAAAGTGATGGAGATGTCGTGCTCCTACAGCCAGGTGTTCCACGCGCTGGAATTTCGCCATGGGCCCAAGGCGATCGTCAGCACAAACACCTGCCTGACGTTCTTCCTCAGCGAAAATGGCTATCAGGCGGAAGAAGAAGTTCTGGGAGAGATGGCGGAACTCGGCGGGGTAATTATCTCGATCTGCAACCACGCAAGCGAACACGTGCGGCGGAACAGCGATGTAGTATTTGAACTGGGCTTTGACGCGCCAGATGTGGCGCGGCTTGCGCCTTACGTTGTGCCGGGGCAGTTGCTGGGGTTCTTCACGGGTACGAAGAAGAATCTGGATCCAGACAATCCCAAGAACCTCACGCGCGTTGTGATCTTGGACTGAGAAAAACCAAAGGGGGAAGCTTGTGGCCACTTTTGATGTGAGTGTTGTGGGCGAGTTGAACCTCGACCTGATCTTTTATGGGCTACCGGAAAAATTAGAGTTGGAGCGCGAACACCTGGCAAATGATCTGAGCATCACCCTGGGCAGTTCCTCAGCAATCTTTACGCACAATTTCACGCTGCTGGGAAACAAGGCCGGATTCAGCTCCACGATTGGCAGCGATCCGCTGGGTGAAATCTGCCTGCAGCGGTTGGGGGAATGCGGCGTGGACCTGACGCACGTGCGAAAGCTCAAAGGTAAGACCACCGGGCTGACGGTGATCCTGCCGCAGAGGAAGCAGCGGTACATCCTGACCTATCCGGGAACCATGCACGAAATGAGTATGAAGGACCTGGATTTGAGTTACATCTTCAGCGCCAAACATCTGCACGTCTCCTCGTATTTCCTGCACAAAGCGCTGCGGCCGGAAATGATCGAATTGTTCCGCCGGGCGAAGGAGTCTGGACTGACAACTTCGCTGGACACGAATGACGATCCCGAAGGGCGCTGGTCCTCTGATGTTCTGCTGCTGTTGAAGTATGTGGACATTCTCATGCCCAACGAAAACGAGGCGTGCAAGATCGCGCGGACGGACGACGTGAATCAAGCGGCGGAAACGCTGTCGCAGAAGGTGCCCCTGGTGGTGATCAAGCGCGGTTCGCAAGGAGCCATCGTGCGCGAAGGAAAGATCAAGCTTTCGGCATACCCGCCGGTAACCGACATGGTGGACGCGGTGGGTGCGGGCGACACATTCGATGCCGGATTCATCCATCAGTTCATTCGCGGGGCCAAAATCGAAGATTGCCTGAAATTCGCGAATATCACCGGCGCACTGTCCGTAACCCGGGCAGGCGGAACGGAAGCGTTCCGCGACGCAAAACACCGGGAAGCATTTCTGAGCAAACACTGGCCCGGCGGTGCGGGAGCGGCGCCGCGGAGCGCGCGAATCTAGGCGGAACGCAACTCTGCAGGAAAATCTGTTTGCTATTTTGCGGGCGCGGTTGAGACCGGCGTCACTTCCAGCAACAGGTTATCGTGGAATTCCACTTTCAATTTGGCGGCAGGGCCAGTGACCGTGCCGAAGTCCTTGTTGTTGACGTAGTCCACGACTTTGTAAGTCCGGGCAGCTAATCCACGTAATTCGATTTCACCCGACCACACGGCCGCATCGACGTTTTTCTTCGCCGTTTTCGCGGAATTGTCCGGTGCATAAAAAGCGTAGTACATGCTGCCGCCCTTTTCGATGGCATAGGCTTCCGGCACGTCGTAGCCGTAAACATACAGGTTCCGGAAGTCGCCCTTTGAGAGCATTTTATCGTTATAGAGAGCAATCCACTTTTTCCAGTGAGCGTCTTTTTCCGGGTTGAGGTAAACGTTCTTGAACTTCGGCCCGTAATCGGGCCAGGTGAATTTCGTGCCGAGCACGCCGCCGGTGCCGAGCGTGGCGGCAAAGTCCGAGCCAATGTCCTGCTCGTTATCCGTGTTGGCGCCGGTCATGCGCGTCAACTCGACGTGGTCGCCATAGACGGCAGCGCGCGGCCCAAGGAGCGCCTTGTACATCTTGATGCGGCGGCGGACTTGAATCGAGCCAACGGGATCGGCGGTGACGGCCTGATCCATGTAACGAAGCCAGGCCACGCTGGGAGGAGTGCCGCAGGGGCAACTCTGCGTGACGCTGTCCGGCTTCAAGGCGCGGGTGGTCTCGAAGATGGTTTTGTAAACTTCGCCCATGGCATAAACGGAATCGTTCGGGGATTTGTGATGGTGCTTGGGGTTATAGCAGGGCGGCACGGAATAAATATTGTCGAGCTTGTGTCCATCGAAGCCCCAATCGCGGATGAATCGTTCCGTGATTTGCTTGTAGTAAGCCTGCACTTCAGGCAACGCGGGGCAGAGGGTCGCCAGATTTCTGGCCATGCGCGCGGGCTTTCCGGATTTATCGAGGACCAGCCAATCGGGATGCTCCTTCAAAACATCGGAAACGATATACTTGCGGCCGCCGTAACCGAAGTGGCCATCTTCGACGGCGAGGGGCAGCCACCATAATTGGACCTTGATGCCTTGCGCGTGGAAATCGCTGACCATTTTCTGAATGGCGTCGCCGGGAAAGTTTTTTTGGGCGGGCTGCCAGTCTCCGTAATTGCTGAACCAGCCATCGTCAAGGGTGGCCCAGTGGATGCCAAGTTCCTTGAGCTTGGGAATGGTGTCGAGCAGCTGTTTCGGAGTGACGCCGAATTCGTAGCCCCATCCGCACCAGCTCACGGCATAGTTTTCTGGATTATTCGCGGGCTTGGAGAGCCCTTCGCGTTCAACCGCGTTGGACCACATACTTAGCGGCTCGTAGAAATCGCCCGCGTAGACGGCCAGGAAAGTGCGCGGCGTGGCGAAGGTTTCACCAGGTTTGAGTGTGACATCCGCGGGGAGGCGTACGGAGGCATTGACGCGGCCGTCCGGCGCGGTTTGCACGGGAATGGAAAGCACAAGTGGAAGCGTTTCGAGATGACCGATGGCCTCGCCAACAGTTTCCGTCCAGAAGGCCACAACGGGCACGCCACCGCCGGCGTTGCCGAGGTCGCCGCCAACCGGGACTGGCGCCCCAAAGGGATTTTCCTGTGTGAACTTCGCTGGAACGGGGAACATTTCGTCCTTGCCCCACCGCAAGCTGGACCCATGGAAGGACCACATTTCATGCGGGGCAGCCGCGGGTTCCGCGAGCGTGGCGCTGAAGCGGTGTTGTTGAAGCGAGACGGTTTCGAGAGGCAGATCGTTCGGGCCGCCATTTTTGAAGGTGGCGGAGAGAAGCGCGAGTTCGGGGAAATCGTCATAGACTTCGAGGAGCAGAGTTTCCCGCAAGCCCGTGCTGGGGCTGCTGCCGGGAATTGCGATCTGTTTTCCGCGTGGTCCAAGCTTGCCTTGCGCTTCACTGATTCGTGCTTTAGAGAAGTCAAGCGTGAGATCGGAGAGCGGCTTGTGGGCGATGGTGAGGGATTGTCCAGGTTGCGTGCCGGGTTCATCGAGGGTCCGGGGGGTTCCAGTTGTGTTGAGAATGCCCTTGAGATAGCCGTTGGGGGCGAGCACGAACTCGGCAAGAGAAGTGCGGACATCGATGGAATCAGGCGCCAAGGTCACGCGGATATTCGAGGCTTGAGCCGCGGAAGCCGCAGACTCTGTATTAGCGGAAGGGACAGGTTTTTTTTCGCAGCCGGCAAGTTGCGCCAAGCCAAATCCCAATAGCAAAAGTAGGGTGGTGAAGCCGGCAGATTTAGCCAAACGTTGCCGATTGCTCCCGGCTGGGCGAAAAGATGTCATGGCTTGGCGGCTCCCGTTAGAGGAACACCCTTGAATTGGGCGAACAGCTTCTCAGCGTTTTTGTTGTAGACCTTTTCCAGGACGTTATCGGGGAGTTCCATGCCGTAAATTTCCCACCGGCCCTGTCCCGGATAGCCCGCGTAGTCGAAGTATTCATCCGCGGTTTCCAGCCAGCGGAAATAATTGGCGTACATCGCTTCCTCGGGCACGCTATCCGTGCCGAACATGATGCGGTCCTGATAATCGAGGAAAAACTTGCGAGCACGGCGAGGCTGGCGTCCAAGTTCGGCCTGACGCGCGCCGAATTCGACATACATGTTGGGGTATTTATCGAGCCACGAAGAGACGGCATCAAGATTTTCAGGCCAGTTGGCAACGTGGAGGGCGATGAAAGTGGTATGCGGATGTTTGGCGAAGACGTGGTGCTGCTCGTCGAGGAGCGTTTGCTTACTGGGGAATTTCGGGCCGTAGAAACTCCACGATGGATTGGACATCAATTCTTCGTAGCGCTCGTTGTTCTTGTCGGTGGGAGTGAAGAAGGCCTCGGGATCCGTCGAGTGTATGGCCACGGGAATTCCGAGGCGGCCGCATTCCTCCCAAACGGGATCCATGCGGGGATCGTCGATGGGGACGAGCTTGCCGGAATTGTCGCGCACGCCGAGGCCAAAGTCCTTGAGGACCTTCAAGCCGCGGGCGCCGCGACGAACGGCGTCATCGAGTTGTTGGACCATTTCCTGGCTGAAATTGGGATCGTTGATTTTGCTCCAATCCATCTGAGCGAAAACAATAAAGCGATCGGGATAAGGCTTCACCATATTGTCAAGGACGCGCTGCAGCTTGTCGCCCCACATGCCGGTAAGGATGACGATTTTCTTCACATTCGCGGCGTCCATGCGGCGGACGACTTCGGCGGGAGGAATTGCCTCGCTGTCAACGCCAGCCGCATCATTGACGTGGTTGTGAACGTCAATCACCGGGAACTTGGCGCGCGGCACCTGGTGAACGGCGGTATGCAGCATCGCATGCGGATCGTAATCGTGCAGAAGCAAAGTCATGTGTTTGGCCGCATCGGGATCTTGCGAGTAGGTGATGTCTTGAGCTGCAAGAGGGCGGGAGAGCGCGGCAGCGAGCGCAAGTGAGAGTAGAAGGGGAAAAGCGAGATAGTTCCGGCAAGAGTCGCTGCCGGATTTATGGGGAATGTTCATTTTTTCAGCCCTCGATGATGATGAGAAATACAGCTAAGGCAAATCGTACGCCAGAAATGCTGGCTTTGCCACGCAAGCAGTCTATCCGCAAACGAAAGAAAAAGGAACAAAAAGCAGAAAAGAGAAAGAGCGAGGTCGCGGGAATTTTCCGTTGCGCCAGTGGGGGATGAATTTGCAGCAAAGCCTGGAGCGGGAAGGAGGAGATTCGCCCGGAGCGGCTGGGGCTGGCGTCGACCTGGGACTAGAAAAAGCGAGAGGCAGGGCGAAGAGCGGCGTGACATTCGTCACTGTGAGGCATGCTGCATATCACTGCGCTGCAAGGGGGTGATAGCTTCTGATGGATGATAATTGGACCCGGAAAGTCCATAACTCCTATGCAGATCACACGTGCAACCGATTACGCCGTTCGCGCCATGGTTCACCTGGCCTGTTTGCCCCTGGGCGAAAAGATGCAACTGAATGACCTGATTGAAGCTACCGGTGTTCGCGGTAGCTTTCTCTCTAAGGTGGTGCAACGGTTGGTACATGCGGGGATGGTGACCTCGCATCGCGGAACCCGTGGGGGGTTCTCTCTGCGAGTGCCCAGCCAGGAAGTGACGCTACTGGATGTGGTGGAAGCGATCGAAGGGCCCACGCAACTGAATTTGTGCCTGGGAACCGGGCAGACGTGTGAGCGCAAGTCCTGGTGTGGGGTCCATCCCGTCTGGCAAAAGGCGCAAATGGCGTTGACCGGAGTGCTCTCCGGGGTGACCGTTGCGCAGCTCGCGGCGGATACGAAGGCTAGAAAAGCCCAGATGGAAATGGCGACAGGGCGGCTGTAATAGCAAGCGCCAAAGCAGCGCAGGGCCGAAAACCTCAAGAACAACGGCAATCGGGAAGTGAGGGCATCGCCAAGATGCCGGCGAGCGCCGAACTATGCGCGCTCGGCCAGCTAGAGAGCCAAAGGCTGAAGGGCGTGGCCAGAGAGCTGGTACAGGCTGGCGAGGCGATTAGTGTGGAGGAGTTTGCCCGCGAGAAGATCCGCGACGGATTCGATAGCACGGAACAGGACAGGTTGGTTCAACCGGGTTTCCGGCAGGATGACAACCGTGGTGTGAGTGTCGGCGCCTGTGGCCACATGGGAATACCAGAAGCACACCGAGATGCCGCCTGAAGCCGCGGCAGAGCGCTCTTGAGGATAGGCCAGGGGGCGATCGGCGAGAAGAAGATGAAAGGTATCGCCATCCGATCGAGAGATCATCGGCATGGACTCGCACAAACGGCCAAGGAAGCCCTGTTGGTTGTGGTGGACACAATGCGGACAAAGATTGAAATTGCGGTGAGTGACTTGATCCTCGAGCAAGGAGTCGTACAGCATGGTGCAGCCCTCCAGTCAGCGCGAATCGCTATAAGGCGCTACGGGCTGGGGGGGATAGCGCACTGTTAAATCGTTATAAGTCTAATATAATATAATAATCAGAAAAGCAACTAAAAAATGATGGACGTGAGCTTTGCGGTATAGCCCTGCCTGATCAACACAGCTTTTGGCAACAAGCGCATTGCAGAGCGGCTTCCATTTCGGCGCCGCTATAGTGAAGTTCCTGAAGGATTTGCGCGCAGTGTTCGCCGAGACGGGGCGGTGGCAGGCGATAAAGGATGGGTTGCGCGGCGAAACGGATGGGATTGGCGATGCTGCGGACGGAATCCAGCGTGGGGTGCTTGATTTCCACGACCAGGTGACGCGCCAGCGTTTGCGGGTCGTGCAGTGCTTCCGCCACGGTCTGGATCGCCGCCGCAGGGATATCGGTAGCGGCCAGCCGTTTGAGCCATTCCTTTGCGGGCAGGCGCTCGAATCGCGCCTGGAGCAGCGGAATCAGATCCCGGCGGTGAGCGATGCGAGCGGAGTTATCCGCAAACCGAGGGTCCGCGCGAAGTTCCACTTCGGCATCCAAAAGGGGCAAAAGGCGCAGCCATTGTTCCTGGGTTCCGATCGCCACCACGATGTGGCGGGCATCCGAGCATCGGAACAGTTGGTAGGGGACGATACTTGGGTGGGCATTGCCCCAGCGCTCGGGCGAGACGCCTGCGTTGAGGTAGTTGCTGCCAATGTTAGCCAGCCAGGTGAGTTGAGAATCGAACAAGGCCATATCCAGGAAGTCGCCCCGACCGGTCTTTTCGCGAGCAAACAGAGCGGCAAGGATACCCGTGGTGGCGTACATGCCGGTGGTCATGTCGGCGATGGCAATGGGGAAGCGAACGGGGTTGCCGTCGGGT
>Ga0187875_10003343_pt1 | contig 11402 bp, 9 predicted proteins | sample June2016WEW_17_1_2_FD_132978 | JGI IMG/M metagenome (GOLD analysis project Ga0187875, IMG submission 132978) | Peatland microbial communities from SPRUCE experiment site at the Marcell Experimental Forest, Minnesota, USA - June2016WEW_17_10 | ecosystem: Environmental > Terrestrial > Soil >... | reverse complement strand
CGGAAAGGAGGCCACCATCGCGCTGCTCTCCGCCGGAGAATTCATTGGAGAGGAGTCGCTGGCGAGCGTGGGCGGGCTGCATTTGGCTACCGCCTCCGCAATTGATGTCTGTTCGGCGCTCAAGATAGCGAGAGAAGAGATGATCCGCGTGATGCACCAGGAACATTCCCTCTCCGAAATGTATTTGAAATTTCTGCTGGCCAGGAGTATGCGTACCCAGGCCGACCTGGTCGATCAGCTTTTCAACTCTAGTGAGAAACGTTTAGCGAGAATTCTTTTGTTGATGGCCGAATATGGCGAGCCGGGGAATCCGGAATCCTTTATCCCTCCCATCACACAGGAAACTCTGGCGGAGATGATAGGCACCACACGGTCCCGCGTCAGCTTCTTCATGAATCGCTTTCGCAAGCTCGGCCTTATCGAATACAACTACAACGGCCGCATCCGGGTCCACAAGTCACTGCTCAATGTGGTTCTGCACGATCAATTTACTCAGCGTAACCCCGAGAGACCGTCCGGCTTGGCCACCCCGCGTATTCGATCGAGGCCGGCCACGCGCCGCTAGAGCGGTTACGGGGTTGCCGGTAATTTCAATTCTGTCAGAGTACGGGTATCCAGGCCTTCACAAATCAAACCGATATGAGTGGGGTTCAGAGAAGCAAGGCTGCTGTAAATGCCCTAGGTTCAACTCTCCGACGGAAGGAATTGGTGGAGCTGAGCGGGATCGAACCGCTGGCCTCCTCGTTGCGAACGAGGCGCTCTCCCAGCTGAGCTACAGCCCCACGACTCTTCTATCTTAGCAGCGGACGGCTTATCACGGAAGAGGCCGTCCAGATCGCTCTTTCAAAAACACGGGGATGAGTTTCTGTGTTATCCCACCCTTGCCACAAAGACAAGACGTGGGGCCCAGAGGGCACCCCGATGGGGCACACGGCTGAGATCTGCGCGATCCCGAGCCGAAGGCGGTCCGCCCCACCGCAGGTGGCTACAGCTGGTTCATGTTGGCAAGGAACTCGGCGTTGTTGCGAACCTTCTCAAGACGGCTGATTAGAAGCTCCATCGCTTCTACCGGCGAGAGCGGGTTGAGCACCTTGCGCAGGATCCAGATGCGGGAGAGATCTTCCTTGGGGATGAGTAGCTCTTCCTTTCGGGTGCCGGAGCGCTGGATATCGATGGCCGGGAAGACGCGCTTGTCGACCAGCTTGCGGTCAAGGATGATTTCCATGTTGCCGGTGCCCTTGAACTCTTCAAAGATGACTTCATCCATGCGGGAGCCGGTATCGACCAGCGCGGTGGCAATAATCGTCAGGGACCCGCCTTCTTCAATGTTTCTCGCCGCGCCGAAGAAGCGCTTCGGCCGCTGGAGGGCGTTGGAATCGACGCCGCCGGAGAGGACTTTGCCCGAGGGCGGCACGATGGTGTTGTAGGCGCGGGCCAGGCGGGTGATGGAGTCGAGAAGAATGACTACATCACGCTTGTGCTCGACCAAGCGCTTGGCCTTCTCAATGACCATCTCGGCTACCTGCACGTGGCGGGCGGCGGGCTCGTCAAATGTGGAGCTGATGACCTCGCCCTTCACCGAGCGTTGCATATCGGTAACTTCTTCGGGCCGCTCGTCGATGAGCAGGACGATGAGGACGACTTCAGGGTGGTTGGCGGTGATGGAGTTGGCGAGCGCCTGCAGGAGCATGGTCTTGCCGGTGCGGGGCGGAGCGACGATGAGGCCGCGCTGGCCCTTGCCCACAGGCGTGAGCAGATCCATCACTCGGCCGCTGATGGCCTCGCGCACGGTCTCAAGCTTGATGCGCTCCTGGGGATAGAGCGGGGTGAGATTGTCAAAGAGAATCTTGTTGCGCGTTTCCTCAGGCGATTCGAAGTTGATGGCTTCGATCTTGACCAGGGCGAAGTATTTTTCTCCTTCGTGCGGAGGACGGACGTTGCCGCTGATGGAGTCGCCGGTCTTGAGGTCAAACTTGCGTATTTGGGAAGGAGACACATAAATATCGTCCGGTCCGGGCAGATAGTTGTAATCCGGAGAGCGGAGGAAGCCGTAGCCGTCGGGCAGAATCTCAAGCACGCCCTCGGCAAAGATGTGGCCTTCCTTTTCACTTTGTGCCTGAAGGATTTTGAAGATCAGGTCCTGTTTGCGAAGGCCGCTGGTGCCGGGAATCTCAAGAGTGCGCGCGATGCGGCTCAGTTCGGTGATGTTTTTTTCTTTAAGTTCGGCGATGGTCATATTCACCTGGTTCAGGTTGGGATGGGGTGCGGGGGAAATCCGAAGGGGGGTATAACTCCGTAGGAAAAACCGAGCGGAAGTTCAAGGGAGCTGCCGGCAGTAGGCGAGCCGAGCTGAAGCTCCCAGGAACAGGATAAATCAAGAACACCAGGAAAAGATGGCAGCCTTGTGAAGCTAGCCGCAAACAACTTTGCCCGTGTGTTAACTATACACGTTCAGGCGATAAACGCTTGCGGATTAAATCCCTCAAGCGGCGCGGCGCACCTCAATCGGCAACTCCGCGGGCGCTTTGACGGCCGCCGTAGAACTGGGGTCGGTGGTTTGGAAGCGGCACAGTACTTCATTGGTGGTGTCTTGCAGCCGTGTGTTCGGCTTGTGCAGCTTGCGGGTAGCCTTGCTAGCCAGTTGACAGAGCCGGTAGCGATTGGACACATGAGAGAGTGCCCCAAAAACTAAATCGGAACGCATTGCAAATTCTCCTTGTTGAGTTGTCTGCCCGGAGGTGCTTGCTTGGCGCCGCCTGTGCAGCCGGGGAAGCCGGGGAAGCCAGCAATCCTCCGATGGCTACCCAGATTTCCACTTCCAAATTATTAGACGCGGCAGGTGTGATCACCGTTCAATGTTTTGACGCGCAAACACACACACTGTTACAGGTTTTTTGCCAGATCTGGGATAAAGATTACGGTCTTGGAAACCATGCGCCTTGAATTCCCGATTCGGACGGTCAATGCCCGCCTTGGCATCAAAATAACGAGCATTCGCTTCATTTTTGATGCAGGAATTGTGAGACGTCTGCTAAAACCACACACTTTATTTGTCCAGTATGGATGGCAATAATGAATATATCGCCAGACGGCATCCGGGTCAACAGTTTTTTCAAGGTTTTTTGGCCTTCGGCCAGCCGTGGGTCAGGGCATCGATCCTTGCGTATTACTTATTTATTATCAGAGAGATGACGGTCATTTCCGGAAATTCTTCGAGCTTCATAAGGGGGCGGTATTAAGGCTACTCGACCCGGCTGGGACCTGACTGGTCACCTGACGGGGAGTGAACGCTCGACTGTCGGCCATCCGGATCGCTCATAACCGGCACTCCGTTCTCATTCATCTGGTACGACGGCCTGCGCCGTTTGAGCGACTTTTTTGGCTTGGAAATCAGCTCATCCACTCGAAAAAGCGCAATGAGAAGGACGATGATCAAGGGAATCCCGATCAGATATGCATCGCTGCCGGTCATGAGCGTTGCATCGTTCATCGCGATCCTCCTCTTTGTGGTCGATATTCATGAAGAGTTTCTCATGAATTCAAAGCGTTTATCGGTCCGATTGGAGAAAACTTCAACTCTGTAGCTGATAGCGCAACAGCGCCGAAAGACTAAGGTGCAATGGAGGTCTGGAGACAGAGCCTAACATGTGTCCTCGAACTTGACACCTGAAGGCCCTGCTCCCTCCGTCCTGATTGCACTCCTCTACGCCCTCTTTCAGGGGTCAACCTGCGTTACCTTTTCCCAACGTCAATCACTGGCGAAGGTCCACTGCCGATGAAGAACGTGCAGTTTCCTCCGTGACCGCAAACATCACGCTGCATCTTGATCCGCTCCAGTTGCAGGAACTGATCCGGCGACAATTGCATGGCTTCGCGATAGGCGTTATCGGCGGCCGCTCGACTCTGTTCAGCTGCCTTGCGCTGGTCCTCTGCCAATTTCGTCTGCTGCTCGGTAATTGCCCGCTGCTCCTGTGCGGCGGTTTCAATACGTTGGTTCTTGATCGCGTCCGGTGGGTTCACCCGGCCCACATTGATTGCCGTAAATAAGATAGGAACGCCGGTTTGCTGGACGATCTGGATAGCCGCCGTTGAAACTTCTTTCCCGACTGCGTCTGCTGCCGTCTGCGAGATAGCCATGTCCTGCATGTCCCGCTGCTTGACAGAGTCGCGCACGGCGGTGCGTAGGGGTTGGTCAATGTTCCGGTCCCAAAATCCTGGTATGCCTGTTTTTTCGTCCACGTCAGCGCCGTACTTACCGACCAACTTTACGGAATCAACGACGCGGTAGGTTGCCACAACATGGAAGCTGACAGGCACGCCACTCTTGGTCATCATGTCGTCGAACTCCATGTCGATCCGTTGTGGCAACATGTTCACGTCGATGGCGCTGCTTGTGATGGCGCCATAAGAACGGCCTGTAGTAACAGGTGTCTCTTCCACGCCGCCATGACCAAAGAACAAGGGTTTTTCAACCCATACGGCTTCATGCCCGGCATCGGGCGAGGCCACCGAGCATCCCGATAAACCGCCCAGCATAAAAATCGCGAACAGCAAAACGATCGCTTTTTGCATTTCCGTCTCCTTCTTTCTGGTTAAATGCCGCCAGATTGCAGACCACGATATGCGAACCGCCCTCGAACGAGACGAGCGGCAACGGGGTAAATGGTTCGTAACTCACGCCCAATAACTGCGGTCGAGCGTGCGGTACTGAATGGCCTCGGCCAGATGAGCTACGGTGAGATGCTCCGCGGCCTCGAGGTCGGCGATGGTGCGAGCTACTTTGAGGATGCGGTCGTGGGCGCGCGCAGTTAGGCCTTGTTGCTGCATGGCGCGCTCCAGCAACCGCTCGGCATCGGCTCCTAATTCGCAGTGGGTGCGGATCTGCCGGGTGGTCATCTGCGCGTTCGCGTAGATTTTGTCGCCGGCCTTGCGGAAACGGGCACGCTGTCGTTCACGGGCGGCCATCACCCGGTCGCGAATCTGGGACGAACCCTCAGCTGCTGCGCCGCCACGCAGTTCCTTATATTGAACGGCCGGAACCTCGATATGAATATCGATGCGGTCAAGCAAAGGGCCGGAGATTTTCGCGATATAGCGCTGGATCATCGGCGGGGTGCACATGCACTCGCGGGATTTGTCGTTGAAGAAACCGCAGGGGCAGGGGTTCATGGCCGCGGCCAGCATGAAGCGCGCAGGGAAACTCAGCGACATGGAGGCGCGGGCGATGGTGACGGTGTGGTCCTCAAGAGGTTGGCGCAATACTTCGAGAACATTGCGGGGAAACTCCGGCAGTTCGTCGAGGAAGAGCAGGCCGTTGTGAGCTAGCGATACCTCACCGGGACGGGGAACGATGCCGCCGCCGATCAGACCCGCATCGGAGATGGTGTGGTGGGGCGAGCGAAACGGGCGCTGCGTCACCAGGCCCGCACCCGCATCGAGCACGCCGGCGACGGAGTGAATCTTGGTGGTCTCCAGAGCCTCCTCAAAAGTAAGAGGGGCAAGGATGGAGGGCAGCCGCTTGGCCAGCATGGTTTTTCCCGAGCCGGGCGGGCCGATCATGAGAATGTTATGGCTGCCGGCGGCGGCGACCTCGAGGGCGCGCTTGGCCGTCTGCTGGCCGCGCACGTCGCTGAAATCAACATTGAAGTGCTGCAGCTCGCCAAGAAGTGTTTCAGTGGAGACGCGGTAGGGCTCGCGCTGGATGACGCCAACTACCGCCGAGTTGAGGAGCTCCAGCACATCGAGAAGCGAGGAGGCAGGATAGACGTTCACGCCTTCGACCACTGCGGCCTCGGCGGCGTTGGCCGCGGGCAGGATGAGATTCGCAATTCCCTTCTCACGCGCCAGAATCGCTACCGGCAACATTCCTGGCACGGCGCGCACGCTGCCGTCCAGTCCCAGTTCGCCCACCATCAGAAAGCTGCTCAGGTCGTCGGCCTTTAGCGCGCCATAGGCTCCCAGGATGCCGACGGCGATGGGCAGATCGAAGCCCGAGCCTTCTTTCTTCAAATCGGCGGGGGCCAGGTTGATGGTGATGAAGGTGGGCGGAATCAGGTAGCCGGAGTTCTTGATTGCGGCGCGAACGCGGTCGCGGCTCTCGCGCACAGCGGCATCCGGCAGACCTACGGTGTGGAAGATGTCTTTTTCCATGACGGCGCCGCTATAGTCGACTTCGACGTCGATTAGACTCGCATCGATCCCATAGACGGCCGCACTGAGGACTTTAAAAAGCATGATGGATAGTTGCAGCGAGTGTAACAGAAACGGGGGTCAGGGGGCAGGTACCGGTGGTCGGCTTTCATGGCAACGCCACTGCCCGGATCCTCGGTTATGATAAGGCTGGGATCGTTCAAAAACGAGCGGAATATGGACGAACAAAGAAAACTACTGACGCATTTCCTGGCGGCCTTGGCTTACCGGACGCAAAAAGCGCTGCGCGATGCGCCGACGGAGTTCGCGGTCTTTCGTGCCGCGCCCAAGGTCCGAACGCCGTGGGAGTTGGTTCGCCACATGGACAGTGTGCTCGGCTACGCGCGCACCTTCTTCATCGGAGGTATTTATAGCCCGCCCGAACTGCCGGAGTTTTCCGCTACGATTGCGCATTTTCACGAGGTGGTGGAGGACCTCGCACGCCACCTCGACGCAGGTACGAAGATGAGCGGCATCACTCCGGAAATTCTGCTGCAAGGGCCCTTCTCTGATGCCATGACTCATGCCGGCCAATTGGCGATGCTGAGACGGCTTTCAGGAAGTCCGGTACCTCCGGAGAATTTCATCTTTGCCGCTATTTCGTCGGCCAACCTGGGTCCAGAACAGCCCCTTCCAAACAGTCCCGATGCGGTGTGGCCAGAGATGCCCTGATCGACCGTCAACCTCGTATCGCCGCAATTGACTAATTCAGCAGTCTTGCCACAGTTGAACCCAGGTGTCCAAGTGGGCCGTTGGACCGCTACAATTTCATCTGTGACGACGAGTCTCTTCGACCTTTACAAAATCGGAGTGGGGCCATCGAGTTCGCATACGATGGGGCCAATGCGGGCCGCCTGCCGATTTGCGCGGGAACTAGAGGAGCACGGCTTGCTCGATCGGGTGGAGCGGGTGCAGGTGGAGCTCTACGGATCGCTGGCGCTTACCGGGCTGGGGCATGGGACAGACCGGGCTGTGCTGCTGGGGTTGGCGGGTAATGAGCCGGCTTCGATTGATCCGGCGACCATTGAGTCGACGGTGGGGGAGATTCGCGCGGCGCGAAGAATCAATCTGAATGGAAATCGCTCCATCGCATTGGATGAATCCAGCGATGTTGTCTGGAACCGGGCCACGATGTTTCCTCCCGGCGCGCACATCCAGCATCCAAATGGAGTCCGGTTCAAGGCTTACAACGCGGCGGGGTCGGTGGTCTGCGAGCGGACGTTCTTTTCTGTCGGCGGTGGATTCATTGTTGAGGACGGCACGGTTGATCCGGATTCGAAGCTGCCCGGCGGCGAAAGCCGGGAGGCAAGGCTGCCCTTTCCCTTTCACAACGCGGCGGAGCTGCTGGCCACCGCTCAGGCGAACAATCTCTCCATCAGCCAGTTGATGCTTGAGAACGAGTGCGTGCTGGTCGCGAGCGACGAAGCGAAGGCGCCGGCCGAGGTGGTGCGGGAAGGCATTGAGCGCATCTGGGGCGCAATGCAGGCTTGCGTTGAGCGCGGCATTGCGGCGGAGGGGATTTTGCCCGGCGGATTAAATGTTCGCCGGCGCGCGCACAGGCTCGCCCAACGGCTGCGATCGAAAGAAGCGGAGGGGCTCGTCGGCGATCCGTTGGCGCCGCTAGACTGGCTGACGGTTTACGCCATAGCGGTAAACGAGGAGAACGCGGCCGGCGGACGCGTGGTCACTGCGCCTACAAACGGCGCTGCCGGAGTGGTTCCCGCAGTTGCGCTTTATTATTCCCGCTTCATCCCCGGCGCGGACGGCGAAGGCATTCAGAGATTTTTTCTTACTTCGGCGGCGATCGGCATGCTTTATAAAGAGAACGCATCGATCAGCGGAGCGGAAGTTGGTTGCCAGGGCGAAGTGGGCGTGGCCTGCTCAATGGCCGCGGGCGGACTTGCGGCGGCGCTGGGCGGGAGCAACGGAGAAATTGAGCACGCGGCTGAAATCGCGATGGAGCATAACCTGGGAATGACCTGCGATCCGATCGGCGGCCTGGTTCAGATTCCCTGCATCGAGCGCAACGCCATAGGCGCGGCGAAAGCGGTGCAGGCCTCGCGCATTGCGCTCAACGAGCAGGAAGAGCACAAGGTTTCGCTTGATCAGGTGATCCGCACAATGTATTTAACCGGCCTGGATATGCAGTCTCGCTATAAGGAGACGAGCCAGGCAGGACTGGCTTTGAACGTAATTGAGTGCTGACAAGAGAAGCGCGAGAATCGCATCTCGCGCGCATTTTTTCTTCGGTCGCACTGACGAAAAAATCCGCTCACAGCGATTCGAGAGCGATCAAATTCGACGCGTAACTAAAAATTTCCATTCGACCCTCATTCCGATCAAAAATAATTGTTGACCTTTTTTCCACTCTTTGTACGTTTTTTTCTTGACATCGATGCTTCATGATTCTATACATTCATCATCTGCATATTACGATTTGCAGAACTCGATGCAACCCATCGAAAAGGGAGAATAGGCAAATGGCAACAAAAAAGGCAGCCAAGAAGGCAGCAAAGAAGCCCGCGAAGAAGGCAGCAAAGAAAGCCGCCAAGAAGAAGTAGCGGTATTCCAACCAATAAGGCAACACTTCAGGGGGACGCTTTAAGCGTTCCCCTTAGTGTTTATGCGGAAGAATTAGACTTGTAAGGAGAGGTTAACTAACGAACGTTATGACGCGACGCCGCTGGATTGCCGAGCATTGGGACGAGGCCACCGCCACCATCGATGGCGGGCAGGCCGAGCACATGGCGCGCGTGCTGCGCGCGCAGCCCGGCATGGTGGCGGACGTGGTGGCGGGCGGGCACGTCTTTCACGCCGAGGTAGCGGCCGTCACCCCACACGAGGTTCGCTTCAACCTGATCACCGAACTCGAGGCCGATCCCGCGCTGCCGGTCACGCTGGTGATGGCCATCTACAAATTCGATCACATGGAATGGGCCATCGAGAAGGCCACCGAACTGGGAGTTGCCGAGGTGGCTCCGGTGATCACGCGGCGGACGGAGAAGCACCTGGCGCAAGCGGCAGAGAAACGCGCGGAGCGCTGGCGGCGCATTGTGCACGAGGCGGCGCAGCAAGCGCGGCGCTGCGATGTGCCTTTGATCTACGATCCGGGTCCGCTGGCAGAGCGAGTGCGGGCTGCTTCCGAGGCCACGCGCATCGTGCTGGCTGAGCAGGAGCGCACCACTACGCTGCGCAGCCTTATGGACGAGGCCGTGAAAGCGGCCAATGAAGAAATGCCGGCAATTGAGATCGCCATCGGTCCCGAAGGCGGATGGGCTCCCTCTGAAGAGGCGCTCTTCGACGCCAACGGCTGGCGCGCCGCTTCGCTGGGCCCACGCATTCTGCGCGCGGAGACGGCAGCCATCGCGTCGCTGGCGGTGGTGGCTTCCTTCCTGGAGTGAATTCGTGATCTTAAAAGTCTTAGAAGTGGGTCCTTTGGCACACGGGCATTAGAGCCCTGAACTTGTACCCACCAAGTGAAAAATCTCACTTGATATGGAAAACGACCTGCGCCCGATAGGGCCGGGGTTGTCCATTCTCAAGTAGTGGGCTGAAATGCCACTGCTTCAGTGCCTGACCACAAGGACCGGCCAGCTGGGATGGTCCACCTGCCGCAATCTGCTCGATGACGATGCCGTCTGAATCAACTGCCATCCATAGCTTGTAAACAGAATCTGGCGGCACGGTACCGGGCTTTACAACCGGCTCAACGATATTCGTTGCCAGTTTCCGCACCTCCGCATCGGAGAGAATATCTTTCGGACCCCATGCGCGCGTGTTCAAGTCAAAGGTCATCACTCCTTCTGCCTGGACCGGAACTCCATCCTTGATGGGTTGCTTAAATTTCCATTTCATGATCTGTCGAATGGCGGAATCATTGGATCGCTCATTAGCAGTCTCCAAGGGGTGAACTTCGCGAAGCTTGCCCTGGCGGTCAATCGCTAGATAAAAAGTGGCCTTCCCTGTAATGGCTCCGTCTAGCGCCTGCGGCCAGATAATCTCCGGTTCCTCCACGGCCAGGTCGCGCAGTTCTGCCTCCTGAAGAGAAACACTGTGAATTTGCTTTTCTCGCGGCGTAGGCTGGTCAATCGTGAAGAGGCCATCGTTCGGGTGATCGAGTTCCTTGAGCTCTGTCACCTGTGCGGTAAGGAAGTCTCCAACAGAAACCGTATATACCAGACGTCGTGCGATTCTTTTGCCGTGGAACTCCTTATAGCGCATAAAGTCCACGGAGTGACCCGCCACTCCAACAGATTCCATCAACCCATATTGTGACGAGAGGCACATCCTGTGACTCGAGTCAAAGCAGATGCTACCCGATTCACTCGATGCGCCGTTTGCCTTGGTCAGCAGTCTGTTGCCAGGCCGATAGGCATCGAGGAGCGGCTTCGGATCAACCATCGCGGTAACCAGAGTTTCTAATCCAAGTGGAAAATAACTGTCTGAATCCTGTTCAAAAACCTTGACCCCGTTCACGATCAAGATCTGGGAAAACTTCGACGACTCAATTGTTCGTCGCCATTGGTCCGCAGCAACCCAATATATTTCGACCTTAGCCACTGGAGATAAATCATGCCCCTCGGTAATGGTCGCCTTGAGGTGAAAGGGTACACTCCCTGATTCGATTAGAGTTCCCTGAATGATACTTGGAGTTTGCTGGGTATTGTTGGGAGACTGTTGCGCCAATGAGGAAGCACCCGTCGCCGCCAGTGCCGCGACAATGCCGAAGAACAGAGGCCGTATTTGCATTGAGATATTCCTTCACCCAGTCTGGTGCGTGTGCGATAGTAAATCGTCGTCGCGGCAATTCTATCAAGGCTTTTGGACTCCAAAGCCAGTTCCCCAATTTTTCTGACGTAATGATGGGGTCTCCTCACTATAGATGCGCGTAGCGGAGCAGCAATCCGGCCAGAGCCGCTCCGGCGAGGTCGCCAATGATGGGGATGGGTGCATAGCTCCAATTCGACCCGCCTTTGCCGGGAATGGGCAACAGCCAATGAACGATGCGCGGACCTAGGTCGCGCGCGGGGTTGATAGCGTAGCCCGTAGTTCCACCCAGCGAGAGGCCGATGCCCCATACAAGACTGGCAACCAGCCACGGCCCGAGTCCCGCAGCAGGCCCGTTAGCTGAAACGCCGCGGGAGAAAATGGCGCCCACTGCCACGACCAGCGCCGCCGTGCCCAGTGCCTCGCTCAGAATATTAAGCGCCGGG
>Ga0187875_10003342_pt1 | contig 11403 bp, 10 predicted proteins | sample June2016WEW_17_1_2_FD_132978 | JGI IMG/M metagenome (GOLD analysis project Ga0187875, IMG submission 132978) | Peatland microbial communities from SPRUCE experiment site at the Marcell Experimental Forest, Minnesota, USA - June2016WEW_17_10 | ecosystem: Environmental > Terrestrial > Soil >... | reverse complement strand
GCGGGAATCAGATTTTTCGCGTTCATGAATTTGGGACTGGGCATTTCGAGATCGAGGCCGTTATTGCAGGCGGCGATGCCGTCGTAGGTCGCGTCCCAGTCGGACATGAGGACGCCCTGGAAACCCCACTCGCCCTTGAGCACCTGGAGATTGAGGAAGTCGTTTTGTGTGGCGTGGACGCCGTTGACCAGGTTGTAGGAGTTCATGACCGCGCCGACGTGGGCCTTGGTAACGGCGGCCTCAAAGGTGGGAAGATAGATTTCGCGCATGGTGCGCTCGTCCACGTCGGCGCTGCCATTGTGACGATTGAACTCCTGGTCGTTGAGGGCGTAGTGCTTGACGGTGGCGATGACGCCCTGGGACTGCACGCCTTCAATGAATGGCACCACCAGCACGGAGTTCAAGTACGGATCCTCGGACAGGTACTCGAAGTTGCGGCCGGCAATCGGCGAGCGAGCGATGTTGACGCCGGGACCGAGCAGGAAGTTGACGCCGCGGGCGCGTGCATCGCGGCCAAGAGCTTCGCCGATCTTGCGGGCGAGATCGGTGTCCCAACTGGCGGCCAGCGATGCGCCGGCGGCAAAAGCGGTCGTAGGTCCCCAGGTGCGCACGCCCACTGAGGCATCGGACATCTTGAAACGCGGCAGATCGATGGCGGGCAAGGGGCGCGTGTACATGTTGTCGACGCCGCCGAGCAGTTCGATTTTCTGCTCCAGCGTGAGTTTGGAAAGCAGGGCGTGGGCGCGCGCCTCAAGGTCGGGCGAGTCGGGCACGGGTGCCTGGCCTCGGACCTGCAGGCAAAGCGACGCGAAAATCAGGGCATAAAGGAAGGAAAGAGGGCGCAGAATGCGATTTTTCATATCGCGCCCAAGGTAGCGCATCGGGTTGCCGGATGTATAGACCGTTGCTGAATGGATCGGCCAGCCGCTACGAGATCGCCACGGCCTTGCCGCATCTTGGGAAAGCACCGGCCGCGCTCCGCAGAATCTCGCGGGAAAGACCGTCGATGCGCTTGTCTCCCACGGGCCGGGAGTTTGCGCTCATGAAGGGGGCGGGGCTCTTCTCTCGCGAAATCAATGCTTTGGCAGGTGTGACTTGAATCACAGGGGGGGGTGAATGGGGTCACTGCCGCAGGCACTTTGGAGGTGCACACTCAAATTCCAATGGCTTAGCGGCGGCTGGGAGAAATTCATGGGCTTTGAAAACGGCTTGAAGACCATCGTGGTTGCGACGGACCTGGGGGGTCAGGCGGAAGCGGCTCTCGAGTACGCGCGCAAGCTGGCGGTCAATTACGGGGCGCGGATTGTGCTGGCCCACGGCCTGGATCCGATGGAATATGCCGCGGTGGATGCGGTTCCCGGAAGCGTGTTGAGTCACATGACGGAAGCGGCGCGCAAGGTGCTGGACCAGTTGGCCGGCGAGCTGCTGCGCGAGGGGATCCGCAGCCATTCCGAAGTGCGGCAGGGCGCTGTGGCGGAGATGCTGGTGGATGTGGCCCGGCAGTACCAGGCCGGGTTGATCGTGATTGGCACCAAGGGGATGGAAGGCGCCGGACCTGTGGTGGTGGGGGCCATTGCCGAACGCCTGGTGAGACTGTCGCCGTGTCCGGTGCTGGCGGTGGCGGCAGACTGGAATGCGGGCCCGCACCGGCCGACTCCGGGCGGTCCCGTACTGCTGACCGTAGAACGGAACCATGCGGCTGCGGCGGCGGCGGCAACTGCCGCTTCGCTGGCTCAGACGTTCGATCGCCCGCTTTTGACGTTGCATGTGCGAACGGCCGCGGAAAAGGCTGCCGGCCTGAATCCCTGCACCGTGATGGAGGATCAGGGCATCCAGTTCGCGGGCACAATCCAGGTACGGTGCCTGGTAAAGGACGGCAATCCCGTCGATGCCGTGGCCGAAGCCATTGCGGAGAACCATCCGTGCATTCTTGTGGCGGGGGTAAAGCGGGCCAGCGGAACACCCGGGCCGCATGGCACGGTGTTTGCCCTGCTTTCTGAATCGCGTGTGCCGGTACTTTGCGTTCCGCCCGATATGGCGGGCGCCGGCCCTGAGCCGGAAGTTGCTCGGGAAGTTGCTCTTCCCGTGGAAGCCTCCTAGCGGGCCCGATGGCCGCATCCGGCGGCACAGGTCATTTTCAGGGAAGATGGGCCCATGGAAAATGGGCGGGGGAAAGGAGTAACCGCACCGTTTTGTCCAATCGAAATCACAAACCCGAAGGAAATGGGGTTAACGCATGAACCGCGCAAGGCCGGGAGGGCATCAAGGCTCGCCCCGCGCCCGCAGGAGAAGCTCAACAGGGACCAAAAGACATTGGAAGCAGGCGGCAGGAACCTTGAGAGCCCGGCATACAGCAAGCAAGATGACGAACCATCAACTTGAAGAGCGAATTGAACGTTTGGCCGCGGCGGCTGCGCATCCGCTCGCGGAGTTGCTGGAGTGTCCGCAAGAGGCAGGACAACTGTTGACCAGCGCTTCGCGATGCATCGATGTCGATGCCGGGGAGGCGGTTTTTCGTCAAAATGGGAGCTGCAAAGGGCTGTACGTTGTGGTTTCGGGCGATTTTGTCCGCAAGGCGGAACGGTTCCAGATGCGCGTGACGCTGGGATCGGCGCGGCCCGGGGACCTGGTGGAACTGGCCGCCGCATTGGGCGACGAACGTCACACCTACACATTGACGGCGCTGACGCCGGGAGCGGTGCTGATGCTGCCCATCGACGAACTGCGGCATGCGTTTCAGAACCATCCTCCGCTGCGAATGCGGCTGTTGGAGGAGCTGGCGCGGGAGGTTTCGCGCGCTTACATTACATGCTGCATGACGCGCGTGACGCCGGCACGTCGACATGCGAGCGAAGCGGCCCAGGCGTAGAGCCCGGCATCCGCGCACAAAATGCGTTCCCTCGGAGGCCATGGGCGCGAATAGGGCCGTCTTGCTGAGTGGGATGTGCGCTATACTTTTTGTAGCGATTAGCCGCTGTCAGTATAAGTATGGCCTCAATTCATTCCCATCACGCTCCGGAAGATTGTCTCAACTGCGAGCATCGCCATTTGCGGATGTTCTGCAATCTGACGCCGGAAGCGCTGGCGGATTACGACCAAATCGGGATCATGATGAGCCATGCCCGCGGGGCGAAGCTGTTCTCCGAGGGCGATCTGGCGCGCAACGTGTTTGTTATCTGCTTTGGACAGGTCAAAATCTCCTCAACCTCGCGCGACGGCAAGACCATGATCCTGAAGATCGCCGGGCCGGGCGACGTGATGGGACTGAGCGCGGTGCTGGCCAATGTTCCGCACGAGGTGACCGCCGAGGCCATCGAGCCCTGCCAGGTGAAGACGGTGCGGAAACAGGAGTTCATCGAGTTCCTGGGCCGGCACGGCATTGCGTCGATGCACGCGGCGCAGTCGCTTTCAGGCGAGTACATGACGGTGTTTCACGACGCCAAGCGGCTGGCGCTTTCGGGCTCGGCGGCGGGGCGGCTGGCGCGCTTGCTCCTGGATTGGGGGCGTGATGCGGCAAACGGCAAGCCCGAACTTCGCTTTACCATGGCGCTGACGCATGAGGAGATCGCCAACATGGCGGGCACCTCGCGCGAAACCGTGACGCGGCTGCTGAACCAGTTCCGCCGCGACCAGTGGATCACGATCAAAGGCACCAGCCTGACGATTGTGAAGCCGGATCAGCTGGAACGGCTGACGGCGTAAAAAGCCTTCCCTTCGCTAACCTGGCTTTGCCTTGGATCGCAGCGAAAAATACCTGCGATGGAAATCTCCTATTCCATTCATCAGGCGGCTCGATCTTTTCGTACGAGCGGCAGCGCGAGCTCGATGCGGTCGTGGGCAACTTTCGGCGCAATGCGTCCGCGGGGGCCGCGCTCCAGGCCGACCAGACCGTAGTTGGCCATGGTCTTCAGCGTGCGGGAAAGATTCGGCTTCTTGCGGCCGGTGAGTTCCGAAAGCTCTTCAAGCGAGCGAGGCGCTTTCTCGACAATCAGGCGAAGCAGATCGCGGTTGCCGGCCGAAAGCACCCTGGCGAACGACTCCGTGGAAGGAAACCAGATGCGCGGATCCCGCGGCGCGAGCTTCCGCTGCCCGCGCGCGATAGCGAGGGTCATGGCCTTCATCTCGTTGTAGCTGGCGATTCCGACTCTCAGTGTCTTCATGGGAGCACCCCGCGGAGGTCAAGCAGCGCGTCAAGGGCGGGATCGTGCATCCGCATAACTGTTCTAGGTTATCAGTTCATGATAACTTTCGCAATGGTCCGCTTCGCTCCCTCCGAGCAGCAGCGCAGCCCGCATTCCACAGACAGCCCATCATCCACCGTTACGATACACGCTTGAGTTGATATAGTGCGAGCATGCTCAACATATGGATTCAAGGTGTCACGCGGCCTCGGGGGCATAGCATCACTTCGATGTTCGGCCACCTGGGAGCATTGGGACTTTTCTTTGTCGCAATTATTGATAGCTCTCCACTGCCGACATTTGGCGGTCCCGACATTCTGACGGCAATTCTTGCTGGCCGGCAAACCAATCCGTGGTATGAGTATGCCGCTGTTGCAACGGCGGGGTCGGTGATCGGAGCCTGGCTCACCTTCAGAATCGCGAGAAGGGCCGGATCGGCTTACCTGCACAGCAAGTTTGGAAATCAGAAGGTGGATGGCCTGCTTCATTTTTTTCGGAAGTCGGGTACGGGTGCCCTTGTGGCTTCAACGGCAATACCCTTTCCATTTCCAACCAGCTTGTTTTTCGCCGCGGCGGGCGCTTCGAATTACCGCACCGGGAAATTTCTGACGGTGGTGGCCATTTGCCGGGGTGCACGTTACTCACTCGTCGCCATCATCGCCGATCACTATGGCCGCCATTTTATCCGTGTTCTGCGCCATCCAATTCAATACTGGGGCTGGCTGCTGCTCTTCGCAGCGATCATTCTCGCAGTGATCTGGGCCGGAATTGTGCTGAATAAGCGACTCGCGGCTGAAACAACCGTTTGAAGCTGGCGCAGTGCAGTCGTAGCTTCATGGGCAGCGCGACTTCGATGCGATCATGGGCGACCTTCGGCGCAATGCGCCCCCGAGGTCCGCGCTCTAAGCGGACCAGTCCGTTATTGACCGGATCTAACTATACAGCTTATGCGGAGTGCCTGGCTCGCTAGCGGTTAACAGGTCGAAGTACTCTCTAACCTTGACGAGCTTACCTGTGCGGATCTCTCCGATCAGGACAATTGGCACATGGATCATGGTGCCCGGGACAGGCCTATTGGTTGACGATGGCCATTTGTCGGTGACGACCGCCGAATGCACGTATTCCCAGCAGAGTTTTGTCCCCTCGGCATTCGTGAAGATGTTTGTGGGTTTGATCCCCAATCCTCCACCGTGCGTTCGTGCGGCTACTGATCGCATCGTCAATTGCTTGATTTGTTCGAGCCCCCGGAATGTTTCACCGGTGGCCATGATTACCCATTCGCCGTCTGGATCAATAAGCTTATAGAAGCTTTCGACGTCATCGGAGGTGAATGCAGCCGTAAACGCCTCGACGAGGTCGGTGCTGTTTTGACCGTCGCCGGCTTCCAGCTGGCTCTTGACGGTCCCGATGTCGAAGTACTCGTGGACGCGATCGATCTTGAAGACCTCATCCAACCAGTCGAACTCGATCTGGTGTTTCAGGCTCGGGTCGTTGATGTTGCAGTGTGCCTCGCCGCCTTCCGCTGAAGTCACCACACGTTCCGTCTTCGGGCAGGTCAGCTTTTCGAAGAACTCGTGCGCCATAGCGTTCGCGGATGCTCCTTCGCCTTCACCGCCAACGGATAAGAAGGGGCAAGTAATCTTCCCCTCAAGCCCGGCGAGAGTGTAATGGCTGAGGTTATCCAGGAATGCGGCGAGTGACTTCCCAGCCATACCGCACCGTTCCTGAACGTTGGTCACAAGAAACTTCTTCATTGGATCGGAAAGGTCCACCTTGCTTTCTAGGTCCTCGCCGGACGCGTCTTTGAGGCCCAGCATCGCCAGCATGCAGGGCGCAAACAGCGGCAACAACGAATTTGCAATCACAGCGGTAATGCGCTTCTCGTAAGCCACAGCACGTGGGGCGAAGTATCCTCCCATGCTATTTCCGGCGAGCGCCAACCGCTTCGGGTCAACGTCTGTGCGGGACAGAACATAGTCGACAGCATATCGTGTGGGTACTTCATAGTCCGGGCGATACGTCAGAGTCTTGTCCGCGGCGAATGCGCCCACCTGTCCCGGACCCTCCCACAGCAATGCGTTGTAGCCCCGGCGAACCGCTGCGGCGCCACCGCCAAAGTCATACATTTCCTCGCAGGTGGAGTCGCCTCCTCCAAGAAGCATCACAGTCGGGCGCGGAAGACCGTCTGTGGCGGCGCGCATGAAATAACCCGGCAACGTCTTGCCGTTCTCGTAGGGAATACTGACGGGCTCGATCTGAGGATCGAACAGTCTTGCCGCCTGCCTGAAGCAGGAACGGTGGCGCTGGTACATCTGTGATTGACGTCGGTCTTTGGTTTCGAGGTAGAAAAAGCCTGCTCTCCAATACACAGATGCGCGCAGGAACGCCTCGCGAGCACTCACGATATGGCCACCGCTAAGGCATTGAGCGGCTATGCCCTCCACCCTCGCAGCGGTGGTGGTCCACTCAACAGTCCAGCTTTCTATATCTTTGTCCTTGATCCGCCGCGCCGTAGAATATGACTCACCGACTGCTCCGCCATCTCCATAGGCGCCGGCTAACATACCTCTTGCCAATTGATAATCGAAGTTTGATTGGAAGAGTTGGGGCAGGCCCGGCGTAGCGCTGAAGACCGTTCCGGCCCTTGTCGTCGATATTGCCGATGGCGTCACGACGGCTGCCCCTCCAGAAACACTCCCGGATTCGGAAGCCGGACTTGGATTCGTTTGCACTTCAGCCACGGGAGTCATTACAGCCTTCCTTTTTTCTTTTTTGAGATTCCGCTTATTGCGGATTGGGTCCTCTGGCTACTCGCTTTTCGAGTTGCTGCAAGAGGGGATACCGTAGTCGCCAGTGTTATTCACTGGAGTAAGGTTGTCTGTGCGAAAAGGAACATATTGCGGCAGTAATCCGCGCATCCCGCCGCGTTTGATAGCTTGAGGACATGCACGAAACTGCTCCCCTGCCCAACGAAACTGCACTCGATCTGGAATCTCTGACGGCTGACGTGGTTGCGCTGGCCATGAAGGCGGGCGCGACGGACGCCGAGGCCGTAGCGCGCGAGGGCGACGAGTTCAGCGTGAACGTGCGCATGGGCGAGGTGGAGACGCTGAAGGAATCGGGATCGCGCGGGCTGGGATTGAGGGTGTTTCTGGGTCAGCGTTCCGGATCGGCGTCTACAAGTGATTTGACGGCAGAGGGGATTCGGCAGCTTGTGCAAGGCGCAATGGCACTGGCCGCGGTAACGGAGGCGGATGCTTTCGCGGGCATGCCGGAGACGGGCGAGTTTGGCGCTGTCGCGCGCGATTTGCAACTTTACTACGACGATGTGTACTCGCTCCCGAGCGCGGAACGGATCGAATGGGCGCGCCGGGCTGAAGCTGCGGCGCTGGCCGCGGATCCACGCATCACGAACTCCGACGGTGGCAGCTTTGACGCCGCAACCGGCCGCAAGGCGCTGGCTAACTCGCGTGGCTTTGTGGGCAGCTACCGCACCAGCTATGCGGGCGTGGCGGCTGCGCCGCTGGCCAAAGACGCTGACGGCAGAATGCAGCGTGACGGCTGGTGGTCGAGCGCGCGGCGTTTCAGCGATCTTGAATCTCCTGAAGCGGTCGGCGCCGAAGCAGCAAGGCGCACCGTGCGGCGGCTGGGCGCGCGGCGCGTGCCGACGCAATGCGTCCCCATCGTCTTTGCGCCGGAGACGGCGCGGACACTGATCGGCTCCATCTTCGAGGCCGCATCGGGCGACGCCATCTGGCGCGGCGCGTCGTTTCTGGCGGGAAAACTGGGCGAAACAATTGGCGCGGCTCACCTAACCATTGTTGACGACAACACGATGCTGCTGCCCACGGGCGTAGGAGGGTTCGGAACCTCGCCATTTGATGACGAGGGCCTGCCTTCGCAGCGCACCATGGTGGTGGAGAGCGGCGTGTTGCGCAATTACCTGCTGAACACCTACACCGCGCGCAAGCTGGGCATGAAGTCAACACATAACGCTGCGCGGGGATTGGCCGGCGCGCCCGGCGTGGGCTGCGGCAATCTCTATCTGACGCCGGGCAATTTTTCGGCGGAGGAAATCATCGGCGAGGTGACGGCGGGGCTTTACGTCACCAGCCTGATGGGATTCGGCACGAACGTAGTGACGGGCGATTACTCGCGCGGGGCGACCGGCCTGTGGATCGAAAACGGCCAATTTACGCACGCCGTGGAAGAGGTAACGATTGCCGGCAACCTGGCCGAGATGCTGCGCAACGTGACGGCCATCGGCAACGACCTGGTTTTTCGCGCATCGGTGGCGGCGCCGACGCTGCGCATCGATGGAATGACAATCGCGGGAGCGTGATTTAGGTACCGCCGGCCCCTAAACCGGCGGTACCGATTTGCGGTCCGAGCCCTAAGCGGAGCGCAGTGTGAGCAGCGAGATCTCCGGCGGGCAGTCAAACCGGAAGGGAAGGCCCACAGTGCCGATGCCGCGATTGACGTGTAGCTGCAATTGATTCAGGCGGAACCACCCCTCAATATACTTGCGGCCCATTTCGGGAAGAACCATCGCGCCGATCCAAGGCAGGCGAATCTGGCCGCCGTGCGTGTGGCCGCAGAGCATGAGCGCGACGGCCGGGCCCGCAGGGTGGATGAGCAGTTTATCCGCGTAGTCGGGTGCGTGGCACATGAGAACAATCGGCTCGTGCGGAATGTTGCGGATGCTTTCGGGGATGGCAACTTCAGGAAGCGGGGCGCCCTGCAGGGGATCGTCGAGCCCCGCGAGCCAGATTCTCCCCGTTGAGCGCTCGAGCGGCAGGTGGGCGTTTCTGAGCACCGTGATGCCGTGGTCGGCAAGCGCTTCGATAATCTGTCTGGGCCCAACCATGACGTCGTGGTTGCCCAATACCGCGTAGCGCTGGCGACAGGTGAGCCCGTCGAGGAGACCGGCGCATTGCCACGCGGCGCCGATGGCGAATTTTTCCGGCGCGAGCCCACTCGTGACGAAGTCGCCGGTGATGAACACCGCATCGGGATTGAGGCTGTTAACACGGTTGACGGCGTCACGGACAAAGATCGGCTCAGTGAATTCGTCCAGATGGATGTCGCTGATTTGCGCGATGCGGAAACCGTCAAAGGCCCGGGGGAGACCGGGCAGAAAGACGTCGCTCGGCGAGATTTCGATGAAATGGCGCTCGATTTCGCCGGAATAGAGCGCGAGACCGCCCGCGGCGCACGCGCCTGCAGCGAGAAAACGACGACGCGAGATAGGGAACTTGGAGGAAGAATCCAGCAATTCCCTATTTTATCCCGTTTACTATCGACTTGGCTTCGATCTGGCTGGGAGCGGGTTCAGCTGATGGAGAGGATGCCGGCAGAATCACGCGCGGCCGGCGCTGCCCAGGCGGCAGCAGTTGCGCCCCGCGGATTTGGCGGCATAAAGCGCGTCGTCTGCCTCGCATAGAACGTCTTCGAGGGGCAGTGTATCGGAAGGACGGCTGACAGAAACGCCCAAGCTCATGGTAATGGGAATGAGTCCCTGCGTGGTGCGGATGGGGGAGTCTCCGATGGCTCTGCGAATCTCCTCGGCCCGATCCGCCGCCGTTTCCACCGCGCAGCAGTTGTTCAGAACCACGAGGAACTCCTCGCCGCCGTAGCGTCCGACAAAGTCGTAGGAGCGGACCGATCCGAGCATCCGCCGCGCAACCTCGCGAAGCACTTCGTCGCCCAGGATGTGCCCATAGGTGTCGTTCACCAGCTTGAAGTGGTCAAGGTCGCCGAGCACGATGCTGATGGAATGTTGATCGCGCTGCTTGCGGTTCAACTCGCCGGTCAGCAGTTCGAGAATTGTCCCACGATTGAGAAGCGATGTGAGCGAGTCGTGGGTAGCTTTATAGCGCATATCTTCGCGCGCCTCAAGCAGGTTGTCTTCGAGTTCGAGAATGCGCATGCCAGTATGCAGGCGGGCATTCAGTTCTCCGGGATCGAAGGGTTTGATGAGGTAGTCGTCGGCGCCGGACTCCAGGCCTTCTACGATGTCCTCTTTGGAGCTTTTTGAGGTGAGAAGCACGAGATAGACATGCCTTTGGCTGCGCTTGCGGCGTACCGTGCGACAGACGGCCGGCCCATCGAGTTGAGGCATGACCCAGTCAAGGAGCGCGAGGCGCGGACCATCCGGACGGCACAGTACCTCTGCCGCCTCACGGCCATTGCTGACAGCGGTGACTTCGTATCCTGCGCGCTCGAGAGTCCTTTCGAGCATGCGGAGCGAGACCGCTTCGTCATCGGCGATCAAGATCTTCATGGTTTCCCACCCGCCATGAATCGATCCACGGCCGCCAGTAACCCTGTTTCTTCGCCCTCGAAGGCAGCCATGGCCTGCTGGATTTCGCGCTTATCTCCGGCGCGCGCCGCCGCCTCGACATGGGCGGCCAGCACGGCTCCATGTTTGATCGACAGGTTGGCCAGCATGCCTTTCAGCGCGTGCGCAGCCTTCTCCACCGGGAGCGGATCGCCAGCGTGGACCGCGTTGTGCAGGGCATCCCGGAGCCTCGGAAAGTCCTCCTGAAACAGCGCGAGCAGCTCCGTCAGCAGCTCGCTGTCATTGTCGACACGGGCCAACAGGTCAGGCATATCCACGTATTGTTCGATCGATGCGTGCTCTGAGTTCGTTATGGCCGCACCTCGTTCGTTGCTACGGCTGAAGGGGGACGGAGGAATCCTGAGCTTCAGATCGTTTCGACCAATAGGTCTGGAGCAAGGCATCCAGCTCCTCGGGGCGAATCGGCTTGGCCAGGTAGCCGTCCATGCCCGCCGTCAAACACCGCTCCTGGTCGCCTTTCACAGCATACGCAGTGAGCGCCACGATGGGCTGGTGGATTCCGGATTCTTTCTCGCGCTCGCGAATCAGCGTGGTGGCCGCAATTCCGTCGAGCAACGGCATCTGCACATCCATCAGCACCAAGTCGTAGCTGGAGCGCTCAAGCAATTCGACCGCCTCCTGGCCATTGTTTGCCACCGTGACCCGATGTCCGCGCTTCTGAAGCATTCGTGTGGCCAGTCGCTGGTTGACCACGTTGTCTTCCGCCAGCAATATTTCCAGAGCAGTTCCAGGAACAGCAGCGCGCCGTTCCACGCCGACCGCGGGCGCTGTCGCTGTGTCATGCTGTGGCTGCCGCCTATCCAACGCGCGGGCGATGGCATCGCGTAGCTCATTCTGGCGAACCGGTTTGGTGAGGAATGC